>Ga0213830_1000134_pt1 | contig 113931 bp, 102 predicted proteins | sample SWATP11_FD_161661 | JGI IMG/M metagenome (GOLD analysis project Ga0213830, IMG submission 161661) | Coastal seawater microbial communities from Marineland, Florida, United States - SWA TP1 #1 | ecosystem: Environmental > Aquatic > Marine > Coastal | place: USA: Florida | collected 2016-08-06 | reverse complement strand
GAAATCCTGCGCGACGCGCGCGCCGAAACCAAGAAAAGCGAAAGGAGGTCGTCATGAACGACAAGCTCGAACTCGATATTCCCGTGCTGCTGCCGGACCTTCCTGACGCGGCCGATGCTTGCCTGGACCGTCTCGTATCCACGCTGTCTAAGCGCGAAGGCGTCGAGCGGGCGCATGTGATCTGCGTAGACGGCGACACGCCGGCAGCGCTGTGCATCCATTTCGACGCCGCCAAGCTGCCGCTTCCGCGCTTGCGCGAGATGGTGCGCGCCGCAGGTGCCGAAATCACCGAACGCTTCGGCCATGCGATCTGGCAGGTAACAGGTATCAGTCACGAACGTCGTGCGCGCACCGTGAGCGATGCGTTGTGCGCTTTGCCCGGTGTCGTGCAGGCAAGCGCCAGCACTAGCGGGTTGATCCGGGTCGAGTATGATCGTCGCGAGACTACTGAAGAGGAGGTGCGCGCTGCGCTTCGCAAGCTCAAGGTGAGCGTTGGCAAGCGGGTCGCTGCAGACGAACATGCCGGCCATGAACGCGGTTCCAGGGGCCACGGCGCGGGCGAAGAAGTGCACGGCACCGGCGAGGCCCACGACCATGGCCACGCCGAGTTTCTCGGCCCCAATACCGAGTTGATCTTCGCGCTTGCCTGCGGCGCGCTACTGGGGATCGGCTATGCGATTGAGACGCTGGCTGCCGGCGCACCGGAGTGGCTGCCCACGGCCAGTTATGTCGCAGCCTATTTCTTCGGCGGTTTCTTCACGCTGCGCGAGGCGATCGACAATCTCAGGCTGAAGAAGTTCGAGATCGACACGCTGATGTTGGTCGCCGCCGCCGGCGCCGCTGCGCTGGGCGCATGGGCCGAAGGCGCGCTGCTGCTGTTCCTGTTCAGCCTGGGACATGCGCTTGAGCATTACGCGATGGGACGCGCCAAGAAGGCGATCGAGGCGCTGGCAAAGCTCGCCCCGGAAATCGCGACCGTGCGTCGCGACGGGCAGATCAGCGAAATCCCAGTCGCGCAGTTGGTCGTCGGCGACGTTGCAATCGTCCGCCCGAACGAGCGCCTGCCTGCTGACGGCTTCGTCATCAAGGGCACCAGCGCGATCAACCAGGCCCCGGTGACGGGTGAAAGCATCCCGGTCGACAAGGTGCCGGTCGCCAATGCCGCAGCGGCGCGGGCAAAGCCTGATGCAGTGGACGCGGCAAGCCGGGTTTTTGCCGGTACGATCAACGGGAGCGCCGCGATCGAGATCGAGGTGACACGCCGTTCAAATGAAAGCGCGCTCGCCAAGGTCGTGAAGATGGTGAGCGAAGCGGAGACGCAGAAGTCGCCGACGCAGCGCTTCACCGACCGGTTCGAGCAAATCTTCGTACCTGCTGTCCTCATCTTCTCTGTGCTCCTGCTGTTTGCATGGGTGGTCGTCGACGAGCCGTTCCGCGACAGCTTCTATCGCGCGATGGCGGTGCTGGTGGCGGCAAGCCCATGTGCGCTTGCGATTGCAACGCCAAGCGCGGTGTTGTCGGGCGTTGCCCGTGCAGCGCGGGGCGGCGTGCTCGTGAAGGGTGGTGCACCGCTCGAAAACCTTGGGTCACTCAAAGCGATCGCTTTTGACAAGACGGGTACGCTGACTGAAGGGCGTCCGCGCATCACGGATGTCGTGCCCGTCGATGGCGCCGATGAAGGCGAGTTGCTGGCGCTGGCGGTCGCCGTCGAGGCGCTAAGCGACCATCCTTTGGCCCAAGCTATCGTCAGGGACGGCCGCGACCGTCTGAACGATCGCGCCATGCCGACTGTCGGCGACCTCAAGAGCCTGACCGGTCGAGGCGTCACCGCGAGCGTGGATGGCGAGACGGTCTGGATCGGCAAGGCCGAGATGTTCGGAAGTGAGGGCATTCCAGCGCTGGGGCAGGGAGCGCAAGACGCGATCACGAAACTGCGCGAGAACGGTCGCACAACGATGGTGGTTCGCAAGGGGGACCGTGACCTGGGCGCGATCGGCCTGATGGACACGCCCCGCGCAGCGGCAAAGACCGCGCTGCGCCGGCTGCACCAGATGGGCGTGTCGCGGATGATAATGATTTCTGGCGATCACCAGAAAGTCGCCGAAGCGATCGCCAAAAAAGTCGGGATCGACGAGGCATGGGGCGACCTCATGCCTGAAGACAAGGTCGCGGCAATCAAAAAGCTTGCCGGCGAGGAAAAGGTCGCGATGGTGGGCGACGGCGTCAACGATGCGCCGGCGATGGCAAGCGCGACGGTCGGCATCGCGATGGGCGCAGCGGGTTCGGATGTAGCGCTGGAGACGGCAGATGTGGCGTTGATGGCCGATGATCTTGCGCATCTACCATTCGCGGTCGGCCTAAGCCGGCACACCCGCAGAATAATCCGGCAAAACGTCTTCGTCAGCTTGGGTGTCGTCGCCTTCCTCGTGCCTGCCACCATTCTCGGCCTCGGTATTGGGCCTGCGGTGGCGGTTCATGAGGGATCAACGCTGCTCGTCGTCGTTAATGCGCTCAGGCTGCTGGGCTACCGCGAACGAGCAATCATTGCTTTGAACCGCCCCGGGATTGCCGGAGGCCCCAACTCCTGAGAGGAAGGGTCTACGATGAGCAAGACGACGAACAAGTTTGCACCGGAGGTTCGTGAGCGGGCCGTCCGCATGGTGCTGGACCACCAAGGCGACCATTCGTCCCGCTGGGCGGCGATCACATCCATTGCCGAGAAGATCGGCTGTTCGGGGCACACGGTGCTAGAGTGGGTAAAGAAGACTGAGGTGAACAGCGGCAAACGTGCTGGCGTTCCCACCGAACTGGCAGACCGCTTGAAGGCGCTGGAGCGCGAGAACCGTGAGCTTCGGCAGGCCAACGAGATTTTGCGCAAGGCGTCGGCATATTTTGCCCAGGCGGAGCTCGACCGCCCGTTCAAGCAATGACTGCCTTCATTGTCGAGCATCGGGATGAGTATGGGGTCGAGCCGATCTGCCGGGTCGCCCCATCCACCTATCATGAACGTGTGGCATCGCGACGCGATCCCTCGCGCCTGTCACCACGTGTCCAGCGTGATGAGGCCATGAAGCCCGAGGTTCGGCGCGTGTTCGATGCCAACTTCAAGGTCTACGGCGTGGGCAAGGTGTGGCGGCAGATGCAGCGGGAGGGCTTTGATATTGCCCGCTGCACAGTGGAGCGTTTGATGCGTGATTTGGGCCTGCAGGGCGTGATCCGGGGCAAGCCGGTGAAGACGACGATCAGCGACAAGGCGGCTCCGTGTCCGCTCGATCAGGTCAACCGTCAGTTCCATGCGCCGGCACCGAACATGCTGTGGGTGTCGGACTTCACCTATGTCGCGACGTGGTCGGGGTTCGTCTAAGCGCTGAATGTCAGCTTCTGGCGGGAGCTGACATTCAAGCTATCTCATGTGAAAAATCCTGTCTGATCGGCGAAGCAGAGTGCATAAAAACACGGTCTACAAAAATCTCTCGCCCGCATGGTTTTCGAACAGCGCTGCGTCGCGGACGTAGCCGAGCAGCACTTCGACCTTTTTCTGCCGCGATACCTCCTGCATCTTCGGCAATGACGCACCGGACTTGGCCGCCTCGGTGAGAAATCCTGAGCGCAGCGAGTGGGCACCGACTGCGGCAGGATCGAGACCAACCTTTTCTGCATAGCGCTGGATTAGGCGGGCAACTGAGCGATCTGACATCGGCTCCTTGGTCATCATCCCTTGTGCGTCGGTGCGGTAAAACAACGGACCCGCCTCTCCTCCTCTGACGCTGAGCCATTCATTCAGCCGGGCACCGGGCTTGAGCACCTTACCAGAAGGCACCGCGATGACCTGCCCTGCCCCCTCCTGGTCAGTTTTCGAATGCCGGATCGTCAGCTTAAGCCCCTCGCGCACAAGTTCGAGGTCAGCCAACTGCAATGCGACTAATTCGGAACGCCTCAGCGCCGCCGCCAACCCAAGTGCCATGACCGCCCGGTCGCGGATCGCTCGTGGACTCTGGCCTTCGGCCGCTGCGAACATCCGAGCCAGATCGGCGGCCAGAATAGCACTCTTCTTGCGCGTCGGCCGCGCGCGTTGCTCACGCCGGATCCCCGCAAGTGTGTCGCCAATGACATCGCGCGGATCGCGATGCTGGGGTGCGACCTGACCTGCCTGCCTGTGGTGCCAGGCGATGGCGGCAAGGTGCCGCCCGATGGTGCTGTCCGCCCTCCCCGCCTGCGCCAGCGAGGCAAGGTATGTGGCCACTACCTCCGGCATAGCCGGCATAGGCTCAAGATCGCGCGTCCAGCACCATTCTTCGAACTGCCGCCAGTCGCTGTCATACGCCCGCACGGTGTTGGCGGCCTTGGAGCGCGCACGGTATGAGCGGGCAGCTTCAATCTCAGCCATGAGCTGAGGCGGGATGGCATTCCCCAAGGGCGCGAGCGCAGCCTCATCTGAGAGCCCCAAAGCCCTGCTGCTGTCATCATCCAAGGCGACACTCCTCCAGCTTCAATGCCGCTGCTGTGCCCTGCCCTGGCCTTCGGGTCGGGCGACGTATCAGCGAATATCGTCTGCTTTATATAGATTTGCGCATCGTCCGTGAAGGGCATTTATCGGACAGTAAATCAACCGTACAAGCTGGGTATACTTTTTTGTTCATTGATATACTTTCTGGCTGATGGCGCTTTCCCCTTCCCCCTGGCAACTGACCCTTGCACGGATAGAAGGCGCCCTCCCCTTCATCTCGCCGGAGCTTTCCGAGTGCCTAGCGATGGCCTCATTGCGGCGCCTTTGGCGCGTACATGTTCGCGACTATCCCTTTGATAATCTGGGAATCGCGCACAACCCAGGCGTGGGCGCGAGCGAACTGGTCCGATCATGGTATGCGGAGGAGCGGCGGCAATTTCTGTCATGGATCGGCCGACGTGCGCCCCCTGCCCTCGCCAAAGCCGCGAAGCTAGTGCTGGCAGCCAAGAGCCAGGCCGAAGGCTTCACCGAGGCCTACACCCCCGCAGACAATGCGCTCGCGCGGCTCGACGCCCTACTCCCTAGCAGGGATCCTCAGGGCACCCTGCTCGAGTGGCTTGAGGAACTGCGAACCGAGGAATTCGACTTTTTGGAAGGCGGCAGCGAAATGGTCCAGGTCGGCGGGTTCGCAATCACGCGTTCGGCGCCGCGTGGCGCGGCCTGGGCTGCCTCATTGGCTGCGGCCATCAGGCCCCACCTTTTTGGATTGGGCTCAGCCCCGCTGGCGCTTGCAGGCATCATGCCGCGGGCCCTGTTCCGCGAATTCCACGAAGAACCCCCGCCCGCCCTTCTCCGTTCAGCGCTTCAGACGGCCACTGACAATGCCGCGGCCGATTTGCGGGTGATGCGAGAGGCTGTCACTTTGGCCGACAAGCAGCTGGCCGGTCGGCTGTATGCCTCCTCAACCGCTCCGCAGGTGTGGCGCATGATCGTCAGCCTTGGTCCCTTTACCAGAGCGGAGCTTGCCAGATGCCTAGGCGTGACAAAGCGAACCGCTTCGCAATCGGTGTCCTCATTGCAGGAGGCAGGCATGGTGCGCTTGCGCGAGACCGATAGTGCTATTGTACCGGCCAATGCTGATCTAGTACCGCGCGAATAGCCTCTTCGGCTTCCTGCCGCGTCGCACCACCCTTGTTCAGCAAGGTAATGCGGACACCCTTGCGATCAGCACCCTCAATCCGAAGTACAGGCTGGCCAACCGCATTCGCGACGGTCTCGGCCTTTCCTGACTTCTTGGGGGTTCCTGACTTCTTGGGGGGATCAGCCGCGAGTGAAAGCGCCTTGATCACCTCGAGGACAGATGGCGAATGGTTCGTCCGTTCCCGTTCTGCGGCAAGCCGCGCTGCCTCCCGGAAGGCCCTCTCCTTCCGATCCTCTGGCTTCATGAGCGCCTTGAGTGCGATCGCATTGCGAATTCCGAGCTCCTGCGGATTAGCAAAGGCTCTGGTCAACTCCTCGGGCAGGCGGGCCAGATCGAGATAGCGTGTGAGCCAGCTTTCGGACACTTTGAGCCGTTCGGCCATCGTCTTCTGACGACCCTCGTAGTAGGCCGACAATGCCCGGAGATAGTCCTTCGCGCGCTCGAAATCGGTTAGGTCGTCCCGTGCGCGGTTCTCGAGATCTGCGAGCCTGAAAGCCTCCTCATCGCCAATCTCGCGCACGTCGACGAGGAACTTGAAGTCTGGGTAGTTGTGCGTCCGCAGCCAGCTGACCGACCAGTGTCGCCTCGCCCCGCAGATGACCTCGAAATCATAGCCATCTTCGCCCGACAGGCGACGGACAATAGCCGGGATCTCTTGCCGCCCTTGGGCCTTGATGCTCTCGATCAAGTCTGCGCAGCGTTCCTCATTGAGGAGCGCGTAGTCGCGATTGTGGCCAGCCCACATCCGGCACCTTGCTGGATCAACGAGCTCATGCGTGCGCGAGACAATCGCACCGGAAGCGAGATCGGCCAAACGGTTTGATCGCCCGGTAAGCACATTCGACGCGATGCTCGATCGACGCGGCGCGGCGGAATCCTCGGTCAGATCGATCCCGGCTGCCAAGTCGGCGGCAAAACCGCTGTTCTTCCTACTCATGCAAGCCTCCCATTAGCAGAATTGCACGCGTGCAATTTTCCCAGCGGCTCATACCAAGGCCTCCTGCCGGAGGCGCTTTTGATGGCTTGGCCACATCGATCGAATGTCGACTTCGATTTCTGAGTTCACGCCATCAAGATAATTAAGGCAGCGATTGCGTACCGCCGAGCTCGTAGCAGGCCCGTCGAGTTCATAGACTGTCATTAGCCGCGCAGTCGCATTATCGATCTCGGCAGAGTCCTTGAGCGGCGTTCGAACCATGGCGTGGCCAAACAGCGTCCGCATCAACTGCAGAAGCTCCTTCTGCATCGACTTGTTCTCATCGACCTTTGAGGCAACGAAGCGCAGAAACGTTAGTTCTGGGGCAAGACCTCGGTCGGCCAGCTGCTCAATCGTCTCATCAAGCATTGAGAGGAATGCCGCAGTCGACGAGAAGTCCATCACGGTCGGAGGAACCGGAACCACCAACGCATTCGCAGCTCGCAACACGGACAAAGAGATAGCCCCGAGGGCGGGCGGTGGGTCCATGACGATGACATCGAACCGATCCGAGATGCTCTCAATCCCTTCCTTGAGGCGGTCAAGTAAGGCTCCGTTCCCCTGCGCCATTCTGGCGGCCAGTTCGTACTCGGAATTAAACAGGCGAAGATTGGCAGGGATCAGCTCAAGGCCGTCGAAATGGGTCTTGCGGAGGGCGTAGTCGAGCGATGACCGCTCACCCTCACGAAGGAATGGGTAGAGGGTATCGTCCTCTGTCAGATCGAGATCTGGCACATAGCCAAACAGCGTCGTCGCAGAGGCCTGGCTGTCGCAGTCGATCAATGCAACACGATAGCCCTTGATCGCGAGATATTGCGCTAGATGAACAGACAGAGTCGATTTGCCGACGCCGCCTTTGAAATTCTGAACCGCAACCACGCAACACGGATCGGTCGGAGCACGATACGGCCTGGTGCCGAACACGCCCCGCATGTCGTTAAGCTGGGCAAGAGTGTACCTCTCGCGTCGATTGCTATCTGTCCTCGCCGGCTCGGGCAGCCTTCCATCTTTCTCGGCGTCACGGATAGCCGCCGGCGTCCGCCCGACGAGCTCTGCCGCCTTCCCGATCGTAAAGGTAGGCTCGCGGCGCGCATCTGCCCGAGCGCTTCGTGCGGAGTCGCGCAGCTTTTCGAGCACCGACGATGTTCGACTGGCGAGCGTTGCAACCGAGACTAAACGCTCGGCTTCTTCGATCTGGAGTCCGTTAGACACATGCCGTCCTTTCGCAATTGAGGGTGTGCTACACCCACTTGCGCTTTTCGGTCAAGAAATTCGGAAATTTCGAAAGTCGGGCCGCATTGTCGCACCGATTCTAGAGCCGGATCAGGCAATCCTGACTCGGTGGGGGCATGGCGAATTGCACGCGTGCAATTCTTGAGCGTCAGGGCCGCCCGCGCCGGTTTACCCAGCCCTCACAAAAGCCCTTCCAAGCAGCGATGAGCTTGGCGCCACGAAGCTTCTCCAACCGATTGCCCATGTGGTCGCGAAAGCCGCTCGCGATAAGATCAACATCCCATCCACCGCCATGCTTTCGGGCGACTTCAAGCAAATCGGCGTGCCCGAAGCGGATCGAGCCAGACGACGGGAAGGTGGACTCTGACTGCTTGATCGCAGGCGCCGCGCTGGGCGGTGCTGCTATTGCCCCCTGCCCCGCAGTTACTGTTTCGACCGAACCTGTCCGCCTCGCTTGGCGCCCCGCCGAGTGCCGGTCGAGCTCGTCTACGGTTTCGAGAACCTCGGGCGCACCTTTGGGTTCAAACCGAAACTCGAGTTCAGTGACCGTTCGTCCCTGCCGGATCTCACGCCATTCGACACGAAAGTGAGCGAGCTGGTCAATTTCAGACTTCGCCTTTTCAAGCACCTTGCGCCGAAGCTGAGCGAAGTCCGTGTAGACATCAGGCGGGATCCCAAGCGCTGCACGCAGTGCCTGCATATCTCCTCGCCAGGTTGCTTGGCGGCGATGGAGGCGAAGGGCTCCAAGCTCGTAAAGTTTGAGCGCATAATTCGAGCGGAAACCCAAGACCGCTTGCCGGTTAAGCACGGCATAGGTCTCAGAAGCCTGGATCAGCTTACGCGCATCGGGCGTGAACTCCCATTCGATCCAGCCCGTCTCTCCGCCATCCTCGTCGGTTTCCTCTTTAGACCGAGAGATCAGGGAGAACAGGAGAGTCGCCTTCTTTCCGCGCCACGATTTATCATCCACAGCAAACAGGGTGCGATGGAGCTCCTGAAGCATGTCGCTGATCCGCTCGTTACCCTTGTGGCCTCGGCGTATATCGGCTTTGCGAATGCGATGAGGACGATCTTCCCATGCGTCTCCACCTGCGGTCAGGATCATGAGCGCCAACAGCCGCGATGCCGTCAGACTAAGCGACTCACCTTTGACGAATTTGATCTCAATGATGTTGCCCGGTTTGGCGAACTCGTCGCCACCCTTTGCCTTCAATGCAGCAGCAACGCGCATCGCACGTCCGGGGGAACCTTCTTCAGGCTTCTCCTCGGGAGCTTCTACTATTGGGCTGTCATCAGTTTCCATGCCATAGTGCGATCAGAGCTTGATTCTTCGAAGGATGATTGCTGCCTGACCTGACCTCGTTCGTCAAGTCAGGTCAGGATGGGATTCCTTTGGGAGCCCCCAAGAGGTCAGGAATGAAGGTCTGTGAACGGGAGGCAAAATCCCAGGAGATTCCGCGAGTCGGCAAGCTTACGGACAGAGCGCTGATTAGGGGGCAATTTTGATGTTTGCGGGCGAAGTTAGGCCACTAAGCAGCGCGCTGAAGGTCCGTCCCCCACGCGGTCAGGATGGCCCCAGCAGGTCAGGTGAATGCCCCCGCTCGGTCAGGGTTCAGCCCCCATCAGGTCAGCCTAACACCCCCATCTGGTCAGGAAGATCGGCTTAAAGTGCTGGATTCACCTCAAAAATTGGCCTCGAATCTGAATCTCTAGAATCAAGAATCCTTCCGCTGCAAGCAGCGGCGTTTTTATGATGATGTTTCTAAGGGAGAAGGGCCAGCGCCCTCGATACAATCGCTTCCGTGAATCACAGCGGGTGTAGTGATTCAAATTTCCGGTTGGACCCACAGCCGATATCCCTGTCACCAAGCCACCATGAGAACACCCATCAGCCAGTCTTGGCATTGGCAGGCCATCGACCCTTCACGCAATGTTGCCCGTGCCTACCATCTCTGGATCCAAACCGACCTGTTCGGTTGGACGACGATTGAACGTCGCTGGGGGAGGATCGGCTCAAAAGGGCAGGGGGTAACCCTGAGTTTTCCTGACAGGGCCCAAGCCGAAATCATCGCCCGACAGGTTCGCGAAAGACGCAAGAGCGCCTTCAAACGAATAGGAGTAGGTTACCAAGAGGTCAAATGACCGCCTGACACGCGCATCTGCAAGGGAGGGAAGGGGGGAGGGGGGAGTGAAGCTCATGGCCCTAACAGCACTCCGACCAACTCAGGACACGATCAACCTTGTCACAGCTCTGCGCGGCACATGGCACGGCTCCTACGCTATGTGCCGATGCCCTGCTCATGACGACAGGACGCCCTCGTTATCGATCCGCCAAGGATTATCAGGGGTCCTCGTGCATTGCTTTGCCGGCTGCAATCCAAGGGACATCATTCGTGCCTTGCGGAGTGCAGATAGAGTTCAAGGCATCGAACCCCGTCCAGCTCGAAATGCAGACTCTAGGCGACAGGCTCAGCGCCTGTGGGATAATGCGATCGACGTTCATGGAACGCTGGGAGAGCGCTATCTCGTTGGCAGATTTCTGCTCCCGGACCTCCCCGACATCCGGTTCCATCCGCGGTGCCCTCTTGGCCGAAAGCCAAACACTGCGTTTCATCAAGCCCTGCTTGTGGCCGTGCGTGACCTAGGCCGGCTTGTGGCGGTTCAAAGGATCATCCTGGACCCTAGATCAGGCCGACATCGCGGCAAGTTCTTGCTGGGGAGCTGCGGGCAGGGGGCATGGCAACCAACATTGTCTGATGGGGTGTTGGCAATTGCGGAAGGCTTCGAAGACGCGGCCGCCTTCACAAGTCTGACCGGCGTGACCTGCTGGGCGGCCATGGGCGCTGCTCGCTTGCCACTCCTCCATCTTCCGAAGGGGATCCATACGCTAATCATTGCCGAGGACAACGATGCACCTGGACAGAATGCTGCGCATCAAGCGAGCAAGACCTACGCCAGACCAGGCCTCCGAATTTTGCGAAGGTCTCCAAGCTGGGGCATCGACTGGGCGGACTTCAACGAACGGATGAACCGTCGGGGCAGTAGCATCGCCGAATGACGAAAGCTGGGACTAAGCCGCCATTCCTAAACGGCATGCCGAATGACCGGTATTGTCGGAAGGGGACATCCTCCAGTGCTATTTGCAGTGCGGGACAAGACGCGTCTACGCGAGAATTTGCGCACGCCCAAGATGGTGCCATGCCAGCGGGAGGTCACCCCGCCGCGCAGCCTCTCTCACCATACGATACTCTCCTGCAAGTGCTGCAGCGATTGCGTGCATTGTCCGCTGGTTGGCGGTGTGCAGTGTCATGCCTTGCTCGTTAACGCAATCGTTCTCCTCGGCAACCGTCAGATAACCATCTTCGCTGCCATCCAAAGCGCCATCGTGATCATCATCAGGTTTTCGGTTAGCGAAACGAAACCAAGCGGAACGGTGCTCGATCCCCCGACGCATGCGCACTTCAGCTCGCGCCGGTCGATGTAGACCGCCTTGAAAACGGAAACCGCGCCGATCGTGCCAATGAACAGTGCTACCGGGATCGAGATCCAGTGCAGCACGCCTGCTACCATCAGGACGCCGGCAAGACCCTCAGCGAAGGGGTAGATGCGCGCATATGGAACCCAGCGCTGCGCCAGCAGGTCATAATTGAGGAACATTGTCGCGAATTTGTCGACATCCTGCAGCTTGAGGAGCGCGAGGACACACATCGAAAAAGCGATGAACCACTCGGCCACGTGGACACTGATGGCGTTGCCGTCGGCGGCAATACCAACCGCCACGGCCATCAATGCAGTCATAGCAAACAGCGCCATGACCGGGCGATAGGTGGTCGCAGTGGGATCGGCGACCTTGAGGCCGAAAAAGCGACGGAGGTCATCGTGGCCGCCGATCCGCTGCCCATCAATGAAGGTCTGCGGCGTTGTAGTGACGCCATGTTCAGCTTTGAAAGCGTCGGTTTCTTCCCGCGTCGTCAGGTGATGGTCCTCCACCTCGTAACCGCGAGACGTAAGCAGGTGTCTCGATTTCAGGCCGTATGGGCAAGTATGGCCGGGCATGACCATGCGATGAAGCACGGCTATCTTGGCAGATTGGGGCATTGGCGATTTCCTTTGATTCGCTTGCAATGCGGCCGCTATAAACTCCGTACCATGATACGGGATCAAGTGCCTTTATGAAAATCGGCGAATTCGCTCGCGCGGGCGGCGTGAACGTTGAGACAATCCGCTATTACCAGCGACGCGGGCTCTTGATCGAGCCGCCGCGCGGACAAGGGCCGCGGCGTTACGGGATCGATGACCTTGATCGCTTGCGGTCAATTCGCGCCGCGCAGACGGCAGGCTTCACGCTCGAAGAGATAGCGACCTTGCTGGCGCTGGACATGGCAGACCGCTCTGCAGCGCAGGCGCTTGCAAACAGCCGCATCGCTGCCCTTGATGAAAAGATTGCGACCTTGCAGACCATGCGCGGCGCCCTCGTCCGTCTGGCGGAAGCCTGCGCAGCCGAAGACGCCGGGCCGTGTCCCATCATCTCCGCCTTCAATCCGATCAGCGTTGCCTAAGCTTCGGATACCTGACGAACGCTCCCCATCCTGATCGAAGGCCGCTTACATCATCGTCGGCGACATCGATCCGAAGACCGCGACCAGGCTGATGACAAAAAGCCCGAGCAGGAATTCGGCAATGAGGGTGCGCTGCAACGCACCCAAGGTTTGAGCGGGATAGGCATTGCTAAGCCTCACAGCTGTTGCAGCGGTCCTGCTCACGCGCGCATGATGTGCGCCAAAGGCGACCATGGCTGCCACTAGGGCCAGTTTGATCGCCAGAAGGATGCCGTATGGCGTTGAAAGGGTCGCCGCAACGTTCGGTAAACCGAAGATCAGGTGAGAGTTGACTGTCCCGGTAACCGCGACAAGCGCAACCAGTGAGATCCCCTTAGGTGCAAAGGCGTGCATGGCCCTGAGCACTGCATGCGCCTGGGTGACGTCAGGATCCTTGTAACATCGGATGGTCAGAACAAGGAACCAACCGATTGCTCCAAGCCACAGGCCCGCGCTGACCAGATGGATGCCGTTGTTGAGGCGATGGAATAGCCCCAATCCGCCTTCGGTTGCAGCAGCATGACCACTCCAACCTAGAGTCACAAGGGCGCAACCGTAGCAGCCCGCCGCAAATGCCAGCGCTGCCTGGCGGTTTCGGAGCGCAAGAATAGCGGCCAGCCCCGTTAGGAGCAGCCCTGAGCGGACAAGGAAGGCAAACCCCATGTCGGTGCCCAAGATCATCGCTTCGATCATCGGCAGATCGAGTTCGACGACCGGCACGCCCATCATCGCAGCGATCGATATCAGCATCAGCGCCGCTGATACAACCGGTGCGGCAAGAGCCGCTATAACAGCAAAGTTTGGCGCGCGGTCAGCCCTTAGCCAGTCGACGCTTCGCAGGCCAAGCAACCAGAAAGCCGACCATCCGAACAGGCCCAGCAGCAGCGAATATTGCGCAACCCGCAGGACCAGTCCGAGAAAATCCCCCTCTGCCACCGGTTCAGCCGATGATGAACGTGACGGTGCCCTTCATGCGGTGACCGTCAGCCCCGGCTGCCTGCCAGCGAACCTCATAGGTGCCTTTAGGCAGTGGCTTTGCCAGATTGAGAGTCATGGTCTTGTTGTCGTTCGACCATGCGGTCTTGAAGTTTCGGATCGCCATCTCGCCGTGATTTGCCATGCCGGGCATCGCAGTCATGACGATGCTGGCTGCAGCAGTGGGCGGCAGCAGGGCTTCGCTGAAGGTCAACGAGACGGTTCGCGCGCTTGCGACCGTCGCGCCCTCAGCCGGGGTCGAGGCGACCACCTTGGTATGCGCCAGCGCGGTAGCGGGCAAAGCGAGCGGGGATGCCGCAATCGTCAGGGCGGCAAATAATGATGCGATCTTCATGTGAGTTTATCCTTCGTGTTGATCAGAACCAGAAACGGATGCCGGCGATGAAGCTGGTAGCGGAGAGGTCTTCACCGCGTGCTCGCGCGAAGTCAGCACTTTGGCCGGTCCGCCAGGACTGCTCGATGCCGATATAGGGCGCAAATTCGCGCCGGATCTCGTACCGCAGCCGCGCGCCGACCTCGATCTGGTCGAGCCCCGCGCCAATGCCGAGCAGGGGAATGTCCTGCGCTGACAGGTTGGCCTCGATCCGCGGCTGAAGGATCAGGCGCTGGGTGATGCGCTGATCGACCTCGGCCTCGACCCGTGCGGTTAAATCGCCGCGGTGCGACAGGAACAGCGCAGCATCGACCTCGAACATGTAGGGTGCCAAGCCCTGCACGCCGATCACGGCATGGGTGGTGTCCGGCCCACCGATGTCCTGGCGGATCCCCGCCTGGAAATCCCAGAACGGCTTGAAAGCCTTCGAGAAGAGCGCCTGAACCTCGGCATCCTCAGGCGAGAAGCCCCATTCGCCTTCGCCCTCGCTCTTGAACCAGAGGCGCTCGGTGGGGCCGCCGTAGTAACCCTGGATATCCCACAAGTAGGCGTCCTCGCCGCCGCGCACCTGCGTCTCCAGTCGGTCGCCCTGGAACCAGAACACGGGAAAGTTTCCGTGCGTCCTGCGCAGGTCGTTGCGCGAGGAAGCCATCGCCTCGGCGCCCCATATCGCATCGGCGGCGCGCGGCGGCCCACTTCCAGCCTCCGGCGGCGGCGGGGTTTCCATGTCCGGACCAGTTGAGGCGGTTGGTGCAGCCATGCCTGCGCCATGGCCCATAGTGCTGTGATCCATGCCGTCCATCGGCTCGGCATTTCCGTCCGATGGAGCTCCCATATCATGGCCTGCGTGGGGATCGGCAGCATCGGCGTCGGCCTGTCCGTCCATATCATGCCCGGCATGCGGGTCGTTTGTCGCAGGGGCGGGTTGATCGCCCATATCGTGACCGGCATGGGGGTCAGCCTTGACCTCTGCCGGGGCCGGCTCGGGCATATCGTGACCCTGATGCTGCGCCAGCGCCGGCGCGGCGCTCAGCAGCAGGACAATCGCGAGGGCGGGTTTCATTGTCCGCTCTCCGGACCCATCACCGTTACGGTCTGCATCATCCCGCCATGCATGTGGTAGAGCAAGTGGCAGTGAAACGCCCAGTCGCCCGGTTCATTCGCGGTCAGGTCGAACTGTGCGCTCGCTCCAGGCTGGACAATGACGACGTTTTTGCGGGGCTGATGGGCGGCATCCTCGCCGTTGACCAGCTCGAAGAACATCCCGTGAAGGTGGATCGGGTGCGCCATCATGGTGTTGTTGACGAGCTTGACCCGAACCCGCTCGTTCCAGGCAAAGCGGATCGGGACATCGCTGACGGCGGAATACATCTTCCCGTCGAATGACCACATGTAGCGTTCCATATTGCCGGTGAGATGTAGTTCCAGCAGGCGTGAGGGCTCACGCGTGTCTGCATTGGGCTCCAATGCCGACAACATGCGGTAATTGAGCACGCGATGGTCGACATCGCGCAGGCCGAGACCGGGATCCCCCATCTTGTCCACCGGAGCCATGGAGACCATGTCGATCCCTGGCCCCACCTTTACGTCGGGCGGCAACAGCAGCGTGTCGCGCATTTTCATACCGTTCATCGAATGCCCGCCACCGCCGTGACCGCCATCGCCATGGTTCATTCCCATGTCGCCCATGTCGAGCAGGGGCGGCTTTCGTGGCGGAGGGATTGCCGCGCGCGCGCCGGGGCGGCTCGCCAGCGTTGCGAGCGCCATGCCGGAGCGGTCCATGCTCTCGGCAATAATGGTATAGGCCTCCGCTTCGCGCGGGGTGACGATCACATCGTAAATCTCGGCGGTGCCAATCTGGAGCTCATCGACTTCAACCGGCTTCACGTTTTGGCCGTCCGCCGCGATCACCGTCATGGCTAGGCCGGGTATGCGCAGATTGAAGAAGCTTTGTGCCGCGCCGTTAATGACGCGAAGCCGCACCCGTTCGCCGGGCTTGAAGAGGTATTCCAACCCTTCCTTCGGCCCGCGTCCGTTGGCGAGGTAGGTATATGTGGATCCCGTCACATCGGCGATGTCGGTCGCAGGCATCCGCATTTCCGCCCACATCCGGCGGTCGGCGGCGGTCAGCGGGTAATCGTCGGCCCAGCTGGTCTGCTGATAGTTGAAATAGCCTTCGCCCTTGCGAAGCCGGTCCATGATGAAATGCGGATCGAGCGGGGTGAATTCGCTCAAGAGAAGGATGTAATCGCGATCATACGCGGCAGGCTCGTCGCCCGCCGGGTCGATAATCAGCGGGCCGTAATGCCCCTGCTGTTCCTGAAGCCCCGAATGGCTGTGATACCAGTATGTGCCCGCTTGCCGGATAGGGAATTCATAGGGGAAGGTCTGACCCGGCTTGATACCGGGAAAGCTGATGCCTGGCACACCATCCATTTGGAACGGCAGGAGCAGCCCATGCCAGTGGATCGAAGTATCGGTATCGAGCGTGTTGGTGACATTGAGGCGGACATTCTGCCCTTCGCGCAGGCGGATCAGCGGCCCAGGCACCGAGCCATTGACTGCGATCCCGTGCCCCTTGCGCCCTTGCACCGTCCGAGGGCCGTGGCCGACAGTAAGATCGATCACTGCGCCTGACACCTCGTCAAAGCCCACACGGATCGGCGAGCCGCCGCGCATGCGGTGGACAGAGTGCCCTTGCGCCCATGCGGGCATAGCGGCGAAGGCCGAGGCTGTCCCCAGCCCTGAAAGCAGGTGGCGGCGTGAAAGTGTCAGATGGTCCATACCCAGCATTACGCATGGACGCGGCTCACCCCTCAAAGTTTCTTTCGTCCACCCTCGTTTGCCAGAAGCTCACTGAGCTTGCTGCGCGCACGATAGAGCCTCGTTTCGACCGCTTTTTCGCTGATACCAAGCACGTCGGCTGTCTCGGCCTGACCAAGGCCCTCGACGGTTCGCAGGATCAAGGTTTCGCGCAGACGTGCCGGCAGCCGCACTATTGCTGCATTGACCCGCGCGAGCTCGGCGCGGTCGGCCGTCTGCACGTCTGGCGCGATAGCATCGTCCGGAACGTCGTGGGCCACATCGATCGGCGCTGTGCGCCACAGCATCGTGCGCAGCCGGCGCCGGCGCCCCCAGTCGCGGCACTTGTTGAGCGCAATCCGCCTGAGCCAGGTCAGAAGCGGCCGTGAACGATCATAGCGATCAAGTGCCGAAAAGGCGGCAATGAAAGTGTCCTGGGTAAGATCGAGCGCCTCTGGCGCGTCACCGGTCGAAGCGCGGATGAACCGGTAGATCGGCTCGCGGTAGCGAGTCAGCAGTTCCCGGTAGGCATCTTGCCGTCCGATGAGCGCCAGTGCCACCACCTCGGCATCGCTCCCTTCGGCAAGCGACCGGGTCACTTCGCATCGGGGGCGAGAGCCTCGGTCACAGCCCGATCAAATGCCGCCGCCTGATCGGGCCTCAAAACCGAACGCATTTCGAAGAGGTGTTCGAGTGTTTCCTTCTGCATCTCGCCCATGACGTGGTGCGTGTGGTCAACGGCGGCGGTGACTTCGGGGCCGTAGCCGTGCTCGGCCTCCATGGCTTCGGCCAAATGCGCATTGGCCGCCTTCATTTCGAGCTCCAGCGCCTTGCGACGCGTGGCGAAACGCTGCTCGATCACTTCGATCTTCGCCGTCTGTGCGGCGTCCAGGTCGAGATCTCCGTGCAGGAATGCATGCAGCTCAGTCTCGCTTTGCCTGCCATTGCTGAGCAACTGCTGACCCAGAAAGTTCCCCGCAAACGCGGCAGCGAAGGCGACCACCATGACCAAAGCCAACCAAGCAGGTCTCGTCACGGATGAACATCCAGAAGATTTGAGGGTGCGAGCGGATTGTCGGAGACAAACGGCGCGAAAGCCTGCGCGTGTGCAGGCGGCCCGGTCACAAGCCCACCGGTCGCCAGGCCAAGCATCAAAGCAAATGCCCCAGCCAAGACGGTCGCGCGCTTGCCGAACGATGCTTCGCGGCGCTGCGCGGCAAACCCGGCGATAATCATATCGTCAATCAGATCGAGGCCCGCAGGAACAGGTAAGCTTGCGAGTTGTCGCAGGGATGAATCAAGTTCGGACACAGGCAATCTCCGTGTTGCACGTGTTCTATACGCAAGCGATGCGCCCGCCCCTCAGAAAAAATGGACACCCCTGCAGCGGTCGGATCGCAGATCGTGATCGCCAGACGGCTTCGCAGAGCGCGGGCGACGGACCCTGGTCGATAGGCGACGCATTACTCGGCTGTGATCAACGGCAGCTATCGCGTTCTGACGCCCGAAAGCAGTCAGGCAGGTATCCACCCATCTGCAGTCATGAGCGGGGCTGATCCGTGATCCGGAAACCGGAATAGCGGCTTCTAGGGAAACCAGTCATTGAGCACTTCGACCGGGAATGACTGGGTGTGGTCGGAACCTGCCTCAGCGGGGCACTGTCGGCTTCCGGTTAGCCAAGCCACCCTCAACCAAACTCTTGCGCCACCAGACCTAAACCCTCTGACACGGGAGCCATAGATATCCCGACCCCCGCGTCACGCGCATATGACGTCCAGTCGGAAAGCGCTGCACGCACGTCGTCTACGATGGAAGCCGTGCGCTTCGGCGAAACCCCATGGACCTTTGCGAGCTTCTCGACATGCTCGCGGGTTATGGTGCGGCCTTCGCCCAACACAGCCATGTAGTGCTCTCCGCCGGGACCGTTCGAGAAGGTGAGGTCGAAGGCCGGCGCGAGCCGCCAGTTCCCTTGGTCGTCCATCAGGTAGGCGTGCTGGCGAACATGGTCGTCACGGTTTCGCGCAAGCACGTTGAAGACCATGCGCCGGAAGGCCTGCTCGACGTCTGCCATGCTGTGGGTGATGGCCAAGGTCGCCTTCAGGAACCCGTCGTAGTCGACGCTGGGCATATGCGGCGACGCTTCAAGCGCTCCGCCGAGGCTGACCATGTGTAGCCGCTTGCCCGGTGCCAGTCGATCGAAGCGCCTTGTCGCGAAATGACCTGGACCGTTCGCCGACGGGATCAATCGCGTCTCTGCCATAACAATCCCTGCGGCGCGTGCCATCCGGGCGTAGGCCTCCTCCAATGGCCCGATATCGGCAGGGTCATTGGTCGCTGCAAACTTGACGATCCATTCCGCACCCGCGTTCTCGCTTCCCACTGCTGCGAGCTCGTCTCCGGCGGAAAGCTTGCCGTCTGCGTCGATCGCCACGTGAACTTTCGGCCGCGCTCCGCCCGAGCCGCCGCCCAGGCGTGCCAGCAGCGCTTCGAGCTCTGTCTCCTCGCCGAGCAGAACCTGGCGGGATTCATCAGCCAGAGCATCGAGATCGATGGTAAATGAAGCTTCGAACCCAAGCGTTTCGGGCTGGAAGACGAGGGCACCTCGACCCTTTGTGCCCACGAGGGCGAGCCGGTCGACCGCATTAAGGTCTTCAAACCTGTGACCCATTTTCTGAAGCCGCCGTTTCAACAGCAGCATGCCCCAGGCGTCGGGCAAGCAGTCTGAAAGGAAACCGTGAAGGCCTTCGAACATTCGGCTGCGGGCAGGGTGCAGGCCAGGCTCAGCCGGATAGTGCAGTGGAGAGATCGGAAGGCGCGCAGCGATGACCTCTGCCGACCATTCGAGCTGAGCCAATCCGCTGGCCATTGCCAGCCTGGCGACCGAACGGGGCGCTGCAGTCTCATCGGTCAGCAGTCCAACCGCCAAAGGCGTTCCCGGAGCCAGCTTCATGACCCAATGCCGCCTGAGCTCCCGCTGGCGCGCTGGCGCTGCCGCTTGGCTGCCTGACGCTGCTGTGCAAGCAGTTCATCCATACTTGTTGCCGAAACTTGCGGAAACAGCGCGACAATGCCCTCATCGCAGCGCAGTGCAATGGCAGCGCGAACAAGGTCTTCGATGGATGCTCTGCCTTCGGTCTCCATCCGCCGCCATGTTCTGTGGGCCACACCTGCTTTGGCAGCTGCCGCTTGCTGGGTAAGATCGAGGGCCAGGCGGCGGGCCTTGATCCGCTTGCCTAGGTGTGTCAGCCGATCTTGAAGGGTGAGTAGCATGGGCCATATATGGACGATAGCTCTCGATACGTCAATTTATAGGCCATATCTGGCCCAAAAAGACAGCTTACGCCTTTGGCGCTGTAAGTTAAATTCCCAACGAAATTCGGGCTTTTCGATTAGGGACCGCTAGGAATGTTCCCTTCGAACTGCGCCGCACCTTCGTGAGCTGTGTGCCACGGAGGTGCGGCTGACATCCACATATCGGCTTGTACTCTGAAGCCAGTGGCGTCGTCGAAAGCACCGACCTTTATGGCAACAAGTGTCGGATTGCTATCGGGCCGCGAGAACACTTGAACACCGCATTGGTCACAAAAATAGGTCCCGCCGCTGATTGGCTTTGCCTTGAAGACTGCCGGCTGTTTGCCAGTAAGTTCGAAACCCGAGTCGTTGAAGACCCACGTTAAGTTGGCCGCTCCTCCGGACATGTATTGGCAATCGCGGCAGTGGCATGCGACGCCGCCAATCGGCTCGCCCTGAACAGCAAATCGGACTGCGCTGCAACGACAACCGCCAGTGCGCATGGGTACCTCCGTACGAATAAGAACATTGGGTTCTTAGAGAAGGCAAGAGGTGCGTTCAATTTCTGTTGGTTATCAGGACCCGCCATTTCGGACCGAAAGGGGAGGGGGATGCTCTGATGCGCATCAGCATCAGGAGCAGCGCATGACCGATATCTTCACCCAGTTCGACACCCGCCTTGATCAGGTCATCGACGAAGTCGCGCTCGAGATCGCCGGTGGATCGCTTACGAAGATGACGCTCTTCGACGCAATGAAGCGCCTCCATGGAGGAAGCTCGGCTGAGGGCCGCTGGGCACAGCGCGATGCGTATGACCTCCTCGAAGCAGGGGTGACCCGTCACCTGCTAAGATTACCCCGTCCCGTGCGCCTGGACGACATCACCGCTTTGAGTCTTCTGGTTGAGCAGCTGCCAACCCATACGGTCAGGAGCGAAGACCAGATTCGGTTTCAACAGTTCTCCACGCCTGCCGATCTTGCGGCACTTGCGACTGTCCTTGCGCAGCCCCGGCCAGACGACATCGTGCTGGAGCCGAGTGCGGGACATGGTGCGCTCGTGGCCAGCCTGCCGACAGTAAGACAGCTGCACCTCAATGAGCTTGATCCCAAACGCCGTGAGAAACTCGCTCTGCTGTTCAAACATGCCAAGCTTACCGGGATCGACGGTGCGATGCTGGCTTCCGCGCTGGATCCTTCGCTGCGCCCCAGCCTGATTCTCATGAACCCCCCGTTCTCCCGTTCGGAGGGAAGGGGCGTCGATCAATTCGCTGCTGTCCGCCATCTGCGCGCCGCGCTCGGTCGATTGGCTCCTGGCGGCAGACTTGTCGCTATCATGCCGGACTGGTTCACCACCAGCGCCAGGCTTTCGAAGATCTATGACCAGACGTTCGAGAATTGCACCGTGCATGCAGCTTGCCGCCTTGCCAGATGTTACCACAAGCAAGGGACCAGCGTGCCGGTTCGCCTCTATGTGATCGACAAGGTTCCCGGGAACATCCGTCCTGCCATTCTTGCCCGATCGACTGTCGTCGAGATTGCCGAGGCAGTCACAGTCGTAAAGCGGACAGCTTGCGACCCTTCAACAATTTCCGCACGGCAGCAGACCAAGCCCGGCACGCTTTTCAAGGCGATGCGCACAAGTGCAAAGTCGCCTGCGGCTAAGCCGCGCGTAATCGAAGCGCCATCGATATCGCCGCTTGTTTTTCGCAGCCTGGCAACACCGCGCCCTCTGGGCGAGCAGGCCGGTGTCTATCTGCCTTACCGCCCGAGCCGGATCGACATCGATGGTGCAAAGGCGCACCCGACCCCGCTGGTGGAAAGTGTGGCTATGGGCTCCATACCGGCGCCGGTGCCGGAGTATTGCCCCAGCCTGCAGGACCGCATCCTCAAAGAAAGCCTGCTTTCGGAAGCGCAGCTCGAGACGGTGATCTATGCCGTCAATGCCTGGCAGCAGTATCTGCCCGGCCTGTTCGTCCCGGCCGACGAAGGTGTCGCCCTCACTCTGGCCGAAGACGGACACAGCTACCGCAAGGGCTACTTCCTCGGTGATGGCACTGGCGCGGGCAAAGGCCGGCAGATTGCCGTCTGCATTCTAGACAATTGGCTAGCCGGACGCCGCAAGGCGATCTGGGTATCCAAGAACGAGAGCCTGCTCGAAGATGCGCGCCGGGATTGGAGCGCGATCGGCGGGATGCCTGCCGACATTCAACCGCTCTCCAGCTGGAAAGTCGATCAGCCAGTGCCGTTCCGCGAGGGGATCCTCTTCGTCACGTACCCTACGCTGCGAAGTCAGAGGCAGGATGCGACCCGTCTGAAGCAATTGCTGGACTGGGCCGGGGCGGATTTCGAAGGTGTCATCGCCTTTGATGAGAGCCACGAAATGGGCGGGGTGGCAGGAGGCGAGGGCGCCCGCAGGAGCAAATCAGGTTCCCAGCAGGGCATCGCCGGCGTCATGCTCCAGAACCATCTGCCCAAGGCCCGCGTGCTCTATGCCTCGGCGACCGGGGCCTCTGAAGTCAACAATCTCGCCTATGCGGTTCGGCTCGGCCTTTGGGGACCAGGAACGGCGTTTGCCAACCGAGACGATTTCATCAGCCAGATCAGGGCAGGTGGCATCGCTGCGATGGAGCTGGTGTCGCGCGACCTTAAGGCCCTTGGGCTTTACCAGGCACGGGCGCTGAGCTTTGCCGGGGTCGAGTACGAAATCCTCAAGCACGACCTGACGGCCCAGCAGATCGCTGTCTACGACACCTATGCGGATGCTTGGGCGATTATTCACCAGAACATGGAGGAGGCGCTCGCGCTGACCGGTGTGGTCGACGAGATCGACGGCAGCACGCTGAACGGCGGCGCGAAGGCCGCAGCACGCAGCCGCTTCGAAAGCACCAAGCAGCGCTTCTTCAACCAGCTGCTCCTTTCGATGAAACTGCCGACGCTGATCAGTGCCATCAATCACCACCTCGACAGGGGCGAAGTCGTCGTGGTGCAGCTCGTATCGACTGCTGAAAGCATCCTCGATCGAAGGCTCGACAGTCTCTCACCAGAGGAGCGGGCTGAGCTCGACCTTGACCTCAGCCCGCTTGATGCAGTGGTTGAGTACCTCGAGCGCGCCTTCCCCACCCAGCAGATGACGCTCTACACCGACGAGACCGGCGCGACCCGTTCGACCCCGATGTTCGACGAGGACGGCCGCCCCGTTCACAACCAGGCTGCGATCGCCCGGCGCGCCGACCTGATCGAACACCTCTGTGCGATGCCGCCGATCAAGCCTGCCCTCGACGGCATCATCGAACACTACGGGACGGACAAGGTCGCAGAGGTCACCGGGCGCACAAAGCGCCTCATTTCTCAGGCCGATGGTAGCCAGCGCCTCGAAACTCGCTCCCCCCGCACGAACCAGTCGGAAACCGACCAGTTCATGGATGGCCGCAAACCCATTCTCGTCTTCAGCGATGCAGGCGGAACGGGGCGTTCCTACCATGCCAGCCTTGACGCACCCTGCCAGAAGCGCCGGGTGCATTTCCTTCTAGAGCCGGGCTGGCGCGCTGACCGGGCCATCCAGGGCCTCGGCCGCACCCACCGCACCCATCAGGCGAACACCCCCCTATTCAGGCCGGTCACGACCAACTGCAAAGGTGAGCTGCGCTTCACCAGCACGATCGCGCGGCGCCTCGACAGCCTTGGGGCACTGACGCGTGGCCAGCGCCAGACCGGCGGCCAGAATCTGTTCGATCCGGCGGACAATCTCGAAAGCCCTTATGCCAAGGCCGCGCTCACCAGCTGGTTCGCCCTTCTGGCAGACGGGAAGCTCAAGAGCGTGACCTTGGCTGACTTCGAGCGCCGCAGTGGATTGACGATCGTCTCCCAGGATGGGGTGCTCGAAGAAGACCTTCCCCCTATCCAGCGGTGGCTCAACCGGATTCTTGCCCTGCCGATCGGCATGCAGAACGCAATCTTCGATGAATTTCTCGGGCTCGTTGAAGCCCGGGTTTCCGCGGCGCGTGAGGCCGGTTCTCTCGATGTGGGCATCGAAACGATCCAGGTCGAAAGTGCCGACGTCATCGAAGATATTGTGCTGCGGACGGATGCACGGACCGGGGCGACCTCGCACCTCCTCCAGCTCGCGCTCAGGACGCGTACCCGGCCAATCACGCTGGAAAGAGTGAAGGAGCGCCTCGACCTGTCCGACGGGTGCGTGCTGATGCACAATACCAAGAGCGGCAGGGCGGCGCTGGCTGAGCCGTCCCGGCATTTCATGACCGATCGGGGCGAACTGATCCGCCGCGTCATTCTCCACCGACCGCTGCGCCGCGAATACCATCACCTTGATGATCTTACCGAGTCTGCGTGGGCGGAGTGTCCTCGGGAGACCTTCGAGCAACTCTGGTGTGCCGAAGTCGCTGAGCTGGCCGAGAAGCTGACAACCGAGAAGATCTACCTAGCCACAGGACTGCTGCTGCCGATATGGTCGAGCCTTCCGATCGACTATCTGGAAGTGAGGCGAATCGTTGATGAGGAGGGACGCAGCTGGCTCGGCCGCATCGTTCACGAGCTCGACGTCGCAAACCTTTTGCAGAAGTTCGACATTACCTCGAGTGTCGAACTCTCGGAGCAAACGATCCTCAAGGCGCTCGGCGAGCATCGGACGATCCCTATCAAGCAACCGTTCGAAGCCACCATCAAGTCCTCGCGGGTCGCCAACGAGCAGCGCTACGAGATCGTTGGCGCCCCTCTCGATCAGCTACCCTGGTTGAAGAGCATCGGCTGTTTCACCGAGATCATTTCGTTCCGCACTAGGGTGTTCATTCCGACAAAGGCAGCAGAGGCCGTGCTGGCGGCGCTCCTGATGCAGTGATGGGACGCAGCGCCGAAGGTGCTCAACCCATGGCGACTGCGACAAGTGCACAGGATCTTGGACGCTTGAACCCCGCAAACAAGGGGAGGGGGAGGGGATCTGTGCCCCGGTGATGGCCGGGAGCAGATCAGGAGTGACCGAGATGCTGATTCCCTTTTCCAAGCTATATTTGAGCGATGCGAACGTGCGCAAAACACGCAATGACCAAGAAGATGCGCAGCTCTCTGCGGACATCGAGGCCCGCGGGCTCTTGCAGAACCTGCTGGTGACCAAGAGCAAGAAGCGCGGCCAGTATGCGGTGATCGCCGGTGGCCGCCGCTTGCGCGCCATTGGCATGATCATCGATCGCGGTGCTTGGGCTGCGGATGCCGAAGTCGAATGCAAGCTGCTCGAGGGTAGCGAAGATACCGCAGGCGAAGCCTCGCTCGCCGAGAACTTCCAGCGGGTGGGCATGTCTCCGGCTGAAGAATGCCGCGCCTTCCAGCACTTCATCAAGGAAGGCAGCGATATCGCGGCCGTGGCCAAGCGTTTCGGACTCACCCAGCGGTTCGTCGAAGGCCGGCTGCGCCTTGCCAATCTGGCAGTGCCGATCTTCGAGGCACTCGCCGCCGGCGACATCACCCTCGAAATCGCCAAGGCCTATGCTGCGACCGACCAGCACGAAGTGCAGATGCGCGTCTTCGAGCAGATGCGCCATGCCTACAACCCCAGCGCCGATGCCATTCGCCGCATGGTCGCCACCGGCTCGATGCGCGGTAATGACCCTATCGCGCTTCTGATCGGCGAAGATGCCTATGTGGCTGCCGGCGGCAAGGTCGAGCGGGATCTGTTCAGCGATGCGGGCGAGGATCGCTGGATCGATATCGAGATCGCGCACCGGCTCGCCTCCGAAAAGATGGAAGCGGAAGCCGAGCGCCTGACCTCGGAGACCGGTCTCGCCTGGATCAGCCCGGTGGCCGCCAGCAATTCCTGGCAGGCGCGCAGCGAGATGGGCGTCTCCGCTGTCCGGCTCCCGCCCGTGCCCCTCTCGGAAACGGCGCGCGCCCGCATCGACGAGATCGATGCCCGGATCGATGAGATCAACGCGATCTTCGATGAAGGTGAAGAGCAAGAGGACGTCGATTTCGGAAAGCTCGAGGCCGAGTACGAGGCTCTTGATGCCGAACGCAGCGACCTCAACAATCCGGTTCGCGAGCTGCCCGAAGAATGGCGCGGTGAAGTCGGGCGCTTCCTCGTGCTCACCACCCGGGGCGAGATGGTTCTCGAGGCCGATTACTACAGCGAGAAGCGGCTGTCGTTCGAGACCGATGACCAAGGCAATGTGACCGCGACGGCAGAAGAGCCGGCACCGACCCCAGGGAGCCGCGCAAGCGGTGCTCCCGCACGGCCTGAGGCGATCGCACCTGGAAGCGAGAAGCCGATCAGCGCGAGGCTGTTCGACGAACTCGCCGTTCAGCGCCGCAATATCCTTTCGGCCTGCCTGATCGGCGATCCGGGGCTTGCCCTCGATTTCGCCATCTTCGCGCTTGCAGACAATCGCAGCTATGAGGGGAAGGGCACCTCGATCAAGGCGGGACGGCCGAGCGATCCTGCGACCGGCGAGGTTCCGCAATCAGCGGCCGAGGGCATTCTCGCCCAAGCCGAGGATGGTCTCGACAAGGCATGGCAAGAGCAGGGCAGTGTTGCGGCCCGTTTCATCGCCTTCCGCGACCTCGAAGATGACGCCAAGGCGGCCTGGCTTGCCTATGCGGTGGCGCTCTCGCTCGAGGCCAAGAAGGGCTATGGATCCGAGTATCATCCGGTTCATGCCGTGCTTGGGTCGATGCTCGATGTCGACGTTGCGGCTCTGTGGCGGCCGACTGCCGAGAATTTCTTCGACCGGGTGAGCAAGACCTCCTGCCTCGCTGCGCTGACCGAGGTTGGCGGAAGTGACCTTGCAGCACGCTATGCGGCGTCCAAGAAGGCGGACCTCGCCAAGACGTGCGAGACGATCTTCGCCGGCAAGGCGATCATCGAGCAGGACGTCAAGGAAGCCGCCCTTGCCTGGCTGCCCGAGGCCATGAAGTTCAGTGCGGCCATGCCGGAGGGCGCACAAAGCGCTGATCCTGATGCCTCCGAAGACGGCACGGCCGACATCGACGCGATCGACGGGGTGGACGCACTGCCGGATGCCGAAGAGGAACCCGAAGGCGCCGCCACAGACACGGCAGTGGCTGCCTGAACGCCTCACCCTCCTCCTGATGTCCTGGCCCGGTCGCTCACTCGAGTGACCGGGCCTTTTTCTTCCAAGAAGGGAAATGCCGATGCGCCGCGGACCCAAGCGCGATGTCGCGCAGGAAATCACCAATCTCATCATTGCACGGATCGAGGCCGGCACACTGCCCTGGCGGCGGCCCTGGAAAAAGACCGGGGCAGGGGGCGCGCCCTTGCGTGCGGGCGGACTGCCCTACACCGGGATCAATCGCCTCTATCTCTGGGCTGTCGCCGACTGCTTCGGCTACGCCTCGCGCTACTGGATGACCTATCGTCAGGCTCAGGAACTGGGCGGCCAAGTGCGCAAAGGTGAAACGGCCGAGCCGAGCATCTATTTCAACAGCACGAGCAAGACCGACGTAGATCAGGCGACTGGCGAGGAGACGTCGAAAACCATCCGGTTCATGCGATCCTACAGCGTTTTCAATGCCTCGCAGATCGAAGGCCTGCCGCCGCATTTCTATCCCAGTCCGGTCCCCGAAGCACCGCCGCAGCCCTCCGTGAAGGCAGCGGCCATCCAGGCCTTCTTTGCTCCGATACCTGCTGATATCCGCCATGGCGGTGACCGTGCATTCTTCTCTCCGGGCGGAGACTATATCCAGCTTCCAGAACGCGGCGCCTTCCGCACCGAGGACGGATATGTCGCCACCAAAGCGCACGAACTCGGCCACTGGAGCGGGCACCCCTCGCGGCTCGCGCGCACATTCGGCAAGCGGTTCGGTGACAAGGCCTACGCCTTCGAGGAACTGGTCGCGGAGCAGGTCAGTGCCCGGATCTGTTATGAGCTGGGTCTCCCCGCAGACCTCCATGAAAGCCACGCCAGCTACATCGCCCATTGGCTTGATATCCTGAAATCCGACAAGACCGCGATCATCACGGCTGCCGCCAAGGCCGATCAGGCTTTCAACCTGCTTGCAGCCTATTCGGGCTATGAGAGTGAACCTGCGGAGGAAGCCCATGAAGAGGCGCCAGTTCCGGCTTACGCTTGAGCCAACAGCAGACGACGCGGTGCGGCTTGCGCAGCTCAGCCGCTATGCCAGCGACCTTGCGAGCGGAGGTTCTGCGGACATTGGCGCAGCGCTCGGCGGCCATGTTGGGGCGCTGTTCCCCGGGCGGAACCGTCATGCGGTCCTGGAGAGCCTCCTCGGCAAAGGAGAACCCGGTTGGTCACTGGTGTCCGATCCGGGGCAGGGCGGCTCCCTGGTTATCCAGACAACCGAGGCTGGCGCTGCGGTCTCGGCGATTGCGAGAATCCTCGAACAGGTCGCTCCCGGGGCTCTCTTACGGCCGATGATCTATGAGCCGCTGTCCCTGAGAAGCTCAGGGAAACATCACCGCAGTCTGCATTGAGGGGAGGGGGAGGAGGCCATTGCACTTGCAATGGAAAGGAAGCCGCATGTCCTGCGACATCGATTATCGTTACCGCCGCGCGCTCGAGCCCGATGGGCTGACGACGTTCGAGACCGTGCTGCGAGCATTGAACGAGGCCGTCGATGATGTGCGCCTCGCAGGCCGGCAGGTCGCCACCTGTCCCGCGGTTCTGCTCCTCACTCGCCACCTTCAGCGCATTGCCGACGGAAGGCCGACAACCTGCGAGGCCGACGACCAGATCTTGCGGGCACAGTGCATCGAGCGCCTCGGCGAGCTCAAGCACCGACCTGCGATCATTGCGCTGGTCAAGCGCGGGATCGACTATCGTCCTGAAGAACTGCGACACTACCGGCGCGAGGGTACGCGCGCGCTGCGCCAGATCGCAGCCGGGATCGGGCTCGATCATTCCGCCTACCGCATCAGCTACTACACCTCGCAGGAGGCCCTCGCCGGTGAGCATGTGCTCGAAGCAGACGGTGTCTACATCCGCATCAGCCCCGAGCGGTTCGGCGAACCGGGTCTCGCCTGGCGGAACCCGTTCTGGAAGCCCCCCGGCGCGGTCATGCGCAAGGCTCCGATCACCGCGCTTGCCGACATTCCGGCACTCACAGCGCGGATCGCCCGCGAACTGCAAATCGCACCTCCGGCTCAGCCGGGGCTCATCTGAAGGACACGCACATGGGCTGGCTCTACATGCACCGCACAGGGATGGGAGGGCATGAAACGCCCAAAGCCTATCTCGACGATCAGCTGACCTACGAACGGGAGGCCTGCGAAGATGCTCCGTTCCGGGGGTGCCGGGTCCTCAAGAGCGTTTTCACCGGCAGCACCTACTATGCAGCCGTCGAGCGCTACGGTGAAGATCGCGAGAGGCTCTACGTGACGGCGGTTATCTGCCTGGTCCGCTGGAACCCGAAGGCGGCCGATGGCCTGATCTTCGGGTACAAGGACATGGATGAGCAATCCGGCCCCGTCGAGGCGAATTGCCCGCGAAGCATCCTGGAACTGCTCACCTCATCCTCGCACCCCTATGCCCTGGACTGGCGGAACCGGTGTTACGCCATGCTGCGTCTCAAGGAGCGAAAGGTCGCTGACGGCGACATCCTGCGGCTTCCCGAACCGCTGCGCTTTACCGACGGCAGCGAACACCGCGAGTTCCGGGTCAGCAAGCGCGGGAACAAGATCCAGCTGCGGACACCCGATGGCTTCGGGGCCTATCGTATCTCCCGGCTTATGGAGCGGCGCTTCGAGATCATTCGTCCCGCCCGAAGGATCAAGACCTTCTTCCCGATAGCCCAGTAGCGAGGGCCTCTTCCATGACTTCTGCCAGCCTCGATCCGCGCCGCCGTGTCCTTTGCGGGCGGGCCAATGCCGAGCGCGTCGCCATCCGGATGAGCGCGAAAACCGGGAAGAGCCACGCTGTGGTCAGAACCGGCAACACGCTCCAGCCCTTCTGTGTCATGCCGACGGGAGAAAACCCACCCGGTGCGATCGAACTGCAAGTTGTCGTCCTGTGACGAACTCGGCGCCAGCCCTATGGCAGCTTGAAAGCCGCGCAGAATGACGCTATGTCACGTCAGAATTCATGGAGCTTTGCAATGGCGATTCAGAACTATGCGGACAATGGCGCGTTTGCTCCGCGCAAAATCGTCGATGCGCTGCGCACCACCAGCGACGAACTGGCGCGCTCGCTGGGTCTCGGCAAGGACGCGATCCAGCGCAAGGACCGGATTGCCTCCGATCGTACCCAGCGCCGCCTTCGGCAGATGGTCGAAGTGCTCAACAAGGTCGAACCGCGGTTCGGTTCAGCCTTGCTGGCCTATGCCTGGTACCGCTCTGAGCCGCTGCCGGGCTTTTCGGGCCAGACTGCAATGCAGCTTGTGCAGAACAACCGGGCCGATGACGTTCTGACCTATATCGACGCCGTCGACGCTGGCATTCACGCCTAGCCTCATGCACTTCACCGGGCTGCTCTACCGCGCCCACAATCCGGTCTGGTCCCGCGAACCCCTCTCAGGGGAGGGGGCGGCCCGGTTTGGCGGACGGTTCAATCGCATCGGGCGCAGCGCGCTCTATACTTCCCTCGCCCCAGAGACTGCGCTCCGCGAGGCCAATCAGGTTGGCACCCTCCAGCCCACCACGCTCGTCGCTTATCAGGCCGATATCGGACCGTTGCTCGATGGCCGCGATGCGGCTGCATTGCGGCCTTTCGGTATCGCACCGGCTGAGCTCGCCGACCCGGCGTGGCGCGATTGGATGCTCTCAGGCAAACCGGTCCCGACGCAAGATCTGGCGGAGGCCGCGATCGCGCAAGGCTATGTGGGCATTGTCGTGCCGAGCTACGCCCGCGGCGCTCCCGCCGACGCTCTCAACCTTGTCCTGTGGCACTGGGAAGGGCGCATCACGCTCGTAGATGACGCCGACCGGCTTGGCCTGCGCAATCCCTGATTCTGCCGGTGAGGCCGGCAAGCTGATGCCTGCCTAGTCCTCGATCCGGCCGCCAAGCGACGGATCGAGATACCACGAGGGTCCCTCGACGAAGTCGGCCGAGCGTGCCGGAACGGGCCCGTCGGGCTCGCTTGCGACATAGGGATTGACCTGCGGTGCAGGCCTCTCGCCGGAGCGAAGGAGCTTCCCCGACATTTCGCAGCGAGGGCGCAGGAGATCGAGCAGCCATTCGAGATCATCCAGCATCTGGACAATGCCGCGCCCCGCCAGCGTGTAGTAGAGACACCGCTGATAATCATCGCACTGGCACGAAAGCACCTGCGTCAGCTTGTTCTTGGCACCGGGTGTGCCCAGGAAAACCCCCTGCAGCGCTTCGTAGAGTTGGCGCGCCGAATAATAGGCATCGAACGCTTCTATCCCGATAGAGGCATTGCTGAGCGAGCGCCGCGTAGGCGTCACCAGCGGGTCTACCGATGCATCGCGCAGCGTCAGATCGAGGTCGAATTGGCCGAGATCGAATACCTTGTTCATAAGACAAAATTCCTCTATGTGACGAACATAGAGTGAACAAAAGGGGCGGTCAAGAGCGTCAGACCATGTGGTTGGTGGCCAAGGACACCACAGGTAGCACCGGGCGCGTCGCCATTGGCGACGGTCTGCGGGCAGCCTTGGTCCGCTGGTACACGGGCCATGGCAACGAGGCCGATCACCGGGCCTGCGTCTCCCTCGTCGTGACAGCGCGCGAGAATCACAAATGGCTCGCCTGCGATTGTCTGGGCGAGGTCACCGCGCCGCCGCTGCTGAGCCCGGCCTACCTGAGCTTTCAGGAAACCTATTACCTGCGGCGGCTGACTTCGAGGCCGATGCATGCGCCGGCGTGTCCATTTTTCCTGCCCCAGGCACCGCCGCGCATCCGCGAGACAGCAAGGGATTCGCTCTACGCGCTCGATGTTCCAGATGGCCTGTTCAACGCGCACCAGAAGGCGCCGGAGAAACTCGCCCAGAAACCGGACCACAGTGAGCCAGACGAGCGGTCGCGTGGTGTTGCAATCCCGCGCCTCGGCAAACTGCTGTGGCTGCTGCTCGAGCGGGCGGGTTCCAACGTGCTGCGCGAACTTCCGCCATCAGGGCCACGGGAGGGCTCGATCAGCCAGGAGATGCGTTTCCTGCGCCGGGCTGCGCAAGGTCTCGAGATTGCGCCCGGGGTTCCGCTCTCGGCCCATCTCTACACGAACGCCATCGATTACGAAAAGCGGCGGGTTCACGCCCGGCTGCGCGCTGCGGCCGAGAGATGGCCTCATGAATTCGCGCCCCAGGCGTTTCTTCTGCTCGAGGCCAATGCGGTCACTTCCACCGAGATCGTCACCGGTCTCGGCACGATCTCGGTCCGAAACCGCATCCAGCACACCGGGATCATCCGCGCCGAAGTTGACCCGCCGTTCCTTGTGCTCGCCGTCGTCGGCGAGCACAGCAGGAAGGAGGGCTATGTCGCGCTGCGCGCCTACGCTCAGCCTGTCTTGAGCGGCAACCAGTTCGTGCCGACAGAGCGAGACCACGACCGAGACGTTCTGCGGGCGCTCCAAGACGCGCAGTATATCCTGCGACGCCGGGACATCCGGATGGCGGTGAAGAAGATCCTCTTCGATCTGCCATTTGCGGACGTCTCCGTAAGGCCGGATTTCCTGATCGCCCTTCTCGACGACAACACCGGGCAGGAGTGCCGCTTTGCGCTGCAAATCCTCCAGTCGTCCGACGAGGATTATCTCGCCCTCAGGGCAATCGAGCGGACTCGTCTTTCGCAGCTTGGACCGGTGGCGGCCCTCGCTCTTGGAGACGTCACGCCCGAGATCGTTGCCCGGACCGCTCTCGGGATCCTGAGCTGAAGAAGAGGGGGAGGGTCTGAGCGAACCTGCAACAGGAGAGTTCGCTCATGCCATGTTTTGCCCCATCACCGCGTCCCTCCACTTCCATCTGGGGCGCCGTCCAGCAGGCCGATCAGCTGGCCCCCGGCATATGGTCAGTTATGACCGCCAGCCACGGCGGTATCATTCTGTCTGATCAGAGACAGGCCGCCATGCCAGCGGCGCTACGGATCGAAGGCGGGGCCTACGAAGAAGATTGCGATTGGGGGCTTCCGATCCTTGCCTTCACCAGCGAGCTTGAAGGGCAGGGCTCCTGCTCTGCGGGCTTCCTGCGGCTTGCCCGCGATACTACCCGATGCTGGCACCCGGACCGCTTCAGGGCCTTCACCGGCGAGGCCGTAGAGGAGAATTCCTCTGCGATCCTGCGGACGCGCAAGGCCTATATGGCCGCGATCGGCGAATTCTGCGTGACCAGCGCCTGGGGCGATTGGGCCGAGTGGGTGCCGGAAGGCAAAGTCGGCGTGATTGCCCGGCAAGTCGAGCGCGTCGATCACCTTGGCCGCCCAACCTATGGCGAGGCCGAGGTCTGCGCGCTCATCGCCAAGGACCTCTACGCCGCGCGCGGCGAGGTTACGGCGCTGCGTGATACGGCGCACGACATCATCCCGATTCCTGAAGCCCTGCGACCCAAGCGCGTTGGCTGAAGAGCAGGCCAAGGCAGCCGGGCTCCGGCCAGGCATCAATCTGCTGTTCTGAAGGGAAGGGGGAGGGGAAGGGCGAAACAGTGCGATGAAGGACCCCTTGTCATGAACCCGACAGTTATTCGACCCAGCGTCAGCCCGAAGACGATCACCAAAGTCACGCGCCTCTTCAATGGCACCATCGGCGATATCCTCGGCGAGCTCCTCCAGAACAGTCGCCGCGCGGGCGCTTCTCGGATCGATATCGCCTGCTGCGCGGATCAGGACGCAGCGCGCCTGACCCTTGTCGATGATGGAACCGGAGTCGCCCATCCGCAGACCATGATTGCGCTGGGGGATTCGGGCTGGAGCCAGCACATCCATGAGGCCGAAGACCCGGCAGGCATGGGTGTCTTCAGCCTGGCGGGCAAGGAAACCCGGATCAGCTCGCGTCATACCGATGCCGACATCGGATGGTCGGTCCATGTCCCAGCGGATGGCTGGACCGGTGCGCAGGACATTGCCGTGCAGCCCCTTGCTCGCCCCATCGGGACGACAATCAGCTTCCTGATGCCCGGCGTGAGCGAGCAGACCACCGAGCGGATTCTGCGCGAGGTCGCGAAGTTCTACCCGCTGCCGGTGTTCTTCAATGGCACGGAAATGCCACGCGAGGACTTTCTCGCCAAAGCAATCTACATCGCCGAGTGGAACGGCAGCCAGATCGGCGTGTTCGAAGGGCGCGAATACCACCAGGACCCCACCACGAATTTCCATGGGATGGTGCTCACCCGCAAGCTTGCCAGCGTCTCGGAGAGCCTTGGCGGCAAAACATACCATGCCCGGCTCGATATCGGGGCCACCCCGGGCCTTGCCCTTGTGCTCCCGGCGCGCAAGGAATTCGTCGAGAATGCCGCCTTTGCGGCGCTTCAGGCGGCCTGCAGGCGCACGATCTATGCCGCGCTGACGCACAGAGGCCAGCACCGGCTTTCCTTCGAGAACTGGAAGGAAGCGCGCGATCTTGGGGTTGCCCTACCGGAGGCCGACCCCTGCCTGCCCCGCTGGCATGCTGCCATTGCGGAGAGCGACAACGTCAATGTCGAGTATGAGGAAATCGCAGCAGGTGCGGACACGATCCTTGTCGCGGATCTTGAGCCCGATATTGCCCAGGGACTGGAGCGCGCGCTGCGCGACCACCCCTTGCGCCCGCACCTCGTCGAGAACCATCCCGCATACGCTGGCTATGGCTGGTATGACGCGCTGCATCAGCTCGGCAACGTGCGCTTCTATGTTGCAGCCGGAGAGCGCGACCACGTCATCGCCGAAAACGGCAGCTTCCCCCCGCTCGATGACCATGTTCGTGCCGAGACGATCGAGCTGAGGTTCTGCGTCTTCCAGCGCGCCAGCGAAACGCAGCGCGAGGAACGGATCTCGGCAGATGTCGCCTTCGTCGTCGGCGAGGATGGCTGGTACAGCGGCATCGACCAGATCCGCATTGCCTATGTTCCGGGTCCGGCGCTGACTCCTGAAACGCTGGTCGATCTGATCGAGAACGTCTGTTTCTGCGCGAACGACGACAGCGAGGCCGACTCCTGGGACACCCAGCACGAGCACTTCTTGCGCGATGCGCGCGAGCTCGCGGCCCGGGTGCTGCTCGGCGAGGACGAGGCCATTGCGGCGCGTATCCGCGACACGCTTGCCGGCATCCTCTGGGTCATTCCCAAGGACCGGCAGGTTGCCATTACCATTGCTGCCGGGACCGCGATCGATGTTCAGCTTTCCGCTTTTCAACCTGCGGACTGAGTCCCGCGAGGCCGTCCGGTTGTCCGCTCGTCGTCTCTTGGATCAGGAGGAGGCCTCCAATGCATGACACATCTGACCTCACTTGCGCGCGGCAACGCACCGAGCGCATTGCGCTGCTCAATGATGCCGCGCGCCAGGGCCGTGACCGAACGGCCCGCATCGTCATGACCTCCGGGTTGCTTGCAGAATTCGGCGGCGACACCGTGGCACAAAGCATGATGGTTCAGGCTCGGTTGATGGCCGCTCTGCGCCATTGCACCTTCGCCCCGGATTCGCCCGAGCGAGACTTTGCAAGCATGGATGTCGATGGCATCAAGGTGCTGATGAAAGTCGATTATTACGACACCGAACTGGCATTTGGGTCCGAGGATCCGGCCAATCCAGCGATGACACGGCGCGTCATCACGCTGATGCGGCCAGCGGACTACTGATGAGTTCAGGGGCTGACATGTCAGTGCGCCGCGGGGCATCGGCCCAGTTAAGGGTGGGGAGGTAACGAGCGCATGAGCAGGCACAAAGTACCGCTTCGTGACGGGATTGCTGCTGCCAGTGCCTATGTCGGATGGGACCGACCGCTTCAGACCTATTTCGCGCAGGTTCTGAGCGCTCCTGACGAAGACGGGGAGGAAATCGAACTCGTATGGGTCGGAACCGCTTTCGGCGAGCTGCCCCGAGCGGTTGACGCAATCCGCGCGCTCGAGCCCTATTGCCATATCGAGGCAAGTCTTGCCGCACAGCTCGAGATCGACAGGATGGCCTGCCTCGCCACGCGCGATGGACCCAATCAGCTCGAAGCCAAGGCGTTTATGGCGCGCCTCAACCAGATCAAGGACGGGTCCGAGCCCGAACCTTAGGTCGGTACAGACCGCGCCTGGCTCGAAGCAGGGCCGGTTCAGCCCCAATCCACCTATCGAGACTCCTCAGCCCTCTGGGCTGGACAGGATGACGCGCGCCTGCGGTGGCTGGCGCACGGGCCGGGCCAGAGGCCCGGAGGAGAGGGGGGATGGGAGAAGGTGTTCCGAACAAGGGGTTCGGACGGCATCAGGAGAACTTCGACATGAACATCGGCACCCTCAAGGCCAACGCAGAAGGCGTTCACATCGGCCGCATCACCACCCTGACCTTCAGCGCGACGGTTGCGCTGCGGGCCTTCGAATCCACCAACGAGCGGGCACCCAAGTTCGACCTCATGGCGCTCTCGGCGGACCGCCGCAGCTGGGTCAAGATCGGCGCGCTCTGGGAATACTCGTCGAACGAGACCGGCGAGTGCTTCCTCTCGGGCCAGATCGACGATCCCAGCCTCTCGGCGCCGATCCCGGTCGCCATGTTCCAGCAGAACGATGGCAGCTACAACGTCGCCTGGCGCCGCTCGAAGCCCAAGGCCTCGCTCGACGGCTTCGGCAGCGAGAGTGAAGGCGCCCTGCCGCCGCTGACTGCCACCGGCGACGAACCGGCCAGCGACCGCAGCGTTGACAGCGCTGCTGCCACCGGCGACGGTCTGGGCGACAGCACTGCTCCGGCACCCAAGGGCAAGACGCGCGCGAGCGTCGACGCCTGACCGGGACAAGCCCCCGGTGACCGGTGCCGCGACCCGCGCCGGTCACATCGGGAAGGCCCGTCCGCGCATTCGTCGCGGGCGGGCCTTTTCTTTTGCCCGGTGCTTGCAAGCCGAGCCGACCTGCAGCGGAAACTCTGCCTGCGAGAGAGAAGGGGGAGGTGCCGTTCAAGCAAAGGAGGCTTGAATGGCACAGACAAACTGGACTCTCGATCTTGGCGGGGCTCCGTGGAACGAAGACTGTGCGCAGATCGGCCACACCCAGAACTTCGACCTCGTGAATACCGCGGAAGCAATGCTCTACAGGGCTGCGCTGATCGCGGTCGCCGGGCCTCCGCCCGCAGGGATCACCCTGCGGATCAAGGCTAACGCCCATGATTTCGGGACCTACCGGACGGTCGAGGCGAGCATCGATGACGAACAGGACGATGGTAGCCATGCCAGCTATATCGAGACCCTCGAGACCGGCTTTGCCTTTTGGCATCAAGCCGGGTTTGCACCGCCGGAATTCGGCAAACTGACAGCCAGCAGTCAGCTTGCGGGTTTCGTCGTGGATGCAGTCGCAAGCGCGCTGCGGATCACACGGCCGAGCAGCACCGGCGCATTCTTTCCGGAGTCCTCCGGGCCGATCCACCGCAACCTCAACGCGGCCTTCCCGGAGGCGGCGCAGCGCGCCTTTTCCGAAGGGAGCCTGCCATGCTGACCGACAGCGAGCGCTTCGCCTTCAGCGTCTGGCGGATCCATGCGTTCGCCTCGACGGGCAATGCCTACGACGCCGTGCAGACCGACGAGAGCATCGCAGCCGGTGACACCCTGCTTGTTCTCGATGAACGGGTTGTCGGTGTCGCGATGACTTGGCCTTTTGCCATCACGGCACAGCCGGGCAAGCTTCACGCGGTCTGTGCGCCTGGCGCTGGCGAAACCCTTGGGCACATTGAAAGGGCGCTCGATGTTCCAGACGGGTCAATCGCTCGAGCCTGCCGCCTCGCAAGGACACTGGGCATTGCGATTGATGCGGGCCTCGTCCCGTGGCTGTCTGAGCCGCTGGCGAGAGATGGGGACGACTAGCGCGGCGAGTGGCGCCACAGAAATCTTGCTATTTTGGCAATAATTGCTATTTTAAGGCCAAGAGGAGATACCACCATGCCAGCGGCGGCGAATGAGCACCCCAGGGTTCCCCTAACCCAGTTTCACAACAACACCGGCGAGTTCCTCGATCTGGCAACCAAGCAGCCGGTCGTCCTGACCAGCCATGGCCGCGAGCGGCATGTAATCGCAGATAGCGAGTATTTCCGCCATCTTGAACAGGCGGCACGCGGTGTGATCGCCGGCCACATGAATATCGAAGCTGTCGCTTCGTCCGACATGACCGGAGCCGACCGCAAGGCTTTTGCCAATGCACGGCCTTCGGCCAGTGAACTTGCCAATGACCGCTGGGAAGACTGACCGACCCGCCGCAGGCCATATCCTCCGTTACGTCTATCTCTTCGAGGAAGAGCAGAGACGAGGCCGCGACGAAGGCGTCAAGGAACGCTTCGTCGTCGTCGTGGGTGTGGACGGCTCGCGCTATCTGGTTGCCGCGATCACGACCAAGGGCGAGGGGCGCAAGAACGCCATCCCCATCCCCGATGAGATCGCACGCACAGCCGGGCTCGTTCCGGGTAGCGCGATTGTCGTTTCGGAATTCAACCGGTTCACCTGGCCCGGGTTCGACATCAGACCCCTGATGAAGCAGCCCGGGTACATTGCCGGACGACTCCCACCGCGGTTCACAGCAAAGATCATCGATGCCATCGGAGCCTGGGGCGCCGCTGCCGTCGATCGCGATTGATTTCCGGAACGCCGAGGCAGCCTGCTCCTTGGAGCCTTGTCTGATCGTGCATCAACGTCAGGCCAGTCACGCCGGCGTTGTGGATTGGCGCCGGAGGTGGCCGAGGTCGGGTATTCCGGATCAGTGCCGCAGAGGGACCTCTCGCTCACCGGGATCGGCAAGGGCGGGCGAATTATCCCGTGATCATCATCGTCAATAACAAGCCGGTACGCGGCGAAGTTGATGTCCAGGCGTGCGATAAGCTCCTGTGCCAACAGCACGTCCGCCGACCAGTGCCCATGCCTCTTTGGTCGAGCTTAGGGCCAACCTGCAGAAATGCGAGCCGTGTTGCCCGGCAAGCCGGGCTGCCCGCACCACCTCGATTTCCGAGGTTCCCCGCGCGCGGAAGCGCGCGGTGTCCCAGCTCTCCCGCCGAGGCTCGACAAGGGCACCGGCGGACGAGCCGTCGGTACCAAGGAGGCTCTTGCAATGAACATCGTCAACCTCGTCGGCCGTCTCGCCAAGGATCCCGTTGCCCGCGACCGCAGCGACACCCGCATCACCGAACTGATCCTCGTGACTGAACGTCCGGTGATCCGCGACGGCAAGGTCCAGAAGGATCCGGAAACCGGCTACCCGGTCAAGGATGCCGAATTCCACAAGATCACCGTCTTCAACGGCCTCGGGCTCCCGCTGCGCCAGCACAAGGCCAAGGGTGACCAGCTCGCCGTGACGGGCCGCATCCACTACTCGCGCTGGCAGGACGCCGAAGGCAACGACCGCTATGGCTGCGAGATCATCGCCGAGAACGTCGAGTTTATCTGACCGGCAGGGCGACGCGCAGGCGTCGCCCGAGCCCTTTCAGGGGGGCGACAGCTGGACACCGGTGGCGTCCAGCTTCGTCCCGCGGTGACCGCAGCTGCAGCGCAAGTGCCGCGCGACGATCTCCAGCTTCATCGGGATGGATTTGGCAAAACATCGGTCTCGCAGTTTGGCTGCCGGAACGATCACAATGCGGTGGCAGCCGAGAGATTCTACCTGCGCGTTAAGGCCATGGCGAACCAGATCGGCCAGGGTATCGAGACGTTTGCTGCTCATGGCTGCGTTAGAACATTATAAGAACTTAGGGTGTCAAGGATGACAGGGGGCGGGCAGGAAAATTACGAGCAGGTGCTTGCCGTCCCCCTGGCCTTTGGCCGGGATCGCGCTCTACTTCGCCAACCGCCCTTGGCGCCGGGACTTCGTCCGGCGGCCAATGACGGTCCGGCTCCACCGAGTCCCTTTCAGGGTCTCGGCCCATACGGGTGACGATCGCTGACGGATTGGGTCGCGGCGCGCTTGTCGGCGGCAAATGCCCCCGTCTCGGCACGCGCGGACCCAACCCTGTCTGGCGGCGGCGCTCTCAGGCTTTTCGTCCTACGTCCGATCGCGTGATTTTCAAGGCGGTCTCGATCCTTCCGGTAAGCTTCCGCAGAGGAGCGCATTGCGGATAGGAGCTTTCGAGAAGCGCCTTCAACTCGATCAGGAGGCTTTCCACACCGCTTGGCGAATTGGCACGGTTGAACAGCGGATCGTCTGAAGACATGTCGCCATAATAGAGGCTGACGGGGTCATCCAGGGCGTTCAGTTGTCGAAGCGGCACGTCGGCGTAGAGCCAATCTACGAGCACGCGCATGAGCTTGTCGACGCGCCAGTTCACCGTTCCGGGCTTGCTGTTCGATTGTAGGATCGCCCGCAGCAAACGTCCTGCTAGCTGATGCTGAGCCAGCGTCATGCTGCCATTCGGCTTGCGATCGTATCCGATCATATCGCGGTGATAGGGGAGCGTTTGCCGAGATGGGCGCGCAACGATGGTGCCCTTAGCCTTTGCTCGGCGCTTGTCCTGCGGCGTTGCCGCTTGCGGCGAGACAAAGATGTCGTGATTGGGCATCGATGACCCGGCCCAATGCTCTGGTGTTTCTGGAGCAGGCAGTGCGTTGATACTCCTCACAAGGGCATCAAAATCGAAGTCCTCAGTACGCTTGGAAGCGACGAAGAGGGTACAGCGATACGGAAAGTACAGACCAGGCCAGTCTGTAGCGACGAGATCCCAACCGTTCCGCTTTGCCCAAGCTGCCCGTTCATCGCTCACGATCGGCCCGGAATAGGGCTCATCGATGAGTATGAACTGTCCGCTGGCCGGCAGCTTCCAATAGCTCGAATGGTCGTTGCCAGGCAGTTCCTCATCGAGATCAGCCATGGCGCGGCTAGCTTCGAGGTAGTCGCAAGGACGTAGACCGGTCATTTCCATGAACCGCAGAGCTCGCGCTGCCTTGCACAAGCTGTCGCGAACATACTCGCGAGTTGGCCCGACCATGTCTTTCACGAGATGGTCGGATGCAGCCACGCGCATGGATGCGAGACCGCCGACAAGCTTGAGCTCGGCTTTCGAAACCAGTTCCAAGAGCGGCCGCGATAGGGTGACGGGCAGAGATTCACGACCCCGCTCGAACGTCTCCAGGTCTTCCCAGTACCCGGTCAGGAACACCCGGGCAGACCTATTCCCTATGGAAGTGCGAGCATGTTCGTATCGTTCAAAGCCCGCGCTTCGCGCGGCCAAATCGAGGGCCCGTCGATGAGGAATGCCATCTCGTTTTTTCAGTTGGTTCGCGAGGCGCTTGATGTTGGCCAGATTAGACGGCCGCACGTTAGCAATCGACATGATTGTTCTCCGCGGCTTGAAATGTAGCGTCGCCCGTCAACCACCAGCACTCAAGCCCGAACAACATGTTGCAAGGGATCGTGAGATATCGCGGCAGTGCTGATCGACAGCTTGGCTTGGAGACGGGCGTCATGCTCCTGCCGGGAGCGCTTTATCTTTTAAACGATCAGGCGAATCGTGACAACAGTCGCTGGGCCGACTTCAAGTTGAAAAGTCCGGCGAAACTGCATCCCTCTCGGGATCATCTCATACGAAGCGCGCAGCCGGTTAGCGCAATCAAGCAGCGCTGGCTGCTCAGGCCGATCGGCTTTGCCACCGCATCCGCGCACAATGGAATGGCGGTGTTCCCGCTGTAACCCCTGCGCAGGGACGAAGGGGCGGCCCGGCGTGGCGCCGAGGCGCCTGACCGGTCCTGCCTTCGTCTCTTGCTCGGGGGCGGGAACGTCTCTTCCACACACAGGAACACCTGCCGAAACATATCGGTCTCCGGCGCTCGTCAAGGATCGCGGTTCCCCCAATTTTCTGCACACGTGCCTGCTGCGCTGCGCTTGCGGCAAGTGCGCAGAAAATCGGCACCCCCACGCCCGCCGTGGCGGCGGCGAGCATGGCTCGCCGTCCCTGACTGCACGCCTCCCAACCGATGGGTTGTCGGCCGTTCCCGATGTGGGGACGATTTCAACAATCGGAGGCTACCCATGCAGAAATTCAACAGCTTCGCTGATCTCGCCAATGCGCGCATCGAACTCGCCGACAGCCGTGACGGTATCGTCGAATCCTACGACGGTGCCTTTGTCGAGCACAGCGATCTTGCCAAGCTGAGCATCATCGATGAACCGATCGCAGCTGAAATGCCGGATCCCGACATGGCGCGCCGCGCCGTGGAGATGGCTATCGGAACGATCTTCGATGTCCTCAAGGACACGCGCATGGAGGAGTTCGCGCAGCAACTTGCCTGGGGCATGGTCAACTCGTTTCACATGACCGCCCGTCTGGCCGAGGGGCGCGAAGACGATGCCGCCAAGAAGCTGGGTGAGCTCGCTCGTCACTTTGATCCTTCGGAGATCTACGCCGTGGAACTCGAGGAGACACAGGCGCTCTGCCAGACGCTGCAAGGATGCCGAGAAGCGCTCGAGGCAATGCGGGACCATGCTGCCGACGTCTACCGGGTCGAAACAGGCCGGGTATTCACAGCCACGCGCGGGTCGCAGGTCAGCAAGAATGGTGTGACCGCCTCGCAGGTCCAGGCGCAGGATTACCTTGCCGCTCGGGCGAGAGATCGGCGGGCACAGTTCCAGCCCGATGGGCCGCTAGTGATCGTCTCTGGCGGCCAGCAGGACTGGCATGATTTCGAGATGATCTGGGAGATCCTCGATGACATCAAGGGCCGCATCCCAACGATGGTTCTGGGGACGACCGGAATGCGCAAGGGTGTCGATGCCATGGCAAATGCATGGGCACAGCGGAACGGGGTGCAAAGCATCCTCTTCATGCCCGATCGTCGTCACGGCAACCGTGCCCCGTTCTTGCGCAATGAGAACATCGTGAAGCTGGGGCCGGTCGAGGCGATTGTCGGCGAAGGTTCCGGCATCCAGTCCAACCTGGCACAGCGCCTCCGCCAGGCGGGAGTGCCGCTCCACATCCGGCGCATCAGTGATCAGCGCAAGCCAGGCTCACGCAGCCTCGCATGAGCGCTTTATGGAAGGCTCCGGCTCTGACCGGGGCCTTCCATTCTTCTTTCGTGCGAACACGGGCTCAGGGGGCATCGAACCCCCCTTGCCCGTCATGGAGGAAGCCCGCTGGTGCCTGATGCTAAGCGCCGATTGGAACATGCAAAGGGGCGGCCCGAGATCGGTGGGAATGGCCCCGCTCAGTATCCGGTCCTCACCCCTAAAGAGGAGGGGGAAAGCAAGATGGCGAGCAGCAGCAGGAGGCAAAGATGCTCGTCACTTTCAGGGTCAAGGACAAGACAACTCGGCTCCATTCTGAACCTGCGGAAATCTCCGCGCTCGAGCTCGCAAGCTTGATGCGGCGGCTGCACGCGGGCCATGCCGACATCGAAACCGAGAGCCACGAATTCTCGGCTGCACCGCTCAACTTCGAAGTCAACGCGAACTCTCTTTCCCTCGCAAGCTTTGCCGCCTGCTTTGACTGGCGAGCCGAGGTAATTGCGATTGTCGAGGAGGCGCAGTTTCTTGGGCGAACGCTGCGTGTCCACTGCCCCGGCGGACCCTCCCCGATCACCATCATGGTCTCCGAGTATATCGCCCTTGCGCGCGACATCCTGCTGCCATCAGAACTTGCCGCCAAGGTCGTGCGGGCACTGGGGCAGGGCGATGGTTCAGAGGGGGAAATCCCGCTGGATGCGCTACGTGCCCTGCTTAGCGATCACCATACCGCTGAGGCCTTTCGAATTGCCCAGATCGAGACCGTCTTCGAAAGCCTGTCGGTCGTTGCATACACCGATTGCGGCGAACAGTTTCCAACAATGGAATGGGCGTCCTGAGCGCGTTCTCAGGTGAAGCACTGCTCATCCGCTGAATGGCAATTTTGCTCCCGTCTCTGAATACACAGCGCTAACCAGTTTCAGGTCGATCGACGAACAGCCTCCCGTTCGTTCGGCAAGGGGAAAGGGTGCCCGGCCTCAAGCCGTGGTGCCCTTTTCTCATGCCATGGGACTGGCGCTCTGCGCGAGGGTGGCAACGCTCCCAAGGCGCGGTTTAAATCCGACTTCAGCCTCATGCCAATGGCCCGTCCACCACCATCGCCATGAGCACTCAGGACATGCCCGGGTCAACCACAAACAGGCCGACCGGGAAGTCCGCAAGCGGACTTCCGCACCACTCGACCAGTTTGCGGTCAAGCCTCCGCTTCGCTCCGGTGACCCGAGCACATCCGGAGCGCTGCTTCATGGCATGGCGGACGAGCCGCCAACGACAGGAGGCAACGATGTGCTACACCGCAGAAGCCTATGAAGCTGACACCGCCACGATCCGCCAGATTGATACCGACATCATCGCACTCGATGAGAAGATCATGCAGGCAGAACGGCGCTCTTATCACACCTTCTTCGATGTGCACGTGGTCCAGGCCGGAGACGGCTCATATCTGCTGATCGAGGAAGGTGACTACGGTGAGCTTCCGCTGCATCTGATCGACGACATCGTCTACACCGCAACCGGCAAGATGGACGACGAGTATTGAGCCCAACGGGTGCGGGTCGCCGCACCCAAAGGTCTGTGTGTCACTCTGCGTCTCAGCCCAGTTTGGTCAGCGCGTCGACCGCCGCTTTGGGCTTCACTTTGACGGCGAGTTCGAGCAGCTGGATTGCCCGGTCTTGCCCCACCTTTCGCACCAGTCTGGCGAGCTGCTTCTCCGCCTCTTCCTGTTCGAGTTCAGCGAGCTTTTTCTTGCGCTCCGCTAACTCCTTTTCAGCGGCTTCAAGAGCAGCGCGCTCGCGTTCAACCTTTGACACCATAAGGCCCATTCCTCGCGTCTCGTTTGACTGGCAGATGATAACCATCTGTGGGGTCAAATCGAGACGTTTTTTTGTCTGATGCTTCTGCGCCCTCGCGGACAATCATAATGGCACCGCGCAACTGAGGCTTCGAGACGGGCACTGCCGATCGTCGTCGATGCAGTGCAGTCTCCGCTATCGGGTGACGCCGGCCTTCGGCCTGGCTTCCTTCCGGAATGCCACCTCCGACATGCGACTCCCCCCAAACCTTTGATCTCAGCACATAGCCGCCAAGTCCCTGAGAAAGCACACCGAACACGGTTTGACCGTAAGGCGTTTCGGAACGAATCTCGTGTAATTGCAGGAGTTTAGGCGGAAATTAGCGACCCCGGGGATCGGCGAAACATGTTTCGGGCACCGACGGGCAACGTCTAAAGTATGTGAAATCAGAGAGATAGCGCCGCAACATGTTTCGGATCGCAAAGCGCTTTTCATGGCGTTTCGGCTACGGTATAAATGTATCTGCGGTATCCAAGCCATGCATAACCTTGTGAGGTTTGCATGGGTAAAGTCTTCAAAGGCATCGGCATCGGTCTGTCCGAGGAGGTGCTGCGCGAGCTGGATGCATTTGCCACCAGCAAGGGTGTTTCGCGGGCTGAAGCGATCCGGGCTTCGATTGCCGTTGGCCTCCCCCTCCTCAACCTTGGCATCGCGCTCAATGCCGAACGCGCTCTGACGATCCTCGAGCATACTCAGCTCGCGCTGTCGCTTCTGGTTGAACGGCAATACCCCGAGGACGTCAACGAGCTCATCGATATGGCTCTGCGCAACGTGCGTGAATACCATGCGTGAGGACATCCGTTTCAGCAAGAAAGCCGTCACGCTGACTCACGACTCCGCGCGCGGAAAAGTGAAGCGAAATGCCGGCAATTTCACTCGCGGATCGCAGCTGTTTCACCATCAGATTCTGATGACCTGGGCAGGGGTGCGTATTCCTCTTTACACATGGGCCGGGACAACGCTCTGTCTGCTGTCCCTGCTCGTTGCGATCACCTTCAAGGACCATGAGGTGAACCTTGTTCTGATGCGGGTCCTTGCGGAGTTCTGGAACTGGGTCGGACTGAACCCCATGAAGTCCGTCAACCTGACCCTCCCGTCGGGCGATATGGTGCAGGGCCGGATGCATATGGTGCCCTTTCATCCCGCCGTGATGGCGGCATGGGGAAAGGCCATTCAGGTGACCGTCTCAGCTATGCTGGGATCGGTCTTCATTTGCGTGCCGCTGACGATCTGGTTCTTTGACTACTCGCGACGCCGCGGGTCAGAGATTCTCACCGAGCGCCATGAGCGCGGTGCGGTCAAGGTCGAGCGTGATGTGCTCATTGCGGCGATCAAGCAGTACAACTGGAACGAGCACCAGAAGGAATGCCTTGCCCGGGTTCCGGCAGAGGATCCCGATGCAGTTCTCAAGGAGAGCCTCAAGAGCCGCACTCGCCGCGGACTTCACCAACCCTACAGGCTGGCTGGTGTCCCGTTCCCTTGGCGCCTCGAGCAGAGCCACGCGATGTTCATCGGCACCACTGGCGCAGGCAAGACAACCGAGCTCAAGAAAATCGTCACACAGGCGCGGGCGCGGGGCCACCGCTGTGTCATCTTCGACCTCACCGGGACCTTCGTCGAGAGCTTCTACGACGAGACCACAGACTTCATTCTCAATCCGATGGATCAGCGTTGCCAGCCATGGTCGATCTTCAACGATTGCGAAAACTATGCCGAGTTCATGAGTGCGGCCAGCGCGCTGGTGCCAAGCGGACGCAATGCGGACGATGATTTCTGGCAGAAATCGGCTCGCACAATCTTTGTCGAGATGTGCATGAAGATGATCAAGCTCGGCATCCGCTCGAACGGCGGGCTTGCCTACTTCCTGATGCACGCCGACCTCAAGACAATCAGCCGCTATCTCGAAGGAACGATCGCGGCGCCGTTGATGTCGCCATCAGCCGCAAAGATGGCTGAAGCCATCCGGGCAACCTTCAATGCGAACGCCAACGTGTTCCGCTTCCTGCCCGAGCCACGGAAGGGCAGACCCGGCTTCTCCATCAACAAGTGGATGACCGAGGATGTGAAGGAAGGATCGATCCTTTTCATCACCTCGACCCACCCAGACCTTGTGCTCAATCGGCCGCTGCTGACCTTGTGGATGGACATTGCCGTCAACGCCCTGTTTCGTATGGGTCGGACCCGCAATCTGCGCACGTGGTTTCTCATTGACGAAGTCCATGCGCTCCATCGTCTGCCCGCCATCGAGAATGGCCTTCAGACCGCCAGAGGGGTCGGCGGCGCCTTTATTCTGGGAATGCATTCCTTCGGTGCCTTGCAGGACACTTACGGGGAGAATGGCGCGACGCATCTCACGTCTCTCGCTGGCACCAAGCTGATCCTTAAACTGGCCGATCCGGCCACTGCCCAGCGCTGCTCGGAATTTATTGGCCGGCGCGAGGTCAGGCAGATGGATGAGGCCTATTCCTACGGGTACAACAGCAACCGGGACGCTTCGACGATCACCCCGCGCACCCAGGTGGCCGAACTCGTCTTCCCGGACGACATTTCCAACCTTCCATCGATGCACGGATTTGTGAAGTTCCCGGACGGATTTCCGGCAGCCCGGATCGAGCTCAGTTGGAAAGACTACAAGGCGCGCGCGCCCGGCTTCGTGCGTGTCACGGATATGCGCGCGGCAGACTATGTTCCAACGCCCGAGGAAGCCGCAGAGATGCTGATGAGGGCAGGTGAGGAGAGCGGTCCGGACAGGCAGCCGCAGCGGTCTGAAAAGCCCGTCGATGCGGAGCGCACCGATGCCGAGCAGGAAGCGGAAAGGCTGCGCGAGGAGATCGAGCGATCGGTCGAACGAACCGTCGAAGAGGCTGAACGAGTTTTGCGCGAACAGCGCAAGGAGGAAGAGAGCGCTGGGCCACCGACGCGCGATCACGACCCCCACAGCGCCTTCAAGTTCAGCAAGTCTGGCGAGAAGGACAGACGCGAGAAGCAGCAATTCGCTTTGAAGGATGTCGAGGAGCGTTCCGCTCGGGCGCAGAATCGCACCGATCAGCAGCGCGACAAGGATGCGCGGGACGCGGGCCAGGAGAGCGAGGTCCAGCGTGAAAACATTCATGGCTTCGGCGCCGAGGACAAGCGCCGCGCAGAGCCTTCGATTGATGACGATCAGGAGCCGGAACGATGACGGTTCACGCCACTTTCCGGAAGCCGGCACCGGCATTCTGCGTTGCCTTCGGCCTGCGACTTCGCACGCTGCGAACGGCGCTTTCCAAGACGCAGGGCGAGTTCGCCTCGGACCTTGGAATCGCGGTGAAGACGGTCAAGAATTTTGAAGGCGGTCACAGGGATCCGCCAGCCACTTTCGTCGCGCTTGTCTGCATCAAATTCACTGTCGATCCAGCCTGGCTTCTGCTGGGCGATGCCGCTCGTCCGATGTTCCAGTCAACGCCTCGGGAAGGGGCCTGACATGCTCTCGGTCGCATTAGTGGGATCGGCAGGAGGCGCAGCCAACTATTTCGCCAAGGATGACTACTATGTTGGCGATGGCCCGGCTGAGCTCAGCGAGTGGGGCGGGAAGGGTGCCGAGGCTCTCGGGCTCAAGGGGCAGGTCTCGAAGGACGACTTCGAGAAGCTGCTCGACGGCAAGCTTCCCGACGGGAGCATCGTCAATACCAATGCCAACCGCCGCGCCGGGATCGACCTGACTTTCTCGATGCCGAAGTCGGCTAGTCTGATGATCCAGTTGGGGGGCGACAAGCGCGTTCTGGAGGCGCAAGCCAGTGCGGTCAAATCTGTCATGGCCTATCTGGAAAAGCACTTCGCAGAAGCGCGGGACTATTCCCGCAATGGCAATGGCGAACCGGTCAGGACCGGCAACCTCGTCTACGCGCTCTTCCAGCACGATACGAGCCGCAAACTCGACCCGCAGAACCACACCCATGCCGTGATAGCCGCGATGACGCAGGACAAGGCGGGCAAGTGGAAGGCGCTCTGGAACGGCGAAATCTGGAAGAACAATTCGGTCCTAGGCTCAATCTATAACGCGGCCCTGCGCAGCAACCTCGAGAAGCTGGGATACCAGACAGAGATTACCGGCAAGCACGGCCAGTTCGAGATCAAGGGTGTGCCGCGCGATGTCATCGATGCCTTCAGCCAGAGGCGTCAGGACATTCTGGCAACCGCGGAGAGGTTGGGTCGCAGTCCGACCGAAACCGAAGCGATGCGCGAGATCACCAAGCGGACCCGCGATCCCAAGCTCAATCCCGACGACAAGCAGGCGCTCAAGGCAGAATGGGCGCGGCGCGCGGAAGGTCTTGGTTTCGACGCCAAGGCCCTTGCCGAACAGGCTATGTCGCGCTCGCAGCTGTCGGCCGAAGCCAAGCTTGGCACCGCCGAGCGCGTGCGCGAGGCGATCAACGACATTCGCGCGAATGCCCGAATCTATACGCGTCCGGCTGACGAACTCACGACTAATGGCCTGGCGCGGACCCTGCTGACCCCAACACAGCTGCGCACTGAGATGGCAACCGCTTCGGCCATCCGCATGATTGGCGAGCGGGAAACCTCGTGGACGCGAGCCGAGCTCGTGAAAAGCGCGCTCGACCTTGGTCTCAAGGGCGTGACCGCCGAAGGTGTCGAAGCCCGAATGCAGCAGCTCGTTGAGAGTGGCCAGGTGCTCGCAGGCAAAAGCACCCGGATCGATGGCGTACCTGATCGGTATACCACGCCCGAACACCGGATGATCGAGCGCTCGACACTCGACAACGTGGCGCGAGGGAAGGGGGCCAGTCCAGGCATGATTGCGATGGGCGAGGCCCCGGCACGCCTGCGAGAGGCTGCCGGCGACAAGCCACTCAACGTTGAGCAGATCGCCGCGGGCACCTTGGCGCTCGGGAGTGACGACCGCACGGTGGTGATACAGGGGGTCGCGGGCGCCGGCAAGACGACTCTCATTTCCGCCATCGCCAGCGTCTCCCATCAGGAGGGCAGGGAGGTGATCGGCCTTGCCTTTGCCAACAAGATGGTAAGCGACCTCCGGAACGATACCCAGCTTCGCGGCCGCGGCGGCGAAGTGCTGCAAGCGGGGATCGCAGCGCAGACGGTCTCATCCTTCATCAATCAGCACTTGCGCGGCGCACTCCATGGGTCAGGGCCGCAGTTCGAGGCATCGCGCAACGCGGTCGCAGGCAAGGTTCTCATCCTTGATGAAGCCTCGCTCGTTGCCAACAAGCCGATGAATGACCTTCTCACCATCGCCAACCGGCTTGGCGCCGAGAAAGTCATCTTGGTGGGCGACAAGGCACAGCTGCTCTCGATCGAGGCGGGCAAAGCGTTTGCGCTCATCCAGGCCAACAATCCGGCCATGGCCCGGCTCGACACCAGCCTGCGCCAGCGGACCCCCCACATGCAGGAAGCCGCCGGCCTTGCGAGGGCTGGCCAGTTCAGGGAGAGCTTTGCCTCGCTTGGCGAGCGCGTGATCGACGCGGGGCATGATCATCTTCGGGTCACGGCGCAAACCTGGCTGGCGCTGTCGCCGGAAGATCGGGCGCGCACAGCGATATACTCTGCAGGGCGCGATGCACGCGGCGCGCTCAACCGGATGGTGCAGGAGGGGCTGAAAGCCGAAGGCGCGCTGAAGGGCGAGGGCATGCAGCTGACGACACTGCTACCGGCCCACGCGACACGCGAAGAGCTGCGCTATGCCAACACCTACGACAAGGGCCAGGTTCTCGAGGTCATGCGTGCCAACGCTCCGGGGGGGCTGGCGTGCGGGCGCTATGACGTTGAAGGCACCGATGGTCAGGGGAGGGTGGTGCTACGCGATGCACAGGGTAAGCTGAAGCGCTTCGACCCTTCCAGCATCGACCCGGCTGACAAGCGCGATGCCCTGCGACTTTCAGAGAAGCACCAAGAGACGATCTACGAAGGTGACAAGGTCCGCTGGAACGAAAAGGACACCGCACGCGGCCTGATGAAGTCCGAAGAGGCCCGGATTCTGATGATCAAGGACGGGGTCGTGATGGTCGAGAACCGCCAAGGCGACACCATCGAGCTCAAGCAGAACGACCGGATGCTCGAGCGCATGGGTCTCGCCTACGCGCTGAACATGCATCAGGCGCAGGGCGATACCCGTGACATGGCGATCGGCGAGATGCACTCGGCCGCTCGCAACCTTTCCAACCAGCGCCTTGCACTTGTGATGATGACCCGCGTGCGTGACGACATCACGATCGTCACCAACGACAAGGACCGTTTGCTCAGTCAGATTGAGCGCAACCCCGGCGACAAGACCAGCGCGCTTGAGACCCTTGGCGAGAAGCAGGTCGATGAGGGCAAGGGAAAGCGTACGTCCGCTGAATTCAGCCCGAAGATCCCCGAACACCTGCGCGCCGGTGGCGACAGCCTCGCGCCGCTTTCCAATGTGGCAAGGGACAGCCTGCGGTCGGTACCTCAGATCGACCTGCCCGAACGCAGCATCGAACGCAGCCGATAGGAGAACAGTCATGCTACGACGAGATCCAACGATGTCCGGTGCGGAATCAGGTTCTGCAAGTGAGCCAATGGCTCTCGTTTCGCATCCGGTAACGGAAGGGTTCACCAAGGCAACAGGGGTTGGTGCTCCCGGCGTCGCTGAGCCGTTTGGGGTCCAGCCTGGCCCTTTCCCCGGACCGGAATGGGTTGCGCTCGGTTTGGCCATCCTGGCGTCAGTGGTTGCCGGATCGCTGGCGGCAGCGTGCGCAACAGTCTTCCGGAAAACAGCGCAGCTGCACCCTTCACGGGTCAGGGCTCGCCAATCAGCCACTACCCGATCGACCAAGCCCCAGAGGCAATCGGCATGATCCTGCGCATCCAATCTTCCAGACCGTCAATCACCACATCAAGGAGAGCATGAAATGGCATTCGATTACGAAGATGCCGGAACCTTCGGCAGCGAGCGCGAGGCGAAAGACTGGGCGCTGCGCAACAAGATTGATCTGCGCGATCTCCACATCCGCAATGCCGGCGGTCAGCGGGTCGAGGTGGGTATTCGCAAGAGCGCCTACGACCAGCGCGAAGACTATGACAACCGGTACGGGCAGAGGCGGGACGGCTTCTGGCGGTGAAAGTTTGGCGTGATGTGACCGACTGACGCCTGATGAGCCATTGGATCAATCGCGGAAGAGATATGATCCCCCAATAGATCAAGAAGCCAATCTTTTGGCTCATTGCGTGATCCATCTGCGGGCTGACTCGGGGGCGGTAACCCTGCTTTCCGCAAAAATGAGGCATAGATGATTGTTGTTATGGCGTCGGAATGGCTCATTATTGAGGCAGGAGGACGTTATGAGCACCATCAACCCGGATAAATTGATCTTCCTGCGTAAGGAAGCTGGACTGACCGCCGAAGCATTGGCCGATGCGGCCCACGTCGGCCGCGCTACCATCACCCGAATTGAAAACGGGAAAGCAGGCGCCACCCGAACCGAGACGGCCAAAAGACTGGCAAGCACTCTGAAGTGCCAGCCTGTAGACCTTTTCACACCTCCCGAGCGTGATCAGGCGCGCAGCCTGCTCAATGATCGTGCGCCCCTCGACCTCAGCATCTCGAGCGCAGCGCAGAATGCCCTGGAGCTTGTCGCCATGCGCTACAATGAGACCCGCGAAACGATCCTCGAACTGGCGCCGCTGCTGTTCGACCTTGTCGCGCGCGAGAGCCTCCTCGAACGCAGCAATCGGCTCGCGGAACTCAGCGCCCGGCGTGACGCCGTTGGTGAAATGAGCCACCATTTCTCGCACTTGGGCGGCAGGTTTTTGCACGACTGCGAGGCGGAAGAAGTAGAGACCCAGGAGGAGATCTCGATCCGCAAGCGGGATCTTCGCGCCTCCTATGTCCTCGAGAGTACCATGATCGAGGATGCCTTCGTGCCGCAGGATTTTGACGAGGAATGCGACAACCCCTTCGTGGACCATCTGAAGCGGCGCATGGAGAAGGTGCGGCAGGATGGCGACGACGCACCTTCGCTCGACGTGTGGCCAGTATGGCGCAGCCCGAGTTACGACGTTGGAAATGGGGAGGCATTGGTCCTCGCGCAGGGCGATATAGAACTGGCGAGGTCAATCTTGACAGGTGCTGTCCAACTAGCTCGGCTACCGAAAAACCTGCGCGGTGCAGATGCCGCGGAGGCAAGATTGGGCTGGATGCGTGAGCAAAAAGCTCTGCACGATGAGAAGATTGCAGAGCTCCTCGGTGATCTCCTTATCGATGCAACCGAATAAGGAGGGGCGCCATGAACAGGGATCCATTTGGCGCGGGCTCTCTCACCGGTCGCGGCGCGGCTCAGTCGACCCGGCACGGCCAGCTACGACAGACTGAGCGCTGTGTCCCGCAGTTCATCATCGATGCGCTGATCGACTTTGGCGAGGAGCGGTTTCTCGGAGGCGAATGCAGATCATACAGCTTCACCAAAGCAACCTGGAAAAAATACGCCTGCTATATGGGACCAGCAATCGCAGGCCTTGAGCGCTACCGGAGCGTCTACCTCGTCGTGGCAGGGGACAATTCGATGATCACAGTGGCCTGGCGGCATTGATTCCTTTGAAATGACCGACACGTGCGATTTAAGTGTGCTCGTGAGGTCTCGGTGCAGCTCAGCACTTCACATAGAAGTCGAAGAGCATTATGAGACGGCCTCGAACGTTATGCCTAAGGTCAAATTTGGCTTAAAATGAAAAGAGCCGCAATTCCAAAGATAGAGACTTCGATTTGATAATAAACATTATGTAAAATACAGGGCGAGCCGGCCAGCTAATTCGCCGCGCTTTATCCCACACAGCCGCCTTTTTCGTCCGTCAGCATCTTATGGTGGGTCGGCCATCCCAAGCCTTGACCAAAGGCATTGACCCAATGGGCGACGGACTAACACGCTGAGCCCTTCCTTTGATCCGCCATGTGGAACAAGTTGCGCATCAAGTGCTCTTGACTCTCATTCGCAATAAAGGCACCCGGTGTATGGTCAGCTCCATGCAAATCGGGAAATCACATGCAACTGCTCCGTTCGTCCGCCCTCGCCATCTGCACTGCCACCATGGCTGGAGGTAGCCCGGTTTGGGCAGATGTCATTGTAGAGGACGTAGCTGCCGCTGAAAGCCAGCAGCAAACAGGGCGTATCACCGTCACCGCTACCCGGACGCCAGTGTTGCAGGAAGAAGCTCCGGCAACCGTTACGGTGATCACGGACCAGGAGATCGCCGACCAGCTGGCGACCGACATCAAGGATCTCGTGCGCTTTGAACCCGGCGTTAGCGTCCGCCGCGCCCCGGCCCGCTTTGGCGCAGCGCAAACTTCCACCGGCCGCGCCCGCAATGAAGATTTCGTCATCCGCGGGATCGGCGGGAACCGGGTGCTGATCCAGGTCGATGGCATCCGCTCCCCGCAAGGCTTCAGCTTTGGCGCGCAGGATGTCGGGCGCGGAGGCTCTACCGATGTGAGCCTCGTCAAGCAGGTTGAAATCCTGCGCGGCCCAGCCTCGGCGCTGTATGGCAGCGATGGTCTGGCGGGCGCGGTCAGCTTCGTGACGTCCGATCCGGTCGACATCATCGCGGGCGCGGATGTTGGCGGCTTTGTCACTTCGCTTTATTCCAGCGCCGATAATGAATTCGCGCAAACCGCTGCGCTGGCCGGGCAAACTGGCAATCTATCCGCAATGGTCGCCTACACCCGCCGCGATTTCAGCGAGCTTGAAAATCAGGGTACCGTCGAGGGCACCGGCCCGCTGCGCACCGCGCCCAACCCGCAGGACGGCACAAGCAACGCCGTGCTCGGCAAACTGGTGTGGGACAATGGCCCGCACCGCATCCGCCTGACGGGCGAGTATCTCGACACCGCGGTCGCTTCCAATGTGCTGACCGGGCTTGGGCCGGTGCGCCTGTTTGGCCCTGCCCCGGTGTGGAACGTCGATGCCCTGACCGCCCGTGACACCACAAGCCGCGTTCGCGGATCGGTCGATTGGACGTTTGAGGGGCAGAAGGGCGAGGCTATTGAATACGCCTTCCTCGCCGCCTATTGGCAGCAGGGCGAGGACGAGCAATTCGCGTTCGAGGAACGCACACCGCTCGGCACGACACCCGCTCCCGATCGGGAACGCCGCAACACTTTCGACAACCGGGTCTACGGTGTGGTTGGCGAACTGCGCTCCGCATTCGATCTGGGGGGGCTTACCAACCGGATTGCCATAGGCGGGGATGTAAGCTGGACCCGGCAGGAAGGCGTGCGCGGTGGTACCGTCCCGCCCCGCGGCGAGGTATTCCCGACCCGTGCTTTCCCGGTCACCGATTTCACGCTGGGCGGGGTGTTTCTCGCCAACGAAATCAGCATCGCGGACGGAGCGGTGACGCTGTTTCCGGCGCTGCGGTTCGATTTTTATGACTTGAACCCGACCGACGATCCGCTGCTGCCCACGTTCACCGCCACCGGCCAGAGCGGCAATCGCCTTTCGCCCAAGCTGGGGGTGACAGTAAAGCTGGCCCCAGACGTCATCCTGTTTGGCAACTACGCACAGGGCTTTCTGGCCCCGACGCCAAGTCAGGTGAACAACTTCTTCGAAAACTTCGCCCAGGGCTACACTTCGGTCGCCAATCCCGATCTGCGCCCCGAAACCAGCGAAAGCTGGGAGCTGGGCGCGCGCTATGTGGGTGACATCTTCTCGTTGCAAGTGGTGGGCTTCAAGGGCGATTACAATAACTTCATCAGCCAGCAGATCGTGGATGGCAGCTTCACCCCGCAGGATCCCGCGGTGTTCCAATTTGTCAATTTCGATCAGGTCCGCATCGAAGGGTTGGAAGCCAAAGCCGAGATGCGGCTCGGCAGCGGCATCAACGCACGTTTCGCCCTTGCCTATGCCGACGGCGATACCATCGATCCGGCGGGTGCGCGCGTCCCGCTTGATACCATTGATCCGTTCAATCTGGTCGCAGGCCTCGGTTACCGCGCGCCATCCGGCCGTTTCGGCGGCGAACTTATCCTGACGCAAAACGCCCGCAAGGAAAGAGGAGAGCTGGAGCGCAGCGCAACCGGCGCCGATCTGTTCGTGCGGCCTGATGCCTCGACCATCCTTGATCTGACCGTTTTCCTCGCCGTGACTGACGCGCTGAAGCTGCGCGCCGGATTGTTCAATCTGACGGACGAAAAATACGCTTTGTGGTCCGATGTGCGCGGGCTGGGCGTGAACAGCGCCGGCATTGCCGATGCCTTCACCCGCCCCGGCCGCAACGTCAGCCTGTCGGCCAGCTACCGCTTTTGACACCCCCTGAACCACGACCTTGGAGGACACCATGACCCGACTGACAAAGACCCTGCTTGCAACCGGCCTTGCTGCCCTGGCGCTGGCCGCCGTGCCCGCGCCGGCGCTCGCCGACGGCCCAATTGTCCAGAGCGCTGAGGCGGCCAAATCCGCCTTCGAGGAGGATCGCAAGACCATCCTCGCCATGGCGGGCGACTTCAAGGTTACGTTCGACATGCAGGAATCAACCCCCTGGATGGAAGGCTACACGCCGCTGGAGCGGAAAATTTCGGGCGGCTATGAAAGCATTCGCGTAATTGAGGATACTGGGACCCGCATCGTCCTCCAGCACTTGTTAGTCACTGGCGGCGAGGCCAACCCCTATGTGGTCAAGCACTGGCGGCAGGACTGGGAATATCAGCCCGCCCGCATTCTCGTGTTCAAGGGCGGCGATGCTTGGGAATGGCAGGCGGTCCCGGACAAGATGCGTGCCGGACGCTGGTCGCAGACCGTCTGGCAGACCGATGACAGCCCGCGCTATGCCGGTTGGGGCGAGTGGGAGGTGACGCAGGGCGTTCGCCGCTGGCGATCAAACTGGACGGCACGCCCCCTCGCACGGCGCGATGCCATCAGGGGTCCTGTCTATGATCACTACATGGGCATCAACCGCCACCAGCTGACTCCGAAGGGCTGGATCCATTGGCAGGACAACACCAAAATGATGACGCCGAAGGAGGGCGGCGAAGCCAAGCCGGTGGTGCAGGAGTACGTCCTCAATACCTACGAGCGCTTCAATGGATACAACGTGGCAGCGGCCGAGAACTATTGGGAGCGCACCAAAGGATACTGGCAAGCGGTGCGCGGCAAATGGGACGAAGTCGCTGAGGCAAACGGCGGTATCCGTATAGCGCAGGAGCCCCAGGCCGGAACTGTTATCGCCGGAGAGCTGATGGCGCTTGCTGATGAGATCAAGGAAGGCAAGGAAACCACTGAAGCAGCCTCAGCCAAAGCTCTGGCGCTGATTGAGGAAGGCACTTCCCGCAAGGGCGGCTAAAGCTGTCTCTTGCCCCTGTCGGCGGGGGGTAGTGTCCTCGCTCCCCGCCGACTTTCCTGTAGGAGGGTCGCCATACACCACCTCCCAATGCAGGCGGCGGCTTGCGCGGCTGCTGCAGCGCTGGTGGACTGCTCCGTATCGTTCGCGCACGCCCTTCGATCAGCGCGGATCGTACTCCGGAAAATTCAGAAAGTGCAGTCGCCCACAATTTGACTGGCCTCGCCGCGCTGATGTGAGACATAGTATCCTCTATGGATAACGCCTGGATCGACAATATCGGCGCCGCCAGCGGGGGCAAGACCGAGCATGCGCCTGCCACTCGCGACGCCTCGACCTACTGGCAGTCGAGCGGCAGCAATCCGCATGAGGTGAGCTATGATGCCGAGCTTCCGGCAGGCCTGCACCTTGGGTGCGGCGTAACTTCCGGCATCGTCAGCGTCGCGCAGTTCGGGACGTTTGACACGCGCGGAGCCGCAGCCACGCTGGTGATATGCACCGCGCCTGCGCGCTTGACGACCCGCCTGCAACCGGGCGCATTTCATTCGGCCGGCCTGTCGCTCGCTGCACCTCCGACAGAAGATTTCGCGCTGCTCGCCGCCTTTGCACATCAACGGGGGGACAGCTGCGTGACCCTGGAAGGCATTCCGCTGTCGGTCGTCACACGCCTCGCCACCCCGATTGATCCGTGGTTTCAGGGGGCTGCAAGGGCGATAGTGCGCGAGGCACGGGCAATCGAGCTGCTCGCGGTGTTCGAGATGGCGCTTTGCGGACGCTCAGCACAGGAGCCCAATCTTTCACGCGTGCACGATCTCGCAATGAAGGCCCGCGCAGTCATCGAGGCAGAGCACGCTGCGCCCCCTGCCCTTGCCTGTCTTGCTGCAAGGCTTGGCTGCAGCCCGCGAACCTTGACCGAGGCGTTTCGCGCGACCTTCGCGCAGTCGATCGGAGCTTATCTCACCCGCTTTCGCCTCGACCAGGCCCAGCGTCTGATGCGCGGCGGGATGCGTTCGACCGAGGCAGCCTACCGGGTCGGCTACTCACCCGCCCACTTCGCGACCGCCTTCAAGCAACAGTTCGGCGTCTCGCCCAGCCAATGGCGGGAAGGCATTGCCGGACAGCGAAACAGATTGCCTGCCACCGCAAGCAACAGCAATTGATGAGATGTTGTAACGCCGATACCTGCGAATTGTTCTCAATTTGCAGGGGGTGCCATGACGATTACACATTGGCTGGCCGGGGCCGCGCTGGCAGGAGCGCCGGTGGCAGCAGCAGCGCAGATTCAGAACAGCGCCCAGCCCGAGCCCGAGACCGCCGAAGACGGGATCATCGTCACCGCCACCCGCGCGCCCGCCCTCCTGTCCGATACTCCAGTGGCCGCGACAGTGCTCGATGAAGACTTCATCCGCGACGCCCGGATCGATAGCCTGCGGCAGATCGACGACTTTGTACCCAATGTGCAGTTCAACCAAACCGGGCAGGTCGGCGGCACCTTCGTCACCATCCGCGGGCTCGAGTCCAACCCCTTCATCGTCAACCGCGCGGCGGTCTATGTCGATGGCATCCCCTTTCGCGAGCTGCGCGAACAGACGCTAGGCAATGTCGAGCAGATCGAGGTGCTGCGCGGCCCGCAGGGCACGCTCTACGGGGCCAACACCGAAAGCGGCCTGATCGTCATCCGCACCAGGCAGCCGAGCGATTCCTTCGAAGGCGAGGTCACCGGATCGGGGTTCGGATTCGGCAACGGCATCGGGGGCGATGTGCGCCTGTCACTGGGCGGGCCGCTGATCGCAGATGAGCTCACCGCCTCGCTGGTGGCGAGCTATTCCCACGCGGATTCCTTCGTGCGTAACATCGCCTCCTCAATCGGGGAAGAAGGCCAATTGAGCGAGGCTTTCGTGCAGGGCAAGCTGCGCTGGACGCCGTCAGCCGCCGTCACGCTCGACGTGATAGCACAAGCCTCGCAGCTGCGCGCACCGGGGCTGTACGAACAAGAGTTCCTGCCGATCGACCGCGCGGTCTATGATCGCAATTATGCCGCAGCGTTCAACGGGGGGCGGCGAGCGGGCCGGTTCACGTTGATCAACGACGCGCCAAAGCGCACGGCGGAAGATGAAGTACTGCTGGCAGCCAATCTCAATCTCGATTTCGGCGGGGCGGTGTTCGATTTCAATGCATCGTGGCGCGATCTTCAGGGCGATTCTCAAGGGACCGACCTTGATCTTACGGCCCTGCCCGGGGCGGCGGGGGCCAATTCGGACGATGACACCTTCTGGAACTTCGAAGCGCGGCTTGCCTCGCCCACCGGGGCCCGTATCAACTGGCTGGTCGGGCTGAACCATTACCGCAGCCGCGAGGGACAGGTGCTGGCAAGCTTGCTGGGTCCGGGCGGGCTCGATGATTTCGCCCCCGCCCCGCTCCAGACCGCGCGCGCCCGCGACTATGCCGTGTTCGGCCAGATCACGGTGCCGCTGGCCGACACAGTGCGTTTCACCGCAGGCGGGCGCTACGAACGGGCCGAGCGGGACAAGCAACAGGAAGCCGGCACGCTCGATCTCGGGCCGTTCGGGCAATTCCAGTTCGCTGCCGAAGACCTCACGCAATCCTTCGAGCAGTTCCTGCCAAAGGCGACGCTAGACTGGCGCCCGGCCGAACCGCTACTGCTTTATGCCACGGCAGCCAAGGGCTGGATCCCAGGCGGCTTCAATCTGGGCGCGGCCACCAGCGAAGTGACCCGCGATTTCAGCCGTTACGGCGCCGAAACGCTATGGAGCTACGAAGTCGGTGCGAAGCTGACTCTGCTGGGCGGGCGATTGCTCGCGTCAGGCGCAATGTTCCAGATCGATGCCGACAATTGGCAGGAATTCAACGTGCTGGTCAACGATCAGGGCCAGGCCATCTCGACCAACCTGATCACATCGGACGCCAACATCCGCAGCCGCGGTTTCGAACTCGAAGTTTCCGGCCGCCCGGCCCCAACGCTCGAATTGGCAGCCTCGGTCGGCTATGTCGACAGCATCTATACCAATTACGTCTTCTCCGCCGCGCAGGACTTTACCGGCAACAGGGTGCGTCTAGTGCCCGAATTTGACGCCTCGTTGTCGGCATCCTGGAGGCCATGGAAGGGCCTCTTCGTGCGCGGGGAAATCGCCGCCTCGGGCAACACGCCGCTCAATTCCGAGAACACCGTGTTTCAGGACGCCGTGGTCCTGCTTGGCGCGCAAGTGGGCTGGGAGACAGAGCACTGGTCGCTGCGGCTCTATGCCGAGAACATCACCGATCAGCTGGTGTTTAACAGCGCAGCGTTCTCGAACTTCGCCTTCGGCAACGACGGTACCTCTTATGCAGGCGTCGCCCCGCTGCGTGTGGTGGGGGTGCAGCTGAGCTACAAGTGGTGACCCGAGCTGCCGGGAACCGTGAGTCTGGATAGCTGCAGCTGAGGGAACGTGGGTCATTTCAGGATTTGCGGAATGCCTGCGGTCACGAAAAGCACCCTTTGGGCAATGCGCGCCACGCATTGGTTGAGCCTGCCAGCATGATCGCGAAAGGCGCGCGCCATTGCATTGTCCGGGACAATACCCTGTCCCACTTCATTGCTAACCAGATACAAAGGGTGCAGGCGCGGCTGTTGCAAGACAGCGGCAAGGTCGTCGATTGCACCATCGATATCGCACTCATAATGCATCAGATTGCCGAGCCAGACCGTGAGGCAATCTACAAGTGCGGTGCCTGTCACGGCTTGCTCACTCGCCAAAACCTGCGGCAGGTCGATGGGTGCTTCCACAAGAGTCCAGCGCTCGCCCCGGTCGGCTTTGTGCCGAGCGATCCGGTCAGCCATTTCCGCGTCGAAAACTTCAGCTGTGGCGACAAACGTGAGTGGGCCAGCCTCGGCCTCCGCCATCTCCTGCGCGATGCGGCTTTTGCCTGATCGCGCACCGCCCAGAACCAGAACCACTGTCATTTTGAAATTTCCTGCTTGCGAAAATCTGGCTCGGAGTTCATCTCGCACTTGCAACTGGTGCTCCGCAAGGGGCTTAAAAGGGAACCCGGGACATTGTCGCACGCCGCTTTCGGCTGCGACATTCAGGCCGGGGCTGTGCCCGCAACTGTGACCGGGGAGTTCCTGCCCCACTATGCCACTGGTCCAATCATTCGGGCTGGGAAGGCGGGGCGGGAGACGATGATCCGGGAGCCAGGAGACCTGCCTGCTGCGGTCGATCCTTTGTGTGGACGGGTCCATCCACATGATCGGAGCAATGCCTCCGCGTGACGACATGAGCGAAGGTGGGGTCGGCCCGATTGCGGGCCCGCGTCATGGCGCGCCGTGTTGGCCGGCGCCCGCCTTCTGTGTGTGACGACAGGAGGTAATATTGACACGTTTGAACTCTTTCCGTTTTTCCAAAACGTTGCTTTTCGCTGGATCTGCATTGGGCCTGACAGCAGTTCCCTTGCCAGCGGCGGCGCAGGACGTCCTTATCGAGGACGCAGGCGTGCCTGCCCCGGAAATCATCGTCACGGCTGCCAACCGAACCGAAACATCAATCGACAAGGTAGGCCAATCCGTCAGCGTGGTGGACCTTGCCGAAATCGAACGGCGCCAGACCCAGAACGTTGCCGACATCCTGCGCACCCTGCCCGGCGTCACAATCGCGCGCAATGGCAGCATTGGCGGCAATACCTCAGTGTTCATTCGCGGTGCGGAGAGCGATCAGACCGTGGCGCTGATCGACGGGGTGAAGCTCAATGATCCCTCCTCGCCCGGCGGCGGCTTCAATTTCGGCAACCTGATGACCGGCAACATTGAACGCATCGAAGTGCTGCGCGGTTCGCAATCGGTGCTGTGGGGCAGCCAGGCGATCGCAGGCGTGGTCAACATGGTGACCCGCCAACCCACTGAGGAATTGCGGGTCAATGCTCGCGGTGAATATGGCTTTCGCGACACGGTGAATCTGGTGGCGAATGCCTCAGGCAAGGCCGGGCCAATCTCGGCCAGCGTGGGCGCAGGGTGGTTCCGGTCGGACGGCATTTCAAACTTTGCCGAAAGCCGCGGCGGGCGCGAACGCGACGGCTACGAAAACATCGGTGCCAATGCCAATTTCAATCTGGCACTGACCGACACGGTCTCGGTGGATGCGCGAGGATGGTATTCGCGCGGGACCTTCAACATCGATGGCTTCCCGCCGCCGCGCTTTGCCTTTGCCGACGTGAATGAGGAGAGCGAAACCCGCGAACTCGTCGGCTACACAGGGCTCAATGCTTCACTGTTCGGCGGACGGTTTCGCAACCGTATCGGCTTTGCGCTGACCGACACCGATCGCCGCAACACCGCGCTGGATGGCGCGCCATCGGAAACCTTCCGCGGAGAAGGGCGCAACGAGCGGCTCGAATACCAAGGGATCGTCGACATCACCAAGGGCTGGCAGGCCACCTTTGGTCTTGAACGGGAAATCTCGACCTTCTCGTCCAGCAGTTTCGGGGCGCCGGCCAGCCTTGGGCGCGCGCGGATATACAGCGGCTATGCTCAGGTCGTTGGCACGATCGCAGAAGGTTTCACCGTCACAGGCGGGGTGCGCCACGATGATCATGATCGGTTCGGCGGAGAGACCACCTTCGGCGCCAATGCGGTTTACAATGTGGCAGCCACTGGCACGACCTTCCGCGCCAGCTATGCAGAAGGCTTCAAGGTGCCTTCTCTGTTCCAGCTGCTGAGCAATTTCGGCAATACCACGCTTGATCCGGAACGCTCGCAGGGCTGGGATGCCGGGATCACGCAGGAATTCGTGGATGGGCGATTGACGCTGTCAGCTACCTATTTCGAGCGGGATAGCGAAGATCTCATCCTGTTCATTTCCTGCCCGCTTCCACGCACCGGCATCTGCACCAACCGCCCATCGGGCACTTATGACAATATCGGCCTGGCCACCGCGCGCGGCGCGGAGTTTGCCGTTACGCTGAAGCCCGTCGATGCCTTGCAGGTGCAGTTCAGCCATGGCTATGTCGATACGCGCAACCGCACAGTAGGCTCGGCCAATTTCGACCGCCGCCTGCCGCGCCGTCCGGAAAACTCGTCGAGCCTGCTGGTTGATTACATCTGGTCTTTCGGCCTCGAGACGGGGTTCACCGTCACCAATGTGAGCGAGGCGTTCGACAATGCTTCCAATTCCACTCGCCTGCCTGGCTACGTTCTTGCTGATTTGCGTGCAATGATGCCCATAGGACAAAATCTTGAGCTGACGGCACGGATCGAAAATCTGTTCGACGAGCAATATGAGACCGTGTTCCGGTTCGGGCAGATGCCGCGCGCGGGCTTCGTCGGCGTGCGGTTGAAGATCTAGCCGCCGATGACTGACCAGCTGCACGCCAAGATTGCTCCCTTCGCTGTCCATGGCGGGCGGATCGATTTGGCGCGCGCGCTGTTCGGCGGCCCGGATTGGCTGGATCTGTCGACCGGCATCAGCCCTTGGGCCTTTCCGGTCGATATTCCTCGGGAGGCCTTGACCCGCCTCCCCTCACCCGATGATTTGGCGCTGCTGGAGACCCGTGCAGCCGAGTGCTTCGGCAGCGATCCGGCAGCGACGATGGCGGTGCCCGGCAGCGACCTCGGTCTGCGTCTGATCGGTCAAATGCTGAACGCGCAGCGCCCCGCAGCAGTGGTCCCCGGTTATAGCGGCCACTCAGCGATGTGGCCGAACCCCTGCCAGGCGCTGGCAAGCGATCCCGACGAGCTGATGGCAGCAGCTGCAACTTGCGATGCGATGGTGCTCGCCCGCCCCGGCAATCCTGGCGGAGAGATCATTGCCGAGCACATACTGCAAACCATCGCCGAAAGGCTCGCCGCCCGGCGAGGGTGGCTGATTGTCGACGAGGCTTTTGCCGATGCTGATCCAGAAATCAGCCTGGCTGCGCGCGGATGGCCCAACCTTATAATTTTGCGCTCATTCGGAAAGTTTGCCGGGTTGGCGGGTCTGCGGTTAGGCTTTGTTATTGTCCCGCCCGCCATCACAGCACTCTTGCGCCGCCTCCTTGGCGATTGGCCGATCGCGGGGCCTGCCATCGCAGCTGGGATTTCGTTCTACCGCAACACTTCGTGGCAATCGTCACAGCGGCGGCGGCTTGCTGAAAGCGGCGAGCGCCTTGATCGTGTGCTCTCCGGTGCCGGGCTGGCGATCACCGCAAGCACGCCTTTTTTCCGCACTTGCGTGGCCACCAACGGTTGGGGCCTGTTTGAACATTTGGCTCGGCACGCGATCCTGACCCGTCCGTTTGCCGATGATCCGTTGCGGCTGCGCATCGGACTAACTCAAGATGCGATCACAACCCGGCACTTGGCGCACGCGCTTGCCGAATGGAGCCATTCATGACCGACGACACCCCAGACTATACCCGCCACAATGAACGCATGAAGCGCGTGCAGGCCGCGCGCGAGCGGATGCAGGCGCGCCGGACGCTCGAACGCGGGCTGCTGATCGTCCACACCGGCAACGGCAAGGGCAAGTCCAGCTCTGCCTTCGGCATGGTGGTCCGCAGCCTTGGCTGGGGGATGAAGGTAGGGATCGTGCAATATGTCAAAGGCAAGTGGGAAACCGGCGAGCGCAATTTCTTCGAGGCCAATCCCGATCTGGTGACTTATGAAGTGATGGGCGAAGGCTTCACCTGGGACACGCAGGACCGCGCCCTCGATATCGCGGCCGCGCGTGCGGCATGGGAGCGCTCAAAGGAACTGATCCTCGATCCGGCCTATGATTTCGTGGTTCTCGACGAACTGAACATCGTGATGCGCGACGATACCTTGCCGGCGGACGATGTGATCGCCTTCCTCAAGGACCGTCCGCTGACCAAGCATATCTGCATCACCGGGCGCAGCGCCAAGCCGGAGTTGCTGGAGTTGGCCGATCTGGTGACCGAATTTGCCGAAGTGAAGCATCCCTTCAAGGCCGGCTTCAAGGCGCAAAAAGGCGTCGAATATTGACCTGGCTGCGCGCCCTCTGCGGCCTGTGGGCTGCCTTGGCGCTGGCCCTCAGCCAGCTTGTCGCCCATCCGCTGGCGGCTGCGCCTCGGCGGATTGTTTCGATCAACCCCTGCATTGATGCGGTGCTGGTTGAGGTGGCGGGCCCAAAACAGATTCTGGCGATCAGTCATTATTCCCAAGACGCGCGAGCAACATCGATCCCGTTGGCAACGGCCCGCCGCTTTGCCGCGACGTCGGGAACTGCCGAAGAAGTCATCGCCCTACGGCCCGGTATCGTGCTGGCGGGCGCGCATGTCTCGCCCTCGACACTTGCGGCGCTCAAGCGTCTGAAAGTGCCCGTGCAGACTTTCACGGTGCCTGAAAGCGTCGCCGAATCCATCGCGCAGGTTAGGGCCATTGCCGTCGCTGCGGGTCAGCCTGCGCGCGGTGAAGCGCTGGTGCGGCGGATCGAACTGGCTATTGCCCGCGCGCAGGCTAGGGCGCGAGGGCGCGGCGCTCCAGTTCCGGCGCTGATCTGGCAAGGCAGCGGATTGGTGCCGGGTGAGAGCACGCTTGCCAACGAACTGCTCAGCCTTGCCGGATTTCGCAACCTGAGCGCGCAATATGGCCTCAAGCGCTGGGATGTCCTCCCGCTGGAACATCTTGCCGCCCGCCCTCCGCGCGTGCTGCTGAGCGATGGGACCGCGGGCGACCGCATGACCGGTCACAGGGTGCTGCGCCGGTTCGATGACAGGATGGTTCGCGCTCAGTTCGACGAGCGGCTGCTGAGCTGTGCAGGTCCGGTGATGATCCGGGCGCTGGATCGCCTTTCAGAGGTGAGGGCCAGCCTGTGAAAGCGCAGCGGTTCCCCTTGCTCGTTCCCGCGCTGTTGGTCGCGCTTGTGCTTGTCTCTGGCCTGTCGATCTTGGCGGGCAAGGTTTGGATTGCTCCTGCCGAGGTCTTCGCAGGCGACGATCGCTGGCCCATTATCGTCGAATTGCGCCTGCCGCGTGTCGTGCTCGCACTGCTGATCGGCGGTGGGCTCGGTATGGCAGGTGCGGCCATGCAAGGCTATCTGCGCAACCCGCTGGCTGATCCAGGCCTGTTTGGCGTCTCGGCAACCGCGGCCTTGGGCGCAGTGATCTCGATCTTCTTCGGGCTTGCGGCCACTCCGCTGGTGCTGTCGGGCTTCGCTTTGGCGGGAGCGGCACTGGCGGTGCTGTTCTTGTCACTGATCGCCGGGCAAAGCGGCAGCGTGATTGTGTTCACGCTCGCCGGGGTTGTGATCTCCTCGCTGGCAGGCGCATTGACCGCGCTGGTCATCAGTCTCGCTCCAACGCCTTTTGCGACCGGCCAGATCGTCAACTGGCTGATGGGCGCGCTGACCGATCGCAGCTGGGACGAGGTGACACTGGCCGCGCCGCTCATCGTGCTGGGGATGATCGTGATCGCCAGCGCGGGCCGAGCGCTCGATGCCCTGACCCTTGGCGAGGCGGCGGCGCGCACGCTGGGGATCCGCCCCGCCGTGTTGCAAGCCCAGATCGTCATCGGCGTCAGCCTTGTGGTGGGCGCAAGCGTTGCGTCCTCCGGGATCATCGGCTTCGTCGGCTTGATCGTACCGCATCTCGTGCGCCCGCTCACCAACCGGCGACCAAGCGCGGTGCTCGTTCCATCGGCTCTGGCGGGGGCCTTGTTGCTGCTGGTGGCGGATAGCGCCGTGCGCGCAGCACCGACGGTAAGCGAGTTGCGGCTCGGCATCGCGATGTCGCTTCTGGGCGCGCCGTTCTTCCTCGCGCTGCTCCTCAAGATGCGGCGGCAGATCGGATGACGGCGGTGCTGGAAGCGCGCGGAGTGTCGCTACGCCTCGGCGCAGGCCCGACGCGCAAGGCGGTGCTGACGGACGCCAGCCTCGTCCTTCGCCGGGGTGAGATCACTGCGATCATCGGCCCGAACGGAGCTGGCAAATCAAGCCTGCTGGCATGCCTTGCCGGACTGCGCGCACCCGACAGCGGAGCCGTGACGCTTGGCGATAGGCCACTCGAGCGCATTTCTGCGCGCGAGCGCGGGCAGCGGATCGGCTTTCTTCCGCAGGTTGCCGAGGTCAACTGGGACGTTGATGTCGCCACCCTCGTCAGTCTCGGCCGCCTGCCCCATCAGGGCCGCTGGGGCCAGAGCGCAGCCGATGAAGAAGCGATTTCGCATGCTTTGGAAGCGACCGATACTGCACGGTTCGCTAACCGGGTCGTAGGCACCCTTTCGGGCGGTGAGCGAGCGCGGGTGCTCCTAGCGCGGGTGCTGGCCGGCGAGCCCGAATTTCTGTTGGCGGACGAGCCGCTCGCCAACCTCGATCCGCGCCACCAGTTCGATAGCCTCGCCCTGATGCGACAGGTGGCGACACGCGGCGCGGGCGTGGTGCTGGTCCTGCATGATCTGGCGCATGCCATGCGGGTGGCCGACCGCGTAGTGATGATGGACGGCGGGCACATTGTCGCCGACGGCGAGCCTGCTACCGTGCTGACGCCACAGCGCATCGCCGCCGTATATGGCGTGGCGATCAACGCCGTGACCCTTGCAGATGGCGTGCCCGGTCTGGTGCTGAGCGGGCCATGCTGACGAGCGGTGCGCTGATGCTGCCTGCCGCTTTGCTGGCAGAGTGGGCTTTAGGCTTCCCGCGCTGGCTTTTGACGCGAGTTGGCCATCCGGTCATGTGGATAGGGGCGCTGATCGGCGCGCTGGACCGCCGCTGGAACCGCGGTTCGCCGTACCGTCAGCGGATCATGGGTGCTGCCATGCTCGCGCTGTTGGTGGGGGCCAGCGCCGTCGTTGGCGCAATGGTGCAGCATGCGCTTCTCCAGTCCCTATGGCTTTGGCCGATGTTGGTGTTGGCGGCGACCACGGGCCTTGCCCAGCGCAGCCTCGCCGATCATGTCGAAGCCGTGGCCGTGCCGCTCGCAGCCGGTGATCTGGAGACCGCGCGCATGGCCGTAGCCATGATCGTCGGGCGCGATGTCGCATCGCTCGACGAGGCGGGGATCGCTACCGCAGCGATAGAAAGCCTGGCCGAGAGCTTTGGCGACGGAATCGTGACGCCGGCCTGCTGGCTTGCGCTGGCAGGCTTGCCGGGGCTGGCGGCGGCCAAGGCGATCAACACGGCCGATTCCATGGTCGGTCATCGCGACGCGCGCTATCGCCATTTTGGTTGGGCGAGCGCGCGGGTTGACGATGCGCTCAACTATCTCCCCGCCCGACTTGCCGGCGTGCTGCTGGTGCTGGCGGCGGGCCGGAGTTGGCGCACCGGCTGGCGCGTGATGCGCCGCGATGCGCGCGGCCATGCCTCGCCCAATGCGGGGTGGCCCGAGGCAGCGATGGCCGGCGCGCTCGGGCGGCAACTTGGCGGGCCGGTAAGCTATGATGGTGAGCTTGCCCCGCGGGCGACCATGGGCGATGGCCCGCGCCCCAATGCCCGCGATCTGGCCAAAGCGCTCGTGATCTGGCGGCGGGCTTGCGGACTGTTGTGGGCCTTCGCGGTCATCGTGGCTGGTGCAATTTTATGGGTGCGCTGATGCTGCAAGGCACCGGCTCTGATGTCGGCAAATCTGTGCTGGTGGCGGGGCTCTGCCGCCTGTTCGCCAAGCGCGGCCTCAAGGTCATGCCGTTCAAGCCGCAGAACATGTCGAACAATGCTGCCGTCACCAGCGATGGCGGGGAAATTGGCCGGGCGCAGGCTGTGCAGGCCCTCGCCGCGCGCGTGGCCCCGCACAGCGACATGAACCCGGTACTGATCAAGCCGCAGTCGGACCGCACCGCGCAGATTATCATCCAGGGACAAATGCAGGGCACGCGGAGCGCTGGCGGCTATCAGGCCGAAAAGGCGCGCTGGCTGGAAGCCGTGCTCGAGAGCTACCGGCGCCTTGAAACTCAGGCCGATCTGGTGCTGGTTGAGGGCGCGGGCAGCCCGGCGGAGATCAATCTGCGGCGAGGCGATATTGCCAATATGGGCTTTGCCCGCGCCGCCAATGTGCCCGTTGTGCTGGTGGGCGACATCGACCGCGGCGGGGTTATTGCTGCCATCGCCGGGACACGCGCCGTGCTCGACCCGGTTGACGCTACGATGATCCACGGCTTCATCATCAACCGCTTTCGCGGCGATCCGGCGCTGTTTGCGGATGGCTACCGCATGACGGAACAGCTCTCGGGCTGGCCCGGGCTGGGGGTGGTGCCCTGGATCGATGCAGCGCGGCGGCTTCCGGCGGAAGACGCGGTGGTGTTGGACACGCCCGTGATGACAGGCGGCAAAGTTGTGGTCGCGGTGCCAATGCTCTCCCGCATCGCCAATTTCGACGATTTCGACGCGCTGGCAGCCGAACCAGACGTGCGCGTGGTAATGGTGCCACCCGGCGCGCCCCTGCCTGCAGAAGCGCGCCTTGTGATCCTGCCCGGGACCAAGGCCACGATCGCCGACCTCGCCTTCCTGCGCGCGCAAGGCTGGGACATCGATCTGGCAGCGCATGTCAGGCGCGGCGGGCGAGTGCTGGGCATTTGCGGGGGCTATCAGATGCTGGGCACGCGCATTGCCGATCCTGACGGGATCGAAGGGACGCCGGGCGAGGTGGAGGGCCTGGGCCATCTGCCGGTCACCACCCGGCTCGCCCCGCACAAGCGCCTCTCCGAAGTCACCGGGATCAGCATTGCCGAGGGCGCGGCCTTGCGCGGCTATGAAATTCACTGCGGCGTAACCGACGGTGCGGCGCCGCCCTTGCTACGACTGCACGATGGGCGAACCGACGGTGCGGTCAGCGCCTGCGGACGGATTGCGGGCTGCTATGTCCACGGCCTGTTCGATCATCCCGCGCAGCGCGCTGTCTGGCTCGGGCGGCTTGGCGCGGCCTGGGTCGGGCTTGATCATGCGGTGCGGGTGGATGAAGCGCTCGATGAATTGGCCGAAGCTCTTGCGCGCCATCTCGATGTCGCCGCGATGGCCCGGATCGCGGGGCTGACATGAGCACGCCGCCCCGTTTCGACGACGCATTCCGCGCACAGCTGGCCGATTTGCTGACCTGGCGGCGCGATGTCCGCACATTTCGCAGCGATCCCCTGCCCGAAGCAGTGCTCGGCAAGCTGATCGCACAGGCCGCCCGCGCGCCCTCGGTCGGCAACAGCCAGCCCTCGCGCTTCGTGATGGTCCGATCCGCCGAGCGCCGCCGCGCTCTTGTCGCCCATGTCGATGCCGAGCAGGCTGCTGCGGGCGCGCGCTACGATGCTGCACGAAAGGCGGAATACCAGCGCCTCAAGCTCCATGGCCTCGCCGAATGCCCGGTCGTCATCGCCGTATACTGCGTGCGTGACCCCGCCGAAGGCGCGGGTCTGGGGCGGCAGACAATGCCCGAGGCGCTGGTCTATTCGACCGTCTGCGCGGTCCACACCCTCTGGCTCGCAGCGCGGGCCGAGGGCATCGGCTTGGGCTGGGTCTCAATCCTCAATCCCTCGACAGTAACCGCGCTGCTCGACATTCCGGCGGACTGGCATTTTGTCGGGCTATTGTGCCTCGGCTACCCAAAAGCCGATGCCGATTTGCCGCTGCTGCACACCGAGGGGTGGCAGACGCGCCTTGCCGTGGACGCGATGGTGATCGACCGGTGAGGGGAGCAAGAACAACATGATGCTGAGTGATGAGGCTATTGCCGCGCACCTCGATGCGCTCGCCAAGCCGCGAGGCAGCTTGGGGCGGTTGGAAGCCGTGGCGGCCGATCTGGCGCGCATCCAGCAGCGGCTTGACCCGGTCACGCGCCCCCGCCGCCTGATCCTTTTCGCGGCCGATCACGGCGTGGTGGCCGATGGCGTCTCCGCATGGCCGCAGGCTGTCACCGGGGCGATGATGGCGACGATTGCAGCGGGCAAGGCCACCAGCAGTGCATTGGCGGCGGCGCATGTTTGCGATCTTGAGCTGATCGATGCCGGGGCAGCCTTTCCCCCGTCGGGAGCCGCCCTGCCCCCCCCGCAGATACTCGCAGGCGGAACACGCTCGCTGGCGGACGGCCCGGCCATGACCGCAGAACAATTCGTCGCTGCATGGGATCTGGGTGAGAAGGCAGCGCGGCGAGCGGCTGATGCTGGCATCGCTGTGCTGCTGCTGGGCGAGATGGGCATTGGCAACACCACGCCTGCAGCCTGCCTCACCATGCTGTTAGCTGGCGCCGACAACGATACGGCGACCGGGCGCGGAGCGGGAGCGGATGACGATGTCCTCGGGCGCAAGCGGACGATCGTAAGCGCCGCCGCAGCGCGCGCAGCCGCGATGCTTTGCGACGATCCGCGCGCAGCAATCGCTGAGGTGGCTGGCTTCGAGATCATCGCGATGGCGGGCTGTTTTGCCGAAGCTGCCCGCCTGCGAATGACCCTGCTGCTCGATGGCTATGTCGCAACTGCCGCAGCGCTGGTGGCAGAGCGTCTCTGCCCCGGCACTGCAACCATGATGATCGCCGCACACCAGTCGGCAGAGCCGGGGCATGCGGCCGCACTTGCGCAGCTCGGCCTTGCGCCGCTGCTCGACTGGCAGATGCGGCTTGGCGAAGGGAGCGGAGCGCTGGTTGCTCTGCCCCTGCTCGACAGCGCGGCAGCGCTGACGGGCAAGGTCGCCTTGCTGAGCGAGGTGACGGGATGAACCCGGCGCTTTTGCCCGTCCCGCCATGGGCGCCGCCCTTGCTGGCGCTGCAATTCCTCACCCGAGTGCCTGTGCCCCTGCTCGATCGGCTCGAGGGGCCGCAGGTTCAGGCGGGCCTCGTCAGGGCCGTGGGCTGGTTTCCGTTGGTTGGCACGCTGATCGGCGCAGTGACTGCGGCGGCGGTGCTGGGCCTTGCGCAGTTCCTGCCGCTGGCTGTTGCGGTGATCCTCGCACTGATGATCGAGGCGCGACTGACCGGCGCGTTCCACGAGGACGCCGTGGCCGACTTCTGCGATGCCTTCGGCGGCGGCTATACGGACGAAGACGTGCGCCGCATCATGAAGGACAGCCGCATCGGCAGCTATGGCGCGCTCGGCCTTGGCCTCGCTGTCGCCCTGCGTGCAGCACTGCTGATAAGCCTGCCGGTGGCGGACGACATGCTGTTCGCTAGCACTGCGATTATCGCTTCGGCCTGCTTCGCCCGGGCGCTGGTGGTGGCGGCGATGGCGCTGATCGCGCCTGCGCCCGCCGGAAGTGGGCTCGCCAAGGATATCGGCAGCGCGGTGAGACCGCGTACCGTAGTAATGGGCGCATTGACTGCCTTCCCTGCGCTCGCTGCCTTCGCCCTTCTCGATGGCCGTGCGCTGCTGGCTACGGTCCTTGCTGCCGGGGTTTTCCTCATCTGGCTGCGCGGCATGCTGCTGCGCCGGATCGGCGGGAGCACGGGCGATTGCCTCGGCTTTGCTGCCTATGCCGGCCAATTGATCCTGCTGTTGGCGGTGGTGGCGCTTGGCGATGGCGAATGAGATCACGCTGGTGCGTCACACCGAAGTCGCCCTGCACTGGCGCGGGCGCTGCTACGGGGTCAGTGATGTGAGCCTAAGCCGCGCAGGCTTGGCGACGATCAGGCCACTCGCGCAGGAATTGGCCGCCTTGCGGCCCGACTGGGTCATTCACAGCGATCTGACACGCACACGGCATTTGGCAGTCGCTATCGCGCGCACGGCGGGCTGTGCCATCCTTGCCGACCCGGCGTGGCGCGAACGCGATTTCGGGACTTGGGAGGGCCAAAGCTGGAACGCAATTTACCGGGCAAGCGGCAATGCGATGGACGGGATGATTGAAGCCCCGGGCACGTTCCGGCCCGGTGGCGGGGAGACCACTTTGGAACTTGGCGAGCGGATCATGAACGCTTGGCGGTTCCTTCCTACAGGAAGGGGCGTAGTAATCACACACGGGGGCCCCATCGCCGCTTTGCTCGGTCAGACGCGAGGCCTCACGCCGCGTGCATGGCTGGACCTTGTCCCCCCGGTCGGAACCGCAATAAGCGTGCCGGGCGGGCGGCGGAAACAAGGAGATTAAGAGCAGATTTGACAAGCGGTCGGATGTAAAGATGCTATTGCAAATCATTCCTACATTTTTCAATCCGACGGGACAAGGCAACCTCCCGTTCAAGCCGAGAAAAGCCCAAGTGTTGCCTCGTAGTCTTGCCGTTGTTGGCGAGGCCATTTGTGCGAGGTCATCTTGGCGTCATCGGCTATCACCCCTTCCATGGCCTTTACCGACCTGTTGCGGCCATTCACCCGCATCGGCCTGCTCAGCTTTGGCAGGCCTTAAGGACAGATTGCGCTGATGCACCGCGAGCTGGTAGATGAGCGCAAATGGGTGGCAGAGGAGAATTTTCTCTACGCGCTCAAATTCTGCCATGTGCTTCCCGGCCGCGGATCGCAGCAGCTCAGCTGTCACCTTTGGCCGGGCCAGCGCAGTGCTCGCCTACATGACGCAGGAGGCTTTGCAGGGCTTCGGATGGTTGCCACCCGGCGAGATGGCCGATGGACTGGGCCTTGCGGACACGGCGCCGGGCACGCCGATCCTGGTTACGCAATTCGTCGGCCACCTTGCCGCCTTCGGCGCGCCCGAACCGTTCTCGCCGTTCGTCGCTGGACTGCTGGCAGCGATCGCCTGCACGCTGGTGTTCGGATTGAAATTCTCGATACTGCGGGTTCTGGTCGCCGCAGCGCTGGGCGGCACGGTTCCGGTCTTGGCAATCTGAGGAGGACGACATGAGCATTATCACACGCAGGCAAGCCATCGGCACGGCAGCGCTATCGGCCACGGGCATCGCGCTGGCAGGGACGGCAAGCGCGGCCTCGGCGCAAGGCCCTGCCGCAGCCGCTTCCCGTGCCGCTGCCTTTGCCGGCAAGCACACCCCCAAGCCACTGCGGTTCAACCCGGCCAAGCTCACCGGCCTCTCCGAACGGCTGATCACTTCGCACTGGGAAAACAATTATCAGGGCTCGGTGCGCGGGCTCAACACCATCGAGACCCGCCTTGCCGCCGCCATGGCCGATCCCGACTTTCCCCCGGTCGCCTATGCGGGGCTGAAGCGAGAAGAATTGCACCGTACCGGATCGGTGGTGCTGCACGAGTATTACTTCGATGCGCTGGGCGGCAACGGCAATCCGGGCGGCTCGATCTACGAGGCGCTCGATGGTTGGTTCGGCAGCTTTGATGCGTGGCAAGCCGAATTCCGCCGCACCGCAATGTCACTGGCAGGCGGATCGGGCTGGTGCATCCTCAGTTACAACCGCCACACCCGGTCGCTACACAACTACTGGGCCTTCGATCACATGCATGGTGCAGCCACCGGCGCGCCGCTGATCGCGCTCGATATGTATGAGCACAGCTTTCACATGGACTACGGTGCGGCGGCAGCGAAATATGTCGATGCCTTCATGGCCAACCTCGACTGGGAGGTGGTTGACGCAAGGTATCGGGCGGCGATGGCGTGAAGGGACATTCTGCAAATCGGCTCTTGATCCTTACCTTGTTGGCTCTTGCGATTGGCGGAGCCTGCCTCGCAGTTCAGGGGCCATTGCCCGGTGACGTCGGGGCTACGCGCAGATTGCAATCGCTGTTTGGCAATGCGCCGCGCTGGGCTGAATGGCTCACCGATACGGCCAAGCCACCAATGGTGATTGCGACCTTGGGGGTCGGGGCAGGGCTGGCATGGCTTGCAGCTCGTTGGCGCTCGGCGCTTTCGGTGCCGCTTGCCTTCGGCATCGCCTGGCTGATCGACAAGGGCTTGCGCGCTGTCATCTTTTCGCCGCGGCCTTCGGCGCTGGTTGCCGTTGCCAGCGCCAGCAGTTCGAGCGGCCTGCCCTCCACCTTCGGGCTGGTCTATGGCAGCATCTTCGGAGTGGTTGTTTTTGCGGCAGCATCGGGCAAGTCAGCGCTAGGGCTGCGCGCTCTTGCGCTCGCTCTGATCTTTGCCGGAGCGGCAGCCCGGGTGGTGCTCGGCGGGCACTGGTCGAGCCAGATGGTCGCCTCGGTTCTGCTGAGTCTGTTGGCGGCCGCTGCCGCAAGCGCAGTTGTCGTTCGGTTTCTTACGAAGGAAGGCGCACGATGACAAAAGAAGCGAAGCAGCACTGGACCGGGTCTATTCCGACAAGGCATCCAACGAGGTCAGCTTGTTTCACAGCGAACGCTGGGCTCTTTTCTCCCTAATAATCGCTTGCCTTGTCGCCATGCTGCATCGCACAAAGCGCCTATGCGGATTGCCATAGTTGACGAAAGTGCCTCTCGGGCCTCGATCATCGAGGAAGGGCTTGCCACGCTCGACGGGTGCGAAATCTTCACGCTGACCTCGCGCACCGGGCTGGTTGCCCAGATCGCTCAGATCGCTCCAGACGTCATCTTCATGGATCTGGGCAATCCGTCGCGCGACGTGCTGGAGGAATATTTCGCCGTCAGCCGTGCGCTCGATCATCCGATTGCGATGTTTGTCGACCAAAGCGATGACGATCAGATCGCCGCCTCGATCGACGCAGGCGTATCGACCTATGTGGTGGACGGGCTGTCGGCCCACCGGATTGCGCCCCTGCTGAAGATGACGATCCAGCGGTTTCATGCCTTCGCGCGCCTCCAGCACGAATTGGCCGAGGCGCATGGCAAGCTGGCCGAACGCGATACGATCGACAAGGCGAAACGAATCTTGATGAAAACGAAGAACATCGGCGAGCCGGCGGCCTATGCCGAACTGCGCAAGAAGGCGATGTCGACCAACCGGCGCATCGTCGACATCGCTGAAGCGGTGGTGACCGCGCATGAGTTGATGGGAGACGGGCAATGACCGAGCGGCTGACAATCGGGTTCCTGCCGCTGGTTGATGCGTGTCTGCCGATACTGGCGCAGGAACATGGATTTGCCGCCGACGAGGGGCTGGAGCTGAGCTTCGTGCGCGATGTTTCGTGGGCCACGGTGCTCGACCGGCTGCTCTATGGCCATAGTGATGCGGCCCATATGCTGGCGCCGTTGGCGATTGCGACGACGCTGGGCCGTGGTCGTCCGGCGCAGAGCCTTGCCGCGCCCTTCGTGCTGGGGCTGAATGGCAACGCGGTCACGGTGTCAAATGCGCTGGCGGATGCGCTTGGCTGCGATGGCAATCTTGCCGATCCCACCGACCTGGGCCGGCGCCTCAAGACGGTGGCAGCACAGCGGAGAGACGCTGGCAGCCCTTTGCGCTTCGGAGTGGTCCACCGCTATTCCAGCCACAACTATATGTTGCGGTACTGGCTGGCCGGGTGTGGTGTCCGCCCGGACGAGGATGTTGAAATCGTCACGATTGCACCGCCGTTCAGCGCCCACGCGCTTGAAGCGGGAGAGATCGACGCGTCCTGTGTGGGTGAACCGTGGAATTCGATCGCGGTGGAGCGCGGGGTTGGCCAGATCGTGCTGGCCACTGCGCAAATCTGGCGGCGCGGGGTGGAAAAAGTGCTGGCGCTGCGAACCGAGCGGCTCGAGCAAATCCGCCCGTCCGTGGAGGGTCTGATCCGCGCCATGCGCCGCGCGGGCGAGCACTTTGTCGATCCGGCCAATTGGGAGGTCAACGCTGCTATTCTGGCCCGCCCGGAATATTGTGACGCCCCCCACAAGCTCCTGCTGCACGCCATTTCCGACAGGTTGGTACTGAAGCAGGGAGACGCGCCGCAGCATTACCCTGATTTCATGTTCCAGTATCGCGAAGCGGCCAACTTCCCCTGGGTCAGTCAGGCCGAATGGCTTTACAGCCAATTGGTGCGTTGGGATGGGCTGGCGCATGATCCCGCCGCGGCCCATGCCGCCGCACGCGTGTTCCGGCCCGATGTCTATCGCAGCGCTTTGCGCGACACCCAGGACCCCATTCCCACCTCAAGCTCCAAGGTCGAAGGCAGCGTCTCAACAGCTCTTGAGGCACACACCCATGGCGGGACGATGCTAATGGAAAACAACAGCTTTTTCGATGGTAAGAGCTTCGATCCAGATCGACTTGAGGAGTATATTGCATCGCAAAAATGATGCTGCAGTGCGGAAAAGGGTTTGCGGACGGGGTGAGAATCGGTTATTCGATTCGTACGCGAGATGTGATCCCAACGCAGGAATCATGCTCTCCCTCGCGTAGTTGATGAAAATTTGTGGCAACGACGCCGCCCGACTGCTCCCGTTACGGGACGCATCGAGGCGGCTTTTTTGCGTTTGGATTTCGGGGCGAAAGGACCATTGGCAGTGACACATACCCTGCACACAAAAGGACAATTCGGTTTTGACCGACGGGGCGTGATCGCCGCCGTGCTCGCCAGTGTCGCGCTGGCCGGATGCGGCGGTGCTGCTGATGGATCGGGTGACACGGTCGTTGCCGCAGCGGTTGACGGAGCCATCGAGAAGCCGAACCTGACGCTTGGCTTCATCAAGCTCACCGACATGGCCCCGCTCGCCATCGCCAAGGAAAAGGGCTTCTTCGCCGAGGAAGGCCTCAACGTCACCCTGGAGCCGCAAGCCAACTGGAAGGTGCTGCTCGACGGGGTGATTGCCGGGCAGCTTGATGGGGCACACATGCTGGCGGGGCAACCGCTGGCCGCGACCATCGGCTACGGCACCAAAGCCGATCTGATCGCACCGCTCAGCCTTGATCTCAATGGCAACGCGATCACGGTGTCCAACAAGGTCTGGGGCATGATCGAGCCCGGTCTGCCGAAGGACGCCAATGGCAAGCCCACCCACCCAATCCCTGCCAGCGTGCTCAAGCCGGTCGTCGCCAAATTCAAGGCTGAAGGCAAGCCGTTCAACATGGGCATGGTGTTCCCGGTCAGCACCCATAATTACGAGATCCGCTACTGGCTGGCGGCGGGCGGCTTGAAGCCCGGATATTATGCCGAGGGCGACGTTCAGGGCGTGATCGACGCTGATGTGAAGCTGTCGGTCACTCCGCCGCCGCAGATGCCAGCAACGTTGGAAGCGGGCACCATCGAAGGCTACAGCGTGGGCGAGCCATGGAACCAAGCTGCCGTCGCCAAGAAAATCGGTGTGCCGATCATCACTGACGATCAAATCTGGCATGATAACCCGGAAAAGGTGCTGGGCCTGCGTAAGGACTTTGCCGAGAAGAACCCGGCGACCACTGCCGCGCTGCTGCGCGCGATCATCAAGGCGCAGCAATGGCTTGATGCTGATGGGGGCAAGAACCGCAAGGAAGCGGTCGAGATCCTCAGCCGCCCGAATTATGTTGGCGCTGATGCGGCAGTCATCGCAGCATCGATGACGGGCGTGTTCACCTTCGCTCAGGGCGACACCCGCAAAGCACCGGGGTTCAACATCTTCTTCGACAAATATGCTGGCTATCCGTTCTATTCGGACGCCATCTGGTATCTCACCCAGATGCGCCGCTGGGGTCAGATCGCCACCGACAAGGACGATCAGTGGTATTTTGACACCGCCAAGGCCGTTTATCGCCCCGACCTCTACCTCGCAGCGGCCGAGAAGCTGGTGGCAGATGGCGTGATCCCGGCCGAAAGCGTGCCGGAAACCAACGGGTTTCGCGGCGAACAAGGCGGCTTCATTGATGGCGTCACCTTCGATGGCTCGAAGCCCAATGCCTATCTCGCAAAGTTCCCGATCGGCCTGAAGAAGGGTCAGAAAGTCACCGCAGCCGGTATCACCGGCGGCTGACCGCGCAAGCCCTTCCTGCCTCTCCTCAAGGATCCCGATTATGGCCACCGCCTATGCACAACCGCTCCAGGATGATCCCGATGCGACCGATCCCCTTGGCGCTGCTGCGATGACCGCTGTTAGCGAGGCAAAGCCTGCCGCCGAGCTCGGGGCGCCTGCGCCTTCCTCCGATGCGCTCGGCGGCAAGATCAAGGTGCTGGGCGATGCGTTGCTGTGGCCGGTGATCGGGATCATCGCCTTCCTCGGCGCATGGGCCGTGCTCGCTCCGCAGGTTGATACCTCGCTCGGCACGCTTCCCGGGCCGGTCGAGGTCGCCAAGGCAGGCGCGGGTCTTTACAGCGAATATGTCGCTGCCCGCGATTCCGAAGCGGCCTTCTATGCGCAGCAGGAAGCCAATAACGCCGCAGCACGCGCATCGGGAAATGCCGCAGCGATCAGCGATTTCGAATATTCGGGATCGCCGACCTTCCTCGACCAGATCCTGACTTCGCTGAAAACCGTGGCCTTGGGCTTTGCCCTCGCCACGCTGCTGGCCGTGCCAATCGGGCTGATGGCGGGCCTCAGCAAGCGCTTCAACGCCGCAATCAACCCGCTCGTCCAGATCATGAAGCCGGTGAGCCCGCTCGCCTGGCTGCCGATTGTCACCATGGTGATTTCGGCGATGATCACCAGCGCCGATCCGCTGCTGCCCAAGGCCTTCGTGATATCGGCGCTGGTGGTGATGCTGTGTTCGCTGTGGCCGACGCTGATCAACACCGCGGTCGGCACCAGCTCGATCGACAAGGATCTGCTTAATGTCGGCAAGGTGCTGCGGCTGGGCTGGTTCGACAAGCTGACCAAGCTCGTCCTGCCGGCATCGCTGCCCTATATCTTCACCGGCATGCGCCTGTCGCTGGGCGTGGGCTGGATGGTGCTGATCGCGGCGGAAATGCTCGCGCAGAATCCGGGTCTGGGCAAGTTCGTGTGGGACGAATTCCAGAACGGTTCTTCGCAGAGCCTCGCGCGGATCATGTTCGCGGCGATCGTGATCGGGCTGATCGGCTTTCTGCTCGATCGGGTGATGATGGCGCTGCAAGGCCTCGTCTCCAAGAACCGCACGGTCTGAGGAGGCGGGCATGAGCGACACTCCTTTCCTTTCCCTGCGCGGCCTGACCAAGTCCTATGTCGGCAAGACCGGCGGTACGACCGAGGTGCTGGGCGGCATCGATCTCGATGTGGCCGAGGGCGAGTTCGTGGCGATCCTGGGCTTTTCCGGGGCAGGCAAGACCACGCTGATCAGCGCGCTCGCCGGACTGGTGGAGCCGGACGGCGGCACCATGACCTTGCGCGGCAAGCCAATTGACGGGCCGGACCGGGAACGGGGGCTGGTGTTCCAGTCCTATTCGCTCTTCCCCTGGCTCACGGTCGAAGGCAATGTGACGCTCGCGGTCGATGCGGTTCACAAGACCCGCAGCAAGGCCGAACGCCGCGCGCTGGTGCGCCAGAAGGTCGAGCTGGTCGGGCTGGGCCACGCGATGGACCGCAAGCCCGCGCAGCTTTCGGGCGGGATGCGCCAGCGAGTCGCGGTGGCGCGCGCGCTGGCGATGGAGCCGGAAATCCTGCTGCTCGATGAGCCGCTCTCGGCGCTCGATGCGCTCACCCGCGCAAAATTGCAGGACGAGATCGAACGCATCCGCAAGGAAGAAGGCCGAACGATCCTGCTGGTCACCAATGATGTGGACGAGGCCTTGCTGCTGGCCGACCGGGTGGCGGTGCTGACCCCGGCCCCGGCTGCACGGATCGGGCAGGTCTGGAATGTCGACGTCGCCCGACCGCGTGACCGCGAGGGGGTGAACAATGACGCGAGCTTCCAACGGCTGCGCAAGCAGATCGTTGACTATCTGGGAACGCTCAATGCCGAAAGCGGCACCGTGGGCGAAAGCGCGATTGCCCTGCCCAATGTCACCCCGCTCGACCTCGCGCCTCCGCCGCAGGCCTATCGCGACGCGGCTCGCAGTGCGGTGGACAAGCGCTATCTCGAATTCTTCCGGCTCGACAAGGTCTACCCCACCCCCAAGGGGCCGTTGAAGGTGGTCGAGGATTTCAATCTCCTGATGGACCGGGGCGAGTTCATCTCGCTGATCGGCCATTCGGGCTGCGGCAAGTCGACCGTGCTGTCGATGGCAGCCGGGCTTAACAGCATCAGCGGCGGCGGGATCGTGCTCGACAACCGCGAGATCGAAGCAGCCGGGCCGGACAAGGCGGTGGTGTTCCAGGCCCCGAGCCTGATGCCCTGGCTGACCGCGCGCGAGAATGTCGCCCTCGGCGTGGAGCGGGTCTACCCCCATGCCGCCAAGGCCGAGCGGGCGGATATCGTCGATTACTATCTCGACCGGGTCGGGCTCGCCGATGCCAAGGACAAGATAGCGGCGGAGATGTCGAACGGGATGCGCCAGCGCGTCGGCATCGCCCGCGCCTTTGCCCTGTCACCGCGCTTGCTGCTGCTCGATGAGCCCTTCGGGATGCTCGACAGCCTTACCCGCTGGGATTTGCAGGACGTGCTGGTCGAAACCTGGAACCGCACCAAGGTGACCGCGATCATGGTCACCCATGATGTCGACGAGGCGATCCTGCTGGCTGACCGGGTGGTAATGATGACCAACGGACCGCGCGCCACGATCGGCAAGATCCTGACGGTCGACCTGCCCCGCCCGCGCAACCGCAAGGAGCTGCTCGAACACCCGCAGTTCTACCAATACCGGCAAGAGGTGCTGCATTTCCTTGCCGAATATGACCACGGCCCGGCGGCCAAGGCTGCCTGACCGAGGTGCTCAGTTCCACGTGGTGAGCTGCGGCAATGGCGCTGCACTCTGCCAGCCACGCCTCTCCGGCGGCCTGCAAGGGCCGTCACTGATCGGGCAACGATGCTCGGCTTCCCGTTAGCACGATGCGACCGCGCAAATGCGGCGCAAAGGGGGTCTTGATGCGTTCGAAATTTCTCGCCTGTGCCGCTGTCCTTGCCGTCACCTCCACGCCGGCTCTGGCCGGACCGCTCGATCCGCAGAAGATCGCCGAGGGCGTCACGCTCGACCCGATTGTCGACGCGCGGCTGCGGGTGGAAACCAATGACCAGTCGAACTTCCCGGACACCGCTACCTCGATCACCGCGCACGCCCGGATCGGCGCGGAGCTTAAGGCGAAAGGCTTCACGCTCATCGCCGAGGGCGAGTTCACCCGCGCACTGGAGGATGATTTCAACGACACCATCCCCGGCAACGGCGTGGAGCCCTTTCCCGTCATCGCCGATCCCGACACGACCGAGCTTAACCGCCTGAGCATCGGCTATGCCGCCAAGGATTTCTCCGCCACTCTGGGCCGCCAGCGGATCATCCATGAAAACGCGCGCTTTATCGGCAATGTCATCTGGCGCCAGAACGAGCAGACATTCGACGCGGTGCGCGCGATCGGCAAGCTCGGCCCGGTCGAGATCGACCAGACCTATGCCATCAGCCAGCGCACGATCTTCGGATCGAAGAGCCCGAACGAAGAATTCGAAGGCGATTTCCTGTTCACCAAGGTCTCCGCCGTGTTCGATCCGGTGCGCATCGTCGCCTTCCGCTACGAGTATGATTACGACACCCGCCTTGCCTTTTCGAGCCAGACCTACGGCGCGACCGTTACCGCGACGATCCCGGCAGGCAAGGCCAAGATCGGCCTGAAGGGCGGCTATGCCAACGAGCGCGATACCGGGCGCAACCCGGTCAATTTCAGCGCGGATTACTTCCTCGCGGAAGGCAGCGTGACCTTCTCGGGCTTCACCTTGCGCGCCCAGTATGAAGAGCTGGGAAGCGATGGCGGGCGCGCGGCCTTCCAGACCCCGCTCGCCACGGCCCACGCCTTCCAGGGCTATGCCGACCTGTTCCTCATCACCCCGGCGGGTGGCGTGCGCGACAGCAATGTCCGCCTTTCAAAGAAGTTCGCGATCAAAGGCTTGCCCAGTGGTTTGACCCTGGAGGCGACCTATCACGAGTTCGACAGCGACTTCGGCGGGCTGGATTACGGCACCGAGGTTGACGGAGTGGTCAGCTTCAAGATCGGCAATGTCGGACTGCTGGCAAAATACGGCAACTACCAGACACAAGGCTTCGGCCCCGACACAACCCGCTTCACCCTCCAGGCCGAAGTCAGCTTCTGAGCCCGGCGCTCTGCCCCGCATCAACGGAGAACCCCAGTGAACCTGCAAACCAGCATCCCGGCACCCCGCCACGCTGACGCGAAAGAACGTCTGGTCGTGATCGGCAATGGCATGGCCGGGTGCCGCGCGGTGGAGGAGATCCTCGCGCTGGAACCGGACCGCTGGGCGATCACGATCTTCGGGGCAGAGCCAAGGGTCAATTACAACCGCATCATGCTCTCGCCCGTGCTGGCGGGCGAGAAGAGCTTCGATGAGATCGTGATCAACACCGCGCAGTGGTATGCCGACAATGGCATCACCTTGGTGAGCGGTGATCCGGTGGTGCATATTGATCGCGCTGCGCAGCAGGTGGTTTCGCGCGGTGGGCGGATCGAAAGCTATGACCGACTGCTGATCGCGACCGGTTCCGATCCCTTCGTGATCCCGGTGCCTGGCAAGGACCTGCCCGGCGTCGTCACCTTCCGCGATCTTGACGATGTCGAAACGATGCTCGCCGCAGCCGAGACCAGCAGCAGGGCGGTGGTGATCGGGGGCGGCCTGCTCGGGCTGGAAGCGGCGCATGGCCTCTCGCTGCGGGGCATGGCGGTGACAGTGGTGCACCTGATGCCGACCCTGATGGAGCGCCAGCTGGACGAGGCGGCGGGCTACCTCCTCAAGTCGGAACTGGAAGGCCGGGGGATGACCATCCTGACCGGGGCCGACACCGCCGAAATCATCGAACAGGACGGGCGTGTGGGCGGCGTCCGGTTGAAGGACGGAACGGAAATCCCTGCCGATCTGGTGGTCATGGCGGTGGGCATCCGGCCCAATACCGCGCTCGCCAAGGCGAGCGGGCTGGAGGTCGAGCGCGGGATCATCGTCGATGATGACATGGTCACCAGCGATCCGGCGATCCTTGCCGTGGGCGAATGCGTGCAGCACCGCGGGGCATGCTACGGCCTCGTCGCCCCGATCTGGGAGATGTGCCGCGCGCTCGCCGCCGGGCTTGCCGCCAGCCCCAGGGGCTATGAAGGCTCGGTCACCTCGACCAAGCTCAAGGTATCGGGCGTCGATGTTTTCTCCGCCGGAGACTTCAGCGGCGGCGAGGGGTGCGAGGACATCGTCCTGCGCGACGCTGCACGCGGCATTTACAAGCGCGTAGTGGTGAAGGACGACCGCATCGTCGGCGCGGTGCTTTATGGCGATACGCAGGACGGCAACTGGTATTTCGACCTGCTGCGCCAGCAGCAGGACGTCTCCGACGTCCGCGAAGCGCTGATCTTCGGGCAGGCGTTCGCCGCCGGGGGCGCGCTCGCGGACCCTAACGCCGCCGTTGCAGCACTTTCGGACGACGCAGAAATCTGCGGCTGCAACGGCGTGTCCAAGGGCAAGGTGGTCGCCTGCATCACCGGCGGCGCGGCGAGCCTCGATGCGGTGCGCGCCGGGTGCAAGGCGTCAGCCAGCTGCGGATCGTGCACCGATCTCGTCGAGCGCCTGCTCGCGTTGACGCTGGGCGACGGGGTCGAGGAAAGCGCCAAGACCATCTGCGGCTGCACCAGCTTCGGCCATGATGACGTGCGCCGCGCGATCGTGGAGCGCGGATTCCGGTCGATCCCCGAGGTCATGCAGGAACTCCATTGGTCGACCCCGGATGGCTGCTCCAAGTGCCGCCCGGCGCTCAATTACTACCTGCTGTGCGCGCTGCCCGGCGAATATGTCGACGATCAGAAAAGCCGCTTCGTCAACGAGCGGATGCATGCCAACATCCAGAAGGACGGCACCTATTCGGTCGTCCCGCGCATGTGGGGCGGGATCACCAATCCGCGTGAGCTGCGCGCGATTGCCGATGTGGTCGAGAAATACGACGCGCGCATGGTCAAGGTCACCGGCGGCCAGCGGCTCGACATCTTCGGGATCAGGAAGGAGGATTTGCCGGCGGTCTGGGCTGACCTCAACGCTGCCGGGATGGTTTCGGGCCACGCCTATGGCAAGAGCTTGCGCACGGTGAAGACCTGCGTCGGCAGCGAATGGTGCCGCTTCGGCACGCAGGATTCGACCGGGCTCGGCGTCAAGCTCGAACAGATGAGCTGGGGCAGCTGGATGCCGCACAAGTTCAAGATGGCGGTGAGCGGCTGCCCGAGGAACTGCGCCGAGGCGACGATCAAGGATTTCGGCGTCGTCTGCGTCGACAGCGGCTACGAACTCCACATCGGCGGCAATGGCGGGATCAAGGTGCGCGCCACCGATCTGCTGATCCGGGTCGCGACCGAAGAAGAGGCGCTCGAACATTGCGCCGCCTTCGTCCAGCTTTACCGTGAGGATGCGTGGTATCTGGAACGCACTGCGCCGTGGCTGGAGCGCAAGGGTCTCGATTGGATCAAGGCGCAGCTTTACGATGATCCGGGGGCAGTGAAGGCGCTCGCCGCGCGGTTCTATTACTCGCAGCAATTCATGCAGGACGACCCCTGGGCGCAGCGCGCGGCAGGCGACCGGGCGGACCTGCACAGCCATGTCGGGCGGATCACCGCCGGGCCGCCCGCTGACGGCCTCCTTAAGGCGATGGAGCCGGCGGAATGAGCGCGGACTGGGTGAGCGTGTGCGCGGTTGGTGCGATCGAACCGGGCATGGCGGGCACCGTGCCGGTCGAAGGCGCGGAGGAAATCGCGATCTTCCAAACCATCGGCGGGGCGTTCTATGCGCTCGTCAACAAGTGCCCGCACAAGGGCGGGCCGCTGTCGCAAGGCATCGTCCACGGCGACAGCGTCTCGTGCCCGCTGCACAACTGGCGCATTTCGTTGCAATCGGGCGAGGCATTGGGCGAGGACAAGGGCTGCACGCCGACCATCCCGCTCAAGGTCGAGGACGGGATGATCTGGCTCGACCGGGCGGCGATCATGGCACGGGCCGAGGCCTAAGGCGACAAGCGGTGGCCCCGATCAAGACCACCTGCGCCTATTGCGGCGTCGGCTGCGGGATCGTGGCCGAGGTGACAGGCGCGCGCGCCGTCACCATCCAGGGCGATGACAGCCACCCCGCCAATCGCGGGGCGCTGTGCTCCAAGGGGACGCATCTGGGGGAGACCGTCGGGCTTGAGGGCCGTCTGCTCAACCCGATGATCGGCCGCCAGCGCGTCAGCTGGGATCAAGCGACGGCGGAAGTCGCAGCGCGCATCAATGCCTGCATCGCGCAGCACGGGCCGGACAGCGTCGCCTTCTATGTCTCGGGCCAATTGCTGACCGAGGATTACTACGTCGCCAACAAGCTGATGAAGGGCTTCATCGGCAGCGGCAATATCGACACCAATTCGCGGCTGTGCATGGCGAGCGCCGTCGCCGCGCATAACCGCGCCTTCGGCGAGGATGTGGTGCCCTGCACCTATGATGATCTGGACGCTGCCGATCTCATTCTGCTGGTGGGTTCCAACACCGCATGGTGCCATCCGGTGATCTGGCAGCGGATCGAGCGTGCCCGCGATGAACACGGCACCCGCCTTGTGGTCATCGACCCGCGCCGCACCGAAACCGCCGAGCGCGCCGATCTCCACATCCCGATTGCCCCCGATGGCGATGTCGCGCTGTTCGACGCGCTGCTCGCCAGCCTTGCGATGGATCGCGCTGGCGTAGAGGCGCGCTGCGAAGTGCCCGAAGGCTTCTGGGACAGCCGCTCGGCCGATCACGGGATCGACCCTCAGCTGTTTGCCGATCTGCTGGCGTTGGTCGCGACGTCGGAGCGGATGATCACCCTGTTCAGTCAGGGTGCAAACCAATCGCGCTCGGGCACGGACAAGGGCAATGCGATCATCAACCTCCACCTTGCCACCGGGCACATCAACCGGCCCGGCGCGGGGCCGTTCAGCATCACCGGCCAGCCCAACGCGATGGGCGGGCGTGAGGTCGGCGGGCTGGCGAATATGCTCGCCTGCCATCTCGGTTTTGCTGACGAGGAACGCGCGGCGGTCAGCGCCTTCTGGCAGACCGGGCGGCTCGCCAAGGGGCCAGGCCTCAAGGCGGTCGACCTGTTCGAGGCCGTGCACCGGGGCGAGATCAAGTTCATCTGGATCATGGCCACCAATCCGGCGGTGTCGATGCCCGAGGCAACCCGCGTGCGCGAAGCTCTGGCGCGGTGCGAGACGGTGGTGGTCTCCGATGTGCTCGAAGACACCGACACCGCTCGCTTCGCGCATATCCGTCTGCCCGCGCTCGGCTGGGGCGAAAAGGATGGCACCGTTACCAATTCGGAACGCGTGATCAGCCGCCAGCGCGCGCTGTTCGCAGCGCCAGGCGAAGCGCGCGCGGATTGGCGGATCATCACCGATGTTGCCGGTGCGATGGGGCACGCGGCGGCATTCGACTACCCGAATGCAGCCAGCGTGTTCCGCGAATATGCCTCCATGACCGCCCTTGCCGCCGCGCGCGGGCGCAAGCTTGATCTGACGGCGCTCGCCGGCCTGTCCGATGCAGCCTTTGACGCGCTGGAGCCCTTGCGCTGGGGCGGCGCGCATCCCTTGGCGGATGGCTATCCGACGCCGAGCGGCAAGGGTCGCCTTGTCCCCGTGGCTCCGCCGCCGCAGCCGGTGGCCGATCCCGCCTTCCCCTTCCGCCTCAACACCGGGAGGTATCGCGATCAGTGGCACACGATGACCCGCACCGGGCTCAGCGCGAAGCTCGCCCATCATCGCCGCGAACCGCTGGTCGAAATCCACCCTGCCGATGCCGCCGATGCCGGGATTGCCGAGGGCGATCTGTGCAAGGTCACGACCCCGGCGGGCGCGAGCACCTACCGGGCCACGCTGAGTGGAGGGCAGGCGCGCGGCGGGCTGTTCGTGCCGATGCACTGGACAGACCTGACCGCTGCCCTCGCAACGGGACGCACGGGCAGGCTTGCCAGTGCTGACACTGATCCGGTCTCGGGACAGCCGGGCTTCAAGGATACCCCAGCTCGTATCGCGCGTTTCGAGCCAGATTGGCGCGGCTTTCTCGTCACGCGTGATCCCGTTGCGAACCCCGCGTCAGAATACTTGGTGCGCTCGCGGGTGGAGCATGGCTGGCTCTATGAACTCGGCGGCACGGGCGAGGCTGACCCTGCCGCCTTGCTCCCCGAAGGCACTCGCAGCGAAGTGGCCTACGCCGCCAAGGGAATGCGGCGCTTTGCCGTGTGCGACGATGCCGGGATGCTCACCGCCGCTCTGTTCATCACCCGCAAGGGCGCACTGCCGCCGCGCGAGTGGATCGCCGCCCAGCTTGGCGCGCCGGTGGCAGACCCTGTGGCCATGCTCGCCGGTCGCCCGCGCGAGGCCGGGCCGGATCGCGGGGCCATCATCTGCGTCTGCCACGATGTCGGGGAATGCGAAATTGCCGCCGCCATCGCGGGCGGCTGTGCGAGCGTCGCTTGCATCGGCAACGCCACCCGCGCGGGCACCAATTGCGGATCGTGCCGCCCGCACATCGCGCGGATGATCGAGGGCGCGCAGCTTGATCTGAAGGAGGCCGCAGAATGACGACGCACGCCGATTTTCCCGCAGGATCGGTCTGGCTGGTGGGCGCTGGCCCCGGCGACCCGGAGCTTTTGACCCGCAAGGCCGAACGCCTGATCAGGGCCGCCGACATTGTGCTCCACGATGCGTTGGTAAGCGAGGCGGTGCTGGCACTGGTGCCGCCCCATGTGGAACGCATCAGCGTCGGCAAGCGCGCGGGCAGGCATTCGGCCCCGCAGCCTCTGATCTGCGACCTGATAGTTAAGGCCGCCCTGTCAGGTCAGCGGGTAGTCCGGTTGAAGGGGGGCGATCCGTCGATCTTCGGGCGCGCGACCGAGGAGATTGAAGCCTGCCGCGATGCTGGCGTCACAGTTCAGGTATGTGCCGGTGTTACCACCGCAAGTGCAGCCGCCGCTTCGCTGGGAGCCTCGCTGACCTTGCGCGGGCTCGCCCGGCGGCTGGTGTTCGTCACTGCCCACACCCAGCGCGGCGCGGTGCCCGATCTCGATTGGCAGGCGCTCGCCGATCCCGAAGCCACGATGGCGGTCTATATGGGCAAGGATGCCGCACCGCATATCGCCAAGGGCTTGCGCGATGCGGGCCTTGCCGCCGACACACCCGTCATCCTGATCGAAAACGTCAGCCTGCCCCAAGAGCGGCAGTTTGCCACCGACCTCGCCATGCTGCCACTGGCGGCGCGCACCGCGCTTGGGGATGGCCCGGCGATGATCTTGATCGGCAAGGCCATGCAAGCTGTGCACCCGGTCGCCCCAAGGACGGAACCTGATTCTATACTGACCGCTCCAATAGAGAATATAGTGCATCTGCATGGGGTGGTCAGTGGACAAGAACTTTGAAGTCGGTGTCTGTATTCTTGCCGGGGGAGCCTCGCGCCGATTCGGGGGCAACAAGGCGTTCGCCAATCTGCACGGCAAACCGTTGCTGGAACATGTGATCGACCGGATCCGCGCCCAGACGACCGGGCCCTTGATCATCAACGCCAACGATCCTGAGCAGTACGAGCGATTTGGTCTGAAGGTCTCGGCCGACGATCAATGGCCCGGAGCAGGGCCGCTCGCCGGCGTGTACGCGGCGATGTCCTGGGCGAGAGATGTCGGGCTTGGTCAGGTCGTCACGGTGGCCGTCGATCAGCCGCATTTGCCAATGGACTTCGTCGCCACTCTTCTGCGAACCGGTGCCCCGGCCATCGCAGCGTCCCTTGGGCGGCCGCACCCTGTCAACGCCTTGTGGCCCGCCAATGTTCTTGCCGCGCTTGATGGCTATTTGGCCTCGGGAAAGCGTTCGGTGTTGGGTTGGGCCGAGAGCTGCCAAGCACGTGTCGCAGAGTTTCAGGCATTGCCGGACGCGGTTGACCCATTTCTGAATATGAACACCCCCGATGACCTTCACACTGCCGAGCAGGCATCTGTCGCACACAGAACCGAAATCGCACCGCCATAAGCTGAGACATGCCCCAGCATCCGAGCGCTTTAATGACCGTTATGGGGTCGTTTCCTGAATGTCGCGTTTCGGCGAGATATGCGTCGAATCTGCCTGGCAGGTTTATTGGGGCGCAAGTCCCAGAGGATCGCCCAAAGGTCGGATCGGCCGACGACCGCCCTTCCCTCGCTGGCTGAGCATCATCGAATAGCGACGACCCTGGTTTTGACGGCATCGGCGATCGCCTTCCAGCTCTGATCACTGGTCCATGCCGGAAGACCGTCACGCTGCGCCAGCGCAAGACAGAAGCGGTCGCCGAGCGATAGCCCGTGATCGGCAGTGACCGCCCGCAATCGCCCGGCCATTTGCGCCAAGGCCTTGTCGGTCGGCACGATCGTCATCGGCAGTGGATCGAGCATGGCGTCGACCTCACGCTCGGGCATGCCAAGATGGATGAAGTGGGTGACCACCTCGGCGTAGTTGATCGTGCAGATCCGGGCGTCTGCTATCGCGGCGGCGACTTTATCAGCGCCCTTCTCTCCTTTCAGCATGGCAATGAGGGCGGAGGCGTCCAGTACGATCTCGCTCACTCTCCGCTGTCCTCGCGACGCTTGGCCAGAAACGCCTCGACCGTCGCGTCCGGGTTTCCTTCTGTGTACTGCTTCGCCAAAGCCTGAGCGCGGGCCACTGCCTGTGCGGCTGTTCGCAATACGAGACCGTCAGGCGTCTCATCCAGATAGACGGCGCCGCCGCCGACGAGCCCGAGCCGCTTTCGGATGTCAGCCGGGAGGCTCATCCGGCCATTGGGCGTGATGTTGACTTGGACTGTCATGTCGGCTCCGACTCCTGCTAAATTGGTCGAGGGCAACACTCTAGCCGGAAAACCCCTGAAATTCAACAAAATGCAAACGTGGACATAAGCTAGCAAAGTAGCCACATAAGTGCCTGTGTGGCATAGTTACCCCAATGCGTCTCAACGAGTGGTTGCTGCCCTCAGACGCACCCCTCTGCAACAGCAATGGAGCCTTGCTGCAGCTTGTCCGAAAGGGATCGCTCACCGGACACTTTTGGGGGAACAGCGGTCAGACCCCCCTGCCCTCCGCAAATCCGGCTTGCGGGTTCTCTCATTAAGGTGGTACGCTTTATTTTCTCACACAGGGGCCTCATCCGTTACAAATGACCAACACACTCATCGGATATGCCCGCTGCTCGACCGACAAGCAGGACCTCACCGCCCAGCGCCGGGCGCTGATCGAGCTCGGGGTGCCCGAGGACCGCATCTACACCGATCATGGACTGACCGGCCGCAACCGCGATCGCCCTGGCCTTGCCCAGGCACTGGCCGCGGTCCGCGCTGGCGAGACTCTGGTGGTGCCGAAGCTTGATCGCCTCGCCCGTTCGGTGCCGGACGCGCGCGCAATCGCCGATGAGCTGGAGAAGCGCGGCGTGAGCCTCGCGCTGGGCAAGCAGGTCTACGACCCAAACGACCCCATGGGCAGGATGTTCTTCAACATCCTCGCCACCTTCGCCGAGTTCGAGAGCGACCTCATCCGCCTGCGCACCCGTGAGGGCATGAAGATCGCCCGCGACAAGGGCAAGCTCCGCGGCAAGCCGCCCAAGCTCTCCGACCTCCAGCAGCGTGAGCTCATCAAGATGCACGCGACCGGCGAGTACTCGATCAGCGACCTCGGCAAGCTGTTCAAGGTCTCACGGCCGACGGTGTATCGGACAATCCGGCGTGGTGGACTTTGACCGCGCCTTTTTCGGGCGAGCTGAGAGGCGCAGAGGCACTGATCAAGTCGTCACGATCTCCATCAGTTTGTTGTAGCTATCAGCTACCCCGTACCTGACATTGGGCGTCGGGTTCGATTCCGCGAGCTTGGCGAAGAACTTCTTGGCGCAGTCGATTTTCGCCCGCTCGAGGTCTCGAAGCGCGAGTGACGACATCGACCCCTTGGTTTCAGCGACGAAATAGATGTGCTTCACGGCACCGGCGCGAAACACAATGGCCCAATCGGGATTGTAGTCGCCTACTGGGGTCGGGATGAGGAAGCCGCGTGGCAGCTTCGCATAGACCTCGACCTCTGCACTTGTATCCAGCTCCCCGACGAAGTCGCGCTCGACCCCTGAGTCTGTGATGCAATAGTCGAAGACGTGGTTCTTCAGCCGCTCGGTCGCCCGAGAGAAATCCTGGCCGATCTCCGCCGCAGTGAAGATGTCGGCGTCATAGCGCTCATCGATCGGATCGTAGACGAGCTGCTCGATCAGGTGCCCAGCCTTCTGTTCCTTGATCAGCCGCGCCGCCTCAGAAATGAAGTGCTCGGGATTGGCGCGATATTGGTCGAAGATCGCAGGCTCGATGCCGGTGAGGATCTGGGCCACGGTCTGCCGCAGGAGGTCAGTCGCGTCTGAGATTTTTCCCAAAAGATCGTACTTCACCGCCGAGCGGGCCGACGCGGCCTGGACGGTTTCGTTACGCGTGACGGTAAAGCCAGTCCCATCCCGCAATTGCTCATCGGTGACCTTGTCCGACTGGATCCCCGTCTGCACAGTGTATTGCAGCTTCGTCACGCGCAGTTCGCTGTTGAGGGCACTGATACATTTTTGGATCAGCTCCGCCGTGTCGAACTCCACGCGGTAGACGGCCTTTCGGTTGATCCGGCTCCAGAGTTCTTGGAAGGCACCCTTGTGAAAATTGTCGTTCAGCGGGTTGCGCTTGGGCTTCCGTCCGTCCTCGAACTTGGGAAGAGCGGCATCACTGTAGACGCTGTCGATCAGGCTGAAGACCTCAGCTTGGTACGGGACCAGATCGTCATGCAGCACGGCCAAAGTGCCCTCGGCCTTCGCAGTATAATAGGTGTCCGTGATCTGATCTGCGTCGTCGATGTAGTCATGCTTGATCAGGTAACGGTGAATCTGCGTCGCCATCTGGTCGGTGACAGTCACGGGCCCTTCCGGCGTGTGCAGCTGTTTACCCACGAAGAAGGCTTGGCTCGCCTTGCGCGGCCGGGCGGAGAGGCTTTCGGCGATCTCCTTCTGCAGTCCCGCTACGAAATCGGTGTAGCTTTCGCTCGCGATCACCGAGAGAATATTGATGTCGTGGACGGTCGCGGGATGGTCGAGCCTGTCGCCAAACCGGTCCACGGCCAGTCGGAGACCGCGCCCCACTTCCTGCCTGCGTGAAACCGTGTTTTCGCTGTGCTTGAGCATGCACATCACGAACACGTTCGGGTTGTCCCAGCCTTCCCTCAGCGCGGAATGGGAGAACAGGAACCTGACGGGTTCATCGAAGGAAAGGAGCCGCTCCTTGTTCTTCAGGATGAGATCATAGGCATCGCTATCATCGGAATCCGTTGACCGCGCGCCAACCTCGGGGTCCTTCAACCGCTTAGTCTTCTTGTCGATCGAGAAATAGCCATCGTGTGTCTTGGCTACCGGAATCGCTTCGAGGTGCTTGCGCCAGGCAGCCTCATCGAGCGGAAGCTCAGCGAGCACCAACGCAACTGCCTCGGCATATTCTTCCTCGAACATGCGGGCATATTCGCCGTTCTGATCGTCGCGGCTGTAGTCGCGGTACTTGGCCACCTCGTCGATGAAGAACAGCGACAACACCTTGACCCCTTGGGCAAAGAGCTGACGCTCCTTTTCAAGATGGGCGCGGATCGTTTCGCGGATCTGAATCCGGCGGATGTCCCGCTCCGACAGGTCGCCATAAGCCTCGCCGGCCTTAAGCGTGATCCCATTGGTGAACTCGACGGTATCGGCGGTGGCATCGATCTGCGACACGACGAAGTCACGGTACTGGTCGAGCCCGCCTGACAAATCATAGAGATCATCGCGGAACTTCAGGCGTTTCAGCCGGCGCTTGATCGTTCCGGTGGTGTCCTTGACTTCCATCTCCAAGCGGGCAAATGGGCCGCCCTTGCCGCGGCCGACTGTCTCAATCCCCTCGAGATAGAGATAGGCCGTCGTGCCGGTCAGCCCCTTCAGCGCAATGCCCCGAACCTGGATCTTCTTCACCAGCTTCTGGTTGTAGGCGTCCAGCGCATCAAGCCGGTGGATCTTGGTGTGCTCGGTCCGGTGCGTTGCCGAATAACGCATAATGAATAGGGGGCGGAACTTGGGAAGCGCTTCGACAGTGGCCTTGCCTTCCATCTTCTGCGGCTCGTCGAGGATCAGGATCGGCCGGTTGGCGGCGATCACATCGATCGGCTTGCGTGACTGGAAGTCATCGAGCGCGTCATAGATGCGACGGTTATCCTTGCCGCTCGCGTTGAAGGCCTGGATGTTCATGACCATCACGTTCAGTCCGGCATCGGACGAGAAGCTCTCGAGCTCGTGCAGGCGCTTGGAGTTGTAGATGAAGAAGCGGGCCTTCTTCCCGTAGGTCTCCGTGAAGTGCTCCGCTGTGATCGAAAGCGACTTGGCGACACCCTCGCGGATGGCGATGCTCGGGACGATGATGATGAACTTCGACCAGCCATAGCGCCGGTTCAGCTCGAACATCGTCTTGATGTAGCAGTAGGTCTTGCCCGTCCCCGTTTCCATCTCGACATCGAGATGAAGCGGTGCGGCGGCGGCCATATTCTTGAGATAGGCAGCCGGAGCGGGCACCGCTCGGCCCTTAGCATCCCGCGTGACAAAGCTGGTCAGTGATGGCGATTGTGGGAGATTTTGCCGGCGCTGGACCGCGTTGATGTTCGTCAGCAACTGCGCGTCGGTGAGCGCAATATCCGGGTTGCGGAAACCTTCATCGTCAAACGCCTCTGCCTGGTTCCGCTTGCCCGGGTCGATCCTGTAGGCCGGACCGACGCTGAAGGGCTGGCCCGCAAAGCAATCGACCACAGCGTCGACGGCCATGGTCTGGTAGGGCTGAACCTTGAATTTGAGCTTCATGGCCGACGCAGGCCCTTTCTGCATTCATAACTTTGGAGAGAGAATTTTCCACTGTGCAGAAAGAGGGAAACGACGGAATCCCTAGGACTTATCCGCCCGACCTTTCTGCAAAATGCCGTAATCATCGCGGCTTTCTTTCTGCAAGCATCCATTGCGGCGCCGCCCGCGGACCCATGTTCACGATCACCCCCTGCCGGCGCAGCTTGGTGAGTAGGTTGGCAATCTTCTTGGTGCGCTGTTCGGGCGTGAGGGCGTCGCTCAGCTTGTCGAGCAGTAGCTGGTCGACCTCCCGGCGTGTGGCACGGCCTGCGCCCGCGAGATAGTCAGTCAGTAGCTTAGCATAGAACTCATCATCCTGCGCGCGGGTGCGGACATAGTCGGCCATAGTGGCCGTTGCCGCTGCCACCGTCGCTGAGACATGGAAGTTCGGTTTGCGCCCCTCGATGAGCTTCCGGCGGCGCAGGTGCTTGATGGCGTCGTCGGTAATGGGCAGCTTTTTCTGCACCCGGTCGAGATTGACGACATCGACCAGATCAAGCTCGGTCTGCTGCATCAGCAAGCGGCTGTAGGCGGGGTCGACAACGCGGCCATGAATTGTCAGGCTGACCGCGGTCGGATCCTTCACATCATAATCGGGCAACGGGAAGAACCGCCTCCGCTGCGCCTCATAGATGCGCTGAATGCCATACCCCATCTGGTCGATCATATTGAGCTCGGCCATTGCCTGGACCAGCCAGCTGTTACGATAGCGGCGCGGGGTCGAGCGGGCACCAGTGGCATAATCCGTGGGCTCGCCATCCACGAAACCGCCCTCGCTCTCAAAAGTCAGCCTATCGAGGTATTCGGTGACGACGATACGGCCGTTGCGGGTGTAGTCCTGGTGAGCAATGCAGTTGTGCAGGGCCTCAAGAACCACGCTTTGGTCATATTTCGACACCTCATGCGCCAGCAGCTGGTCCTGTGGCAGGATGCGGATCTGCACGTTCCGGATGCGGGCAAAGACCTCGGAGGATGTGAGCAAAAACGGCGGGTAGAAATGCTCATAGGCCTGCTCTTCCCCGCGCAGGCTCCAGGTGATCTCGGCCGGGTGCGGACTTAGCTTCCCTGCCGCCTCCATCTTGCCAAGCAGCAGCAGTGCTGCGCGGGTTATCGCGCCATTCTGGGTAACTTTCGCTCTGTCGAGGAAGGTTGCGTCACTCCAGCCTGCCACTTCTTCTGACGAGACCCGCCGTGCATGCTTCTCAGCAAATCGTTCTCGCGCGACAGAAATCGCCTTTGGGTCAAGGTCGGCCAGCGTTGCCCCTTCGACCACCTGCGCCGTCCAATCGGTTGCGATGGTCTGGTTGCGGATCTCGTCCAGCTTGTCTGGCGGCAGAGCGATCAGGCTCTCGCCCGCTCTCCCATAAGCGTGGCCGCTCCAAGTGATTGGCATGCCCCGCGGCGCTGCCGGCACTTCGAACAGTATGACGCGGCCATCGGGATGCAGTAGCTCGTGGATGTCGCGGAAGGTGATGCTGCTCGTTCCGTCTAACACCTGCTTCTTCGTGGCCTGCAAGTGCTCGGAACTTTCCTTGTAGGTTGTGCCCACCACCTGGCGGGTATTGTTATCGACCCCGAACACGATCCATGCGCGATCCATGCCGCGCAGGTTCGCCTCATTGGCCAAGGCCGAGAGATATTTGCCCAGGTCGCTCACGGAATTGCTGTCTTTACCGCGCTTGAACTCCACCACCTCATCTTCCCATTGCGCGATGAGGTGATCGAGCAGTGACGTGAGCGAAGTCTGATCCATCGCCTAGATGGCCTTCAGTTCGGTGCCCGGCGAGAGCTGGCGGAAGAGCTGCTCGGCGTTGATACGATCGGCATCGCGGGCAAAGCTGGTGTCGCGGATCACGGCGCGCAGTGGCGCGCGGGCGGCTATGTCCTTTACCAACTCATCGGTGACGCCGGTGTCGAAGCAGGCGATCAGGGCATTGCCATCCACCGAGTAGACGGTCTTGCCATGCAGCGTTTCGCGGTTGATCGGCAGGGTCAGCTCTACGCCCCAGTCGATCAGCACCTGGAACAGCAGATCCTCGCCGGTGCGATCCGGCTTCACGCTGTCGACTTGCCCGAAGAGCTCGTCCTGGCTCACCTCATCGGGGCTGTAGTAGACGTCGCTCATGTTAGAGCTGTCAACCTTGAGCACGCGGAAGCCGACATCACGGTTCCAGTCGCCGTGACATTCACCCGCAAGCATCTTTTTGCCTGCGCGACGGATTCGCTCCTTGGAAATCTCGGCAATTGTTCCGAGACCTGCCTTTGCAGCCTCCGAGGAACCGGCGGTTTCTTCTGGCAATTGAACCAGCACGAATTTACGGTTGCCGCCATCGACTGCGTTCTGGGCCATGACAGCGTGAGCCGTCGTTCCAGACCCCCCGAAGAAGTCGAGGACTACGCCATCCATAGAGCTTCCAGCCTGGACAACGTACCGGATCAGCCCCTCCGGCTTCGGATTCTCGAAAACCACTGTGTTGCCAAAGATTTCTCCCATTTCGAGAGAGCCAGACGTGTTATACGGCGCGAAGTCCCAGAGCGTCGTCCATGTAGCACCGTCTTTCACATCACAGAGAAAGCGCTTGAGCTTAGGCGAGCTATCATCACCTTTCCCAAAAAATATCTCGCCTTGGTCAATTAGACGCTCAACTTTTTCTTTGTTAAAGCGCCAATTGCCATTATTTGGCGGAAAGAATTCCTTCCCGGTTCTAGGATTTCGGATGGGGTAGTACAGGGCAGCGCTATATCTTCCGCCCTTGACATTGGAGGTTAGGTCGCCAGCCACCCAAGGCCCTTTTGGGTGCCCATCTGGGTTCTTGTATCGAGCAATCTGCTCCTCGCTTCGAGGTCTCAGATTCAACGCTTCAATCGAAGATCTGACATACACAAGAATATAATCATGCTGAGCGCCAATAACCCGATCGTTTGGCGGAGTGTTGCGCTTCTTCCAGATAATCTGTGCAGCAAATTGCTCCTCTCCGAAAATCTCATCACAGATTTTTCGGAGATTTGAAACTTCTCCGTCATCGATTGATACGAATATAACGCCGTCGTCGGAGAGCAGACGACGAGCCAAGCGCAGGCGTGCCCCCATCATACTTAGCCAATCCGAATGAAATCGGCCATTCCCTTCAGAGTTTGCAACCAAGCGCCCGCCACTCGCGTCTGATTGGTTCGACTTCCTCAAGAAGTCTTCAGAACTTTCCGAAAAATCATCATCATAAATGAAGTCCCGCCCTGTGTTGTAAGGCGGATCGATGTAGATCAGCTTGACCTTGCCGAGATAGCTTTCCTGAAGCAGCTTCAACGCATCAAGGTTGTCGCCTTCAATGAAGAGGTTTTGAGTGGTGTCGAAGTCTACGCTCTCCTCGCGGCAGGGGCGGAGGGTCTTGGCGATGGGAGCATTGGCAGTGAACAGCGCCTCGCGCTTGCCGGGCCAGTCGAGCCGATAGCGCTCCTGCGGGCCTTCCACAATGTGATCCGAAAGCGTCTGGCGGAGCTGGTCGAAGTCAACAGCGAGCCGGATGTTGCCCTGCTCGTCGGCGGCCTCTGTTACGCAATCAGGGAAAAGGGCGCGGATCTTGGCAATGTTGTCCTGAGATAAGTCCGGGCTGTGCATTTTCATCTTGTCCATGGCCCGAATTCCTAGCGGCCACGATGGCTTTTGTCGAACAGTCAGCGGCACTTGATCGGCAAATTTGGATGGGGCAGCCATGGGAGCATCCCGCCCAAAGGATGGATCTCGATACCCCTTAGCGGCTACGCCAGCGTCCACCGCCCATCCAATACAATCAGCCCCTTAGACCCCCGAGCTTTGCTTTTGCCGCCCGAAGCGCCGCATTGACCTCAACCTTCCGGTTGAACTGCTTTTCCCTCGCCAGAGCATTTTCAAGCCGCGTGATCTCACGCTCAATCTGTGTGGCCTCTTCAGCCCGGGCGACACGCGCTGCAATCGGCTCGTCGTCGCTTCGCTTTGGCGGTAGCAGAGGCTCGAGCAGCCGTGCATAGAGCGTGCCCATGTCCAGCGCGGTGGGCAGAGCCTGACGCGGTGCGTCCCCCGCTTCCCAAGCCGTGAAGGCGTGCGTTGCGGTAACCCACTTGCCCGCCTCCGCCTGGCTTGGGCGCTTCCACGCCATTGCCATCCGAGTGCGCCCGGCATGGTTGAGTTCGAGGATCAGAGGCCGCGGAATGGCCTTCTCGATGGCCACCAGCACTGCCGGTTCGACGTCGGGCGTATGCAGGTCGATCGCAATAACGGCTATCTCCTCGACGTCTGCTGACGGACGTAGGTTCAACCGATCCGCGCGAAGCACGTGGGTCCACTCCATGCGCTCGACCTGATCGACGAATTTGGCCTGCATCGCGCGCGGAACCTGCGCGGCGCCGTATATCCGGCTCTTCGGGATCGCGCGGCCAAATGCCGTTCGCGGCGGCCACGCATAGAGGGTCACGAAGCAGCTCCGGCCTCTGCCTGCTCCACCACAACAAAGGCGATCAGTTCAAAGTCCTCAAGACCGCGGATGGTGTGTGAGAGCGCAGTGGTGGCACCGGCCGAGAACAGGCTGTCGAGATCCCGCTCCTCCTTGGCATCAATCATGGCGCGGATTGCGGCGTTGAGCAGCTGGGACGGCCCGCTCATGTCCTGTCCGTCGGCCGTTCGGGCATTGAAGGGCCGGAATGCTGGCGGAACCGGGGCTGTCACGCCTTTGGCCGCAGTCCGCACCAGATCGAGCAAGCGCTTCACCTGGGTCTGATCGGCGACGACGCTCCCATCATTGCCCATGTAGATCAGATAGTAGGGATGCAGGCGGTTCTGCCGGTTGGCCGAAGCATCTCCGCCCACGGCCTTCAAAGCAAAGATAATGCCCGGCTCCAGGCCCTTGGTGGGTTCAGCCGGGACCACGGCATGAAGCCCCTTGGGTGTCGAAGCGAGGTCGCCGTGCTCTTTCACGTAGTTGAGCAGGTCCATGCGGAAATCGTTCAGCCCCAGGTCCGTGATCGAAATGCCGGTGCGGACATCCTCGAGCTCGATGACCTCTTCCTGCAGCCGGCGCAGCTGTTCGCGGCGATAGGCCGTGTCGCTGGCCTTGGCGGTCAGCACATTGTCATCGCCGGTCGCAGTAACGTCGGCGATGATCATCCGGTTTTCGACCCGCTCCTTGAGCTTGATGTAATCGTCGAGGGTGATGTCCGGCCAATAGTTCGCCAGCTGGATCTGCGCATTGGGGGAGCCGATGCGGTCGATCCGCCCAAACCGCTGAATGATCCGGACGGGGTTCCAATGAATGTCGTAATTCACCAGAAAGTCGCAGTCCTGGAGGTTCTGGCCTTCCGAGATGCAGTCGGTGGCAATCAGTATGTCGATCTCGCCCGGCTCGTCGGGCATGATTGCCGCCTTCTCCTTGGAGCGCGGCGAGAACAGAGTGAGCAGCGTCTGGAAATCATGCCCCTTCCCGAGCGTGGATTTGGGAGCGTCCGACCCTGTCACGCGCCCGGTGTGAAGGCGGTGCTGGGTGAGCATCTCGGCTGCAATCTGGTCATAGAGGTAGTGCGCCGTGTCAGCGAAGGCGGTGAAGATGATCACCTTGCGGTTGCCTGGGTTGATCGGGCGGTCCAGCTTCTCGCCGATCAGGCTCTTCAGATGCTGAAGCTTCTTGTCATGGTCAGGCGTGATGCGGGTCATCTCACCCAGAAGGGCATCGATCAGGGCGAGATCTGCTTCAAGATCATGTGCGAAGCCCGGCACGTCCATGTCCGCAAGATCGATCCGGACCTTGCCGCCGACACGGTAGGCCCCGAAACCCTCAAGCTCATCGTCTTCGGCCTCGAGTGTTTCGATGTCGTCAGCATAGTCGACGATAGAACTGGCGCCGCGGCCAGAGCGGTAGTCCTCAACCACCTCCAGCGTCTTGCGAATGTTGTCAGCCAATGAGCCCAAGGTCAGCCGGAATGCGTGGATTGAGCTTTCAAGGCGCTTCAGCAGGTTGACCGTCATCAGGGCCTGCAGGCTCTTGTCGCGGTCGGCTTGCCGCAGCTTCCCACCACCGCTCGACACGTCCGTGTCGTAGAGCGCCTCATACTTGGCGAGGCGGCTTGGCAGAATGTAGCTGGTTGGTGCGTAGACCGAGAGCTTCAGCAGCGTCAGCTGCGCAACAATCTCGTTGAGGTCCATGGCGCCGGGCACATCGGTCAGTGGCGGCCGGAAGGACAACGGCTTCAGGCGCTGCGGGAAATGGCCGATGTCGGTCATGTCGTAGAAGGTGGTGATATGCTTGCGCGACCGGGCGATCGTCACGCTGTCGAGCAGCTCGAAGAAGTCGAAGTCGAGCTCTGTCAGGATCGTCTCCGCGGTCCTTTGCTCGGGCGGCAGTTTGGACCAGCGATTGAAGGCAGCCTGCGCCCGGCGGAAAATCTCCTCGACGCTGGCGGTGGTATTCAGCTTCTCCGACAGCGTGTCGGAGTGGCCCTCATAGGCCAAGGCCAGCTGGTTGCGCAGATCATTGAACCGGTTGTTCACGGGGGTCGCGGACAGCATCAGCACCTTCGTCTTCACGCCGGCCCGGATGACCTGGTTCATGAGTTTCTGGTAGCGGGTCTCCTTCTCCTTGAACGCATCGTTGTTCCGGAAGTTGTGGGACTCGTCGATCACCACCAGATCGTAGTTGCCCCAGTTCACCCGGTTGAGCGGAATGCCGTTCGATGTGCCCGAGGTGCGAGACAAGTCCGTGTGGCACAGGACGTCATAGTTGAACCGATCCCGGGCGAACGGATTGGTTTTCAGGTTGGTGTTATAGTTCAGCCAGTTATCGGTCAGCTTCTTCGGACACAGCACGAGGACCGAGCGGTTGCGCAGCTCGTAGTACTTGATCACCGCCAGGGCGGTGAAGGTCTTCCCCAAACCGACGCTGTCCGCCAGGATGCAGCCATTGAAGGTCTCGAGTTTGTTGATGATCCCGGTCGCTGCATCACGCTGGTAGTTGAACAGCTTCTGCCAGACGAGGCTCTCCTGATAGCCCGTCCGGTCATTGGGCAGCACGTCCTCGTCGATATCCTCCAGAAATGCATGGAAGATATTGTAGAGCATGATGAAATAGACGCGTTCGGGGGAATTCTCCCGATAGACCGAGGCGATGTGGTCGCAGATCGCGTCGGTGACGTCTTCCACGCGCGACGGGTCGGACCAGATGGTGTCGAAGAGCTGGATGTAGCTCTGGGTGTGCATCGCCTCGTCGAAGCGGTTCACGAAATTGGAAACAGCATTGCCCTGCGCATAGCCGAGGTCGACCGCCGTGAAGCCAGACAGCGGCATGTAGGCGACGCTGGCCGGCGCACCGTCAACCGCAAGGAACTGCTGCATTGGGGCCGAGGACGCATTGGACTTGAAGCGCGCCTTCTTCCGGATCCATTCCGCGCACTCGCGCGCGACCGCGCGCTGGGTCAGCCGGTTGCGGAGCTGGATCTCGAACTCCGACCCGGAGAGACCGGCAACCCTTTTGGATTTCGGGATAAAGAACTCGCGGCGCTCACGCGTTTTCCCGTCTGTCGCACGCTCGGCAGTGAACGTCTGCTCGGTGAACAGAAATTGCAACTCTTCGATCTGCTGGAGCTCCTTGCGCAGAGCCTCGAACGCGAAAATGGAGAAGCTCGACGCAGCAATGCGGAGCCGCTGACCGCGCTTGATGTCTTTCTTGAGCTCGTCCCCGAGCAACACGCTGATGTTATCAATGATTTTCACAGGGGTCGGGATACCTCAGCTTAACAGGGACATAAACCACGATTCAATTCGGTATACCCATCTCCAGCCTTCTGCAGGACTTATGCCGACCTAGCTAACCCATCTCCACAATCAGCGGGAAGGAGGTCTAAGCGCAGGGCTCAATATTCAGACTTTGCATAGTCCGGGATGGTGAACCGCTGCACATGCGGAACTGAGCGCGAACGATTCATCAGGTCCCAATACATGGCGTGCGCGATCGGCTCGGTGATTTCGGGTGGCACATGATAGCCATACATGGGAAATAGCTCACTCCATGCCTCCTTGCGATGCCACGAGCGGCGGAATTCAGGCTGGAGATAGTCATAGATCTCCCAACGAATATTGTTTAGCTGCTCTGCAATGTGGCTCGCGTGATTGATGAAGATGTTGTCGGCGAACCACTCATTGAAGGACGGAATGGCAAGATAAGCCTCGCTCTCCGAGATCGGATTGCCAGCAGCTGCCATTAGATCGCGCAATCGCTTAACATTGGCCTCGAGCCGCGCCAGATTGTGCTTCGCGATATCGCCGCAGATCCGAATGTATTGCAGACGCGACACTTGCAGATCGATAACGATATCGATGCCGTGAAGGTTGACGCCTTCAGTTACGAACTCGCGTTCCAACCAAGCAGCGAAGTGCTCGATCGCGGCACTCAGCCCGGACGTATCTGTGCCGAGGATGGGGCGCGCGCAAACTTGTCGGAGGTGGAATAGGAACGTTAGGTTTGAAGGAGTCGTATCTCTCGGCGGTTCCTGAAGTCCTAGTGGTATTGGCTTTCCGCTATATCCGCGCGTCTGGGAAAGAAAGTCGGCAAGCAGAATCAGAAACAACTGCCGATGCTGGCTGGTCGGGAACCACAAGTTGGATAGCACTGATTGATCGGTCTTTTCGAAAATCGCCCAATTGACCATATCGTCGATCATCTGCCATGCGCAGTTGAGAATGATCGCCTCGCGCTCAATGTCTTTCAATGGGACTTCCCCTGTCAGCCGAAGCGCGATATCGCCTGACTATGAGTGTTGTGTCCATATCGGCCATCATTCTCGATATACCCGCTCAGGCGCTGCCAAACGATCATCGCTTCAGTCAGGCGAAGGCTGTCGTTGACCCGATAATGCACATTTGGGTTGCGGGCGACGCTAATAACTTCGAAATCCCGCTTAAGGGTTTTGAAAAACTTCGACGTCGAGATTCGGTGTCTAACCCTTGATTTTATTGCCTAAGATAGCCAAATTAACGCCTTGATCAGGCTCTACTCGCCGGTCAGTTGGGCCGCTCTTCGACTGCGGGTTGCCCTATTGTTGTGGACCAGAGGGCTATCCGTTGCCGCGCAAGACAACTCGAAGGAAGCCGCGCGCGCAGCGCTTCAACCAGGTGCGGGGGGCCGGGCGCGGCCCCGAGGCCCTGCTGCTTGCCCGTATTCTTTCGGCGAGGGGCGATCGATCGATCATTCCCTGGACTGTGCGCAATCTGCGGATAGGGGGCGCGGTCGCGGCCTTGCGTCCGCACTCGCCGCCCGTACTCCACAGCCAGCCCATTTTGCCCTCGCTCGAACTCGGCGTTGAACTTCAGTGGGCAGTTGAAAGCCTGATTACCTTTGCCCCTCAGGTCCTGACCGGGCTTCGCTCGCAGCGCGAGATTTCGGATCATCTGATTGCGGGGCAAGGGGATGAGGCTCTCGCGGCACTGGACGCAATGGACGAGGCCATCGGCCTGTCACTTACCTCGATCGCCACACGGCTCGCGGTCCTCCAACTTCACGGAGGGCTTGAGGCGCAGAAGGACGAGCTCGCTCGTCTTCGCTCGAGCGGCGTCGCGCAGAACGTCCGGTTCTTCGCCTACTGGTGGAGCGTACGGGCCGAAGAAAGCTCATCCTGGAAGAACTTCGCGCGCAATTTCGAGCGGCGTATGGCCGTCTGGGACATCAGCGAGGAATTGCGCACCCACATTGCTTTCCAGGTCCTGCGCCAGCTCCCGGCCGCCGGCGATGAAGCCAAATTAATATCAGCATCCCACCAGGGCGCCGCGATCGATCTTTACAACGCGGTACTCGCCTGTGCGGGCATTGCCATCGTCGAGGACCGATCAACGGCAGGCATGTTCGCCAGAAGCTGTTCGCGGCTCGCCGAGCATATCGACGATCCCCGACTTCGAAAACTTCTCAAGCTTTATGACCCCGACGCGCCCGCGCTGACATTTGAGCGCGCGCCAACAGCATGGCGCGATTTCGGACTGAGCATTGGACCAGAGCCTACAGCGCCGCCCGCAGGCATTGGCGACCTCTTTGCCCGCACCCTGCCGTGCGTCGAGCCCGATGCCCGCGGCATTCTCTCGCAGCGTATCCGCCATGCCCTCACCGAGATCGCCAATGCCGGGGGTGCCGAAACCGGCCGAGCCGAACTCGCCAAGCTGGGAGCGATGTTCGATCATCTGCCCATGGGTAACTGGATCGGCGAGCACTGCGGACCCGGCAATCCGTTTCCCGCGGTTGACCCCATCCGCGCGCGGTGGCTGTTCTGTCTGACTGGCGAAATCGAACCCGAAAGCCTCGCGTGGCTCGACACTGTCCGTTATATGCGCCTTGTTGCGCAGACCGGCAGTGCCGCGCCGCTGAGCTGGGACTGGCACCGCTCGCTTTCCGGCAATCTGGCTCCAGCATTGCTCGCGACGCGCCTGTCACAGCGGGCCTCCCTCGAACTGAGCGCAATGCTCGAGCTATCCGATGCTCCAGCATCCCGTCTCAGCACCCTCGCCGACGAGCTTGAAGAGCATTCGGGCACCCCTACCGAACTTTCGCTGCTGTGCCGCCTGCGCGGACTCGAACGGTCTGCGGGCGTCGAAGCAGCAATCGCGTTCTGCGTCGACCAGATGCTGGCAGATGCGAGCCTCGCGCATTGGCTGCCGCTCGCCGAGCTCGCACGAAAGATCAAAGACGAAAAGATCCCACATTCGAACATCGACGTGCCGATCTTTCTCGATTTCACGGCGCGGATGCACGGTGCAGAGTTCGCCCCGGCGCGCACCTATGCCGCCGAGGACTTTGTCCTCGCGGTTGGTGCAACGACCCCGCTCGGCTTGGCCGGCACCGGAAAGCCCGAGGATGCCAATAACCGTCTGCGCTATTTCTTCGGGGAAGTGTGCGTTCCAGCTACGCTCAGGACATCCACCCTGTTCACGACCCAGCAAGAGCTCGAGACCGACCGAATTGGGCTTTGCCTTTGGCTGATCGACGCCGATCCGCGCCAAGCCGACCGGTACGAAGAGGAAGCGCGCGAACTCGTCCGCTCGCGTCACATCCGGCAGGGACTCCAGGCGCTCCAGGGAAGCAAGCTGGCGGTCGATATCGACAATCTCAGGCGCTGGGCCGAACGCGTCGTCAAGGAAGACTACGAACGTTACATGGACTTGCTCGAACAGGGCATCTTCATTCTCGACGAGGAGTTCCACAAGTCGGTTTACGCCGCACTCGAGGCCGGTTCCGTAGCGCAGAAGGCGCTGGAAATTCCCGACAACGAGGCTGCCGCTCTCTTCGCAAGGCTGTGCCGGACGGTGCTGAGAGAATTCGCGCTGAGCCCCGAGCACGGACTCGACGCCTATCTCAGCCTGCGGATCCGGCACGGCACCTTGTCGGGCCACCTGCGCGGCCCGATCGAACGCGAACACCTGATCACCCGCAAGAATTCAGCAGGAGCATACGCGGATAACGACTACTGGATCGAGCATCTTGCCGGTGAACTCGGCTTTGCAGAACTCGAATGGCTTGACGATGCCCTTAAGGCATTCTCGGCGGGGTACGACAGCCTGATTGCAGAATTGACCAACGAGTTTATCCAGATTCGTAGCGAGGACAAACCCAAGGGAATGATCTCGACCATTCCATCAAGCACTCTCATCACGCTGATGATCACCGACATCGCGCCCGGCCAGTCCTTCGACGACTTCTTCGTTCGCTCGGAAGAGTATTTCTGGACCGTGGTCGCATCGAGCAAGGAGGAGATCGACCGCGGGATCGAGGCCGTAACCGAACGGATGTCCAATCTCTTCGACCGACTCGACGACGCCGTCCGCAGCGTCGCCCCCGACGGTGCCGGCCCGCTGAGGGATGCCCTTATCCGGGCCAAGGGCGCCGCGCTGCAAGGGGTCGCATCGATCGCGCAGTGGCTCAGTCCGCCCACCACCCAGGGATCGCTGATCCTCACCGTCGAAGAACTCGTTCACGTGTCGCTCGAAGTGGTCAAGGGGTTCTATCCTGACTTCCAGCCCAACGTCGAACTCGATATCGCTGAACTGCCGAGCTTTCCCGGTGTCCTGCGGCTGTTTTCCGACATTTTTTTCAATATCTTCGAAAACATCGTGAAATATTCGGGAACTCCGACCGACCCTGTCATCAAGATTGCCGCATGGGACGGAGAAGACCAGATCTACTTCCGGGTCGAAAATTCGGTAGCGGCGATCCAGCCCGAAGACCTCGCCCGGGTCGAGCGCGCCCGAGCTATCATCGCGGATGGCTCCTTCCGGCACCTAGTCCGCGGCGAAGGCGGCACGGGGCTGCCCAAGCTGGCAAAGGTGATTGGCTACGGCGCGGGTGGTGGTACCTTGAGTTTCACGCTCGACGAGGAAAGCAAGATCTTTGCCGTGGAGTTCAGCCTTCGCAAGATCCTGGTTGCGGAATTGGCGGGAGGACAAGCATGATCAAGCTGCTGATCGTCGAAGACGACCTCAACAAGAAGGAACAGCTTCTGCAGCTGGTAGCCCAAAGGTTTCCAGCCTTCGAGGTTCGAACCGCGGAATCGCTGATCGGCGGCGTGCGGGTTTTGCGGCAATGGCAACCCGATCTCGTGGTGTTGGACATGACCCTGCCCAACTACGATCCTGGAGCAGACGGTGGGTCGAGCGGGGGTATGGAAGCCTTTGGCGGAGAAGAATTCCTGCGCCAGGCTGACCGGTTTGGCCTCACACCGACCGTGATCGTCGTCACCCAGTTCGAGACCTTCGGCGACCTCGGCGAAAGCAAGGACCGCGACGAACTCGCTGCCCATCTCATCCAGGCCTTCCCGAGAACCTACCAGGGGATGGTCTACTACCACGCCAGTCTGAACGCCTGGGCCGACGAACTCGAAACGAGCATCCGGTCGGCGCTGCGGGGAGCCCTGAAAACATGATTATCGGAATCGTCGACGATGATGTCTCGAAGCGCGAGACGATCCGGGCGATCGTTGCCCGCTGCGGCGGCGATTTAACGATCCTCCAGTGCGGCTCGCTGTCGGCGGCCCGGAGAATGCTTCGCGATACCGCGCTCGATCTGTTGATTCTGGACATCGCCCTGCCCGATCATGAGGATTCTGATGACCCGGTAAAAGACGGCGGCATTACCCTGTTCGGGGAGCTTACCACAAGCAACCGCTTCAAGATGCCCAAGCATGTCATCGGTCTGACCGCCCTTGCTGAAGTCCACGAAGAGGCCGTGTCGAGGTTCGGAAGCGAACTATGGTCTGTATTGCGCTTTGACCCGGCCAGCGAGGAATGGGCAGAGCGCCTTTCCGCCAGGGTTCGCCATCTGCTGCGCCTTAAATCGTACCAAGCAAGCGCAGAACCCGGCTGCGACCTCGCCATCGTTGTTGCGCTCAAGACTCCGGAACTCGACGCTGTACTCGCCCTCCCGTGGGATTGGGCAGTCGTCGACCGCGACGGCGATGCCACAGTATATCACCGCGGGACCTTTCGCCGACGTGATGGCACTCTGGGAACGGCCATTGCCGTGCGCGCAGGCCAGATGGGCATGCCGGCCGCCACCGCGCTCGCTACGAAAGTTGGGCTGCTTTTTCGCCCACGATGCCTCGCCATGGTCGGCATCTGCGCCGGCAACAAGGATGGCACCGCGCTCGGCGACCTCATTGTCGCCAATCCGACCTGGGATTACGGCAGCGGCAAGCACACGACGAAGGACGAGACCCCGTCATTCGAACCGGCACCCTACCCTCTAGCGCTCTCGACGCGAGTTCGCAGCATAGTCGAGCGCCACGAAGGCGAAACCGACATGCTGAGCGCGCTACGGAAAGCCTTTCCGGGTAAGCCGCCTGCAAGCGTGCCGAACCTCCACATCGGGCCTTTTGCCAGCGGCGCCGCCGTTGTGGCGCGCGGCTCGATGGTCACCGAGGTCAAGGAACAGCAACATCGAAAGCTGCTTGCCATCGACATGGAAGCCTACGGGGTCGCGATGGCCTCGCACGAATTGCCCGAGCCGCAACCCGAATTCCTGATCGTCAAAGGGGTTTCCGACTTCGCCGACGAGGACAAGGGTGAAGCCCACCGCGACTATGCAGCCTTCATGAGTGCACGTTATCTTGCGCTCCTATGCACCGATTACGCACTTTGCTGACGGTTTGGGCGAAATCATGGGCTCCACTGATCGTGGAAACGGCTCGCCGACGGTATTCACCAGTTGGCGAAGGCTGCGGCCGAGCCGGTCTAGCTGCTAGATCACCAGCGTGCCCACGGGGAGCCAAGGCGGCGAGGCATGCATCCAGCCCCGGCCTCCTATCGCGGGCACCCGAGATGTTGCCCTGACAGATCGGCTTGGGACCAACGCCTGCAGCGATGAGCGCATCGTGCTGCAGGTGATGGCGCGATTGGCATTGCGCTGCCGCATTGGCATCAACGAGTTAGGAAATTCGCCGATCCTTTAACACGTTGCCGCTGTCATGTTAGCGTCGGCGTCAAGGACGCGGCAGGTACTCACCCAATCTGCTCTCCATCTGATAGGCAACACCTCCGCTCTGTCCGAAATTTGTATACGTGGTTCAGAGGCTCAACCTTGCTCGGTTTCCGTCGGTTCACACCGCGAGGCGCTTCCTGTGCTTGTCGATGGAGGCAATGACCTCGCCCGAGAAGGGGAGATGCGTCTTTTCCTGATCCCAAAGCGCGTCAAACCGCTCGACGGTTTCCTTTGCCGTCGCGATGACAAGGCGCGAGGGTAGCCGCGCCTTGTCCGCGATCGTCTCCAGTTCGCGGTAGGTAAAGGACTCCCATTCGCGTGAGCGGTGGAATTTGAGGGCGGAGTCCTCCTCAGGGATATAGGCGATGGTCGAGAGAAGATCGTATGCCGGCGCCAGGATCGGACGACGCTGATCGGGGTAGATCAGCGACCAGTTCTTCAGGTGCATGTCGCCATTGCCGATCAGCACCGAGTAGGTCAGGCGGCGGACGAATTCGACCGCGCTTGCCTCATCGGCTTCGATCGCGAGGACCGACAGGATTTGGCGGTAGCTCGCGTTCTCGTATTTGTCGTCGGCGTAGACCCCAAAGACTTGCGCGAAGTCCTCGATGTGGACGGGTCCGGTATCGGTACGATCAAAGCGGCGTATGGCATAGGCGGACGCCCCGTATCGGGTGATCCCATCGGGCAATCCGTCGATCGCTTCGAGCGGCACAAGGTCGATGTCCGGAACATCGATCCCGAGCTTGGCGGCCAGGCTCATGGCGGCGAATTCGTTTTCCGGAACGTCAGGATGGCGGGCAGAGGGAAGCTTGACGATCCAGTCGCCGCCTGTGCCGCTCACCGGAATGGTGAGACCGCCATTCTTGCCCCTATTCCTCAGGGCCGAGAATTTGAGTTGAACGCCCGCGAGCGAGAAGCGCAGTGCGCGCTTGGCGTCTGCGACAATACCTTCTTCGTCCGGGTCGGCGGGCTGCACGCCACGCACCTCGACCGGCACGGCTTTGACCGCGCCTGGCAAGTCCCCGCCAAGCTGCGCGAGAAGGAGATATTCGCGTACCGGCTTTATGCCTGCGCGCCGCGCAAGATAATCCCGCAGCGCCCCTTCGGGCAGAAGGTTCGAGAAGAACGGCTCGATCTGTGTCTGATAGGCACGAGGCGCATTGATGATCGCACCATACTGGTCCCGGTAGGCCAGCGAGAGCGTCGGGCGCTCCTCGTCGGCGAGGTAGGCATCATCGAACGTGAAGATGCTGCGATCGCCATCGAGGCGTGCAAGCGTTCCGATGCGGCGATCATGGAGAAATATGTCGAGGGCGGCTGCGTCAATCATCCGTCATCCTCCCCGAGCCGGTAGGCGGGACGCTGGCGTGCAGCCTCGATCAATGGCGCGCGATGCACCTGCATGTTGCGGAAATGCCGGAGAGCCGATGTCGCCTCCTCAAGGCGTTTGGCGAGAGCCGCCACCCCGCCCTGCCCCTCGATGATCGCTGTCAGCCGCTTCGCCGGCTTCAAGGCCTCATCGAGCGCCTTCAATTGGGCTGCATCGAATGGCAGTCTGGGGATGCTCCTGATCGCATTCTGGAAGGCTTCCACCTGCGGGAGGAGGTCCGGGAAGTTGGCTTTGATCCGGTCTGCGATTTGCGCCTGCTGGTTGAGCAAGCTCAGCGCCCGGCTCGTCTCGACGGTGGTGCCATGCGCGCGCACCGCGCCTTCGACAGCGGGCAGAGCCTTGCGCGGCACAAGCTTGATCTCGAGTTCCAGCGCACGCGCGATCTCGACAAGGCTCGACAGCTTGAGATCAACCGCACCCTTTTCGATCTTGGAGATATGGCTTTGGGGCAAGCCCACGCGCTGCCCGAGCGCCTTTTGGGTCAGCGCCTTAGCGATGCGTGCCTCTCGGAGGCTGGCCGCTATTTCTTCGATGCCCGCGCTCATTCATCTGTCCTGGCATATGAACCCTAGGGTCTATATGCTCACGCATATCATGTCGCGCACCAGCGGATCAATCAGAATATGCCTAGGCATATTTGAAGTGGCCGCTATATGCTTTTACATATGGCTGATGCCGATTGGTGCGTCTGTCCGGACTATCGGTAGGCTAGGCTTGCCTACTATCGTTTCCCCTGCCCCGCCCCGTGCATCTCCAGCACGCGTATGGCTGAAGCACGATGCTCACCGCCCGGGCTGAAATAGCGATATGAAGTCGGTTGCCGAACAGTAGGAATTTTCGCGAACGGAGCAAAGCCGCTATCCGCACCCCGATCTGCGCCGAGACGGCTGCCGACCCAGACCCCGTCGTTCACGGCCCCCTGATCGAACGTCTGGTTTTCTCAGAATCCGCCATTCCGCTTTTGGGATCGCTGATCGGTCCCGCTCATGGCCGATTGTGGGTGGATTCTGTTGAAAAACTCTCCCTTGCAATGGCGCTAAAGTATTGATTCTATGTCTCCGTAGTCAGTCGGAGATGGCGGGATGATGGGTGAACGAACGGTGGCGCAGGAGGCGCTGTTCTACAGCTTCAACCTGGAGCGGCATGTTCCGGCGGATCACCTGCTGCGCTCGATTGACCGGTTCGTTGATCTGTCGGGCATTCGCGAACATCTGCGCCCCTTCTACAGCTCGACCGGACGGCCCTCGGTTGATCCCGAGTTGATGATCCGGATGCTGATCATCGGCTATTGCATGGGCATCCGGTCCGAGCGGCGGCTGTGCGAGGAGGTGCATGTAAACCTCGCCTATCGCTGGTTCTGCCGCCTCGGGCTGGAAGGCGATGTGCCCGACCACTCGACCTTCTCCAAGAACCGGCACGGGCGCTTCCGCGACAGTGATCTGCTGCGCCAGCTGTTCGAGACAACCGTGGCGCGCTGCATCGCCGAGGGTCTGGTTGGCGGCGAGGGCTTCGCAGTCGATGGTAGCCTCGTGCGCGCCGATGTGAACCGCCAGCATGCCGTCGATAAAGCCGATGGTCTGCCGGACCCGGCCACCAGCCATGCCGTTCGCGAGTATCTGGCCGTGCTCGACGATGCCGCCTTCGGGGGCGCAACCCCGGTGCCGCCCAAGCAGTTGGCGGTGGCTGATCCGGCTGCACGCTGGACTGCGGCAAGCCGTGAGCGCGCCTTCTTCGCCTACGCCACTAACTACCTCATCGATCTTCAGAACGCGGTCATCGTCGATGTCGAGGCGACCACCGCTATCCGCCAGGCTGAGGTGACTGCCCAGCGCCGCATGATCGACCGGACGCAGGAACGCTTTGGTCTGTGGCCCGAGCGGCTTGTGGGTGATGCCGGGTATGGGGATGCGAAGAACCTGTCATGGCTGGTCGAGGAGCGCGGGATCGAGCCGCACATCCCTGTGTTCGACAAGTCTGCCCGCCGCGATGATACCTTCGAGCGTTCGGCCTTCACCTTCGACCATGAGGATGACAGCTATATCTGCCCCGCCGGCAAGCGGCTGCGCCAGAGGCAGAAGGTCTATCGCGAGGAACGTCCGTTCGTCGATGAGAACGGCATGCTGCGCTATCGCGCCAGCAAGCTCGACTGTGACGCCTGCGCTCTCAAGCCCCGCTGTTGCCCGACCCAGCCAGCGCGCAAGATCCTGCGTTCAGTCCACGAGGGCGCCCGTGATCTCGCCCGCGATATCGCCACAACCGACGCTTATCTGGTCTCGCGCCGCCAGAGAAAGAAGGTCGAGATGCTGTTCGCGCACCTCAAGCGCATCCTCAGGATGGATCGCCTGCGCCTGCGAGGTCCAAACGGTGCAAGAGACGAGTTCCTCCTCGCCGCCACCGCCCAAAACCTCCGCAAGATGGCCAAGCTGATCCCCATGCCAGCCACCCCAGCCCCCGCATAAGCGGGGACCAAGCCTCCGCGCGGCCTCAGGCTGACCCCACCGCCAATCTCAGCGCCGGGTTTTTCAACACAATCGGGTGGTTTGCTGCCATGAGTGGGACTAATTTCTTTGCTCCGCTTCCGCCAACAAACGTGCAGTGTGATTTTCGGATAGTCCAAGCAGATATGCGATTTCTGTCGCAGTTATATTTGAGCGCTCTTTCCGTAGATCCTGCACCGTCCAGATCAAACTCGCCGCGAATTTGTCGAAGAAGCGTGGAGGATTGCTAACCTTTCTACCTAAGGCAAGAACGTTTTCATATGTGCCAAATGTCGGTGGCCATCTTCCGGCCTTAGCATCGTTCACCTCTTGGGCATCGATGCGTTTCATGAAGAAATCATCATATATTCGGTCGTCTTGAGCGATCAGCCAATGGGTTTGACAGACCGCGCAAGTAGAGATGTACAACCACCACTTCTCGTGGCCGAATTCTGTTTCCCTAAGAAATGACTCGAAGACCTTCTCGAAATAGAAATCTCCGCCCATCGGCACGGCCGACATATCCCGTATCTTAGGGCACTCGCACTTTCGTTTTGGCTCCATAAACAGCGCGATTTTTTTGCGAAGTTGTGGGACTGTATCTCTTTCATCCCTGTAGTCAGCGGCTAATAGCTCGAAGTGAAGCTCGTGGCCAAGCACCGCCTCCAAGTCAGCTTGTTCGAAGAACCAGCTCTCAAAATCTTTGGGATCGATGTCGCCTCTGGCAAATGCCCAAAATCTCAAGCTCTGTTGCTCCGTCATGCCTTTGCCTTATTGCAAGCGCCAAATGTCGGCAACTGATATCGTGGACGGCTCTCCACCCCCGCGGGATAATCTGCGCGGATGAGTAGGAGAGGAGAGTAACGATGGAGCAAGTATCGGTTGTTGGGCTGGATCTGGCAAAGTCTGTTTTCCAGGTCCACGG
>Ga0213830_1000131_pt1 | contig 116761 bp, 102 predicted proteins | sample SWATP11_FD_161661 | JGI IMG/M metagenome (GOLD analysis project Ga0213830, IMG submission 161661) | Coastal seawater microbial communities from Marineland, Florida, United States - SWA TP1 #1 | ecosystem: Environmental > Aquatic > Marine > Coastal | place: USA: Florida | collected 2016-08-06 | reverse complement strand
CGTGAACAGTGATTCTGGCGTCAGGGCAAAACTGTTCACCATCAGACCAGAATAGGTGTTCACGATGCGCCAGAATTAGTGTTCACCATCGGCCAGAATGGGTGTTCATGATCAGCCAGAATATGCAGGATCCCCAGCGATGGCTTCAAACGCTTCATATCGATATTCAATGCCCCCGGCTAAGAACAACGGTTCATTCCCGCCAATATCAATATACTTATTGATGTCGATATTGAAGCTCGCTTCTGTTTGAATGTAGCGCCCGGGATTAAACGATGTTGGTGTCTCCGGTCCTAATGACGGATTTATGGTGTTGCTAATGGCATAATCGATTTCATTAGTACCATAAGTACCACTGACATCGTAATTTAGCTCGTTATCCAATTCTCCACGAGTACCAACAACCAATGAAGCATCAGTAACGATCCCCCCAAATTTTGGGGTAAATCCACCAGGAAAGAGTTCGTTGAATGCAAAACAATCAGGATTGTTTGCAACTTGGTTGATATAAACAGGGTTTTCTAGCACATTTGAGCCGACGGCTATATCGGTCGGACAGTTGCCCGATAGATCTGGCGTCAAGTCGGCTACCAGTAATAATTGCTCACCACTGTCATTGGTTCCGCCATCATTGACACCACCGCGGTTGTGTGGGTTTCGAAAGTAAAACCCGCCCTCCACTTCTCGTCTCGCATAGTTACCAAATAAATACGCTTCACTGTTTTGATCAAGATCCAAACCTGCATTGGCAAAAAACTTAAGATCCCCTTTTATTTCAGGACTCCCCCAGACTTGCGCCGGATCTTCAACGAACGTGTTGCCATTGTTAATCAGCGCCGCCGCATCATCGCGTTGTACGCTTCGTGACGTGGGATCGGCCGTTCGATATTCTCGAGAGAGATTGACAAACCCTTGATCAGTCAATGGCAACCCAACATTGCCCGCGACCATCGTCGTTGCGCCATCCCCTTCATAATATTGACCTTTATTAAATTCCACTAGGCCTCCTTCAGCGTCTCACGCCGGCAATTGCGTCAGAGCCATATTGCGCTGCCGCACCGTCCCGTAATACTTCAACTTGTTTAAGTGCAACAGACGGTATGACGGATATATCAGGCCCTTGCGCACCGTCGGATATTTGACCACCTAAAAACGTAATAACCGCTGAGCGATGACGCCGTTTTCCATTCACCAGTATCAAGGTGTGATCCGGCGCGAGCCCTCTTAAATTCGCGGGACGTACTAGGGTTGAAGCATCATTGATTGGTTGGTCGTTAACATTAAAGGATGGCACGGCGGCTTGCATCATTGTCGTGATGTCGGTGGACCCCGTACTTTTAAATTCTTCTGCGCTGATAATGTCAACAGGTACCGCAGAATCTCCTATCGAGCGTGGCGCTGAACGCGTACCGACCACTGCGATTTTTTCTACATCCGCCTCAGTGGTGCCGGCCTGCTCTTGTGCAACCAGCGTGGGTGAAATAGCCACTGCGATGGAAGCAGACAAAAGAGTCTTTGCAAACCCCAACCTTGTCGCCTTTGATTTAGTGTTAGTCATGTGTTTCCCTGATTTTATGTCTATGTCGTGTTGTTTGAAAAATCTCTTGAGAACCCAAACCGGTTGTTACAGATGTAGGAGGGCTAAGAGACTACCGTGCTGCGCAAAATACGCGCAGACACTGGCCAAAACTGACAAAATCCGCCATGACCTACATGGCGGTGGGATTACATGATAATTACAATTTTGAAAGGCACTGAGAGTGTAAGAAATGCCTGATCTTCAGCCGGCAAATCATGACGATGCCATGGGACGCATAGGCTATGCTGCGCAGCGCCCCAGCACCGATAGCGTCATGAACAACGGTAGGGATTGGATCTTGAGCACAGCAATGTCATAAGAAAAGCAGACGGTCGATGTGCTCACCTGGTGAGACATTGTTCATTTGATAAGGTGGTATGTTTATCGTTCGCTACATAACATCTTGTGTCGTTTACGCATCAACAGCATTATCATTGCGGCGTATCATCGTTTACGCTTAACTTCTTCGTTTTTTTCACCGTTTTGTTTGTTTGGTGCATGTATTCTGCGATCAGATGCGCTTGTGTGTTTACCGTCGCGTCAGCTGCCACTAATTGTTGGCGAGTTTCATTAAGTGCAATCGTTTGTGTATTCAGAGCGTCAGTCGAAGAGGACAGATCATCGCGAAGCAGATCGGATGCGTGCTCTAACCTCTCGACGGTTTGTTCAAGACGCTGATTGTTACTGCGGGATTGCGCGAGTGCCTCTTCCAAAAAGCGGTTCTGCTCTGCCAATGCTTTGTGATCGTTAAGCGCCTGAGACAATGTAACCTCCAATCGCGCCAGTGTAAGTTTTTGCTCTTGGTTGGTGCCGGTTAAGCCGGCCAGCTCTTGCGTCAACGCGTGTTGTTGATGATTGAGTTGTGCGATCGTACTTTCAAAATGATGGGTTTCGCGCTCACGCTGAGACGCGACAGACGCACGATAATGCTCAAGCGCCGCACGCGCATCCACGTGCTTGTCCTCTAATGATTGATTATGCGTTGTCAGTAACTGGATTTCCTGTGTCATTGATGCGAGCCGTTGTTCGTAACGATCACACTCGCGAAGTGCTGTATCGCGCGCCGCTGTGATGTCAGTCACATATTGAGTCAATTCAGCGATGTCATTGTTAGCTCGCGCAATCTGAGCCTGCAACGTATCGTTTTGCTCCGATAGTGCGACTGCGCAAGCCGCCTGCTCGTCAAGTGACTTTTTAAACCTACTTTCACGTTCAACCAACGTGGCATGCGTCTCCTTTTTTAATCGCGCCGCAACGTGGCTTACAAGCTGCTGTAATTCTTCAGACAGTAAGACTTCTACCGGCGCATTTGCGCCCCCTTCGGTTAAGCGTTTCAAATGCTTATGAATAGTGCTCTTTGAGCCCGTATGCCCGAGCTCTGCGCGCACAGCGTCGACCGACACACTGTTACCGCGCGCAATGATGGCCTCTGTGGCTTGTTTAACGTTTGTCAGCGTCACGCCGGTTCGCGCCATGATAATGTACTGTATTACGTAATATGTATATACAGTATAATGTTTGAAGCATTCGAAATCAAAATAGGGAAATATAAACAAGCGATAATCTTGAATTATGCTATCTTGATTGCTTGATATACCCTAACCTTACCTTCCAGAACTGTACTGACCGGACGGAGTCATCACGTCGTGGAGAAATCACTCTCTCAACACAATGAAGCAAACGAGCAGGAAATCGCTGAGCGAATTTCACGGTATATCAATGCGGCTACCCGGGATAACACGCGAAAAACGTATCGTTCAGCGGTAGAACATTTTGAAGTGCATTGGGGGGGTAAGTTACCGACAACGCCTGAGAATATCGGACGCTATCTGGTGTCGTATGCCGATAGCTTGGCTCCCAGTACGCTTAAGACGCGACTGGCTGCGCTCAGCCAATGGCATAAAACGCAAGGGTTTGTTGACCCCTGCTCTTCTGTACACGTTCGCAAAATCATGCGCGGGATCCAGGCAGTACACAGTAAAAAGCCAAAGCAGGCACATCCATTACAAATAGAACATTTGCAATTGATTACTGCATCGCTGGACGCGCAAATTAACGCTTCTGAGAATAATACAAGTGTAATGCGCGCTTACCGCGATAAAGCCTTGGTGTTATTGGGATTTTGGCGAGGGTTTCGGAGTGACGAATTATCGAGGTTAATGTTTGAGGATTTGGAGATCATCAATAATGTCTGTCTTCGTGGTTATGTCAGGCAATCCAAAACCGACCGGTATAACCAAGGGATGTACTTTGAAGTGCCGGCGCTTCAAACATTATGCCCCGTCAACGCTATGTCAGAGTTCGCAGCCCAGATAGAGCTGGATGATGGGCCTGTATTTCGTAAGATTGATCGATGGGGGAAAATGAATAAAAACGCTATCAGTGCTGGCAGTATCCCGGCAATATTACGGCGAGTTTTATTTCAATCAAACATACCAAATACCAAGGAGTTCAGTAGCCACTCGTTGCGGCGTGGATTTGCTCATTGGGCGAATCTGCAAGGATGGTCATTACATGAATTGATGCAGTATGTCGGCTGGAAAGACATCCAATCTGCAATGCGATACCTCAATCGTAGCGATGCTTTTCCTAATCGATTAACTAAAAACTAGTAATTCGGAAAGTCCCATATTTAATAGCGTAATAAAAATAAATCTTTAGCCAATATTCTTTATTATAAGTAACAATCAGATAAATAAAGCCTCTTGATGAACTAATAATAAACCATTGCTAGTCAAAAGAGTGAATGTTCTTGAGTAAGGCGAACTGGTATTTTCCCTCGAGGAAATACGCTACCACTTAATGTAAAGGATAATGGCGGACATCCACCCAGAATGATCATAACGGGCTCTTTGCATTGATAATTTTGATCTTGAGAAATCCGCCTCATTGATTCGACGTCATCTCTGCTAGGTTCTGGAGAGCTCCCAGGGTGGAAATGCCACTCCCCTACGTAATACTTCCCTGCTTCCCACCGTTTATCGAGCAAGGACTTTAGCCCTTTTAACCCTCGTTGAAATGTAGTTCTACCGGCGAGTGAGTCATCCGGTCTTGCTGTCGCCTCCACCAGAAGCGCAGTAGAACCGTCCTTACTGTATGAGCCTATTAAAATACCGCCGGTTTCATTCCCCTTTGCTTTGATACATTCATTTATAATTTGCTTCAGTGCGGAGGAGCTGAGTTTGACTATAAATTCTGCACTATTGCATGAAAACGTTATATTCTTAATATTCATAGGTTTGTCGCTCAACAGTTCCATCTGGGTTTAGTTTAAAATACTCGTATACTCTCTGCGATGTACTTACTACCCTGCAAATGAATTTTGTGCCAATTGCAGCCCATAAGTTGACGTCATCTGCACGTGCAGGAAAGACCGGATGCCAGCAACCAACTCCTTCGATTCTTGCATCGGTTAAGTCAATTTCAGGTGAAGGTGAATTATTGAAATGTGATATTGCATCAACAACTGGAAATATTGTCTCATGAGCAGCGAAAGCGAAAAGACCTTCCGCTCTCCAGCCCATAGCTATACTTACGAATACTTTCTCACTTTGCCAGTCAAAATCAGCCATCGCCTTAAGTACTTTGTCTTCTCCAGTACAGTCTACAACGATGTCATACGTGCGTAGAGAGTTTTTAATTGAATTGATTTCGGGAGGAAATTTACAATTAAACGAACGTGCGTTTGCGTCTGGCAAAATGTGATTTAGGTGTTTGACTAAAGCCTCTGCTTTATTACTACCTACCGCCGACATTGTCAGGGCATGCCGACTTAGATTGCCGACTTGGATGTAGTCTGAGTCTAATATTCCAAGAGAGGTAACACCCATGCGTACAAGGTTTTCACATACTTCACTGCCTAACGAACCCGCACCAATAACAAGAATCTTCTTAGTTTGAACTTCCCGGCTTATCTCTCCTCTTGTTCTAAGTTGGCTGGAAGTCCAATTTTGTGTGCGTACCCATTTTATTGGCTCCCGTGAGAATGACAGCTCATGATCCCATAATCTTCTATTCCGTTCAGTAGAGCGGAAGCCAGGCCGTGTCGACAAGCTGTCACTAATACCAATTAAACGCATTGCAATCCAGTGGATGTGCTGTGGTTCTTCTCCAACGTTTTCTTGAAGCGGAAATCCAAGCATTAATATCCCTGGAGGTAGTCGGCGAGGTACTTTTCTTATGGAGCAGCCAATTTCTACGAGAAATTGAGAGAGAGATAAACCTAAGCTTTCGAAAGATTGATTAAGTTCTTTCCACGTTCTTGGAGCCTGCCACGGTTGCAAAATTGGAAGTGCTGGCAACATTAGCCAGATAATATCTTTCGCTTTAGCGTTATTACACAAAGACGGAGACCATTCAGATCTTCGTATTAATTTCATTTCGTTATTATAAAATTCTCTTATGTAACGTGTGTCAGAAGTACCTTGTAAAATACTGCTGCTTGCATATCCCCATTTTCCAATCAAAGACTGCCAGACCCCCAGCTCATCTTCTTTTTCTACGAATCCAATCTGTGAATATGCAGAGTGTCCTGAAAAAGCGGGTAGTTCTAACGGGTCCCCCTTTTTAGCGAGGCTATCAAGGGCAGCTGCATCGACCCATTGCTTTAATCGGTTTAACCTCCAGAGAATTCTGTCTGTAAGTTCCTCTGGTTCTTCCATCCATTGAAAACGCCCAAACATTGCAAAAGCACCTTCCAGACATGGTTTTCCAGTAGTCCAAGGTCGCTGAGAACTATCCCTATAATTATGATCTTGATGTTGAAATGTAACCGATATTCCATCAGTTTTATCAGGATATATTTCAATCCTGACGAAAGTGCCTTCTTGCCAGATAACTAAATGCCAAGAGCTAAACTCAGGCATAAATAACGATGGAGGAACCGCAAGCTGAACAATAAATTTCAATGACCAAATTTCACGCTCTGAGAATTCCCAAGTGTTGATCACTTTCGTTCTGGGATCTGCATTAATTAAGTCTGAGATTTCCTGTAATTCATAGGGCACACTTTGAACAACATTAGTCAAGCGAATCGTCCAGTTTTCTGAGGCTCTGCCGGCTTTGTCGGAGTTGTAAATCCACCACTTCGATCTCCCCCTTGTGGGCCAGGGAGCGGAAACAAGGTACCAAACAGCTGTTGCCAAAGTTCTCCACTTTCTATTGCATCTTCAGATGCCAGTGCTTTATGTGCAATTACAGAAGCCCCAGCTATCCCTTCATAAAATAGACAAAAGTCCTCAATTGACAACCTAGCAAGTACGTCATGTTCTTGAACACCATGATCGGATAGAGAGGGTTTTCTTTTTTGATTGTAGAAAGGTTCCCACCGGTTCAAGAAGGTATCAATAAGTTGAACCAGACCTTGTGCCATAGAAAGGGTGCCATCATTCAGAGCGTTACCAATTAAATGTTCGAGAGGATACCCTTTAGGATATTTAGGTAGAGTGTCCTTATTATTCTGTTTCCACCATTTTATTGCTCTGACAAGATTTATATAGTGGCCGTTGCAAGCACGATTTTTCTCCGCAGTCCACTTTATCTGGGCTAGAGGATGTGTTCTTCCCCAAATGTTTTCATCTCTGTCTGGGAGTAACAAGGGGTGTGCCTTCCATTCAGATGCTGGTGCGTCTTGTAAGCTGTTAGAGCTAGAATCGAACAAGCCTGTTGGCTTCCAATTTTTGTTAAGCCGCCAGTCGATCTGTTCTTCCAATGAATTTACTGTTTGAACTGACTCTGACCGATAGAGCTGCAAAAGCGATTGCTTTTCCTCTCCAGATGCTGGTATTGCGGTTATAACGAGATCTAGTTCAACGTAAGAAAGTGTAATGCCAAAAGATCGTCCTTGTGGCTGCCATTTGCCAGAATAAAATTTTTCAAGAAATGGCTCGAATAGATCCATCGCATCCCTGGGTGTAGTTCGAGCATAGTCAAGATTAGTCACAACAACAATATCAACATCGGGACGCTTATCATTCAATGGTTTTATGGCAGTTGAACGGCGAATACTCCCCTGGAGAAAAGTAGAAACAACAATATCCTTCAGCGGCTCATAGTTATTTAATCTCTCACGTAGGGTTCTAGCCCCATTTTTCCAGTCTTCTTTCTGTCTGTCTGTAGGCCTGATTTTTGTTAAAAATTCATTAAATTGTGAATTAAGTTCCATTGTAATTATACCGTGAACGAAGGAATATATGAGGCATTTACCTGACGATTAAAGTCAAACTCGTAAAATATACAGGTTCCAAAGTAGTCTGTTTGCTGACCGACAAAGAAATTAACTGCATTAGGTGCAGCACTAAAAATGTGGACTTTTGCACCAAAAGGAACACGGAGTTCTCCGAACGTTTTTGCTACGATTTCAGCAACGTTAGAAGCATGTTTGCCGCTCGTTATTGATTGAAAACCAAACCCTTCTCTTGGTGAGAAATGCAGAATTTGACCAACCTCACTCAATTCGGACATAATGTAATCTTGAGCATCCGGAAGAGCGTTTCTTGTAATACTGAGCACAATTGCAACATCCTTACCTCTTTCAATATCAATTTTTTCGACATCTGTAGGTCGAATATCACCTCCATCATCGACGTTCCATATTGAAGGTGAACCCTTTCCTTTCTGTACTAGCTCAACTATAAGATTTGATTTCATGCCAAAGCATTTTCCGGCGAGCATAGCTATAGATGAGTGTGAATCAAGAAAAAGTCTGATTTTTTTACCTCTCTGAGATTGCCGAATTTTAAGAAGGAACTCTGTAACGACATGCTGGATTGAATTCTTCCATTCGATGCCAGGAACCGGAAATCTTCCCTGAAAATACTGCAGCAAGGAAAGAGTGTTCTCCTCTGAAGCATCCAAAGTTTCAAATGGACCATCTCTGAATGATCGGAGAGCAACAGCGGTATAATCCTCAAAAGGAATTGACTGTATTAGTCCTTCAGCGATACACATTTCTTCAAATTGATCGCGGTTAAACTGGTATTTACCTTGCCCTTTCAATGTTCGAATCAAACCGTCATAACGAAAATCTGAGTTAGTTTCACAAGGTTCAATTCCAACAATTTTAAACTGCAGATTGACATTATCCCGCCAGCGTTGTAGTGAAAACGCTGGCGCTTCTATACGAAATCCTTTAAGGAGTTCAAAGAGTTCATCATCATTAATCAGCCCAAGATGGTTCCGCCATAGCTTTCTGACTTTACCCATTCTACTTCTATCTGTTTGGCCAACTGCAAGTTTATCCAAATCCAAAGAGCCGTCTGTATTCCTATGAATTTCCCCTAGTGGGTCGCCGTCTGCGATTGTGTCTGTAGTAACAAGAATGAAAGAAGAACTTGGTTTAGCTATATCTTTAGCTTCTTTGAGTCGTTGTAACAAAGAATTGGATTTTGCGTTGATAAATTCGGGATCAACCAGACTTTCGTAGCCAAATCGGCCACCTGAAGCAACATGGTATTTAATCTGGAAGTACTCTGCAGAGATCCGTTCAGAGCAGTAACCTGGTTTTGGCGGATTATATCTAACTACTACATCATCAAACGCTTTAGGGGCATCAGCTTCATATGACACTTCTGTAACATTAGATCCAGTCTTTGCTCGCAGAAATGAAGCATAATACCAGAATATCCTAGCCTGATAGTCGTGCCCTTGCCAGCCAGCAACAACAGCCTTAGCCATAAGCTATATCTCAAATTTCAAAGTTATTTTTTTGAAATTATCACTATAAATTAGGTGTTTCAATAACGTATTTGGAATGGGCTCATTGATTTGTATGAATTTTGTAGAAAATAGTTTCAGTTAATTTAGTGGGGTTTAGTTAGAGTTTCGAAATCGCCAGTTCCACGCATAAAAAAGATTCCAGGTTGAGCATTAGCCATTCAGATGATCGAATGTACCATTCGTTCTTTCAGGCAACTGCAGACACTTTGATTCAATCAAGGTAGCAAATCGTGGGGATTCACCTTAATAACCTCAGATAATTTATAAAGTAAATCTACTGTAATGTTCGCTTCCCCACGTTCAATACGCCCCATATAACTTCGGTCAATCTTAGCCTGCAAGGCTAAATTTTCTTGGGAAAAGCCTTTAGCCTTTCTAGTTTCACGGATGTTTTTCCCTAATATTTGCGCAAGAGACGACATACATAGACCTTTTCAAAAGTCAGTAATATCTCTACTTGCTGCCTTATTAACCACGGATTATAATCCGCATTTGGTAATACCGTACCAAATTTATCACTAAAAAGGACACATATATGTCTCAGTACTCACCTGATATCGCTTTTCTTACTCTGATCTCAACGTTTGGAAAGCATTCTTTTCGTGTTCCGGAATTACGCAATAAATATTCGTTGCAGAATGATACCCCATCAGATATCAACGTCGTTCGACGCCTATTGCACGGAAGAGTAAGGACATTAGTGAAGAACGATTATTTAGAAGAGTGTTTTGAATCAAATTCCAAGAGACCCCACTACCGTGCAACTGAAAAACTGTTCAGGTTGCTAAAAGAGCATGAGGACTCGAAGTCAAAAGTGCTGGAAGTTGATGAGCAATTTAGACTGTCGGTCACTTCACTATTAAGAAAGCAGGAAAGTGAGATTCGAATAAGTTTAAAAGCAATCAAAGCACTCGAGGCGATGAAAGATGAAGAGCCTAATCAAACGGACGTAATCAATCTTGCCATCAGACAAATTGCTGAAGGCAATGAAGATATCATGGCATCAATAAAAGGGTTAGAAGCTTTAAGCGCGGTGATGTCCTAATGCTGAGAAAGTGGCAAATAGAGTGTATAGATTTAGTTGAAAAAAAATTTGCTGAGGGAAGAAAAGAATTTCTATGTGTCGCCACACCAGGCGCCGGAAAAACGGTTTTCTCAGCGGTTGCTTCTCAGCGATTAATAAATAAAAAAAAAGTTGAGTTTGTTCTCTGTCTCACACCATCTATAGCTGTAATGCGTGGCGTGCAAGATAAATATGAGGAAATACTACAGAAACCATTAGATGGTAAATTTGGCTCGATAGGTCTATGTATGACCTATCAATCTTTCCAATACGCTTATCAAAATTTGGCCGAACGGCTATCCGGAGTAAAAGTTCTTTTGGTATTAGATGAAATTCATCATTGTGCAGGTATAAATGAAATTAAGGCTTCTGCGTGGGCCAGACCTTTACTGTACCTGATAGAAAAGGTTAAACCTTATGTATTATCTTTATCTGGTACTCCTTTTCGTTCAGATATGCAGCCTATAACAACATTAAAATATGATGGATCACTTGTTAAACCTGATTATATATATGGATTACAAGAAGCTACACGTGATGATGTTTGTAGAAGCCCAGTTATCTACTTGATAGACAATACAAAATGGAGACTTACTCAACGGGGAGAGGTAATAAGCGAACACAATTGCCTGTCATCGCTATTAGAACAGGAGCAGATTGCGTACCAACGCATATTAGAAGACCGTCAATTCATGACACATATGCTATCTAATGCGGAAGAGCGCCTGAAAGAAGGCCGACGCTTACGTTTAGATCAAGGTGGATTAGTGGTTGCGTCCTCAATAAACCACGCTCGCCAAATCACCCAGATCTTGTATACCCTTACAAATGAACAACCTACATTAGTAACCAGTGACGATCCTGATTGCCATTCAAAATTAATAAAATTTAAAAATGGAACAAGTAAATGGTTAGTCTCTGTTGGTATGGTATCTGAAGGAACTGACATTCCGCGCTTGCAAGTTTGTTGTTATTTAAGCCGAATTCGCACTGAGCTTCATTTTAGACAAGTTTTAGGGCGTATATTACGTGTTAGAAACAATGAAACAGAGTCTGTTGCTGAATTGATAATCCCTGCTCATTTTGAACTTTTGATGTTTGCAAAACGACTATCAGAAGAAATCCCCGAATCTGCGGATCTAATAAAATATTGCAAATTTGATATTACAAAACCAGAAACCAACGATTTAGTTAATGATTCAAAAAAGCAGATATCGCTAGAATTAGATACTTTGTATGAAAAAGGTAATGAGCTTCAGGTTAACCCCGTCAATCCCGCTGAGGATTTCATCAGCGCTCGTAAACATAAAATGGCAGATACTAATGTAGGCGTTTATGGCCTTTATATTGAGGAGGTCATGAGATACTGCCAATAACTATGTAATCAAAAGACTTCTTAATTCTATCGATTTTATCACTTCCTCACTATTTAATTTCCAATCAATAGCTATATTTTAGTATAGTCATACTGAATTCCAAAATTTAGAATTTGAGCCTTTATAAAATAAAATAGATGAATGGACACCCCTAAAAACATAAATGCAAAAACTGGTAAGATGTCTTCGTTATTTTTTAACGTATTGAATTCAATGAAGAAAAAGAGAAAAAATGGCTTGTGTTTTTGGATTGTACAATCCAAAAAAATTTGATGGTAAATGGATAATGACGACCCTATCGCCCACTAGTGATACATACAGTGCCTTACTATACACCTACGATTACTTTAACAAAACTCTGTTTGACTCTGAATTGCCTGCCGTTGTTTTTACATATCACCGACAAAATAGAGTAATGGGGTACGCTTCGTTTAAACGATGGGTATCAGATAAAGAAGAACTTATTGATGAATTAGCAATTAATCCCGAATATTTTGCGAAATACCCGCTTATAGAAATTTGCCAAACATTAGTACACGAAATGGTGCATATATGGCAATCCAAATTCGGCACCCCAGGCCGTCGAGGTTACCACAATAAGGAATGGGGAAATAAAATGAAGTCAATTGGACTTATCCCCTCCTCTACTGGAAAGCCTGGAGGTGATGAAACTGGAGAACAGATGATGGATTATGTTCTGGTGAATGGTCCGTTTATCTCAGCCTGCCAATCTTTAATTAAACTTGGGTTTAAATTCCCGTTACTTGATCGCTATCCAATCTTCAGAGAGGAAACACCGATATTGGCCTACAACGAAGATGGAGAAAAGTTTACGCTACGTAAAGATTTCGTCCCTATGCTAGCGAAACAGGAAAAAATGGAAGCAATGCGTAGCGATTCTAGTGAAGTTCAAGTGCAAAATATCGAACCTAAAAATGACTCGGATTACAGCCAATTTCAATCTTTTCAGCCGAGTCCTCAAACAACTAAACCCCGCCCTAAGTCAGGTAGAGTTAGATATATTTGTAGTGGTTGCCAATCATTATTGTGGGCAAAAAGTGGACTAAACTTCGGATGCTTAGACTGCAACAAGAAATTCAGGGAAGATGAGTAAATAATGTACTAAGATGGCAGAAACGGAATTATGTGAACCATATAATGCATAGTAAAATTCAAATTTCAGCCGAATTACATGACTCACCTCCCCGCTTTACAGCTTTAGAACGTAAGCAATTTTTGCACTTAGATAACGCGTTTAAAAGTGCCATATTATCAACAGTCAGAAATGATAAAAACAAAGTTTTTATTTCTATAGCGTATTGTTACTTCAAGTTAGATGGTCAGTTTTATCAGTTAGCTCGAAAGTCAGATATTTCATACATCGCCAAACAATTAAATGTAAGCTCTACCTTGGACTGGGATGACTATAAACGAGATACGCAGCGTAGGCATCGAGAAATTATATTAGAATTTTTAGGCTACAAAGCGTTCGATTCAGAGCCAACTAAACTTTTAGTAACTCAAACGATTAAAAAAGATGTTCGCTCATTTCGTTCGTTTAGAGATTGTTTTACAAATATTTGTGATACGCTCGCCGATAATAGAATTGAAATACCTCTATTCGAAATTCTTTCTGCACAAATTGATGATGCATATAAACGAGAAGAGAAAGAGCTTCTTACAATTGTCGAAAGAAACGTTCCTCCAACAGTCAACAGCTTACTTGATGGTCTTTTCGAATTAAGTTCTTCTGATCAATCTAAATCTTACCGACTCGCGTTATTGAAGAGGTTTAGCCAAAAATTAACCAGGTCAAATATCAAGCGAAACGTTGAAACTTTCTCCGTTTTAGATGAATTGTTTGTGCATTTAAAACCCACGTTCGAAATGCTCCCGATTACAGTGGAGGGAGTCAAATACTACGCAAATTATGTAGAAAAAAGTCAAATTTTTCAGGTAAAACGAAAGAATACAGAAAACAGAAACCTTCACCTTATTGCATTTATAATGCATCAGTACTTTAGGCTCCAAGATTTATTTGTAGAAACATTTATCGCTTGCGTAACGAATACATTGAATACAGCAGAAAAAATGGCCAAAGAAGCTTTTTATAGAGGAAGACATGAGCAGGCAGAGAAAACGCTAGAAATTGTTAACAGTGCTAAAGATTTAGAAAAAGCCATGCAGTCACTGGCAATAACTTTACAAAACAATGATTTAACAGATACAGAAAAAGTTGAGAAAGCTTTACAGACTATCAAACGATTCACAAAGAATGACACCAACGAAAAAATAACGAAAGCTGAAGATGACATTCAGAAAATGAGTGGTGAAGCATTGTATTTTCAATGCTTACAAGATCAATCAATGAAACTACAAGGTTTATTAAATCAAGTGTTGTTGAGTTTGCGCTTTAGTGAAAACAGCACTAACACAAAGTTGCTTAAAGCCATAGCTGAGTTTAAAAGAAAATCAGGGAGGATTGATGAATCTTTCCCGATAAACTTTCTTACTAAGAAAGAATTAAAATACGTTGATGTTAAAGATGGTATGAAGTTACCGCTGCTAAAAGTCTTACTCTTTAAACATATTGTAGAAGAAATAAAGGCCGGGGCATTGTCAGTTAAATATTCATATCAATACAAATCACTCGACGAGTACCTTATTGAAAAAACAGCATTTTATGAAAAGCCTTCAGACTTTTTAGACCCTGCAAAAATTAATGAATATTTGAATTTCAGTCAATATATAAAAAGTATTTCAAATAAATTACATGCACAGTTTTGTGAAACCAATGAGCATGCACAAACAGACCAAAACAAAGATATAAAATTAGATGGTGCAGGCGGTTTTAAAATGACTGCATATCGGAAACCAATAGCGGAAGATATAAATTTACAATTTGGTAATATCGAACTATTTCCTGAGGACGAGCGTGTAACGCTGACTGAAATGCTACATACCGTTCACAAAGCAACTAATTGCTTGAATGAACTTCAATATAACTCTTTATCTAGGGCTCAAAGTAGGCCGGAAGATAGAGTGTTAATTGCTGCAATTATTAGTGCAGGTTGCCATTTCAGTCCGTATCAATTTTCGAAGCTATCCAAAGATATTTCGAGCTCAATGTTGGTAACCGCACAGAATCAATACTTAACTTTAACGAATTGCAGACAAGCTAGCGACTCTGTAATGCGTTATGTTCAAAGGATGCCTCTGTCTTCAATTTACATTCAAGGAGATGAATTACCTACTTCGAGTGACGGTCAAAAATACATCGTTTCAAAAGAGTCTGTATACGCAAAGAAATCATTTAAATATGGAGGAAAAGATGCTGTTGTTTCAAACTACTCTTTCATCGATTCTCGAAATTTGTTTTTTCATAGTGAAGTCATTTCCGGCTCTTCAAGAGAAGCCCATTATATGTTGGACGGAGTATTAAAGAATGATGTCGTAAAATCGACATTACACACAACCGATTCTCACGGTTTCACTGAAGTAGTAATGGGACTATCCTATTTACTTAAAATCACATTCGTTCCCCGGCTTAAAGGCATCCATAATTTTAGAATTTTTTCTGACAGGGGGACCAAGACATACTCACATAAGAACTATCCTATTTTACCTAAGGGTAAGCTCGACATGAGTTTAATTGAGTCCGAATGGATGGAAATATTACGTGTTGTGGCGTCAATTGTTCTCGGTTATTCAACAGTTTCGCAAATACTCAAAAGACTAAATTCATATTCAGAATACAATAACCCGCTTTACCGAGCTCTCAGGGAGTTTGGTCGTATGATCAAATCTATGTTCATCTTACGATATATTGATGATCTCGAGTTACGACAAACAATACAAAAACAATTAAACAAAGGTGAGAGTGGTAACAAGCTTGACCGAGCATTGGCGGTAGGAAGAGCTGAGTACGCATATGCTACAAAGGAAGAGCAAGAATCAGTAGAAAGCTGTAAGCGTTTACTAAAGAATGTCATTGTGTGTTGGAATTATATGTATCTTACAAACAAGATGCATATGGCGGAAAATGACGATGAAAAAATTGCTATTGCTCAGAAAATACGAGAGTCATCTACCGTTGCCTGGCATCATGTCTTAATGCATGGTGAATTTGATTTCTCTGATCAAAGTCTAATGGATACACACGAATTTGCCCTTAACAAAATGCAAGACCCTAATCTCTTTAAATTTCTTTAGGGTCTTTCTCCCTTACTCTGATACCTATTAAATTTAATAAACTCACGACCGGGATATTAACTTTTAACCATTTGAATTTATTATTCATTTTTAAAACCTATGCGCATATCCCATAAAATGTTGATGAAAACCCTATATATTGTTATATGCGCCCTACTTCCGTTTGAATTTAAAAAGTAAATTTCAGGGAAGCTCGCACTCATTTAGATTTCAATTAGTTTATTATTATCAACTCAAAAAGTGAGACAATATAAGGAATCTTATTGACTGTTCAAGGAGTAGACCGTCTTTTAGTCACTATGAGCTCTCTGGATCAACAAGCTACAGCTCCATCAAGACTCGGCTACAATTAGTCAGTAACCTGGTTTTACTCTTTTAAAGTGTTGACTTTCCATCGTATAAAATAAATACTCAACCTATGAATACTTCAGTTACGTATCAGGTTGATTTAACCTCGGCCTCTTCAAACATTATTCTACTCGCTATTATTAATGATTGGCGGGTTTGATTGTGCGTAAATAAAGATTTCGAAACCCGCCGCAAAGGCGGGTTTTTTTGTTTATCAGTCTTTGCGGCACCACCTAACGTTACAGAGACTATAACCATGAAACAATCAATCACTGAATTACTTAGCCGTCTACATCAAGCTGTCAATAACGGTGATCTGCATACCATTTCAAATTGCTACGGCGACAATGCCAATATAGTTGCAAATCCCTTAGGCCAGCAACAACACGATAGCATTGCCGCACTGCAAGCTTTTCAGAAAAAATATATGCCATCACACCTGGTCACTACCGGTGATGAGATTGTTATTGAAGCTGGTGATATTGCGCTGGTCATAAGCAAGTTATACCTCGTACCTAAAGCTACGCCGCTGGCAACACCTTGTGAAGGAAAACGTGCACTGTACGTTATGCAGCGTCAGTCAAATGGAGAATGGCGCTGTATTATCGATAACTTTTTTGGTACTGATTTACTCGATTTTGCTTAATGAATCTAACTGTTAAGGGCCAAGTTTCATTGGCCCTTCACTTTATGACATCGCATAGGAGCTGATATGTCGCATAAAATGTAAATAGCAACTCAGCTGTTATGGTGAAGTTGACTCTCCCTCTTGCCAGGATTTCTTGGCGCTTGGGCTCGAGGGGCCACCGGGCAGAAATACACCAAATGCGTTTGTCATGGCGGCCGCAATATCCTGCCGGTATTCATCTCCCGAACCACTTTTAATCTTGTTTAAAGCATCGACAAGATCGTTTGTGGCTGTCGTTACTGTTTCTTTTTCATCAGTCGGCGGCCCCCAGTGGCCCTGAAAGTTGGTCCAGGGAGCATCGCTAAAATCAACACCGGTCACATTAACTGAAACTAAATCAATTCCAGCTCCAGTACTCAGTGGATCCCAAATCTGCCCCTTTTTATCTACTTGATCGAGCAGCCCAATATCAAAACCGGTCGGCCCTATCGCTTTGATTTTTTTTATTCCCGGTGAGTCATAGGTCGCGTGGGTATGTAACGCTGAATAAAGGCTGGGACGCACCGTGTCATGCACCTTATTGTATTCGTTTTTCTTATGCCACTTTCCCCAACCATGCTGAGCAGTATAAACGCCAACCAATTCATTATCGCTTGAGTTACCGTTAATTCGTACTGTTACATGTTCCCAATCTCCCTGATGCTCACCAAGAGGAGGAACTTCGATAACTTTAGTAATTATATCTAAGATGTCTGCGCCAACAGCGGAACAACCATTAAATGCATAAAAAAGCCAGTACTGGATATCTATCATGCCTGGTGAATTAGCCACATCAGTGATCCGCACATAGTAGGGTGCGTTCGTAAGATCCCCTTGTTCACTATCTATAGAGCGGACTTTCATTTTAAGGTGATCTGAACTGTTTGCAGTAGATAAAGCATTTTCGTCAACCACACTAGTGATAAGTGAACCATCCTGGGCCAACAGATCTACTTTAGGCAGATACCAGTCAATAGGAGCCGGATAGTACAATTCATGTTTGTTCAGATGAATTTGTGGTGCGTAATTGTTGGCGAGACTTGTGAGTGTTTTGATATCGATTGGCATAGATCTATCCTTATATTAGGAGGGTTCGTATTGCGATAAATGACCAGTTAATCACTTTGATAGGCGATTAATTAACCGGTAGTTAATATTGTATATTGCTAAATCAATACGTTATTTATCAGTGCTGGGTGGTTAATCATCAGGGTCAGCCTTACTGGGTTGCGCTACTTTGGATTTTGCCAGTTTAAAGAGAAAACTATAATCAGAGGCATACTCAGGCACTGTTTGGTGCGATGTCTTAGCGGCTGGCAACGGTGCGATGTGAGCATGAGCATGGCATTCAACGCAGCTGGTTTGCTGCACATAGGTTTCCAGTACTGTATTGGCCACCGGGAACGCCGCGGGATTTGGCCGAAATCCGGTTAATGACAAACTATCTACGGGTAACGTTTTGGCTCTATTTTCATCAACCGTAGAATCATTCCAGATAACGTTCACTAACTGATAGTTCTGATACACCGAATCCGGGTTGTGCTGCCTGATTAATGCCTGTGCCATATCGTTTATATCCCTAACCGGATTCTCATTAGTATTGGGGATTGGATATTCTCGGACTACCTGGATCGGATAAGGTAAGCATTGACCTACAGGCTTGCCGGCCTCAATGTTAAGGCCAAATTGTGGCGCAGTATTCGGTTCACAGGTGGTTGTTATTTCAACGTCCTTTTTTGATTTTTCGTTCAGGCATGCACTTGGTATTACCCGCTCTGTGCAACGCTCTGAGTAAAAGTTGTAATCTCGATCGAGAATTTTTTCGCTGTGAATGTCGGCTTTGTCGGGCGCATTATCAATATGTTCGAAGGTCGACCATATCCAGCTTGGCTGCGAGACGGTTTTATGAATTATATGCATACCAACCAGCGCCACGGTATTGCTGGTGCAGTGCTCGGTATCGTCACAAAATACGCCGTTGGCCAGTTTGTACCGCTGCCATTTTGGATTGTCGGGATCAACTACCGTCAGCCAGGCCGTTTTAATCTCCATAGCCCCTACTCTGCCCCCCAGTTGGCCTTTGGGCAGGTTGATATGGATCCCCTGGCTGGCTGCATTATTTTGCTTTATCGCATTATAAAAGCCATTTCGGTAGAAATAGTCGTATTCATCCTTGTTTACCAGTACTTCGTACCACACCAGGTTGCCACGTTTATCGGCCAGCCAGGCGTTAGGGCTGGGCGCAGCTTCTTCAATATCATCCGAATCAAATCCATCACTAAATTTAGATATTCTGCTGAGATACTTAGGATGCGCTACCTTTACCCCATTTACCACAGCAGTAGACGCAGGGTTACTCCATGGTCCGGGATCGCTGCCATCTCCACCTAAAAATGAATGAACATTTTTATATGTCTCAAATACCTTTGGGGAGTAATCTCCTGGTGTACCAAAGGTATTAGCCGCAGCGTTAAGATCTGCCGACCAGTTAAGTGCAATAAACTGTTGCCACGCCATACAGTTAAATGAAGCCTGATCGCTTAGCATCGTATCATTAGGAACAACGGGTGAAACCGCCACTTTAACCAGACAATGTGGCTGCTTTACTGACTTTTCTTGTTGATTCTCATCACATGCCGCAATCAACCCACACATTATCAGTATCACTACGGGAAAAAGACGATTCATATAATGATTCCTTATTGTTGGGCGATAACGGTTAACGCCGCCGGCACGGGAGATGGTGAAGTGTTCGGGTAATTGCTCACCCGAATACCGTATTGGCCTGGCGCAACGTTTTCTCCAATATCAATATCAAACACGTAAATGATAGTACTGTAGAGTTTATGTTTTCCCGGCACCTGGTTATTGCCTGGAGTGTAGGACGTTAAATTCTCCAGTTTAATATCAGACGCAACGGTACCATCTGGATTGGTAAATTCGATTCTGGGGGCATTGCCCCCCTCAAGCGCCTCCAGAGCCATATCAGTTAACCGGCTTCCGGCTTCCACCACTGGTGGCAGCAACGGAATCGTTGCGGCACTAATTGAAGGCGTATTATTAATGGTTTTAAGCACCGAATTTTTTACCAGAGGCTGCGGCCACGGCTGTTGTTTATCAGGTGTACCGACTCCTGGGTGCTTATGTGTATCTTTTAGCGATTCCTTGATATAAGCGGTTGCAGCCAGAGCCTGATTAAAGGTTTCTGCTATCTGAGATCCCCACCAGATAGGTTTACCGTTAATTGTAATATCACTGACGGTATATCCTCTGTCTGCAGGCACCTCAAATACTGCATGGAGGATCTGGTCATAATTGCGGCCTGTTTCGCTAGCCGATTTACCACGAAGTATCTTAAAAAAGTCACTGGCTCTAGCCTCGGGATCTGTTTCTGTTTCTGGCAGTTTATAGTTCGAAAAATCAGGCCTTTGCATGTATAAGGCGATTGGGTTACTCAATGAAATAGGAAATTTGAGGTTTTTAACAACCTGATTCGCCTGAAACCCAATGTTGGGATCGCTGTTACGAAATGAAGAACCGTATTCTGAAACACAATTGTTCTCTTGCGGTGAGTAATCAGCCGGGCTTAAATCGCGAATAATCGTTGCTGCTGCCCCTAAAAATATCTCGGCTCCCACCGTATTGGGCGGACTGGTTAGATGAGCAGCGCCGCCACTTGTCGGCGTCGCTCGATTGCCGTAATTCCATTTATTCAGCGGATTGTAGTACGGCTTATTACGGTGATCATTAACGGTATTGCCTTGCGCATCCTTAAGGTAAAGATCCTCCAGTCGCACGTTTTCACTTACCAATTGACGGTACAACTGCAAAACTTTACCAGGGTCAATATGCCAAAGGCTAAACCAATATTCCGGGTTTTCCGCCGTAAAATTTACGCGAATAATCTTGCCTTCTTTATTGCGAGTGACTACCCATTCATTATATTCGTCTTTCCAGCCTCGGGGGCCTGGCGGGCCAAAGCTATTGAATGATTTCCCGGTTTTCCACTGACTTTCTGGTTGCTGCCAGTTTACGGTTGGACAAATATCCGAAGGCACCGGGAGCTTAGCGAAATTACTGGTATCATCACTATTAAACGCGGGGTAATTTATCAGTAATTGATCAAGTTCTTTTTTCAATGTGCCAGATTTATCCATGCTCACCCAGGCAATGAGTGCAGGATCATCGGGATTGAGCCTGCCATCATCAGCAAGTGGATAGAGCAAATCTGTTGAAACTTGGTAAGGATTTTTCTGGCTGGTACTAAAATACCAGTTAACCCGGTTAGGAAAGGCAGTCCAGGTTATCGGATGAATAAGCGTACCCGTATCACTTTGAGTGCCATATTGTTTGGGATCAAGATAGTTACTGCGCGGTGAATCCTGTTCGTTTGTCCATGGATTTCCCTTAATTGCCTGCAGGTTAAATGCATTCATATTGTTATTCCACAGCCGATTCAGCGCCTGCTGCTTTACCGTATCGTCAGCGAAATCCTGTATATTAGCTGGCACTTCATAGCGAAAGGGCTGAGTAGCCTCACCGAAAACTGGATGGGCAACAGTTAAGGACAGCATCGAGCTTAAAACTGCTAGTGGTTTCCTTTTCATTCTTCTCTCTCCCGGTGAATGTAAAAATAATTGATACCTACACCACTGCCCTGCCAGACATTATGTCAGGGCCATTGCAACCATATATGAGAATTTGGCCCGCGATTATTTGGTTTGAAATACAATAGGCCACATAAAATCCAGTGGCTTAAACCCTTGCCCAAGGTATACCGTGGCACCATTGCTATCGGCTGCGTTATAGGCAGGATCCAGTGCACCAGTTGGAGAGGAGAACGGGAATGTCGTTGCAGTAGCAGGGTTATAGGCTGCGGTGACGTGGCAACTGTGACAACTGGCGTTAAACGACGTCCAATAGGCGGGTTGAGCGGTATTCGGCTTGCCAGCAAAGTCTTCCATATCAGTGTGCCCTAAAATAACCGGCGTCACGCCGTCGGCATTATCGGTAAATCGAATTTGGGTGCCATTAGGGGCAAAGTTCTGATACTCGGGCGTATTGAGTCCGCCAGCACTAAGCAGGTTTTTAATTTCACTTTTATTCAGCGGTTTTCGCTGCGTAATGAGCGTTTCTCTTACGTGGCTGATACCCGGATTGCCATTAAACTCAAAAGTTGACCAGAACCAACTTGGCTCTTCACTGTAAAACATTTGCGCAGGGTTATCTAACTCACGCATTTTTACCATGATGTGAAGACCTCGCCACCAGTATTTTCCTGAATCAAATTCAAAGGTTAGTGCACCATCCGGGGCCGGGCTCCCTGACGTTACCTGCAGCCAGGAAGCTTTGAGTTCAACCGTGCCAACCGGCATGTTCACAAAGTCATTACCCTCGAAAAAGGCAGCAATATCGGCTCGGGTTGTGAGGTGGTTTTTAATCAGATAGTCGTAGGAAATACGGTTTCGGGTGACCTCTTCATTCGCGCCATCGGGATTTGCTGTAGAAACATTGCCAACGTGAAGGTCTTTCTTTTCTGCTGATGGCATCATTGTGGTGCGGGGTGCAGCTGAAAAATCAAACGGTTGCCTGCTCGCAAAAGTATCCGGATCCGTAGGCCACGCCATCCATTGTGGTACGGTTTTGCCGCCGTTCATGCCTTTGTGTTTACCGCTGGCTATCTGCTGGTTCACCCTGACGAAAAACATCCAGGCGACCTTTTGTCGGTCTGCTAAATCACCTTCAAATGCCATGTTAGCGCAATCAGCAGCGAAACCGGCATCAGATTTATTGATCCAGCCGTCTTCTGTACAGGTTAAAAAGCGCCCTTCTGCACTTATAGCTGGTGATGAGATTGAGGAACTAACCGCCAGTAAAACAATAGCGGTGAACAGACTTTTAGGTAAAAACATAATTCCCTCCGCAGATAATACAACCATGCTTACGATTGAGCAGTACACCGCCATAATGGCGCTATACCTTACTGCCAGGGAACGAAGCCCTTTATTTTCCGGCGTTACAGCCAACTTAGAACGTCAGGAAATATACTCTGTTTTATATACTGTCATTGAATGCTTAAAAATCACACTACAATTACAAAATATTTTCATCTGTGTGGTTTTTGCTTCTTAGTCGCTTGCGCTGTATACCAGAGAATTACTTCTCTGTAGTGAATAGCGCAATATAGATTCATCATCCAAGCCTATACGCTTCAACAATGTGTGATATCTTGGATCGTCCTTTATGGGCGTCAGTCGGGGATCTTGTCGGGTAAATACAAGACAATTTGAGCGTGCATCAATGGCCTCCTGCAAGTTCGAAAAAGCCTGGTCTGTGTCATTCAGTAAAATATAATTTATGGCCTTTTCGTAGGGGCAAACATAACCATCAAACTTTTCTGCCTGTATTAACAGGCCTTCAATCTTTTCCTGTTGCCCTGCATAACCATATACCTGAGCTAATGCCAAATACGCGTAAGGAGATTGAGGATCGAGTAGGATCCCCTGCTTTGCCAGTTTTATCGCTTCTGAATGTTCATTTCTGAGTGAGGCAGACATACTTGCTCCGCTAAAGATCATCCCTACTTTCGGATGCAGTGTTGTTTTCTCCAGACTCCAGTGCTTCGCGGCTTCCAGTTCACCCACCATGGCCAGCAGCCAGTGCCCCCAATCCGCGATTTCGACGTTCAATGGATCGAATTTATCAGCAAGAGTGATTGAATTTATAACATTTTGCCTATCACCAATTCCGGTATAATAAATTGCCAAACCCAATTCCGTTTGCGCCATCCTTGGATTGAGCGCTTTCGCGGCAGAGAGTGTTCGTATCGCATCTTCCCAACGCCATGCGAAAGCATAGGCTAAGCCAAGGGAGGATAACGCTTCGGCGGCATCAACCTGAAGGCTAAGCGCTGCATTCACAGCATTGACGACCTCTGGTAATACCTCCACAGGCCTTTCAAAATACGCCATAATATTCCGATACGCATCGGCTTTTGCTAAATAGGCTAACGCGAAGTCAGGATCAAGTCCGATGGCTTGATCAAATAAAGAAACTGCCCGTAGTAAAGCATCATGGTTTAACTTGCTCGCTTCATCCTGACCGTTTACATAAAGTTCATACGCAGCTAAATTAGCAGTTGGGAAACTTGCCAGCGCATGTTGTTCAGCCTGCCCTAGTATAAGCTTCAAAGAGTAAGTAACGGAGCGAGCAATATCTTCCTGGACGGAAAAAAAATTAGTATTGTCGATAGCGGTTTCATAAGCTTTATTCCAAATAATTTTTTGCTTCTCTACCTCCATTAATTCAGTGGTGATACGAACTTTGTTATCCGCTGACACATTCACAACCGCCGACAAGACTAAATTCACTTGAGGCAGGTTATCTTCCAGACTGCCATTATTCGCTTGTTGACTAAATAAGAAAGCCGACGCGGTGGGCACTACTTTTAAAGAAGAAATCCGGCTTAGTTTGCGAATAACCTCGCGGGTCATCTGATCGGCAAAGGGTTGCCAATTCCCCTCTTCCGTACTGGAAATTTCAAAGGGCATTACCAGAATATGCGGAGCTGGTTTCTCTGTGACTTTTAAAAAGTAGAAGCCGATGCACCCAAATAGAAATAAAGTAACAGTTACATAAACAAGGTAATTGGGCGCTCGAGATAAGAATGGAAAGCGTTTTTCAGCGTTGGGTAGCGAATGTAGCTGTTGATTAGTAGGTTTCGGATCTTTTGTTACCGTTGATTGTTCGATTACATCGCCAACAAATTGATAGCCTCTTCCTCGTACGGTTTTGATTACTTTTTGCAGCTCACCGTCATCGCCCAGTACTTTTCGCGCTGACTTTATGTGATTACTCAGGGTTGTATCTGAAACCGTCCTGCCTTTCCATATTTGAGAAAACAGCTCATCCCTGGTGATTACGGCATCACGATGGATTATCAGATAAATAATCAAATCAAATACTTTCGGCTCCACGGAAATAGCTTTGCCGGCTGCCATCACTGTAAATTGCGTAGTATCAATTTGAATATTACCCAGCTGATAAATCATAACGAGGTTAATTCCTTCTTTTAGCCATTATGTCGAGCCGGTATTTAGGGGCTGTTGATCTTTGCTGTACACTTTTGCAGCAGTCTGTGTATCATTTAGACAAGGCGACTGTTTGCAGGTCTAGTGGGCTAAATCAAAAACAGTCAACACAGTATAAATGATACACAGGCGCTGCCCGAAGGGGTCGTCATGAAAGCATTTTACTCATTGTCACAGCCCTTTGACGTAGAACAACTATGCCTTCAGGACTGCTCCGCGATTAAAATGCTTTCATATAGACCAAAAATCGTACAGCAAAGATCAACAGCCCCTAGTTAAACACCAATATTTCCGCATTTAGATAATCGTTATCTAAATATTATTGAATCATGTGTTCTTCTTCATGATGAATATTTTCTGCCAGGCATAATTTTATATCCATTTGGCTATCTATATCCGGAGTGATTATGCCTACACCAATAGAAGTATTACTCGACCCTATCTCACTGGGTCTCTTAGCAATGTATAGCGGGCTATTCTTAATAGAACATTTATTCCCTGGCAAAAATTTGCAGCGCCCCAAAGCCTGGTACCTGAAATGTACTATAGCGTTAATTAGTTATTTTTACTTGGCCAGTTACTTGCCACTCATTTGGGACAATTATCTGGCAAGTTATCAACTCTTCGATTTAACCCAATCAAACGCTTGGCTTAGTGCTTTTACTGCCCTGTTTATTTTTGAATTATTAATCTATATATGGCACAGAGCGATGCATAAATCCAACTGGTTATGGCGGATATTCCACCAAATGCATCACAGTGCTGAAGTCGTTGATTCGATTGGAGCGTTCTATTTTAGCCCACTCGATATGATTGGTTTTACGCTGCTCGGAAGTATGAGTTTGGTCGTTGTGGTAGGCGTATCACCAGAAGCAGCAACCTACTTCCTTTTTATCAGCCAGTTTTTAGCCGTTTTTCAACACAGTAATATTAAAACTCCCTACTGGTTAGGCTATGTGATCCAACGGCCAGAAAGTCACAGAGTTCACCATGGCAAGGGAATTCATCAATATAACTACAGCGATTTACCCATTTTTGACATTGTTTTTGGCACATTCAGAAATCCCAGAACAGATGAAATAGAAACGGGGTTCTACCAAGGGGCGTCAAACCGCGTATTAGAGATGTTGTATTTCAAAGATATCTATACTCGAAAATAATTATTGAATTAACTTAATCAGGACTCTGTTAAGAGTCCTGTATAATGCATAATTTATTTCAACCAATTAATTCAGATGCTTACATTTTTAATGTTGAGCTAGCCGTTTATTTCATAGCAAGCTGTTTAGGTTATTTAAGGGTTAACACGCCTAGTTTATAGGGTTCACCGCCATAGCCACCATTCAGTGAGGGCCCGGAGTCGCCCTGGAATACAAACTGTAAATTACACGGGTCGATGGTGAGATATTCATCGAATCCTGAGCGGATCATTTCACCGTGGCTGATGCCATCGGCCCATTTGCCTTCAACCCAGTCTACATTGGCGTTGCCCGCAAAGGGGTTTTGTTCGGTATCGGCCAGCGGTGTCCAGGGCCCATCTAAATCTGTGGCCATCCAGGAACGGAAAAATCGCGGGCCATATGCGCCGTCTTCACTGTTAAAGGCCTCCACCAATAACAGGTACTGATCGGTGCCATCCACTTTATACACATTGGCTGCTTCAAATAAAAAACTATTGCCGTTACCGCGATGGTCTTCCATAACGACTTCATAACCCACAAAGTTTGGAAAATTTTCTCTGGAGGTTTTTGATTTATACAGCACGCCATCGTCTCTGGAGAAGAATAAATGGCAGTTCACATCGTCACAAATTACCCAGTAATCCAACTCAGGCTTACCTTTTTCAATGGGTGGCCCCTCCTGTAAAAAATCTTTCCTGGGTGTCCAGCTATTAATGTCGGTAATATCGCGGGTTGTTGCATAGCCCCGCCCCCATTGCGTAAAGTTATACCACAGGTTGTGCGGGCGATAATAAAACACCTGGGGCGCAACCGTGTTTCCCACAAGCGTACCATTCATAGGTTGTTGAACAGCCTCAGCCGCGCTTTGCCAGTCGGCAAAGTGGAAGTACACCGATTTCCAGGAGCCATCGTTTATGGTGGCCCAGATATGGTATTCGTCATCGTAGTACACAACAGATGGATCCTTAATGCCGAATATTCCCTCGTTAGGCGAAACCAATGCAGTACTGGCTTGCCACTGGAATGTTGTCGGCAATGGACAGGTGTTCGCAACCTCGTTGTTATCTGTATTCTTGGCGCCTGAACATCCTGTCAGCCATACGGATGCCAGCACCGCACCAATAACCTTGTGATTACACTTCATCTCATTATTCCTGCTGCTTTACCAATGATTGAAATCGCCGCGGGCGAAAACATCACTGTTAAAGATATGTAAACTTGTCAGCCATAGTATGAATATCGCTGTGAGATGAAATTATCTTATAAAGGATCCACTTTGCGTTATTTGGCAAATCACCGGAATATTGCAAAGTAACCTATAGGTTTATAAAGCAAGTTCACGACTGTGATCCTTACCTTTACTTTGAGTGTCGTTTTAAGATTGCTGATAGCTATCGTCAGTCATCACTTAAAGTCGTGAGCGCGTAATATCAAGTAGCGACTTTTCAAGCGTTTGCATTTCCTCACTGTCACATTCATAGCGCTGCATCACATTGGTTACACCCCGTAAATTGCCACTCAGCGTAAAAATTGATTGCTGTATATCTTGAGAAATCAGGCCAAATGCGCCATATATGGAGCCCATTGCTTCCAGGCTTCCGGCACTCGTTCCCTGACCTAATTGGGCAAACAAGTCCGCATGTCGCTGGGCAATAGTATAATAATAGGTTTTACTAAACGTATTGCGGTAAAACTCCTCACCTAAAATATTTTGACTCACTTCTTCCCATACCACAGTGCGCTCAAAATCCACTGGGTTTGGCCCTAAACACTTTGCGGCTAAATGCTCGTAAGCCACAATGAACAGACCGGTCATTGCTGAGGTCATGCTGATACTTTGTATCCGTTCTCGCATTGCTTGTTTCATTGCATTCGCGTTGCTCTGGTCGCCGGCAAACAGTGACATGAGTTCAAAAACACCACTATTAAGCAGTGGCTCCGACATTTTCACCATTGAGGTGGCAAATTTCTTATCTTCTTCTTCAATTATTTTAAAATCGCCGCGGTAGAGGGCGTTTATATAAACGGCGCCATCGTCTTCGGCGTTAAGTGGCCCTTTGCCTACCCTTGCGATATAGGCAACCTGGTCAAGTGCTTCCTGCCTGCGCTTTTTAGCTTCAGTGATTTGCTGCCATACTTTGGAATGGTGCTTATCTGGCTTGATATATAATTCTTTACCTATCTTTTCGAGGTCAGTTGCAGAATCGGCAGCTGTTATGTCGGATTGAAAAGATTGGAGTAATGCGTTGTAGCTGGCATCGCGCTGTAAATAAAGCTTTTCCAACATTTGCTTTATTGCGGGCTGCGTATTAAAAGCAATAAACAGTTCTTTATTTTCCTCGTACCATGCTTTGGAAGCCATTAAAGCTTCCTCGGGTGAAGAGAAATCTGCACTGGCAGGGACACTATGCGAAGTAAAGTAACCGGATAATAAATCGGGGATCTGTTGAGCGACGTATTGCCTGACTTTATCCTGAGTTCGCAGATCGGTAGAAAACCAGTTTGCTAATGTCCGGGGTTCCGCCGCGTTAAGCAATGCTTTCAGGTTACCATTTTTCGCCAACGCTACGCGGGCATCAACTTCCGCAAAAATATCTTTGGTTTTTGCCTTTTCAATGGTGTTTGTTATGGTGGCTTTGCCTTCAGTCTGCTCTGCAGGCCACACCGCATTTAGAATATAGTGTGACTGCACAGCAAACTCACTCAGAGCCTCCTCATCGCCCTTAACAGCAAGATTATTAACTGTTCGACGTTGCCATTCATCTACCCCGTCAAGCGCCATTCCACCAATGCCAGCACTGGTATAATCAAAAACGCCTCTGTCATCGCCAAAGCCACTGGCAATCACATTTAGATCGCCTTGTCTTATTTTTAACCCCGCATCCCTGGAACAAACCCTGGCTAACTCGTACTTGTAACCTTCACGTAGTTCGTCGTCCAGCTCAAACAACGCTTTATCAAAATGACGGTTAAACACAGAAGGTCTGAACAGATTGAGCAGCTGTACCGGCTGTAACGCTCTGCCCGATGAATTACTTTGCGTAGTCATTTCACTCAGCCAGGCTTGCAGTACAGGCATGCACCCCTTACCGCTTTTTTCGCGCAACACCGCATGGCGTCCGCTTGCCACATCCTGTTGCTGTATCCTCAGTTCCTGCAACTGTTGCGTTAACGAATTGGCAATTTCATGATTACCATCTCTTCGGGCCTCAGCAATTTTTGTTTGCAGTTCGATGATTTCGGTATTAAGGGCACTCATTTGTGCATTTATTCTTTGCCTTTTCTTTTGCTGAAGCTGTTGCTGCCTTACCCTGGATTCTTCAGCAGGGTGCATTTTTGCGGCATTATTCTGTGCACTCTGACTAAACAAATCATTCATTTGCTGGCGGATTTGATTTACCCGTTCAGCATCGCCTGCCGCTTTGGCTTGTTGAGCTTCAAGGCGCAATGCATCCATTTTTTGCTGCACCTTTTGCTCTTTCTCTTTTCGCTTTAACTCTTTTAAACGGGCTTCTTCGATAACCTCTCTTGGCTCGGCGATACCTTGCAACATCGCTGGGAGTGTATAACCTGAAGTCAGAATGAATGGCGCTGTTGTGTTGCCAGCCGGACCACCATAGAACACATACATCTGTGTGTTATCTTTGTTTAACGCGGCAAATAAGGTAACGACTTGTTGTCTGGGAGGATGAAACTGAAACTTGAGTAAATTAAGTGCCGCAAAATATTCTCCCTGCAGTGGATATACTTGTGGATTAGTTAACGGCATGGTTGCATCCAGTGTCGCGACATCGATAATCACCTGCCCGCTAACAGATTCACCCTCGCCAAATTGCAAAGCCAGCGCCTGTCCGTGATTAGCGCCGCGACCACGCTCCATGCTCATTGCGGCTCTCTGCTGACGTTGGTTGTCGCGTGGGCCTTTTGCCGACGTTGCAGCCGCCCCTTTTTCGAGGTTAACGGTAATGAACTTTAGCTTGTCACGTTCCGGTAGCAGTCCAACCCAATGCTCAGGAAGCTCTGCAACAGCAGTAGTTGCGTACGCCGTTGCCGAGAGGACTGATGAAATAACAACGACTGCTGCTTTTAATAATTTTTGCATGACTCATCTATCCCTTGATAAGTTTCTGCTTATTTCTGTAATACAGCCTGAAAAAGCAGGTATCCATATATAGTATATTCGCTCCTAGCATAGTCTATAAAGGTTAAGGTGACTAAAAAGAATGCCTTTTAAAACCCCAAAATAGCCTTAACTAACGCAGGAGTTTGCGAATATACGCTCCTATAAAAACGGTGATAAACACAATTCCCGCAACAGATTCTAATACGGTTAGTGCTGCTATATCACCGCTGGGTTCATAATCCGGCCACTTGCCAAAAAAGTTTCCGGTAAACCCCTGAACACTTAAGGCAAGCGATGCTTGCCAGCTCATATCAGGCTGGCACAGCCTGAACAATAACATAAACAGTATAATGATCAGGGTGGAAGAAATGGCAATATTTCTGAGTCTCACGCCCCACCCAAAAACATGTCCGAACAATAATCGGGTTACTGCAAAATGAGGTTGCTTCTGACGCATAAAAAAATACGCGTCATCTTCGGCATCCAGTTGACCCGTATCACTAAACCAGTTCTTCAATGAACAATAAAGCTCTGCCGTTTTATCATCCGTATCCTGCTCCTGTATAATAAATCGCCTCGGTTCCAGTGACAGCGGGAAATGCCGTTCTTTAACGTAAATATCGTTAATAGGCAGAAATACCAGTCGTGCTGCACTGAGTCGGTTGAGCTGTAGTTTACAGGCTTCAAGATGGTTATCCTCAATGTAGGCATTGCCATCTATGGTTGAATTTTGTAGCACCAGATTGCCAACAATACCGTTATTGAGCAGGCGCAGATGCCGTTCTATGGAAGTACGCTGAAACGAAAGTGCAGCCAGACCGGGATTTTTAAATGTAGTGTGAGAAATGCTTAAATCTTTAACAATGGTTGCATCGGTAAGGTTAATGGTATCGATGTTACTTTGACTAATGGAACAGTTTTGTATTGTAGTGTTGTTAACGTAAACGGTATTAATGTCACACGCCTGAACCCTTAACTTACCTTGTATTGTAGTGGTGTTCGCGGTTTCAGAATCATAAAGTTCACGACCAGCATAAAATCCCTTAATCACTCCCCTGCTGGTTTCAGTTTCCTGGTCCTGATCACCGATAACTTCAATATCATTGTAAAAGGTACCACCTAGTGAAACCACACCCGAAATTGCCACTTCATTGAGCCAGATAATGTCTTCACAGCCCTGCACACCAAAGTCCAGGTACACATTAGAAGCACAAAGTCCGCGCAAAGAAACACCACCTGGCCCACTAAAATCACAGGATTCCATATGCAGGTTATGTTGGATATTTGATGATTTTAAACTGAAATGTTTACTAAATCTGCTGCTGCAAAACCACAGGTTACCCGGAAAATTGCAGGCAATTAGTCTGAAATCATCAGCAAACTCACAGTCGAAAAATGCACAGTGGCTGGTCAGTGTTAACCCTTCGATATTCACCACCCCGAAAGTACACTGTCTGAATACAATTAATGGTACGTCCTGTTGCAGGAGTAACGATAACTGTTCCTGACTGAAGGTTTCCCCAATGTAATACTCAAAAGCGGGACAATCGCTGGGTTGCTCAAAACAAACTGCCGACTCTAACGCTAAACCGCGTTCTATCGTCCTTTTCGGCTTGGATGAAAACTGAGCACATAATTCTTCACCAGCACCAAGGTGCCTTATCCCCAGTTTTTTGAGCTCCAGCCAGTATACAAAGAAAAGCGTTTTATCTTGATTAATAATAACCGAAAACCTCGAATGTTTCGGCTCGGTAAAAACACAGTGAAACGTCTTATAATTCAATGCTCATTCCCTGCTTAGCAAAACCCATAAAATGGTCTGACACGACGTCTTCGAATAATTGCCAGTCATCACCATAACTCATTAACAGCATCTTTCGTTTTACGTTATCCGGATATGCCATTAAGGAACTCAGGTTTGCATGCACCGGGTTTCCTTCATGTAAGGACACATCGTGAAAGCAAAAATCGTAATCGTATTGTTTTACTATGTCCAAAATGGCAAGGGTATCTGCGGTATAGAGAATTTTCTTATTGATACAAATGCCATAGCAGGGTTTACCAGGGGTATGTGACACCTCGAAGACCTCATAATTAACGCCTGCAAAGCTAAACTGGTTGTGCTCAATAAAACGCACATCAAAAAAATCCTCCAAGGTAGCGTCACCCTCGCCAATTCTGCCCATTGAGCCTTTTAGGGTCTGGTGCCACAACTCTTCATAAATTTCGCGTTTTAAGTAAAGGGGCACTTTACGTTGTAGCCGAAACAGATATTCATAGCCCACGCGCTCTAATCCAAATACATGATCACCATGAACATGACTAATGAAAATACCGCAGATGTTGTCAAACCCAATGCCACAGGTGTTTAAAGCGCTTTTAATGGTAAAGCCACAATCAATCAGAAAGGCCCCGGACTCTTGAACTATTGCGGCTCCTGTATTAAACATTGTGTCGGAGTCTGAACTCCCCGTTCCCACCATTTTAAAAACAACACTCATAAACTCTGCACCTTCACTGGCAATAACAATAAAAATCTGCACCGTAAAAATTACAAACCGCAGACCCAAGCAAAGCACAAAACTACTATATAGCAGCCTCAATTGCATAGTTATCAATGACATTTGCGTAAAATTAGGAGTTAAAATATCCTTACATATCATGAGAGGAATAGTCGTTCGGGCTCACCTTATTATTTATAAGAACATGCCAGGCAACAGGGAGGCAGCCAGCCATGCAAGTTATCATTAAAGATAAATTCACCTTACTCACCGACCGGCAAGACGGCGGAAAAGTGAAATTTGGTCTTGGCTTGGGGATAGTGTTGTCAGTTGTTTTTGCCTGGCTGGCGCTGAACGACTGCAGGCCACTGTAGAAAGTAAGACATCCTCCGAATTAGAAATCAACTGGTATCAATACCTTCAGCAACAGTGACCAATAAGTAATTTAGCTAGCCGTTTCATACAAGGCCAGCTAATTGAAATAGGTCTATTAGCCAAACAATGCAATGTTGCCAGCGCAATTACGTAATCGCGTTAGCGTCTTCGTAAAATCGTTTCTCCAGCAATTCATACTCTTCGTTTAATGCTTCAAACTGACCGTTTATTTTTTTATTAACAAAGGCGGCCATTAGTTTTCTGCCACCGAGAATAATAGCCAGCGTCGCTACGCAGAATGAAATGGCCAACGATGACACCTCAAGCCCCATTCTGGCAATTACAGACAGCACCAGTATCCAGGTGATAAGGGTAATAACAATCCCTACACTGCGCAGAAACGAAGGCTGTTTCCCCAGAATCAGCAACAAACTTCTGATAGATGGATTTTTGGGTTTAACTGATGTCAGCCTGTTTGCGTAGCTTTCAATGTCAATTTGATTGTTGTGCTCTATCCCTTCGGAATCCAGAAACTCCCTGAGTCCCTGGCTAAGGTTAAAGGCGACACCTTTCTCCCGGGATTTTTGTATTCGAAAATCAACGAAATCTGCTGCCCTTTCGCCATAGCAGGCCATTACATCCTGGTAAATTCGGTTTTGCACCTGTTTGTCGGCATATTCACGGTACGCAAAATCGGTTGAGCCATCATTTTGTACCCAGTACACCACGGTTTCTGTTGCGATTAAGGCACCAAAGTCACTGATAAGATCATCAACCATTTTCTTTCGGAAGCTGCGCATTCTTACCGAGTTACCAATTGCGTTCCCCATAGCGGCGCCGACTGCCGCGCCTCCTGCCGCGCCTCCTGCAGCCATGGCAATACCTGTATTTCGACTCATAATAAGATCCTCATTATTTTTTAAGACAAACAGGTGATTCACTGAAGTTGTGTTCAGTTGTGGTGTACCGGCCTACCCCAAACAGCCCTTTTGATTCGACTATTGAGACTTATGGCTACCAACATCAGGTTGGCCACACCCTGGCTCACCTCACAGGCTAACCCCGCCTGCACTATTACCTTAATGAGGCACCTCGCTGGAGTGTTATCGCTGCGGCGACAACAATTATCAAAGACACGACAAGGGTTTGGTATATCACTTATTTTCTGCTGCGCGCCTGCAATCGGGATTTTTATAAAATTCTCGATAGCAGCGCGGTTAAAGGCTTGATGAATGGAGTGCCTGCTTGCATAACTTACCTACCATTCGAGCTTTTCACCTGTGTCATGAGCGATAACGCGAGTGAAGTGTATAAAAGTCTCGACGCCGCTTTTTTATAACCAGCCAAACGCGCAAAGGTGGTGCTTTATAACGGCTACTATGCGCCAACATAGGTCATTTGTGTGGTATTGGGTATTCTCCTATAACTTATCTCATTGTTTAATATGCAATTATTAACATGGCATTGTTAATGCTTTCTGTTTAACACTAAATTGATTCATAAACACGATCTATGTGTTTGAGCAAAGACGCTCATGCTGTGCCAGCTTGCTGGTAACGGCATGGGCGTTTTTTTGTGCCCGAAACTTAATATCGTTTAACCCAATACAGGAAGCTAACATCATGATTACCGATCGTACCCAGGTTACTGCAATGATCCAGTCTGCCAAAATTACCAAGGGCATTAAATGGTCTGAAATCGCCGAAGTTGTCGGCCAGTCAAAAGAATGGAGCACAGCGGCATGTTTAGGTCAGATGGCCATGACTAAGGAGCAGGCGGAAGGCGTAGGTTCACTGCTCGGACTCAGTGATGAAGCTGTGGCCTGGCTGCAAATTGCGCCTTATAAAGGATCTTTGCCCACTGAAGTCCCAACCGATCCGTTAATATATCGCTGGTATGAGCTGGTAAATGTTTATGGCACCACGCTTAAAGAGCTTATCCATGAAGAGTTCGGTGACGGCATCATGAGTGCTATCGACTTCTCCATGGACTTACAGCGCGAGGAAGACCCTAAAGGCGACAGAGTTCACGTTGTGATGTCAGGTAAATTCCTGCCTTACAAAATGTATTAAAGGTTTCATTGGCTGTTCCCGGCCGGTTTCGCAACCTAACACCGTTTAGGTTGCGCCTTTTTATTTACTGTTTTGTCAATTCTAACCGAAAAACTGTTTACTCTGTCCAAACTTACAGTACAGAACCGTCGCTATCTGGTAGCATAGCGCTATTGATTTAATGGCTTTCACGCCCTGCCTCCAAATGTACCTCCAATAATGACTCAATCTTCGGTTTTTACTTCCCGCTTTGTCTGGTTTTTGTGTGGGCGAGGTATCTTTAGTGCCATTGAGTCTATTATGGCAGTGGCTTTTGCCTGGCATTTATACGAACGTACCGGCGATCCTTTTGATTTAGCACTGGTCGGCCTGTTCCAGATTGTGCCGGTTTATCTGTTATTTCCTATTACCGGTTGGGCGGTAGATCACATCTCCCGTAGCAAAATTTTGCTGGCTGGTGCCACCATGCAACTGCTGGTACTTAGCGGCTTTGCGCTGCTAATGATGACACCAGACTTTAACAAGTGGTTCCTGCTGGCGTTAATCAGTCTGCACGGATGCGGTAAAGCTTTTATGTCGCCAGCTTTACAGGCAACGCTGCCAAATCTGGTACCGCCACACCATTTAAATCAGGCCGTAGCCATAACCAGCACGGTGTGGAATATTGCGCTAACTGTGGGTCCCTTTGTGGCGGGTATTCTGATTGCCCTGTTAGATCGCAACATCTACTGGTTATTGGTAGCCGCTGCTATTGCCACCCTCACCTGTTTTTATCAGATCCCAACCATGGGCGCAGCCAATACCGGCAAAGGCAAGCGGGACTTACTCGGCGGCTTGCGCTATGTCTGGCAAAATCAAATTGTACTGGGTAGCCTGAGCCTGGATTTGCTAATTGTGTTGTCAGGTAGTGTTGTAGCGCTGTTACCCGTATACGCAGCAGACATTTTAAATGTGGGGCCTGAGGGGCTCGGTTTCCTTCGTGCCATGCCTGCCGCGGGAGCGGTACTAATGGGCATCTACTTATCCCGCTTCAAAACAGAATTCGACAACACAGGCACAACCCTGTTTGTTTCGCTGGGCGTATTTGCCCTCTCTATTATTACTTTTGCGCTTTCTGAAACGCTATGGCTTGCGGCCTGTGCACTGTTTGTTTATGGGGCTTCCGACATGATAAGCGTGGTTATTCGCGGCGCTGTTGTACAGTTAAATACCCCGGATGCACTTCGCGGCCGGGTGAGTGCGGCCAATTCTATTTTTATTGCTTCGTCCAACCAGCTTGGTGATTTTCGCGCTGGCGCCGTTGCTGCGGCTGTAGGGCCGGTTGGCGCCACCTTACTTGGCGGTGCCTGTGCTATGGCTGTGGCGGCGGGTGGCGCCTTTTGGTTTAAAGATCTGCGCCGCTTAAAAAAGATCGAGAATTAACGGATATAAAATAGAGGCCCAGCAAAACAAAGCCAGCATGATTGCCACAAATACTGCGGCCGAGCCGATATCTTTGGCCTTACCGCTAAGCTCATGAATTTCCGGGCCTATTCTATCCACGGCGGCTTCTATAGCACTGTTAAGCAGTTCCACAATAATAATTAACAGCAAGCTGCTAACCAGTAGCACGCGCTCTACCGCCGTCACATCGAGCCACAAGCTTAACGCTATACCAAATACCAACAACGCCAGTTCCTGACGAACCGCGGGTTCACTCAAAAATGCGGCTTTCAGCCCTTTGAGTGAATACCAGGTTGCATAATATAACCGTTTAATGCCGGTAACTTTGGTGACAAACATTACTGCTCCATAACTGCTCTTTGCATTACTCCGCGCATATTTATACCACAATCTCAGGCTACCGCTATGAATGTGTGGTGTATAGATTGCAGGATAACTGGTTGGGTCATTTTCTATAGTGTAGCGTATAGCGATTAAGGAAATCTTAAGTCATGGAATTTATTGATGTTTTGACAACAAAGCAAAGCATGGTCGCCGGCGGCTGTCTTGCTATTATCGTGATTTTATATATCGCAAAACGCCTTTTTCTGGTGCGTTTACGCGCGCAGATGCAGCAACAGGATAGTGAACACAATCATTTTTATCAGGTACTCATCCTTGCCCTTAATGCACCTCTTAACCTGACAATATTTACCATTTTATTGTGGCTGACTCGTTACGGAGTCACTATCACCGGCGCGTTGCCAAAAGAAGATACTGAAATTCTGGGCCATGTCATCAAGGCCATGGTCATCATCACACTTATCTTGTTTATAGAGCGTTGGGTCACCTACGCCATAAAAGTCTATGCTGCACGCTCACCACTGTTAAATAATACTCGCAGCATTGCTAGCGGCGCTATCAGAGCTCTGCTTATTGGCTTGTGTATATTGCTGGTGCTGGGGTCACTGGGCATTTCGGTAACCCCGTTAATTGCTTCACTGGGGATCACTTCCCTGGCGGTTGCGCTAGCTTTACAGCCAACCCTGGAAAACTTTTTCTCGGGCGTACAAATTCTTATCGACAAACCTTTCCGCATCGGTGACTTCATCGAACTGGAAAGTGGTGAGCAAGGCTTTGTAGATAAAATTGGCTGGCGGTCTACCTGGATAAAAATGCTCCCAAACAATATTGTTATCGTGCCCAACAGCAAGGTATCGCAGTCAAAAATCATCAATTACTACTATCCCGAAAAGGAGCTGTCGGTGCCGGTAGAAGTTGGCGTGCATTATAATTCTGATTTGGATTTTGTTGAAAAAGTCACTCTGGAGGTGGCTAATCAGATACTGCTCGAACACGAATGGGGAGTTGAGTCTTACGATCCCTTTGTGGTGTACCACACCTTTGATAATTCCAGCATTAATTTTACCGTAATGCTAAGAACCAAAGAGTATTTTAATCGGTTCTTTGTAAAATCGACTTTTATCAAAGCACTACACAAGCGATTTAATGAAGAGAAAATTGTTATTCCGTTCCCTATTACCGCGCTCAATTTGCAGCAGGAAGGCGCGGAATCGGTAATGGCCGGCCGCTACGCAGAACAACTCGAAGCCGGTCAATCGGCGGATACAGAAACCAAATGATTAACGGGCGCACAGTACAACCGGCTGTGCGCACCGCGTTTATACAGCTATACCTTAACGGCCAGCAAATCACACTCAATGCCGTGCAACACTGAATTGGCTGTAGAGCCTAGCAATAACTGCACGCCACTTTGACCGTGAGTACCCATCACAATAAGATCAGAACTCAGCTTCTTCGCCATCTCATGGATCTCCTCAGCAGCAGAACCAATTGCTACGTGCAGATGAGTTCTTGGGATACCGTGTCCGTCGGCAATGCCCTGTAATTTCTTAAGGGCCTGTTCACGCACCTCTTCTGAAAAATCCCGCTCTAAAAACAAGCCATAGGGCTCAAAATTAGTTTGCGGATAGGCAACGTAAATCAGATTTATTTTGCCCGCTGAACCAGCCAGCTCCAGGGCTTTTCCCACCACTTTACTGTGCTCATTGGCAAACACATCAATTGCAACTAAAACGCTGTTATAACCACTCATTGTCAGCCTCCTTATTTGGCTGTTCTGTTTACCTTAGTGTAGTACATCTGTGTGATGACTATTTGATGTTTATCAATATTTTAACTGTTCGGTAAAATCGTTTCATACACCAGCGCTAAACCGACTGGGTTTCATGATTCACTTCAGCCAGGGTATTCGCCGGTTTAAAGGTCGAGGCACAAGCCTCCTTTAAGTGTAACTGATAGGCCTTAGGCGCATCGTCTTCATCGATAAAGCTCCCCGGATGAATTAGCGGAAAGATTTCGTCGTAACGTAATACGGTGTGCTGATCAACCCGGCGGAAAATGTGCGTACGATTCAAGTCTTCAGTACTACTATGACCAGTAGAGGATAAAATATCCACCATGGCCAGGATGGTTTTCTTATGGAACATGGCTACCCGGCTACTTTTGTGATCTACATCCAGCCCTTTATATAAATTTGGATCCTGAGTCGCGACGCCGGTCGGGCAGGTATTAGTATTACACGACAATGATTGCACACAGCCAATGGCAAACATCATTCCCCGGGCACTGTTGCATAAATCAGCGCCTAAGGAGAGGTTTTTGACAATCTGAAAAGCGGTAATAATTTTACCTGAGGCAATGATTTTTATTCGCTCTCTTAGGTCGAATCCCACCAGGGCATCATCCACAAATGCCAATGCTTCTCTGAGCGGAAAACCAATGGAATTAGAATATTCCAGCGGTGCCGCACCGGTGCCGCCTTCCCCACCATCCACGGTTATAAAATCCGGTGTGATGCCAGTTTGCTTCATGGCTTTACAAATGGCCAGAAACTCACTTTTTCGCCCCAATGCCAGTTTAAAGCCGATGGGCTTGCCACCGGATAGCTCACGCAACTTCTGAATAAACTCAAGCATTTCAAGCGGTGTGTTAAAGGCATTATGGGTAGGCGGTGAAATAACATCTTCGCCAGCAGTTACGCCACGGATGTCCGCAATCTCCTGACTGTTTTTATGGGCCGGCAAAATGCCCCCATGGCCAGGCTTAGCACCTTGTGAAAGTTTAATTTCTATCATTTTTACTGCTGGCAGTCTGGCTTTTTCCTCAAATTGTAATTCGTTAAAACGGCCATCCTTAGTTCGACAGCCAAAATAGCCTGTACCTATCTGCCATACAATGTCGCCGCCATTTTCAAGATGGTAAGGGGTAAGCCCGCCCTCGCCGGTGTTCTGGTAAAAACCACCCAGTGCAGCGCCTTTATTTAACGCCAGCACGGCGTTTTTACTGAGAGCGCCAAAGCTCATGGCTGAGATATTAAGAATACTGGCTGCATAGGGCTGTTTACATTCCGGACCGCCAATAACAACCCGGGGATCATCATCGAGATCGTCAACGCTTAAAGCTGACAAGGAATGACCAATCCATTCATAACCCGATTTGTAGGTGTCAATTTGAGTTCCGAATGGCACACTGTCCATACTGCCTTTGGCACGCTGGTACACAATTGAGCGAAACATCCGGCTAATTGGCCGGCCACTGGTTTCGGTTTCCAGCAGGTATTGCTGAAAAAACGGCCGGAAATCTTCGATTATCCAGCGCATACGGCCAATCAGGGGAAAGTTAACTAACAAGGAATGTTTGTGCTGCCGAGCATCGTAAATTGCCACACCCAGCAGGCCACCACTGAGCACTACTAACCACCACAGCACCGGCAACCACAGGCTTAACACAATACTGATAACCAACGCCGCAATCAGGTAGGTAAAAATTAACTGTCGCACATCAACTCCTTGATTATATTGATTTGGCAGGTTCTATATGAATGATAACATCATACAGATCAAACTCCTCTTTGAGGCGGTCTTCGAACGCATGAGACAGCGCATGCGCCGCAGTGAGCGAGAGATGTGGATCTATTTGTACAGTGAGGTCACAGATCACCTGTTCGCCCATCGCCCGACTGCGAATAGCAGTCACTTGCTCAATAGGTTTAAACTCACTGACAATTGCCTCAAGCTGAGCCGGCGTAAACAACTCGTCGGTTACATCGGCGTCTACGAGTACCGGTAAAGCCTGCTGAAAAAGCTCCCAGGCCAGCTTGCCAACAAACACCGCCACCAGTAAACAAAATAAGGTATCCAGCCAGTAATAGCCTAGTGCAGCGAGTTGCCAGCCAACCAGCACGGCAATAGAGGTCAGTACGTCGCTGAAAGTATGCCTGGCATCTGCTGCAAGCAGCTTTGAGCGTAGCTTCTTAGCCTGTGCACCTTCCCACTGACTGAGGGTAAAATTAACGACTATGGCCAGAATGAGAATGGCCAGTCCGGTATAACTCTGCTGCACCACCTGACCGTGATTTTCGATAGCATAGGCCACTAGTTCGAAAGCCACGACGCTTAGCAGCACGGCTAAAATAAAGATAGCCAGGTATTCAAATTTCTGATGTCCGTAGGGATGAGAATGATCCGGTGGCTTATGACTAATCCGCATGGCCACAATCGCGATAATGTTATTAGTTAAATCGGTAAGTGAATGTAAGGCATCGGCCAGGATCACCGACGACTGCGTGACAAAACCGATAATCAGCTTTATCAGGCACAGTAGCAGGTTTACCACCCCTTCAATAACGAGTACGCGGGTGATTGCACGGTTTTTTGACGTCTCCTTACTCATTCTGGACAATTCCCCTCACGCTACTTCGTCAAGTAAGTTTACAGCACAAATCACACAGCTAAACGCAGGTAAAGCACAATAATTGATCAATAATACGTCAATTATTTGACTTTTGTAGCATTGCGTGCTCAATTAATCACCTGTAACATTCGGCTTGAAATCGGTAAGTTTACGATTCTTAACATCATAATAATCCATAAATATAAATTCTGGCATTAAATCAGTCAGATAAAATAATAAGTGCGCGAAAATGGAAAAATTAGAAACCGTAAAACGATTAGTTCGTCAGAACAATTACAGAGACAACGACATAACCTATAAACAATGCCAGGAGCTCGGCGTTACTGTTAATCGTGTTGGTCTGGAGATATTCGCCCGTAAATTGCGAGCGATGGACAGAGCAGACGAAATCAATGCGCACAAAGAGCAATCCATGGCCGCTCAGGCAGAACAAAACAGTCTGCCTGCCACTAGTTTGTCTTTTGAGAAATCCTCCTATATTCCTGGTGCTTTTGAGCAGAATGACTCATCGTCTACTCAGTACTCTAACGTTACGCCGTTAAGTAAGGCCGAAGTTCATCGCAAACCTTTGCCGAACGATCCTACCGAACGTAAACGGGAGATTACCTTTGAATTGGGTACAATTAAGGTGCGTGAATACGAATTGCTACAGGAACTAAACATACTGGAACACAGCGAGAGACTGGCAGAGGCTCACTAAAGCTCAATTTAGGTCTCCTTATCGAAGCCTTATCACCACTACTGTAGTTCGTTACACCGGTTAGTCACCAAAGAGTGTTCCTATGGCAACTAAGACACTGGTGTAACAGCCAGGAATTCGCTGTATTTTTGCCTAAGTAACTTTGCCACGCATTGAACTATCGTGATATTTTGTAGGAAATCAGTCATTCGATAGCTTTTAATGGAATATATATTTTTACTCTTCGCTTTTGTATGTGGCCTGGGCGTAAAACTTATCGGCATCCCCCCTCTGGTTGGCTATCTGGTTGCCGGATTTTTGCTTAACGTATTTGGCTTTTCAGCCACGCCTGCCATTACTACATTCGCCAATCTGGGCATAACCATCATGCTCTTTACTATTGGCCTTAAACTGAATTTAAAAGATTTATCCAAACGGGAAGTATGGGCCGGGAGCATTGCGCATACTGTACTTTGGGTAGTTGTGATCACCGCTTTTCTGATAGGAGCCGGTGCTGTTCTAAGTGCATTAACGGGCCAGGTGGACTGGCAGTCTGCAGCTTTGATTGCTTTTGCCCTGTCGTTTAGCAGTACGGTATGCGTTGTTAAAGTCCTTGAAGAAGCCGGTGAATCAAAAACCCGCCATGGTAAGCTGGCTATTGGTGTGCTGGTTATGCAGGATATCTTTGCCGTGGTTTTTCTGGTTGTCGCCACCGGTAAAATTCCCAGTTTGTGGGCGCCGCTACTGTTGCTCATAATTCCATTAATGCCTGTTTTAAAGCGTGTACTTAATCAGTCCGGGCACGGTGAGTTACTGCCTCTCACCGGGTTTATATTTGCCCTGGGCGGGTATCATTTATTTGAGCTGGTGAATATCAAAGGCGACCTTGGAGCGCTAATCTTTGGGTTATTATTTGCTCCTCACCCGAAAGCCGCAGAAATGGCAAAGTCGCTGTTGGCGTTTAAAGATCTTTTCCTGATTGGCTTTTTCTTGTCCATCGGACTTACCGCACTGCCGGATATCAACATGTTAATGATGTCGGGCCTGCTGGTGCTTATTATACCTATCAAATTTATGCTGTTCTTCTGGCTGTTTACCCGCCTGCAACTGCGCGGCCGCACCGCCTACCTCGGCGGCCTGGTGCTGTCTAACTACAGTGAATTTGGCCTTATTGTGGGGGCGTTGGCCGTAAGCCTTGGCATGCTGGATGAAAAATGGCTGGTAGTGCTGGCAGTCACCACTTCAATTTCGTTTATTTTTACCAGTATTGTGTACCGTTACTCACACAGTATCTACCAACGTATAAAAGAGCCGGTGAAAAAGCTGGAGAGCCCGGTTCGGCTCAAAGAAGATATTTACCCCGAGATTACCCGCGCCAAGATCCTGGTAGTTGGTCTGGGTCGGGTTGGTATTGGTGCTTTTTCCTCGTTAAATAAAATCGCTGATTCCCGCGTATGGGGAATGGATGCTGACCGCGCAAAAATACAACGCATGCGCAGAGACGGCATGAATGTAATTAATGGTGACGGAGAAGACGTTGACCTATGGGAAAATCTGAATATCCGCCATGTGCAGCTGGTGTTACTGGCCCTGCCGTCTATTGAGGATGCCATCAACATTACCAAACAGCTTAAAAATGCGGGTTACACCGGCAAAATAGCCGCCATTGCCCGGTATGAAGATGAGGTATCTGCGCTGGCCGATAACGGCGTGGACAAGGTGTTTAACTTCTTTACCGAGGCCGGACTGGGTTTTGCTGAGGAGAGCTTGTCTTTAGTCGAGTAATCAGCGTGTTATACCAAATGCTAACAAAGGACAAACCGATAATCGTTATCATTTGTATGTAACTGTTTTTTAAAGAAAAACTTGATAAGTCGTACAATTCCACCTACACTTTAGCCATCAAACGTTCAGGAATCAGATTATGCAAGGCGATAAATCGGTAATTGCCATACTAAATGAAGTGTTAACCAGTGAGTTGACTTCGATCAATCAATACTTCCTTCATGCCCGTATGTTTAAAAACTGGGGCCTGGAAGAGCTTAACGAGAAAGACTATAAAAAGTCGATTAAAGACATGAAACAAGCCGATGAACTCATCGAGCGCATTTTGTTTCTGGAAGGTCTGCCTAATCTACAGGCGCTGGGTAAGCTGTATATCGGTGAGCACACCGAAGAAATGCTTCAATGCGATAAGAAATTTCAGGAAGAGCAACTTCCCCTGCTCCGCAAGGCAATTGCCCTGTGTGAGGAAAAACAGGATTATGTGAGTCGCGATATTTTGGAATCGTTGCTCGAATATGAAGAAGAACACTTAGACTGGATCGAAACCCAGGAATACCAGATTGAAAACATGGGTATCGAGAACTATCTGCAAGCACAAGTAATGGGAGACGACTAATGCAGGGTAATCAAAAAGTCCTTGACGGCCTCAACGAACTGCTCTCATACGAGCTAGCGGCGATGGATCAGTATTTCATTCATGCACAGATGTACCTCGATTGGGGCTTCAATAAATTGTATGAACGCATCAATCATGAGTTTGACGATGAGAAAGGTCATGCCACCAAACTTATTGATCGTATGCTGATGCTTGAGTATGCGCCGGATATGACTCAGCGTACCGGCTTTAAAGTGGGTAAAGACGTACCAGAAATGCTCGAAAGCGATTTACGTGTAGAGTATGAAGTTGGTGCTAAATTGAAAGAAGTAATCGCTGTGTGCGAAGAAGCTCAGGATTACGTTACGCGTGACTTTTTAGTGGAGCTGCTCGACGACACCGAGGTAGACCACGCGCACTGGCTGGAACAGCAGCTTAAGCTGATTAAAATCCTCGGCTTACCTAATTACCTGCAGTCTCAGATGTAAGCTACATCTGTGTAGTAAAAAATACCCAAACCGGCTCCGGCCGGTTTTTTATTGTGATCACCATTTGCCATTGCATGGTGGGTTCTGAGCAAGCTCCCAGCATAAACCAACCGCGCCATTGCCGACTACCCTCAGCCTTAAGTGGTACCGGAATTTTACCCATAAACATATTCACGCCTTCAATGTAAGCAGAGTCTATTTGTAGCCCCTCAGGCAATGTCACAGTGAGTGGGATTTGTTCTTCGATTGTCGGCAAACGATCCATCATTACCATCAGTGTACCTTCTGGTAGTTCAATTTCACAAGAATTACCAGCCAGCCAACATGACGTTTTATTATCAGGCTTATAGTTATTATTCTCGCTAAGAATATTCACCATTCCGACCACTACCGCAGTTAGCAGAATTACCGCAAAAACAATGACATGTTTAACCCTATGCAATCGCTCAAATGTTAATTTTTTGATCATTAATATCACTATTTTGTAAATGTCAGTTTTTCTTTATTGACTAGGATCAAGCGCTCCTAGTTTATGGTATCTTTTTATTATTAAAAACTTTATTATCCGCGGTACCAACTGGCCTGTAGACAATAAATCACAAACTATAGGCTTCAGGGGATGTCCGCAACCTCACCTGAAATACGTTAGTATCACGGTTGGAAACCCTTTTTTAAAAGAAGTGGAAGATTCATTACAATGAGTGAAATAAGCCAAGCACAGCCAGATTACAACTATAAAGTTGTACGGCAATTTACCATTATGACCGTTATTTGGGGTATTGTGGGAATGAGCCTTGGGGTATTTATTGCAGCGCAATTATTTGCCCCGGCCCTGAACTTCGACATTCCATGGTTAACCTATTCTCGCCTACGTCCTTTGCACACCAACGCCGTAATTTTTGCTTTCGGTGGTTGTGCATTGTTCGCAACCTCCTACTACATCGTTCAGCGTACATCTCAGGTTCGCTTGTTCAGCGATAAACTCGCCGCCTTTACTTTCTGGGGTTGGCAGGCCGTTATCGTTGCCGCAGTGCTGACCCTGCCTTTCGGTTATACAACCAGTAAAGAATACGCAGAGCTGGAATGGCCAATCGATATCCTGATTGCCCTGGTGTGGGTTGCTTACATCATTAACTTCTTCGGAACCCTTGCTATTCGTAAGGTATCGCACATTTATGTAGCGAACTGGTTCCTGGGTGCCTTTATGTTGACGGTTGCGGTGTTACATATTGGTAATAGTATGGCGCTTCCTGTTTCATTCATGAAATCCTATTCAATGTATGCTGGTGCCGTAGATGCCATGATGCAATGGTGGTACGGTCACAACGCGGTAGGCTTCTTCCTGACTGCGGGCTTCTTAGGCATGATGTACTACTTCGTACCTAAGCAGGCCGGACGTCCGGTTTACTCGTACCGTCTGTCAGTGGTTCACTTCTGGGCGCTGATTTCACTGTACATCTGGGCGGGTCCTCACCACTTACATTACACTGCCCTGCCTGACTGGACTCAGTCTTTAGGTATGGTTATGTCTGTGATCCTGTTCGTACCGTCCTGGGGTGGTATGATCAACGGTATCATGACGCTGTCTGGCGCATGGCACAAACTGCGCACCGACCCTGTTCTGCGTTTCCTGATTGTTTCTCTGTCTTTCTACGGTATGTCTACCTTTGAAGGCCCGATGATGGCAATCAAAACAGTAAATGCGTTATCACACTACACTGACTGGACCGTAGGTCACGTACACTCTGGTGCACTGGGTTGGGTTGCCATGGTATCCATTGGTTCAATTTACCACCTGATCCCGCACCTGTTCGGTCAAAAAGCAATGTACTCAACCAAACTGGTTAACGTTCACTTCTGGTTCGCTACCATTGGTGTGGTGCTGTACATCGTAGCAATGTGGATGTCTGGTGTTCTGCAAGGTCTGATGTGGCGTGCAGTTAACGCAGACGGTACCCTGACTTACAGCTTTGTTGAGTCTCTGGAAGCGTCTAAACCCTTCTATGTTGTGCGCTTCGTGGGTGGCTGCTTCGTTGTTGCCGGTATGTTAATCATGGCTTACAACACTTACAGAACAGTAAGTGCACCGAAAGGTAGCCTGGTTCCAGAACCAGCCGCAGCATAAGGAGTAGTAGCAATGCGTAATCCACATGAATTAGTCGAAAAGAACGTTGGTCTGTTAACCGTTCTTATCTTAGTTGCAATCAGCTTGGGTGCTCTGGTTCAGATCACGCCGCTGATGTTCCAACAGCAGGTAATGGAACCGGTGAAAGGCCTTAAGCCTTACACGGCCCTGCAATTAGAAGGTCGTGATATCTACATCCGTGAAGGTTGTGTAGGTTGTCACAGCCAGATGATTCGCCCATTCCGTGCTGAAACCGAACGTTATGGTCACTATTCAGTGGCTGGTGAGTCAGTATGGGAGCACCCGTTCCTGTGGGGCTCCAAGCGTACTGGTCCTGATCTGGCCCGTGTTGGTGGCCGTTACAGTGATGAGTGGCACCGCGTTCATTTGATTAACCCTCGTGATGTTGTACCTGAGTCAAACATGCCAGGCTTCCCGTGGTTAGCAGAAAACACGCTGACCGGTGAAGACACCGCTAAGAAGATGGAAGTATTCCAGACGCTGGGCGTGCCTTACACAGAGGAAGACATCGCAGGTGCACAGGCGGCAGTAAAAGGCAAAACCGAAATGGAAGCCCTTATTGCTTATCTACAATCCCTTGGCACATACCTGAAATAGTATGGACCAGGGTACTGTAGGCAGCATTTTTACTGTCATCGTCTTCGTCATATTTATGGGCATTGTGTGGTGGGCATTTAGCGGTCGAAACAAGAAAAAGTTCGACGAGGCCGCTAACCTCCCCTTTGCCGACGAAGACCAAGAAGAATCAAAGAAAGAATAGCGGGAGTTAACACTCATGAGCATGTTTTGGACAATTTGGATCTCTGTGATCACACTGGGAACCATAGTCGGAAGTTACTTGCTGTTACGTTGGAACCTGACCAACTACACCGGCCATCCGGAAGGCGAGTCAATGGGACACGAGTTTGACGGGATTGTTGAAATCAACAATCCGCTGCCAAGATGGTGGACCATTCTGTTTTACATCACAATCGTATGGAGTTTCTTTTACTTAGCTCTGTATCCTGGTTTAGGTTCCTGGGAAGGATTCTGGGGCTGGAAGAGCTCTAACCAGAATGTACAGTCTTTAGAAGAATCAGCTCAGGCACGTATTGAAGCGAAAGAAGAAGGTTATCTGGTTCAGTATGACCGTGAATTAGACTTTGCGGCTGAAAAATTTGACCCAATCTTCGAAGCGTACGCTCAGGTACCGGTAGAAGAACTGGTTAAAAACGAAGAAGCGGTTAAAGTGGGTCAGCGTCTGTTTATGCAGAACTGTTCACAATGTCACGGTTCAGATGCCCGCGGTAACATGGGCTTCCCTAACCTGACTGACGATGACTGGCTGTATGGCGGTTCGGGTGCCAAGATCAAAGAAACCCTGACTAACGGTCGTATTGCAGCCATGCCTGCATGGATCGACGCTATGGGTGAGCAAGGCATTAAAGAAACTGTTGCTTACGTGCTGAGCCTGAGTGGTCGTGAAATGGAAGAAAATCACGATGTACTGGCCGAAGCTGGTAAAGCCCGCTTCATGGCATGTGCAGCCTGTCACGGTATGGACGGTAAAGGTAACCAAATGCTTGGCGCGCCTAACCTGACAGATAACATCTGGCTGTACGGTGGCTCTGAGCGTGCTATCACCGAAACTCTGACCTACGGTCGTAACGGTGTTATGCCTTCGTTCAAGAAAACACTGGGTGACAACAAGATCCACGTAGTAGCTACTTACGTGTACAGCTTGTCTAACTAAGATTTTAAAATATAATGCAAAAGCCTCGTTTTTTACGGGGCTTTTTTATTCACCACTAGCGTAATATCAATTCGCATAAAGCCCTGATCAGGTGTTATCCGAATTCGTATTAATCGTTCCATAAAGTTCATCGGGAATGCAGTAATGGAAAAAACCGATACCAAACCCTGGTATAAATACTTCTGGCCGTGGTTTCTAATCGCCGTGCCGGTTTCATCATTTGTTATGGCCTATTTCTTAGTAAATTTTGCCGCCAACACCGAAGATTCATTGGTAGTTGACGATTATTACAAAGAAGGTAAAGCCATTAACGCCAGCATGGCAAAGGTAGAAGAAGCCCGCCGGTTACGGATCATGACCGATTTAACGGTTAACGAAGGCCAGATTGCGCTGGAATTTCATAGCGGTATTCCCAGCACCGGTAACGCCCTTAAGCTCAACTTTTATCACGTCACACTGCAGGAAAAAGACTTCTCGCTGCTGTTAACCCGCGATGCAAAAGGGATTTATCGTGGTTTTACCGAGCAGGACACCAACGGTAAATGGCGCGTATCTCTAACGCCTATCGATGACAGCTGGAAAGTACAGCAGGAAGTCTCTCTGCCTCGTAAAGATAAGATTCGATTCGTTCCCTAATGAACGTTACCGCCATCGAATGCTACCACTGCGGGTTACCGGCAGAAGCAGACAGCCCCTATCATGCCACTATACTCGGTAAAAACCGAGTTATGTGCTGTCCCGGTTGTCAGGCGGTAGCCGAAGCCATCGTCGACAATGGTCTGGAAGATTATTATCAGTTTCGCACCGAACCGGCTGCCCGGGGTGATACTGAATTTCAGGCCACGCTGGGAAAACTGGCGATGTATGACGACCCTGCCCTGCAGGAAGACTTCGTTATTGATGAAGGAATTAACAAGCAAATTCAGCTCACGGTAGAGGGGATCACCTGCGCGGCCTGCGGCTGGCTGATAGAAAAGCAACTGGCCAGAGTAAACGGCATCAATCAGGTTTCCGTGAATGTGTCGGAGCGCCGGGCTGCAGTGACCTGGTCTGACGAAATGATTCATCTGAGCGGTATCTTAAAAGCGCTTAAGAAAATAGGCTATGCGGCACTGCCTTTTCAGCCTGATCAACACGAAGCCTCTTATCAGAACGAGCAAAAGCAGTTTCTAAAAAAACTGGGGCTCGCCGGGCTGATGACCATGCAGGTCATGATGTTAATGACCGGCCTGTACTTTGATTTGTTTGGTGCTATCGAAGCCGAAACCCGCCAGTATTTTTACTGGGTTGCACTGGTACTCACTACGCCGGTGGTTTTTTATTCCGGCAGTACTTTTTACCTGGGGGCAATAAAAGCCATCAGTGCCCGTACAGTTAATATGGATGTGCCGGTGACTATCGCCGTTTTCGGTACCTATATTGCGGGGATCAAATCTACGTTGCTGGAAACCGGTGACGTGTATTTTGAATCCATCTGCATGTTTATCTTTTTGCTGCTGCTAAGCCGCTACCTGGAGCACCGCTCCCGTCATCGGGCAACGCAGATATCTGCCAATATGATGCAGTACATCCCGGTTACCGCTCACCGGCTGAGCGATGATGGCAAAGTTGAACCCTGCCTGGCAAAACACCTTGCCGTGGGCGATAAGGTACTGGTGAAAGCGGGTGAAACCATTCCGGTCGACGGCCGCATTATCGAAGGCGCTTCAGCCATTGATGAGTCCATGCTCACCGGGGAGTTTGAGCCGGTCCTGAAAGAAACTGGCGCGGCGGTATTTGGTGGTACGGTGAATCAACAAAATACCCTCATCATAGAAGTGCATCAGCAACTCAAATATGCACTGGTAAATCAGATTATACGCCTGCAATCCACCGCCATGGCCAACAAGCCCAAAGCGGCGCAAATGGCAGATTCGTTTTCCCGTTATTTTGTTGTGGCGGTATTAGCGATTAGTGCCCTCACCTTTGCCTACTGGACTGTACAGGGTAACAACGAGGCATTCTGGATAGCAATTGCGGTACTGGTAGCTACCTGCCCCTGCGCGTTGGGCCTGGCTACGCCATCGGCGCTTACCTGTGCCATGGCCAGACTCAACAAACAGGGAATATTGCTCAAGCGCGCTGATGCACTGGAGCAAATCACCGGTATCGATACCATTGCCCTGGATAAAACCGGTACCCTCACCGAAGGTAAATTCGGCATTGCCGATCGCTGGTTTGCGGATCCAACGCAGGCGGAGTATCTCTTTAATGTAACGGTAAGCCTTGAGGCTCGTTCTGAACACCCTATCAGTAAGGCATTTTCTGCCAGCGAATCGCTTGCAGTGAGTGAATTTGAGGTCACTGCCGGCGGCGGTATTCGCGGCTCGGTAGACGGTAAGCAATACCTGCTCGGCTCAGCCACGTTTACCCAGGCAGACCCGTCTGCTGTACCGGTAAGCGCCAATGTGTACCTGGTTTGCAATGGCGAGTGCCTGGCGGCCTATGAAGTTACCGACAGCCTTAAGAGCGATACGGCTGAAACCCTCGCTGGGTTAGACAGCTTTCAGTTGGTGCTATTAAGTGGAGATACCCAGCAGAATGTTGATAAGCTGGCCGCTAAGCTGCCCCTGGCAGTGGCCACCGGTGAATTAACTCCACAACAAAAATATCAGGCGGTGCAAAAACTGCAGGCTCAGGGACATAAAGTCATGATGCTGGGTGATGGTATTAACGATGCGCCGGTACTGGCCAGTGCAGATGTTTCGGTTGCGGTGGGTAATGCCACTGATATTGCCCGCAATGCGGCGGACGTTGTGTTGTTGAGCGAGTCACTCAGCACCGTACCAGCACTGGTGGATATTGCCGCAAAAACCCGCCGCAAAATCCGCCAGAATATTTTCTGGGCGCTGGGCTACAACCTGCTTATTTTACCTTTTGCAGTTTCCGGCCTGCTGTTGCCGTGGATGGCCGTGATCGGTATGTCATTAAGTAGTATCATAGTGGTCTCAAACTCGACCCGATTATTAAAGTAAGGCGGTATTGTGAGTATTATTTATGTGCTGATCCCGTTGGCTATTATTCTGGTCGCGGTGGCGCTGGGGATTTTCTTCTGGGCGGTAAAATCCGATCAGTTTCAGGATCTTGAGCGCCAGGGCTACAGCATCCTGTTCGACGACGACTTACCCGAAGAAGAACGTCACCAACAAGCCAAAACCCAGGATAAAGCTAACAACGATAATGAGTGATTACAGCTTTATTTCGGCCTTTGTCGTAGGCCTTGCCGGCTCGTTGCATTGCGTAGGCATGTGCGGAGGGATAGCCGGAGCCTTGCGAGCAGCAGTACCCGGCGGTCAGCCCCCCCTGCCCTATATTGTCAGTTATAACCTTGGGCGCATAACCAGTTATGCCATTGCCGGCGCCGTGACCGGTGTACTTGGTCAGGTGGCCCGCGCCTCAGTAAGCCATGGCCTGATGATTTTTCAGTTGCTCAGCGCCGTGATGCTGATTGCCATGGGGTTATATCTGGCTCAGTGGTGGCGTGGTCTTGCTCACCTGGAAAAACTGGGGAACGGGTTTTGGCAACGCATTCGTCCGTGGTCGAAACGTTTTATACCGTTCAGGTCACCTTTATCGGCGTTTCCTTATGGTTTTATCTGGGGCTGGTTACCCTGTGGACTGGTTTATTCAACCCTTACCTGGGCACTAGTCAGTGGTGATGGCTTGTATGGCGCTGCAACAATGGCTGCCTTTGGACTGGGTACTTTACCCGCGTTGATTGCCGTGAGCCTGGGGGCTGGCTGGTTATTAACGCTCCTGCAACACCCTAAGTCTAAGTCATTAGTCGCATGTTGCCTGATAATATATGCGATTTTCTTGATTTACCGCACCCTAACCGGTAATAATTAAACGACGCCCACACGGAGACGTAATCTATGTCAAAAGGCTCAGAATTTTCGATTCATTGTCAAAGCTGTAGTTTCAGCCATTTGTGCCTGCCGGTTTCGTTAAATAAAACCGAACTCGATTCGCTGGATGATATCATCGAGCGTAAAAAGCCGCTTCACAAGCACGATAAACTGGTTAAAGCCGGTGATAAATTTAACTCGCTTTACGCAGTGCGTGCTGGTTCATTTAAATCTTTTGTAAGTAGTAAAGACGGCGAAGAGCAAATCATTGGCTTTCATTTTCCCGGTGATATTATCGGCTTTGATGCGCTGCGCGAAAATGCTCACCAGAGCTACACCCAGGCGCTCGAAACCGCTATGGTTTGTGAGTTACCTTATGAAACGCTGGATAAAATGGCGGTTCAGTTCCCTAAACTGCGTCACCAGATCATGAGCTTTATGAGTGCCGAAATTAAGCAGGATCACGATCTGATGATGTTGCTTAACAAGCGTACTGCCGAAGAACGCCTGATATATTTTCTTGCGCATCTGTCCAAACGCTTTGAAGACCGTGGCTTTTCGCCGCGTCAGTATAACCTGAGTATGACCCGTAATGAGATTGGTAATTACTTGGGCCTGACCGTAGAAACCATCTCGCGTCTGTTAACCCGCTTCCAGAAGGAAGGCATTATCAAGGTTGATGGCAAACTTATCACTATCCTCGATTTTGAAGCGATGGATAATAAACTGCATAGCATGGATATTCCTTCCACCACTATTAGTTAGTCCGTTAAAAAGCTGTTTTTCTCTGGTTTTGTAGCATTACTTGATCCCAGACAAGTCTGAAACTGGAGAAACAGCTGTTCACGTCGTACACTCATAATGAATACTTCCCAGGGAGAGTCGTTATGATTGAGTACAGCAATATTCTGGCCGTGGTAGAACCTGAAAGGGAAAACCAGCCCGCTATCTCCAGAGCCATCGAACTGGCCGAAAAAACCGGCGCGTCTATTACCGCCCTGATGACCATCTACGATTTCTCATACGAAATGACCACCATGCTATCCGGTGAAGAGCGTGAGGCCATGCGTCAGGCCGTTGTGAACGAGAGAACAGCCTGGCTTAAGGAACAACTGGCAGAGTACGGCCAGCCCATAGAGGCTGTCGTGGAATGGAATAACCGCCCTTACGAAGCCATTATTAAATACGCTCTTGCCAGCAGCGCCGACATTGTGGTGAAAGCGACCCGCTCTCACGATGATTTACGCTCAGTGATCTTTACCCCTACCGACTGGCACCTTGTACGTAAGTGCCCTGCACCGGTACTGCTGGTTAAAGAGCACGACTGGCCCCAGGATGGCAAAATTGTAGCGGCGGTTAACGTGGGAACGGAAGACCGTGAACATGCCCAGCTCAATGATCGCCTAACGAATATTGCACTCGACTACGCCAAATTGCTGAGTGGTCATGTCCATCTGGCCAACTGCTACCCTGGCACGCCGCTCAACATTGCTATTGAGGTGCCTGAGTTTGATCCGGAATCTTATAATGCTTCGGTGAAAATCCATCACCTTGAAGAAATGGAAAAACACAGTAATCAGTACAATATCCCGCTGGATAGCTGCCATGTGAGAGAAGGATTACCCGAAAAAGTCATCCCGCAGGTTGCCAAAGAGCTGGATGCCGAGCTGGTAATCATAGGTACCGTGGGCCGTGTAGGCATTTCAGCAGCACTCATTGGCAATACCGCCGAACATGTTATCGATGAACTCAACTGTGATGTGCTGGCCATTAAACCCGAGGGCTTTGAAAGCCCTGTTAGCTAATGCAGGCTGCCGTGGCAGGATTTAGTTACTGCCACGGGTTATCACTGGATTATTCAGGGATGCAGCCTACCCTGGCTTCACGTATAATGGCGCCCATTGCAACATGGGTCTTTCTTTATCATGAGTTTACACATCAACAGTGCCGCGCCGGCAACGCAAACCAAGCAAAAATACAGCTTCAATAAGCTACAAAAACGCATACGCCGTAATGTCGGCAAAGCCATAGACGATTTTGGCATGATTGAAGATGGCGACAAGGTAATGGTGTGCTTATCCGGCGGTAAAGACAGCTACACCATGCTGGATGTGCTGATGTATCTGCAGCGTATTGCACCGATCAGCTTTGACATAGTGGCGGTTAACCTCGACCAGAAACAGCCCGGTTTTCCAGAGCATATCTTGCCAGAATATCTGCAAAGCCTTGGCGTGGATTTCCGTATTGTTGAGGAAGACACTTACTCCATCGTGAAAGATAAGATCCCCGAGGGAAAAACCACCTGCTCGTTATGCTCACGGTTACGCCGCGGCATTTTGTACCGCACGGCTACAGAGCTGGGCGCCACTAAGATCGCCCTTGGCCATCACCGCGACGATATGCTTGAGACCCTGTTTCTTAACATGTTCCATGGCGGCAAATTAAAATCTATGCCACCTAAACTGGTCAGCGATGACGGCAAACATGTGGTGATCCGCCCGTTAGCCTACTGTACCGAGCGGGATATTGAAAAATACGCCACTGCGGTTGAATTTCCCATCATTCCCTGTAACTTATGTGGTTCACAGGAGAATTTGCAGCGACAGAACATCAAAATGATGTTGCAGGACTGGAACAAACGGTTCCCGGGCCGCATCGAATCAATGTTCAGGGCGATGCAGAATGTTACCCCTTCGCATTTGGTTGATAAAAATCTTCATGACTTCAAAGCCATAAAAGCAACAGGTGAAGCACAACCAGAGGGTGACATCGCCTTCGATGCCCCCGAGTTTGAACCCGAGAGCCGCCCTGACACTGCAGACTCCATCAATATCGTAAACTTGACGGAATAAGGTTGCTATGAAAATAGGCATCGCCCTGGGCTCAGGTGCAGCCCGTGGATGGGCTCACATTGGCGTCATCCAGGCACTGGAAAAACTTGGCGTTAAAATCGACGTGGTTGCAGGCTGTTCCATTGGCGCTTATGTAGGTGCAGCCTACGCCAGCGGTCGACTCGAAGAATTAAAAGCCTGGGCGTCCTCGTTAACCGAATGGCAAACCCTGAGTTTAATGGGGATCGGTATTCGCCGTGGCGGCCTGGCGAGCGGTCAGAAGGTCTTTGACAAGCTGTCAGCTGACTTTTGCGCCGCTACATTTGAAGCAATGGATAAACCCTTCGCCTGTGTTGCCACCGACCTGTATTCAGGTCGTGAAGTGGTTTTTAATAAGGGAGAAGTGGGCAATTCAGTCCAGGCATCCTGTGCCATTCCGGCGTTATTTTCGCCCATTGCCTACCATGACAGATGGCTGGTAGACGGCGCCGTTGTCAACCCGGTCCCGGTAAACCTGTGCCGCCAGTTAGGCGCTGATTTTGTGATAGCGGTTAACCTGAATGCCGACTTCAGACCATTGCAGATAGCCCGGGAAACCGCCAAGCATGAAGAAACTCAGGAAAAAAACGAGCATTTCTTCAAGAAAAGTCAGGATGTCGTACGTCAGTGGTTCTCACCGGAACCAAAGGATAACAGTAAACAGGCACCGGGCATATTAAGTGTAATGAGCAGCTCACTGGAAATTCTGCAGGCCCGCGTAACCCGCTCCCGCCTGGCCGGAGAGCCGCCGGATATCTTAATCGAGCCAACGTTAACTGATGTCGGCCTGATGGAATTTCATCGCTGTGCTGAGCTTTGCGAAACCGGTGAGCAGGTGGTAAAACGCCTGGCCGAACAAATTCGTTATCAACTGGTGTTAGATGAAGTGTTACCGCCCTCACAAGTAGACCCTGAGGCGTTGGAAGCGCCCAAAGCGCCGGACGAAGCAAACGAAGAAATCACGTAATCACAAAAAAAGGGGCTAAATAAGCCCCTTTTCATTATCGTATACCGCTTAACTAGCTTTTTGCCAGTGCAGTAATGCGTAACGGTTCAACGGGAAGTTTTAATGGCTTACCCTGCTCTAACCATTCATTATCCAGCATTAACATCCCATTAGTAATGTTCGGTGCGCCCGGTACCTGTGCGTCGAGCTCATTGTCACTAAAGCGAAATGTCAGCCCTTTCACTGAAGGCATCATAAACGACAGGAATCCGCCCATCTCGTTAAAGAACGCTTCATATTGTTGTTTGATGTAAGCGAGGTCCTCGGCCGTGTATTCGGTCTTTACATAATCAGCGGTGGTTTCAATTTGCACCGACATATCACATAGATTAGCAGCTTCGCCAAGATCTATTACAACGGCTGCATCGGCTAACTTAAGGGCCCGCTCTTTAGGCACTAAAAAGCGCTGTTCTGGCGTAACCGTTAAGGGAATATCCTGCTTCTGGGTAACAATGGTGGCCTGATTAATGGGGCATAAGTGACTGGTGCCTACTCTTATAAAGCCAAAGGCAAACTGCAATGCAGAGGTATTTTCGTCGCCTATTTTATTAATGTGGCTGTAAAAGCGTTTATATTCCACTTCAATTTGCTCGGCGCTGGCACTCAAGGCAGAAGCAAGCAGGCTTAGTGCTACTAAGGTACGTTTCATTCGGTGATAAACCCTTTGTTGTATCGGATCATATTCTGAAGTTCATTAACATAGGCGGCACCACGTTCAGAATAGTTCATTAACCCTTCTGCCAGTGCCAGGCCCGTTACCGGTAATTGTGCCCGACGTAAGGAGGCTCTGATATGACGTAGCTCACGATAAGCGTCATGACGGTTAATATTTCGCATATAGGTGTAGGTAGCGCGCGACAAATTTTCAAATTTTGCCACTTCATGACTGGCACCACTGCTACGCCGTGCCGGTACAAAGCCGCAGCCCTTTTTATAACACCATAAACCAAAGAAATTATACCCCTGCTGAGCGAAGCGAGAAGTTCCCCAGGCCGACTCGTTTGCGGCCTGCATCAAAACCAGCTCAACGGGTAAAATATCCACTTTATTGAGCAATTTAGGGATCTGCGCGTCGGCTGGTAAATCCTGACCAACGCGATATTCACCCGCCAGCCATTCCAGCCGTTCATCGTCGTCTTCTGTCAGGCTGTTGCCAGCCGCGAGCTGACGCTGTAACGTTTGCAGGTAGTGCCGCAAACTCAGTAAGTAATCATTTTGTTTTTCCACCTCAGGTTTTAAGTAGGCAAAAAATGCCTTTTTCTTTTCCGTGGTGTCTTCTATTGCTTTAAAATCCGGGACCGGCTGCTCAGCTTGCTCGGTTTCCGGTACATCCAGAATATCGGGTTCACTGGTACCGGTCATCCACGCAAGCACCACAATCAGTGCCATAATGGCTATTGCGATAAGGATGATCTTACTGGTTTCCCGTTTATGCATCGAGTATCGAATCCTCTTTGGTGGGGTGTATTTGTTGAGGCGCATCATCAAGGCCAAACAAATCGGCATATAAACGCCCCATTACCAGCGAATAAACCGGGCCTACCCACAAAATAGCCAGCCCCATGGTAAACAGAACCAACACAAACATCATGATAAAGGCGAGTAACAACAGCGTGAAGGGCAGCAAATAGCGGTTTGTCACCCGCGCTGACAGAATGATTGACTGCAACAGCCCGAGACGTTTTTCAACCAGCAGCACTACACTAAACTGGGTGACCAGGTAAACATATAATCCCGGCAGGATAAGCAGGTTAAGGCCAACCTGCATGACCAGGCTGATCAGTAAATTGGCAGTGACCAGCACCAGAATATATGGGAAATACTGAAATAGTTCATTGATACTGGTTACCTTGTGACTAACCAGTTTTACGCCAAGCATACGAAAGCCAACAATCATCGGCGTCATTAGCACCAGCATGGCGATGTCGAGCAGACCAGCATTACCCGACTGCATACTTTCCATCGATGTCATGTCCAGCGCCAACAGGTTTATCATTATTACCATGGCACCAAGACCGATTGCCATCAGCAGGCCAGTGGCTTTTAACAACAAACCCAGATGCTGCTTATACAGGCTTTGCGCCTCGGCAAACAGTTGGCGGATATTAAACTGATATTCGCCGGCCAGAGCACGTTCCAGAGGGGAACGGTTAGCAGGCGGTTGATTATTGTCGGTCAAAATGTCGTCTCATCGGATAATCCCGGCGGGGAGTATATCATTGCCATCAGGCTGGCCCAAACTACAAACCACCGACTCAGAGTGTTACCAATCGAATTGCCAGCGCCACTAACACCACACCCATTAAGCGGTCGAGCCAGTAACCTTTATCGCCAATCAGTTTAGCCACTCTTGAGGTGCTTAACAGATAAGATAAAAAGCAAAACCAGGCACCAGTTGCGACCGCCAGATAAATGCCGTACACCGCCTTTACGGCAAAGGGGGTTTCAATATCAATGATGGCGGTAAACAATGATAAGAAGAACAAAGTCGCCTTTGGGTTCAGGCCATTGGTAAGAAACCCGCTTACCAGCGCCTTTTTCGGGCTGATAGCGGCGGTTTGCCCTGTGGTAGAGACAGTTGCGGCAGAATCCGACGGGCCAGCGCGCAGTGCTCCCCAGGCAAGATAAAGTAAATACGCCGCCGACAAATAGCTAATGGCCGCGTATAGCCATGGAGTGGTTTGAATGACGACGCTCAGGCCGATTAATGAATACGCTACATGCAGCAATATCCCTAATCCAACGCCCACACTGGTATACATGGCAATGCGCCGGCCATAACTGATACTGTTTCGAACAACAATTGCAAAATCAGGCCCGGGGCTCGCGACCGCTACCAAATGCACCAACGCAATGGTGATAAACTCACTCAGATAATCCATACGTAACGCTTCGCTTAGCAGTAATCCTGGATAAACCGGGCAACAAATTCTGGCAGGGTTTGTCCCGCCTGCCCGACAATTTTTTCTTCAAACAGCGTGTTTTGCTGACTCGGTTCGAGGTTAATTTCGATAGTCCGGGCACCACTGTCGGCTGCCATCGCCACAAAATTAGCCGCCGGATACACCTGACCGGATGTGCCAACGGCAATAAACACATCGGCCTGGGCCAGTGCCATAATGATGTCGTCCATATGCATGGGCACTTCACCAAACCACACAATATCCGGGCGCATTTGCTCGCCTGGCAGGCAACAACGACACTCAGTTGTGTCATCGAAATCATCGTGCCAGGGAATTGCACGGCCGGTATTGGTGCACCGAGCTGAGAGTAACTTGCCGTGCATGTGCAGGACGCGCTTATTGCCAGCGCGTTCATGCAAGTCGTCGACATTCTGGGTTACCAGCAAAAACTGTTCGCCCAACGCCTGCTCTAATTCGGCCAACGCTTTGTGCGCCGGATTTGGCTGTACATCGGGTTGCTGTAACTGGGCCCGGCGTTCATTGTAAAAACGATAAACCAGCGCGGGGTTGGCCGCAAAGCCCTCTGGCGTGGCAACATCTTCTACCCGGTGGTTTTCCCACAATCCATTGTTATCGCGAAAAGTTTTAAGGCCTGACTCAGCTGATACACCAGCTCCGGTTAATACGACGACCCGGGGTTTATACGTATTAGTCATGGCTAACCTCAACCGGTAATGATGGATCACCTCCCCATTCAGACCAGGAGCCGTCATATACAGTGACCTGTTCTGCGCCGGCCTCCAGCGCTGCCAATCCGATAACGCAGGCGGTTACCCCTGAACCACAGGAACAAATAACCGGTTTGGATAAATCGATATCCTGTTCAGCAAAATAGTCTTTTAAAGCCGCGGGGGATTTAAGGGTTGTACCGTTATCCAGTAATTCAGTAAAAGGGACATTAACTGCCCCGGGCATATGACCACTACGTAATCCGGCGCGGGGTTCCGGAGCGCTGCCCTCAAAGCGCGGGCGGCTTCTGGCATCCCAGATAGTGACTGACGGCGCTTCGATTGCAGCAAGAACGTTCTCGGTGTTACAGAACCATGCCTCACCGGCAGTACCGGTAAAATCCTGGGGGTCAGGTTCGCCGGGTTGGCTGACCACGTCATGTCCAGCGGCTTTCCAGGCCGGTAGACCACCATTTAACACTGCGGCATTGCTGTGGCCCATCGCAGTTAGCATCCACCACACCCGGGGCGCGCAAAACATGCCCGAGTTATCGTAGATCAGCACCGGCTTGTCTGTGGTGATACCGAGTTTGCCAAACAATGCGCTAAGCGAGGCCGGGTCTGGTAAGGTATGCGGGAGTGACGAGGCATGGTCGCTGCCCTCACCGTTTAAATCGAATTTAATGGCACCAGGTATATATCCATCGGCCGGATCATCCGCCTGGCCTGACACCGGATTAGTCATGGAAGCAAACAACACAACGTAGTCAGTTAAGTTGCTTGCGCTAATATCGTTTACCGAAATAAGTCGCGGCAATGCTATCTCCCCAAGGTGCAACTAATAATGACTGCATCACCCCGCGTAAACAGCACTAGGGTGACATAACATATTGCTTGGGATGATTATGCCAAAATTCCGCCGATATTTTAAATTATTTACTTAATAACAGCAGGATATGGGACTGTGCCCGATGATAAGGCACTTCAGGGTAAAAGCTGAGTCGTTCTACGATCACAGGAAAATCAGCTGCCTGTTCATTATGCCGGGCAATAAAATCCGTAGTAATGAAGTTAACAGCCGCTTCCAGCACCTTCTCACCACCGGTGATTTTGAGGCTTGCGTAACGCCCGGCCGGGATAGTATCGAAACGCATATCATCTGCCAGTACTACTTGTTTAGCAGGCCTTTCGCAGGCCAGGTCAAAACAAAATGCTGCTGGTGCAACGGTAGTCGGATCATTATGTAAAAAGTTAAACGTACGATATTGGTCTGGCGGCAGCTTGTGTTCCCGGCGCCAGCCAATAAAACGCTGAATACTGCCATTCAAACGGGCTGGATGACCGGTATGACGAAATGCGCATACCTTTAATTCAGGCAAAGAAACTACGTTGATTTGCGCGTTAAAATCGACTTGTGAAGTTGCTGACATAGTACTGTTTTCCTCATTCCATTGATGTAAGTAAGACTGCAACGGTGGCGTTATAGTGACTTGTTGCGCTTTAAACTGAGTTGGCGTGTAGCCGGTTACGCGTTTAAACGCCCGGCTGAAACTATCCGGCGACTCATAGCCACAGTCAAAAGCAACATCGGTAACCGGTAACCAGGTTCGGTAAGACAGCAGAAAGTAGCCGCGCTGAAGGCGGATAAGTTCGTTTAACTTCCCCGGGCCCAGCCCAAATTTTTGCTGGCACAAACGTTGAAAATGGCACGGGCTATAACCGGCTATTCTGGCCAGTTGAGTAAGCGAAATACTCCGATCATGATGGGTTTGAAGATAATCCAATACCTGTTGCACAGCTGCGTACCTGTTTTAATTAACTGTTGATAGGGCTACCCTATCAAAGCTCAGAGTGCCCTGCCCGACAGAAATTGCGATAGCGAGCTTAAAGCATTCTGATTTCCCGCTGCGGGAACGGAATATCCACATCCGCTTGCTGTAACGCTGCAAAAATGGCGGCATTTAACGCATAACGAATTTCAAAATGACGATTAGGATCGGCCCACACTCTAACGCCAAAGTTAATGCTACTGTCACCAAAACTATCTACGCCGATGGCCGGCGCTTTCTCCTCCGACAAACCATCTACAGTATTAACCGCTTCGGCAATTACGCGGGTAACGCCTTCGATATCACTGGCATATGCCACGCCAATCTCCAGCTCTATGAGCATTTGGGCAGCTGAGTTATGCAGGATCTCCCCGACTATTAATTTGTTGGGGATCTGGATGGAAACGTTATCTTCGTTGATCAGGATAGTGTAAGGCAGCATCACCTTATCCACTACACCGGCCACACCACACACCTGGATGGTGTCGCCAACCACAAATGGGCGGGTAATAATGATGGTAAAGCCTGCCGCATAGTTAGCCAGCATCCCCTGAATAGCCAGGCCAGCACCTAAGCCCACCGCACCAACAGCCGCAATGAGCGGTGTTACACTGATGCCTATATTGCCCAGCGCGATTATAATCACCAGGCCCAGAACAATCAGCTTACTCGCACCACCGGTAAAGCGGCTCAGCGTAATATCAATATTACGCCCCACCATCATGTTCTCAACGACATTGCCAATTTTGGCGGCTATCCACCAACCAACCAGCAAAATAACCAGCGCACCGGCTATCTGAAAACTGTAAGTAACGGCAAATTCAAGGAGGGTATCGTAAAGGGCCTGAGCTTGTTGTAATTCTTCTTGCATGGGAGCAGATTCAGCAGAGTTAGTATAATTCAGAGCATAAACAACAATCTGGCGCTTAACAAGCATCCGCGCAACGGCTCATTTTTCAATACAATAATGCATAAGCAGGCTCGTGCAATTGCTCTGATCAGTTGAAATCAGTAACGCCCCATTCCTGCCGAATAACACTACTTTGGGGCAGATTTGAACGATTTCGGTGCATATTGTCGACTCAATTTGTTTAACTCTTTCATTTCTATCACTTCTTTGAGTTCAAAATACTGGTCTTTAGTTTGCTAAGTTATTACGTTGTAATAAAATTCAGCAAGCACTTTGTAATACTATAAGAGCAGCTATACTGTAATTAAGAAATGTAACTATTTTTAATAGCTGCTACGCGCCAAGCGAATGGACTGATGACCACAAGGACCAGGCATGAAAACACTGATCGAATCACCGGCGTTAGTGCTAATCAAAGCATTTGGTTTAAAGCAGGCGGCCTTTTTAATCGTGTTCTGCAACCTTGCCGGGTATGGGTACATCGCTCTGACACCCGCGGCAAGTTTGCCGGTGACACTGGTTTGCGGGCTACTGATGACCTGGTTGGTTGCTTCTATGCTAACTTGTTTACTGGATGAATTGTTTATCATTGATGCCCTGCTGGCCGACGCCAGTAAAAGCCATAATGAATTTGACCTGATCACCAAAGCACCACGCATCCTGACCAATCACATGAAATCGGTATTTGATTTAACCAAGGAAATTTCACGCGAGCGGGACAAACTGGAAGAATACTTCTCTGAAATGAAGTATTCCTCATTACAAATGATTGATTCGGCCAATAAAGTATCGGTAAATGCCACCGAGCAGTCGGCCGCTACCGAATCTACCGCGGCTGCAGTCAATGAGCTCACGGTATCGCTGGGAGAGATTGTAGAAAAATTCACGCTGGTAAACCAAGCGGCTGAAAGGGCTAGCGATTTTGCCCATCAGGGCTCGCAAAATATTGCCGACCTGGTGAGTGAGTTTGCTGTCGTGCAACAAGAGGTCGCGCAAACACAGCAATCGATAATAGAGCTAGGTCAATCTGTGGAAGCGGTACTGGGCCTGACCAGCGCGATTCAGAGTATCGCAGAACAAACCAATTTACTGGCTCTGAACGCCTCTATTGAAGCAGTCAGGGCCGGCGATATGGGGCGCGGTTTTGCAGTAGTGGCCGATGAAGTGCGAAACCTTGCCGAAGACAGCCGTAAAACGGCCGACACCATCAGTCAGAGAATGGCAGAACTCGATAGTCAGCGCATTAAGGTAGCCGATAAAATGCAAAGCGTAACCAACCACTCGCAAATATGCTCGGACAAGGCGCACAATGCGGCCGAAATGCTGGCACAGATTGAAACCGAATCAGAGAACTCAAAGTCCCAGGTCATCGAGGTCTCAGCTATTACCACCCAACAAAGTAAAGCGACTGAGGAAATCTCAAAAAGTATTGAACGGGTAGTGGAAGGCGCCACGGAAAATGCCAGCATTGCCCGTCAGACCTCTACCGTGGCCGATTATCTGCGTACCCTTTCAACCCGCTAGGAGAAACCAATGATAGTTGCATTATCAGGGATGATTATCTTGTTGTTTGTGCTGGTGGGCATTCAGCTATCGATTTCCCGTAAAAAACATAAAGAAAAGGTCATGGCGACTCTGAGAATGGTTGCCATTATTAAGCGAATCATTGGCCTGAGCCAGAAACATCGTGGCTTAACTGCCACATACCTGCAAGGCAACAATTCAGTAGCAGGTGAACTTTACGAAATCAGGCAAAATATAGAAACACTCATCAACGATGCAAACCAGTTTGCCCTGACAACCAGTGAGGCTCGTTGGGTGGCTTATCTGGATCACTGGCGCCGCCTCGAATCGACCAGTATGCAACTTACGCCTCCGGAGAGCTTTAAACAACATACCAGCCTGATTGAAACCTTGTTGTACCTGCTGCAGGATGTGGCCGAACACATAGAGTTTGCCGAGACCGACCAGTCTTTAAATGAGGCGCATTTTTTATGGCGGGAATTTCCACAACTGGTGGAATATATCGGCCAGGCCAGAGCCGTTGGCGTGGCTACCGCCACCAAGGGGGAATCCAGCCAAATTGACAAAGTAAAGCTTGGCTATCTGTGCGAAAAGATAAACCTGATGAGTGACACCGTGTTTAATAAATTAAACCAGATGACTAAAGTGTCTGAAAGCGATCAATTAAATCAGGCCAAACAGGCCTGCATTCAGCTGGTAAGCCTGATCAATGAACAACTAATCCTACCGGTTAAAGTGAGCATAGCTAATCAGGAGTACTTTGCTATAGCCAGCCACACCATGGAGCAATGCAATACCCTGCTGGATAACGAACTGTCAGCAATTGTTACCCGATTTAGTTACTAACGTATATGGCTGACGTTAAAAACGTGCCATTAACTAAACAGTTAAACAATTCTGATGCTAAAAGAAAAAACCACGATGCCCGTAAGAACATCGTGGTAAGTGTGACATGCTATGAAAGCTTTGCGCTATCTGGCAACCAGAACAACACCGCCCTGCCCCATTAATGACAGCTTCATCAGGCCATTATCAGGTACGGTGACATTTTTGCTTTGTGTTTTGTTATTTGCGTTATCAAACAATAATTGCACTGATTTTCCGGCCAGCATTGGCAGGTTTACGGACAGCTCTTTAACACTTTTCTCGCCATTTACCGCCACTACATACCAATGGTTACCCTGGCGCCTGGCCAATACTACATGTTTACCCGGGTAACCGTCGACAAACTGGGTTTCATCCCATGTCGCCGGCACTTCGCGAATAAAGTCGAGCACAAGCTCAGGCTGCTCATCGAGGTTATTGGGTGTTAAGCCAAAGTGTTGGACCGGTGACTGATACAGCACACTGGTTGCCAGCTCGAAGGTATCGGTAGTTGAACGAATAGTGCCTCGTTCCTGATCGCGGGATAAACGGTCATTTAAAAACACCGGCGCAAAGTCCATTGCTGCAACGGTATTACGCGTAAAAGGCAGTATAGTGGCGTTATAAGCATGCATATCCAGAGAATACTGGTTAAACACCAGGTTTTCAGACGCTAAAACGGCCTCTGAGGTAACGAAGTTAGGAAACATACGTTCCCATCCGCGGGGTAAGGTACAGCCATGAAAGGTTACCCCTATGCCATAATCGTTAGCGTCTGAGAGGATCCCCTCGTAAAGAGCCATGGTGGCTTGTTTGTCACCGCCAAAGAAATCAACTTTAATCCCTTTCACGCCAATCTTTTGCAGCCACGCCATTTCTTGCTTACGGGCGATAGACGTATTCATTTTATCTTGTGGCGTTTGTGGCGCATCGTTCCACCAACCATTTGAGTTATACCACAGGATCACCGCTACGTTTTTGTCCGCAGCATACTGCACCAGCGCTTCGATTTTCTCCCGGCCAATACGGGCATCCCACCAGTTATCAATCAGGACATATTCAAAATTAAGTTCAGCGGCCATATCAATGTACTTGATCTGGTCCTCGTAGTTAATGCTGTTATCCTGCCAGACAATCCAGCTCCAGGTTGCCCTGCCCATTTTGTAGTCTTCAGTTGGCTCATATAACGGTTTAACCACATCATAGCTCACTGTTGTCTCAACAATGGGCTCTAAATCCTGCCCTACTGTAATGGTGCGCCATGGGGTGGTTGCCGGTAACGCCATAGAAGCAAAGGTATCGCCAATGCCGGCATTTTCACCGGGTTGCGGAAAGGCTATTTTGTAGATCCCTTCTGCATTGCCTTCACTAAGACGAGAGCCTACGTAATGACTGTCTACCCCGGTTTCAGACAGTAACACCCAGCCCTTGTCGTCATTTTTAAACAGCGCCGGAAAAGTATAACCAACACCATTGGGAGAGGCTTTGGCCATCGATTCATCGTAGGTATACCCTTCTTCGTAACTGGGCTTTGTGCCGTTCCAGCCTGTCATAGGCAGGGCTTGATGTGAGATAAAAGTGGTTGCCTTGTTCGGCAGGTTAAAACTGGTGGCTTCACTGAGTACCTTAAAACGGGTAGCTTCATTATTGGATACCACGTGGTAACGCAGCGCAATGTCGTTATCTGACACCTGAAATATGATGCTTATCTCATCCCCTTTTGCGTTACGAAAGCGACTGGTTAATCCGTTGGCCTCATAAGTTACCTGGCTGACTTTTGCTCTGTCGAGCTCATACTGTTCCAATATGGTGTTACGTTTGCTGTCGATATAAGTAAGGTTCTGGCTAAAATCACCAATAGAACTGTTCAGCCCCAGCGGTGAGCTTTCCAGAAATACTTCCCCCTTATAGGTAACGGTGTACTGAGGTTTTCCCTCTGATAGTGACAATGAAACGGCAAGGTGATTGTCCGGCCCTTTAATTGTTTCCAGTAATTCAGCCAACGCCGTCTTAGGCGCAATAACGGTTGCCAGGCAAATCGGCAATATCATTCCGTAGCGTTTCATTGTGTATCCTGTATTAGTTAGTAACTCACTATTATTAAGCTATCATAATACAATATTACTTTAACAATTTAATAACTAATCAGATCTGATTTTAACCGTTATGAAAATCGGTATTTGGAGGCATCTTACTCAAACAAAAAAATTGAATAAAAACAGCATAATCCGAACACATTGTTGGATAACAAGTTCTGTTTGAATTTAAAATTAAAGAGAGTTAACTATTAGAAATGGTGCCCGGGGCCGGACTTGAACCGGCACGCTGTTACCAGCGAGGGATTTTAAATCCCTTGTGTCTACCAATTTCACCACCCGGGCTTGGGTTGCACTGCTGTGCTGGTGCGGGCTGGTTGCCCTGAAAAAATGGAGGCGGAACCCGGAGTCGAACCGAGATCCACGGATTTGCAATCCGCTGCATAGCCATTCTGCCATTCCGCCTTTGATTGCGTTGTGACGAGAGGCCGTCTACTGCAAACGCAAAATTCGAGAAATTGGAGCGGGAAACGAGATTCGAACTCGCGACCCCAACCTTGGCAAGGTTGTGCTCTACCAACTGAGCTATTCCCGCTTTGTTTTCCTGCTGGATTACTTCCTGAATGGCTCACTTACCTAATGGTAAAAACTCTGTTGAGTTACTGTGTTCCGTTCTGGTCAGTATGTCCTGCTTCGAATGTGGGAGGCATTTTACTTGCCCAAGCGAATGTGTCAACTACTAAAAAACTCATTCGCCGCTATTTTCGCCAAAAACGAATCGTTTGGTCATAAATCCGTCATTTAGCTCAAAAATTACTAATTTTTCAGGCCCGACAGATGCGGCCATGCTGCTTTTGTGTAGCTGATCATTGACCACACCGACAGCCAGGTAGCGATATACAGTAAAATATAACCCAGGGTTACCCAGTAAATCGGGAAGCCCATAAATTCTTCCAGACCCGACAATAAACCAATTAAGGCTAGCATTTGCGCGGTGGTCTTGGCTTTACCGATAAAGGATACCTGTACCGTATCGCGCACGCCCTGGGAACCCATCCACTCCCGTAGCGCTGAAACGTAAATTTCCCGCACTAACAGTAAAATAGCTGGCACGGTGATCCACACCGAATCGTAAGAATGGGTAATCATTAATAATGCGGCAGCCACAATGAGCTTGTCGGCCACCGGATCTAAAAATGCACCAAAGGGTGTTGATTGCTGTAACTTGCGGGCCAGATAGCCGTCAAACCAATCGGTAATTGCCGCAAACCAAAAAATAAACGCGGCGGTTTCTTTTGCCCAGCGCCAGTCCAGAAAATACACACATACAAAAATTGGGATTAGAACTACCCGGATTAAGGTAATTACGTTAGGGATCGTCCACATAAACTACTCGGAAGGGTTTACCTTTTTATTGCCACTATTGTCACACGATATAACCCATTAAGAAACTGCCAATTGAATTTAATATAAGGGCATTCTTATTAACTATGCAAATGGTCGTAAATGGTTTCGGCCAGTTCGTCGCTGATCCCCGGCACGCTGGCAATCTCATTACGGCTGGCTTTTTTAAGCCCCTGCAGGCCGCCCATGTATTTAAGCAATGACTGACGGCGCTTGGCCCCGACTCCGGGTATAGATTCCAGAGAACTGGTTGTTTTAACTTTTTGGCGACGGTTGCGGTGGCCGCTGATAGCAAACCGATGCGACTCATCACGAATATGCTGAATCAAATGCAAGGCCGGTCGGTCGGCATTGAGCGGAATAGTGTCGTGAGTGTCAGCCAGAATCAAGGTCTCCAATCCAGGCTTACGGGTGGTGCCTTTAGCCACACCAATCAGTAATGGTTTCTTGTCGTGGGGCCAGTCGGCAAAAAAGTCTTCGGCCTGTCCTAACTGCCCTTTACCACCATCGATAAACAGAATGTCGGGAATTTTTTCGGCATCCTGCACGTTTTTATACCGGCGTTTGAGCGCCTGAGCCATGGCAGCATAGTCATCACCTGGCGTGATCCCTTCAATATTATAGCGGCGGTAATCGCTCTTTAGCGGGCCTTCACGGTTAAAGACCACACAGGATGCCACGGTTTGCTGACCAGAAGTATGGCTGATATCAAAACATTCCATGCGCTGGATGGGGTCGTCCCACTCAAGCGCTGACTCTAAATCAATGTAGCGGGCAAAAACCGATTTTTGCTGACCATACTGCGCATCCAGTGCATTTTTTGCGTTGGCCTGAGCCAGCTGCAGGTATTGTTTTTTCTCTTCTCTGGCGCCGCGGTAAAACCGCACTTTATGTTTTGCTTCCTGACTCAGTAGATCGGCTATGGCCGCTTCATCCGACAGACCCTGAGGGAGCACGATTTGTTTGGGAATAATCTTATTGCCGGCCAGATAAAACTGCAGCAGGAATGCTTCGAAGATTTCGGTCTCGGTGGTGGTAGAAGGAATTTTTGGGAAAAAGGCCTTACTACCCAGCAACTGGCTATCGCGGATAAACATCACCTGAATACAGGCCATTCCGCCCCGATAGGCAAACCCAAAAATATCCATTTCGTCCTGAGTACCCGCCACCCACTGACGCTCCTGCACTTTACGCAGCGCGCCAATCTGGTCGCGATACCGGGCCGCCGCCTCAAAGTTAAGCTGCTCACTGGCGGCTTCCATTTTATCGGCTAAGGAATTGATCACCTGCTGGTTCTTGCCTTTCAGGAACAGCCGCACCAGTTGCACCTGTTCCGCATACTCCTCATCACTTACATAACCTTTTACACAAGGGGCTGAGCAACGTTGCATCTGATACTGCAAACACGGTCGGCTGCGAGCACGATAGTAACTGTCTTCACACTGGCGCACCGGAAACAGTTTCTGCATGGTTCGCAGGCTTTCTCTGACCGCCCAGGCACTGGGATAAGGCCCGAAGTATTCGCCCTTGCGCTTTTGTGGACCGCGGTGAAAATCCAGTCTGGGATGTTCGTGAGCAGAGAGAAAAATAAAAGGGTAGGATTTATCGTCACGTAACAGTACGTTATAACGTGGCCGATATTTTTTGATAAAGTTATTTTCGAGCAGAAACGCTTCGGTTTCGCTGTTAACCACCGTTACATCCATGCGGGCGATCTGACTCACCAGGGCGATGGTTTTGGGATTGTCCAGATTCGCTTTAAAGTAACTGGAAACCCGGTTTTTCAGGTTTTTCGCCTTGCCCACATAAATAACTTCATCAGCGGCGTTGTACATTCGGTACACGCCGGGCTGATGAGTTAACGATTTAAGAAAAGCGTTAGAATCAAATTCTGTCATTGAATCCTGTCAGCAACTACGACAGTTCAATAAGCTTATGGCGCAATGCCAGGTGGGTTAGCTCAACGTCGGTGCTGATTTCTAGTTTATCGAACAAGCGATAACGATACGTGTTTACGGTCTTCGCGGCAATATGCAATTGCTCGGCGATATCCGGCACCTTCTGGCCACGGGTTATGCGAATGGCGATATCCAGTTCACGCCCGGATAAATCGCTAAAAGGATTATCGTTATCCGGCGATAGTTTGCTCATTGCAATGCGTTGGGCGATTTCCGGGCTCAGGTACTTCTGACCAGAGGCCACTTTGTATATCGCATTTATCATCTCTTCCGGCTCGGCGTCTTTGGTTAAAAAACCAAAGGCTCCCGCCTGGATTACCTGAGATGGGATAGGATCTTCTTTTTGCATGGAGAGGCCAATTACTTTAATGCTCTCACCAATGCGTAAAATTTGGCGTGTGGCTTCAAGACCACCAATGCCCGGCATATTTAAATCCATTAATACAACGTCAGGCGCAAGCTTCCTGCAATTCTTTACGGCTGATTCACCATCTTTTGCTTCACATACTACAGAAAAGTCGGCGACATCCTCAAGAATACGTCTGATACCCGTTCTCACCAGGTCATGATCATCTACTAGCGCTATCTTGATCATGTATTACTCACTTCGGCTGTTTTAGTCATTATTACTGAAAGGTGTCCTGTACCCCGCTCGTCTCTCACTTACTTCGCGAGCAATTGCACCTTTTCCTGTGCCAATACAGCGCATATTAATCAAAAACACCGGTAAAGGTAAGTCTAAATAGAGCTAAATTTCGCTGCGCGGGTATAAATCAGGCAATAAATTCGCGTTATTCGTTGCTGCATTTATGGTGGGAACACGTCTTCGGCTATTTTTTACCAGCGTAAAGCCCCTGGAGTGTGGGTTATCAGTAAGTAGCGGCGCTATACCAGTTGGTTTAAGTACTCCCTGTGTCAATGCGGTTAGTCCAGAATTTTCGCTCAATCCAAAGTAATGAACACATCAGCAATAACCCCCACCACAAAGGCCAAAGTGAAATCTCTGTCCAGTAGGTTTGTTTTAACCCTGTTTGCATTGCGCTTTGCATTCGTTTACCAGCATTATGCTTGCGTTGCTGTTGCCAGGCAGGCCAGTCACTTTCGTTATACACATAAAAAGAATGGCTTAGAGTTTCTTCATTTGCCGATAACGTAATGCGCTGCCAGCCAGAAGAAGCCGGGTAAATCACACCGCAAGCCATATTCTGGTTAACTTCGTCGACCTGGGGAATCAACGCAACTGGCTTGCCTTCAGTGCCCTCATACCTTAATGCGTAGTCCGCCAATCTGCTATATAAGTTTTCGTTGACTGAAAAACACCGGGGTAAAGGTTGTCGCGCTATATTGAGGTGATCATTTTCTACAGGGAGCAAATACGGCGCCAGGGACTGGCGGGCAAGACTTTCAAACAAAAACTGCCAGTAGCGACTATACAATTGTCTCTGCCCTGCGGTATGCCATTGATAAGTTTGGTTAGTCAGGCTAATGGCAACCTTTCCCAACCCCCAATGTATACCAGGTACAATGACGCGGCCTTCAGCCCCCTTAACTAGACTAAAACCGCTGCTGGCCGGGATATCTGCCGCTATAACGTTTAAAGGCTCACCGGCTTGATCAAACTGCCAGTTGAGTAAGCTTTGGTCACTTTCAATGGTCGAGCCACGGCTTATGCGAAACTGATGCAGCACTCCAGGCAGGTTGTTCTCTGTAAACAGTGTTGAATCAACGATCACCAGCACACCTAAACCGCGCTTAACAGCAACCGCCAGATTATCCTGCTGGTGTTGTGACAACTTCATCAGGCCACGAGCATCAATGATCAGCAGATCATATTGATCAAGTGTGCTTAGCGTATCAAACGAGTCCACCTGCGCTGTTTTTTCGTCACTGCGGTCTTCATGAGGATAATTTGCGTGCTGCGATATATAACGGTTTTTACTGATTTGCGTTTCAACAGTAACCTGCGCGCCCTGCTCTACCGCCCAGTTTTTTACATGGCGGGTTTCAAATGACGGCGCAGATTGCCGGATCAGGAGCTTTGCAAGGCTTGGACGTGTTACCTCAAAGGCCAGGTTTTCTTCAACAACAGTTATATCATCCGAGGCTTTAGCAAGTGCTAATTGATACTGCCACAAGCCCTCAGTTTTTACGTTAACCAGCAGCTCAAATGTTTCCCCATCTCGCACCGCCTGTTGCGCAACCACCTGGCCGGCCGGATCTTTGAGATAAACGTGATAAAGCGTTTGTTGCAGGTTACCTTTGGCCTCTGCTGGCGCAACCTGCAATACACCGCTTACACGCTGCCACTGACCACGATTCAGCTGCCGTTGCCAACGCATTGATACCAGACCTGTCACTGCGCTCCCCTTCTTAAGGGTAACGCTGATAGCCGGATCATTACTTCCCTTTCGCTGCTTAAAGCGCTGCCACTGTTGCATCGTCATGCCATCACCTATAACGACAAGATGTTGCAAAGTCGGCTCAGCCCAAATGATATCTTCCGGCTCGCGCACAACCTTTGGTCGAAACATAGGTAAACGATTAAACCATTGGGTTTGCGAAAGCGATAGCCAGGCTCGTTGGGTAAACCAGACCGATGCATCCGAGGCAATATCATTAAACGAAGCTTCACTAAGAGGAACTTCGCTATGGGTCACTAAGACAACCGCCGGTGGTTCATTGTCACGCAATGTCACCGGGCTGAGTATCGCCACCAATAATAACCAGGCTGCAATGTTAAGCCCAATAACAACCAGCAGCCTTACTTTGCGCAGCCATAGCCGGTTAATCACCAGTCCCAGTGAAACCACACCACAAACGAATAGCATAAAGACCAGCGGTATCAGTAAAGATGACGGTAACCGCCCCAGTAATTCAATGTGAAGAGACTCCCCCATGTAACTTGTCATGGTTGTTCCTCAGCACTGTTAAGCAAATGTTCGCTATAGGCCTCTACCATCGGATTGGTGGACCGGTATTCAGAGTTTGACTGACTCGGCAGTGCCACTGGCGTCAGTTGCCGCCATAACTCGTTATACAGTTGTCGCATGCAATCATCACATTCAGTTAACCACAAACGATCCGCTAACTGCATTTTTTCCAGGGTCGCAACATGACTAACCATAGCTGGCCGGGTCTGAGCCTGTTCAATAAAAGCCGGTTTTAAATATTCGATGCTGGTGAGCACATCCTTATTCAGCACAGACTTGCTTGGCGTACCGGGACGAATGGTTTGCCTGGCCAGGTTTAATGCTGTTAACAAGTGTGTCAGATGACTGTTGTAGGGATCTTCGGGGGCAGCATCACGGTAGCGCTTGTAGCTGAGTATGTCAGATAAATCCCCCTGATAACGACGCTTTTCGCTAACCGGAGGCGGTTCAAATCCGAGTCGCTTGATGTAAATTCGCTCGGCTTTGCGTGCACGATTAAGAAACGTCAGGGCCTTTTCTTCATACGGCAAGGCCAGCTCAGGCTTCGCCAACAATAACTGCAGTTCGGCATCCCACATAAATGCAATGGCCCTTTTCATTAACGCTTTCGGGCTAAGTGTCCCTATCACGCCAATATCTGTATCGCCATGGGCATGGCCAAACGCATTAATAATTTGCTGATAACCAGACTTATCGTCACTTTCGGTGGCAGCTTCGTGCCCGTGATCATGACTCGTCAGCGAGTGGTCGCCTGCTGCCAATTGCGGGCTGTCATCATGCTCATGTTCATCGTTATGATCGCCGTCTTTCACCTCAACGTCCGGGGCGCCTTCGTCCTCTTCCCTTTGAGTAGCGCCAGTGCCATCATCAAACTCATCCCCCAGATACTGACCATACTTAAGCTTTAAATCACTTTGCGAATGGCCAAGAGAGCGTGACGTCGCCATAAAGTCAGAATCAGACAGGATCTCGCGATCGGCAATAAGCTGTTTCGTTTCAATAATAATTTGTCGCTGGCTCTTAAAGTACTCAGGCATAAAGTCTATTAATATACCGTCGCCAACCGCTAACGCCTCTTCATCGTCCAGCCAGCGCAATATTTTGGTTTCCGACCGACTCAGTTGCGGCTCCGGGGCTCGGATATCCCACACTCTGACCGTAAAATAAAGCTCGTCTCCCGGCTCCATATCGAGCTGACTAAAATCCCATGATTTTTCGGCGTACCACACCCTATCGCCGCGTTCAATGGTATCGAATTCAAAGATTTCATCGCGTAACTTTACGGCTTCGCCAGAGCCTTTGGCCACCGACGCAAGTATATCCACCTTGCTAATACCAAAATCATCGTTCATCTGCACACTTAGCCGGGGCGTGGGTTGCTCGCTTTTGGCAAATATTGAAATGGTTGATGTGGGCTCGGTAATACGAATCTGAGGCGCGGTATCCGCCGTTACCGCGATACTGTGGATACTACCTATAATCCCGTGTTTATTTTTTATATGGTAAACCCCGGCTCTTTCTACCGGCAGGGTCACTGTATAGGCTTCTTCCTGTTGCAGCAGAGCAATGTCCGGTTGTCCGGCTAATTGCAAAAAGTAAGATTGCTGATGATCGCTGAAGGTTAATTTCCAGGTTACCGTACTGCCTGTCACTGCAGCGATATCAAGGCTCGTTTGTTGGATATCTGGAAGCCCGGTGTAGGCTGGTGGCGTAATGCTAACCTGTGCACTTTCTATAAGGTTTTTTTGGGGTGGCAATGGGGTGTAATTGTCTGTTAGGGCAACCTCATCAAAGGGTAATTCTGTAGTGGAGTTAAAGTAGCCCCCCCCCAGAACCAGCGCAATTACCAGAAGGTTTGCTATTCCCGCCCTTTGCCATGGGTAGTCTGGCAATAACTTCACATGAGGGTCTTCCAGAAGTGTCTGTAAAGCCTGCTCTGTTCGCTTACGCTGTAAGGTTTTTAACAGTGAGTCACCTTGCGTTGGCTGAGATAACAGCTGAGCGCTGTGTTGCAACACCGTAAATTGCTGATTCAGGTGCAGCAGTACATTGTTTAAATGAAGTTTTTTTAATTCACTTTGTGGCAATGCAATAAGCAGGCACGGTAAAAGCGTTAACAAGGCTAGTGTTGCAGACAACCACCACATGCCACTAACAGCAAAACTCAGCCCCCCCACCGCTATCACAATACAGCTTAAACGCAGTGACAGACGGCGCGTATATCGCCATTTCGCTACTTGAATACGCTCTTGCAGCAGCTTGAGTACCGCAGACTGTGACGAACTCACTGCTGGCTATCCTTACCACCCGGGGACAAGTATTCGCTAACCAGCCGCTCGGTACAAAACAATAACAACAGCACACACGCCAGCCAGGGCAAACCCGAAGGCGATGAATCGCTCTCTGTACTCACCTGATGGTCTGGTATCGCGGTAGTTATAGCTACGCCTTTTGTTAGTTCAGATTGATACTGAATTTGCTGCGCTGAAAGCACCGGCGACAAGCGTTGTTGCTGTTGTTGGGTAATAGTCAGCAGCTGATCGGCAAGCCTTAAGGGAAAGTCAGGCGTGTTAAGGTGTTTTTCAGGCAGCAAAACCGTATTAGTCTGGCTTATAAGCGATCGCTTGCTAATATCAATCCAAAGCGCATAACGGGTAAAATCAATTTGTTGTTCAGGTGGTAAAATTTGCCAGGTCAGACTTTTAATGCCGTACTGCTGTATTATCGATAACGCCGTTTGCCAGCGCAGGTTACTGGTTGGATCTGCAGACTCAACCACGCCTATTGCTATTTTTTCAATTGAGTTGGCTGCTGCGCCATCTGGCAACGCATCAATTTGGTGCCACTCAACCCGTTCTAATGATGTCAGAAGGACTCTTGGCCCGTTAAATTCTTCAATCTTACCGGTGTGATAAACAACAACCGGGCCAGAAGTTGAGCGGAGGGTATCCTGTAACGTCGCCCATAGATTGATCAGGCTTTGTTCTTCTCCCTTCCCCCGCCAGTTTTGTATTTGCTCCGCACTGAGCAGCGTTGCGGGGTAACCAGCTAACCAGGCCCGGTCCCCGGCATTTACCCTGTCCAGGAGTTCAGAGCGCTGCGACTGACTGGCCGCCTCAAGCCACGCAGGAGTCACCAGCAATCTGGTGTTTCCCGGGGTAGTCGACGTTGAATCGGGGAACAGTGGCTTACTCAGCATTAGCGTAAGTAAAACCAGCATTAAAATGCGCAATAACAACAATAACCATTGGGTTAAATGAATTTGAGTAACCGGTTTTTGCTGGCCGGAGGGTATCAAATCAAGGTGACCAAAGAGCACCGGTCTGACCTTGCTCTTGCTTATCAGATGAATAATGATGGGGATGCAAACAGACAATAAGCCTAAGAGCCCTATGGGGGCCACAAAGTAGGTGTTTAACCAGCTCAACATAGCGAAGCTCTCAATGTCACAATCCCCTTACCTTTTTGCGGGCAAGCAGAAATTCATACAGCACTTTATCCAGCGGCTGCTCGATAGTAGTTCGCAATAATTGTACACGTTGGCTTTGCAGGTGGTTGGCCAGATTTCGATTAAACCGTGCTCTGGCATTTAAGTAGGAAGACTTTATCTGACTGGCGTTAACCCTTTTATATTGACCTGTTTCACGATCTTCAAAGCGTATCTGGCCAGTATAATTAAATTCAATTTCATCCTGAGTTTCCAGTTGAACGGCAATCACATCGGTTCTTGGGCTTACCAATTGCTGCATAAAATGGGTCAGTTCCTCATGTCGCTCATAAAAATCGCTTACGACGATGACGATGCCTTGCTGGCGTACCCTGGCCAGTTGGCTGGTTAGCTGCTCCGCGTCGGGAAAAACATCGCTACTGGTGATCCGGGCTAACTGCAAAAGCAGTTTTTGTAAATGCTGTTGGGTATTGAGTGCTGGCAAAAAACTCACTTGCTTACCAGACACGCCCATCAACCCTATCCCATCACCCTGTTGATGCGCCAGGTAAGCAATAGTAGCCAGTAAATAACGGCCATAATCAAGCTTTGTCATACTGTCTGAATAATCATTTTTGTGTGGCGTTTTCGGTTGGCGGCTTTGCATCAGCATCGAGGCACTGGCATCCAGAATAAGATACACATTGATATCACTTTCGCGCTCAGCTTCGCGCACAAAGTAGCGATCTGAACGGGCAAACAGCTTCCAGTCTACCCGTGATAAAGGATCGCCGGGTTCGTACACCCTGTACTGGCTGAACTCGACACCGGTTCCGCGCTGAACACTATAGTGTAAGCCGTGCAGAAACCCCTGCGCGATGGTCCTGGCTACCAACGGCAGGTCTTTTACACGTGAAAAAGTCAGCGGGTCGATGAGTGAATGCATTGCGCTATGAACTTAATGGGCTGGCCGGTGTTTGAACATCATTCAACAAGGCACTGATGACCTGATCGGCAGTAATATTTTGCGCTTCGGCCTGAAAATTAAGTAACATTCGATGCCTGAGAACTGGGTAAGCCACCGCTTGTATATCATCCAGCGTGGCAGCAAAACGGCCGTCAATCAGAGCCTTGGCTTTGGCGCACAACACCAGGGCCTGGCCCGCTCGGGGGCCGGCTCCCCATTGCACAAACTGATTAACCGTATCACTGACGCTCGGCAAGTCAGTATTGGTACGCGTATTTCGCGCAAGCTGACTAACATAACTAAGTAGGGGCTCTGAAATTTCCACTTCCCGCACCAATCTTTGCAGCACAATAATATCTGCCGCACTCAGAATTTTCTGCAGTTCAACCTCCTGCGTGCCCGTGGTGCGGCGCAGAATTTCTACCTCATCCTCTGCTGTGGGATAACCCACCGACACATACATTAAAAAGCGGTCTAATTGCGCTTCGGGTAACGGATAAGTTCCTGCCTGTTCCACCGGGTTTTGCGTGGCCAATACAAAAAATGGTTTTGGTAACTCGTAACGCTCAGCACTGTAACTGATGGCTTTTTCCTGCATCGCCTCCAAGAGCGCAGCCTGGGTTTTTGGCGGTGTACGATTGATTTCATCGGCCAGCAGTATTTGCGTAAAGACCGGCCCCTGCTGAAATTTAAAAAAGCGCTTACCCGAATCATGATCGGTTTCGAGGATTTCGGTGCCAATAATGTCGCTGGGCATAAGGTCGGGGGTAAACTGAACACGCTGAAAATCCAGTTCCAGGGTTTTCGCCAGCGAACTCACCATCAGAGTTTTCGCCAGTCCCGGCACGCCCTCCAGCAAACAATGCCCACCGGCCAGAATACTCACCAATAATTGGTTAATTACGGTTTGCTGGCCGACAATGACTTTGCCGATTTCTTCACTCACCTGCTCTAAACGAGCCAAAATACCCTGCAATTGTTGCTGGTTAAGTATTTCCAAAACTGTTTTCCTAATCGGGAGGCGCATTTATGCCGTCATGGCATACACCACAATATTCACTGCAAACCGGGTGTTATCGATCTTTAACCAACGTTTGTTTCTGAAGTCGTAATCCCATTCGCAGCCTAAGTCTTTATTGCTGTAAAGCACACCAATTCTGCCGTTAACCTGAATAGCTTTGAGGTAGTCATGGACTAAATCATCGCCCCAGCCATTAAGTTCAACCGACGTTCTTGGCGGGCCATCAAATTCAAAAAACGCGCTGTAGAGTGGATGATCGTCAGGGATTTTCTGTAGTGCCTGTGGCCCGAAGATATCCGCCATTTGGGCTTCAAAGGTGCGCGCAAACATGCCATCGATATCATGGTTGCAATCATCCACAAAAACGAACCCGCCATTTTCTACATAACGTTTAAAATTTTCTCTTTCCTGCTGATTAAACTGTACCAGCCGGTGACCGGCCATATAGCAAAACGGCGCTGTCAGCATAGCGGGATCAGACAAGGGAACAATGCGCTCCTGCAAATCAACTCGTAAGCTGGTGTATTCAATCAGTGAATTAAGCACATTGGCAGGCATTCTTTCATCAACCTCCCAATCCCCCGATTCATAACTTAAGCGCGTAAAGTAAAAATCGTAATCACTACTTTCCAGCGCTTTCCCCATTCGGGGTAAAGCCAGAGCGCAACACAGTGCACCGGTAGATTTTAAGATCGCTCGTCTGCTGTATGACATAGTCTGTATGGTATCACCTGTCTGGCACGCCGAAACGTGCCTGACAATACCGGCGCTGGCGGTTATACCGCGTCGGATAAACTACTAAAGGTAAAGTCCCTGATTTTCATGGGCGGGATCATATTGCCGTCGATTCTGACCGGCTTACCCAGGGATTCAATGTTATTAAGCATCACAATGGGGCTTTCATTAAACCGGAAGTTTTTGATCGGGTATTTGATTTTGCCATTCTCTATGTAAAACGTGCCATCCCGGGTTAAGCCGGTATATAAAAGCGTTTGCGGATCAAGCGCGCGAATATACCAAAGCCGCGTAACGAGAACACCACGACGGGTATTTTGGATCATGTCCTCGAGGGATTCGTCGCCCCCCGCCATAATAATATTACCGCCGAACGGAATATAAGGCATGCCGGTTTTCTTCGCCCAGTAAGGTGAATTAGGCATATTGGTCACAACCCCCCCTTTGATCCAGTCAACACGTTTGCGAGGGTAGCCATCCTGTCCAAACGGTGCTGTAGGTACCTCAGGATGCTGGGGATCGCTGTATATATTTACGCGCTCATCAAACATCTTCTGCCCGAGCTTGTTAGTCGGACCTTCTTCACCCTCGTCAAGCTTATTGCTTAAAAAGCTACGCCCCTCATCAGCAGTTCGCTGACTAAAGTTACGTGCCATATTCTGCAATAATTGCACACTGGCGGCTGGCTCAAGAATGACCGTATATTTACCAGGCTCCATCTCTTTGGCGTCTACCGACCCACCGGCTTTTTGTATGGCAATTTGCGAGACTTTACCGGTATCCAGTTGTTTTACGTCGGTAACATCCTGGCTGGCCCAGCCCGAGCCTTTGCCATCCTCGGTGCGAACAGTCACCGAAAAATCCACATTGGTTGCCGCGTTATAAGCAAACAACCCCTTGTTGTTCATAATAGCGCTGAAAGTAACCTCTTCTTCAAGAAACCCCGAGGACACCATTTTACTTTTCTTCGATGGCATAATACTGGCACCTGCAGCTGTGGCGCGATCCTCAGGCGTTACACTCGCTGTTGACGGAGCATAACTGGGCGTCTCAAGGTACTTTTGTTTGCCAAATACAGGCACGTATTCCTGATTTTCCGGCGCGAACTTCGCCAGTTGCTCAGAGCGTTTAACCACCTTTTCCAATGACGCATCATCAAATTCGTTAATCGACGCGGTACCGGTTCGTTTACCAAAAGTAGACTGGACCGTCAGCACTACATCGCTTTCTTCACCTGCGGTGGAAACGGCATTTCTGGCGTAGCGGATATTACCTGCGGTGCGGCCGTTGAGATTGCATTCACATTCGTCCGCCTGCGAGAACGAAAGTACTTTGGTCAGCAGTTTTTTAGCTGTTTCTTGTGTAATCATGGTCATGATTTTGTTATCCCTTTTCGTTCCTGGCTATTACACATTACGCGCGGTGTTGATCACATTAACATTGTTAAATCGCGTTGTAGCACAACCATGAGAAACCGCACTGACCTGTGGTGGCTGCCCTTTCCCATCAAAGAATGAACCACCCAGTCGATAATCCGATTTACCTGCTGTTTTTACGCAACTATTCCAAAACTCCTGAGTATTTGACTGATAGGCAACGTCTTCTATTTGATCAACGATCTTGCCATCTTTAATTTCGTAAAACAGCTGTCCGCCGAACTGGAAGTTGTAACGTTGCTGGTCGATTGAATAAGAGCCGCGGCCAGCAATGTAAATACCGTCTTCAACGTCTTTGATGACATCTTCTGCAGAAATGTCCTGCTCATTGGGTTTAAGTGAAACGTTAGGCATACGCTGGAACTGGACATCGGCCCAACTTTGCGAGTAACAGCAACCATGGGATTCCTTTTGATCAATCATATGCACCTGATCGCGAGTCGCCTGGTAGTTAACCAGAATGCCGTCTTTCACTAAATCCCATTCTTTAGTTTTGACCCCTTCATCATCGTAAGCCACGTTACCTAACGAATACTCCTGGGTTTTATCGGCAAACAGGTTGACGATTTCCGATCCATACTGAAATTTGCCGCTGCGCCATTTATCAAGGGTAGCAAAGCTGGTACCGGCATAGTTTGCTTCGTAACCCAGCACCCGGTCGAGCTCTAACGGGTGACCAACCGACTCATGAATAGTAAGCATCAGATGCGCAGGATCGAGCACCAGATCGTACTTACCGGGTTCAACAGAACGCGCTTTTAACTTGGTTTGTAATTGTTGACCAGCCGCCGCCGCATCTTCGACGATATCGTAGGAATTCTTATAACCCACATTGGCGCCACTGATGATGATTTTGTCTTCTTTTTTGCCGTCCAGGTACTCATATCCCATGCCTACCGGGTTGCCTAACCCGTTACGCTGTTTAAATCCACTCTTACCGACAGCAGTGGCAAAAAACGGCGCCCACAGACGATGAACGTCCTGATCGATATATGAGCCTTCAGTAGAGGCGAAATACTTTTGTTCATTAACCAGAAATAACACTGAAGTGATGTAGTTAGCGCCATTTTCCATTGCCGCGTCATTGGCTGACAGCAGTAACTCCACCTTTTCCTGAATCGGTACTTCCATGGCGTTCTTCTTTATCGGCGTTTGCCAACTCACCTCACCGGTGCCTTTCACCGGAGCCAGAACGACAGGTGTATCCTGGAATTTGGAATTCGCCATAGCCACTGCAACAGCTTGTTCTGCAGCTTTAGCGATACTATCAGGCGTCATGTTCGAAGTTGATGCAAAACCCCAGGTACCATTAGCGATAACCCTAACGCCAATCCCCGCAGACTCTCTGTTAACAATGTTATCGACATTGGCTTCACGGGTTGTGAGGAACTGATTCAGATAACGGCCAATTCGCACGTCTGCATAAGTAGCACCTTTTGCTTTAGCTGCATTCAGCGCAATATCGGCCAGCTTTTTCTTGTAGGCAACATCCATGGGCTTGTCCAGCAACTGTTCGGCTGACACTGCTATCCCTGATACCGGGAGTACCAAGGAGGCCATACCAACGCCTCCCAACTTAATAAAATCTCGTCTTTGCATTTGGGTTACCTTCCTTTGCGGCGTTGTGTTGTTATAGTAACTACTTTTTTCTGTCTCTTTATAACCTCGACCAATTTTACCCACAGGTCAATAGCTGAAAAGCCAACTGTGCAACCTGTAAACATCAGGGATTCTGTTATCGGTGATGGTAATCGCCTGCATGAGATACAGCTTGTCGGGCACAGGTATGCCGCTGGCTACCTTGTTTTATAACCCCTCACGCTGGTTATAAACCTTTGATCCCTTTTTACCTTTACAAATTTATGGTGAGAAAAGACTGGCTGCAACGGCTATTGAGCAAAACGATTTGATTCGGGGAAAATTGTTACAAATGGTAAATATTGGCATTTCTGTGGTTGGGTGTAATGTCTGGATAGTGAAGTCAGCAATCCAAGCCGTGCCAATTGACAATCCTGTCGATTTGTCAAACCCCACCCCGGGGGGTCTCACCCTCACATTTAGCTTAGCTAATTTGTTTCAGGCAATAAAAAACCCGCAACATCTGCGGGTTTCTCAAATATGGCGGAGAGTGAGGGATTCATTCGCGCCGTCCATGGCGCTCACCCTTAATAAATTAAGGGCAGCCTGAAGGCTGAGCAAATCGACTATCCTGTCGATTTGTCAAACCCCTACCGGGGGGGTCTCACCCTCACGGTTAGCTTAGCTAATTTGTTTCTGGCAATAAAAAACCCGCAGCGTGTGCGGGTTTCTTAAATATGGCGGAGAGTGAGGGATTCGAACCCCCGGAAGGTTTGACCCTTCGCCTGATTTCAAGTCAGGTGCATTCAACCGGACTCTGCCAACTCTCCTGAAGTGATGCGTATCATAATGATATTTTTGTGTCTGTAAAGGGAAACTTTAAGTAACTAAACCATTTGCTTAGAAAAGCGTCACTGGCGGTGAATTTTTGCTTAATAATTTAATTAAACTCCACTTCGATCACTGTTTATAGGGTCCGAAAGCTCTAATCATTTAAGCAAATGACCTATCCAAACTTTTTAAGTGAGCCTCCTGACCTAGGATTCTCAACGGCGTTTAGACTTTTATCGTCCAACGAAAACCCGCAGCATGTGCGGGTTTCTTAATATGGCGGAGAGTGAGGGATTCATTCGCGCCGTCCATGGCGCTCACCCTTAATAAATTAAGGGCAGCCTGAAGGCTGTGCAAATCGACTATCCTGTCGATTTGTCAAACCCCACCCGGGGGTTCTCACCCTCACAATAAGGGTTATCACTTTTCTACAGGCAATAAAAAACCCGCAACATGTGCGGGTTTCTTTAATATGGCGGAGAGTGAGGGATTCGAACCCCCGGAAGGTTTGACCCTTCGCCTGATTTCAAGTCAGGTGCATTCAACCGGACTCTGCCAACTCTCCTGAAGTGATGCGAATCTTAATGAAATTTTTATGACTGTAAAGGGTTAATTTTAAAAAACGAATTGTTTGCCTGAGTTTTAAGCAAAAATACGATTATTTCTCTGCCGCTAACAAAAAAACCATAAATTAAGCCCGGTGATAGCTTTTACCTATTGAAAAACGGAACTAAAACCCATACAAATGCACTAAATTATAACGTAATATGGTTTTGTTAAATTCTGCCTGTCCTATTGGAGGAAACAATGGATAATCGTTCGGTGTATACTAGTGCATCAAGGCCTTCGGTTTTAGAAACCAATAAGGTTTTGCGTAATACTTACATGTTGTTAGCCATGACGCTGTTATTCAGTGCCGTGTGTGCTGGTGTCACTATGGCTATTGGCATTTCACCTATCACCTCACTGGTTATGACAATCGGTGCGTTCATCACTCTTTTTGTAGTACACAAGAAAGCAGACTCTGCCTCAGGTATCTACTGGATTTTTGCCTTCACCGGCCTGCTGGGTGGCTCTCTGGGCTACATGCTTAGCTTTTATGCATCAATCCCCGGTGGCCCTGCCCTGATTGCACAGGCGCTTGGCGGTACTGCATTAATTTTCTTTGCACTGTCGGCTTACGTACTAACCACTAAGAAAGACTTTTCTTTCATGGGTGGCTTCCTGTTCGTGGGTATGATGGTGGTAGTCGTTGCTGCGATTGCAAACATCTTCTTCTCTGTACCGGCGGTACACCTGGCCATTAACGCGGCTATCGTGTTCCTGATGTCTGGTTTCATACTGTTTGATACCAGCCGTATCATTCACGGCGGTGAAACTAACTACATCCGTGCCACAGTGGGCCTGTACCTGAACATCTACAACCTGTTTGTCTCCCTGCTGCAATTGCTGGGTGCATTCGGTGGCGATGATTAATCGGCACAGCACGTTCTGAGAAAACACCCCGTTAAGGGGTGTTTTTGTTTTATGCAACGAATTTCAGTTTTAATCACCAGTTCCCCCGAATCGTTAACTGCTTGTCTGGATGCAGTGGCATTTTGCCGTGCCGCCATCAACGAGGGCCAGAGTATCGATCAAATCTTCTTTTACCAGGCCGGTGTTTATCATGCCAACGGCCTTATGGACGCCTCTGCAAATGAAGTTGATTTAACTAAAGCATGGCAAAGTCTGGCTACAGAGCATGCTATTCCTTTATTGGTTTGTGTAGGAGCGGCCAGTAAGCGTGGCATAGTGGATGCCGAGCAGGCCGAGCAAGCAGGCTTAAGTCAGCACAATTTGTTTGAGCCGTTTAAACAAGTGGGTCTGGGCGAGTTTTTCACATTTCTGCACACTTCCACAAAGCTGGTGCAATTTTAATGGCGACTATCACAGTTTTATTAACCCAGGCGCCCTACGCTTCTCAACAAGCGGCAGACGGCATTGAGTTTGCTCTGGCATCAACCAACTACGGTCACGAATGCCAGGTGGTATTCAGCGGTAAAGGGGTACTGCAGTTATTAGCAAACCAGCAACCGGCAGCGCGCAAGAATCAATTAAAGCAGGCCCGGGTATTACCTTTTTACGATATCGAGCCGGTATACGTTTGTCAGGCGTCTTTAACCGCTTTACAACTGACCGTTGCCGACTTGGGCGTTGATGAGGACGATCTGGAATTACTCGATGCTAGCGCACTGCGCGAGTTATTAAAACAATCTGATCACACGGTAACCTTTTAATGCTTGTACGTTATGCTTCATTTCATCTTGATAGCAGTGCAGAGGCTTTGTTAAACAGCCTCACGGCAACTGATATGGTAGTGTGTTGCGGTGACGGAGTGTATGCGTTTAATGCACTTCGCAGCGCTTACCCGGAGTTATCGATATTCGCCATGGAAAACGATTGTGCCGAACGAGGCGTGGCTGTGGAAGCTCCCGTATCATCTGGTAAACTCTGCCAACTTCATCAACAACACCAGCAGTGGATTAACATCTTACCATGAGCGACAACTTTCAGTTTGAATGGCAGGGGCAATCATACCCTACTGATAAACTCGGTTACCTTCTCGATTACCGGCAATGGCAGCAAGATATGGTGCCGTTTTTAGCCGAACAGGAGGGTATTGAGCTTACCGAGGCTCACTGGGAGGTGGTGTTGTTTGTTCGGGAATTCTATCTTGAATATGAAACAAGTCCGGCGATTCGAGCATTGGTAAAGGCGATGGCAGCAAAATACGGGCCGGAAAAAGGCAATAGCCGCTATCTGCAGCGCCTGTTTCCAAAAGGCCCGGCCAAACAGGCTACAAAGCTGGCAGGCTTGCCCAAACCGAAAAAGTGCTTGTAACAAAAACCTTAACTAGGGGCTGTTGATCTTTGCTGTACGATTTTTGGTCTATATGAAAGCATTTTAATCGCGGAGCAGTCCTGAAGGCATAGTTGTTCTACGTCAAAGGGCTGTGACAATGAGTAAAATGCTTTCATGACGACCCCTTCGGGCAGCGCCTGTGTATCATTTATACTGTGTTGACTGTTTTTGATTTAGCCCACTAGACCTGCAAACAGTCGCCTTGTCTAAATGATACACAGACTGCTGCAAAAGTGTACAGCAAAGATCAACAGCCCCTAACAAAGGTACAAAATAGCAGCACAGGACCCGTGAGGAAGTATGGAACACTTTAACTGGAAGCCAAAGTCATGGTTGAGCATTGTTTTTGCAATATTCACTCAATCATTTGCCTTTTTATATGTGAATAAAGCCAGGTGGTTTTGGTTTTACTTAGGGCTGTCATTGGTTCTTGGCCTTGTTGATATTAAATTACATACCGTTATACATAGCGGTAGCTGGTATGAATCCATCTATTTTAGCTGGCTTTTGCTGATTGTTTGCCCTGTACATGCTTATTTGGTTTGTCGACATTACGATATTACGCAGGAACGCAGTTGGTATGCCAGTTGGTGGGGAACACTGGTATCTTTTTTTCTACTGCTAACACTGGTTTTTATAATCAGAACTTTTTTTATCGAGCCATTTTCTATACCAGCGACTTCTATGAGCCCGACCCTGAAACCAGGAGATCAGGTTGTTATCAGTAAGTGGGGCTATGGTAACTATCGTTACCTCGGCATTCGGGTACTTCAATCAGCTCCTGCTACTTCACCACAAAGAGGAGATATTGTGGTTTTTCAGTATCCACAGGACCCACAAATTGATTTTATTAAACGAGTTATAGGTCTACCCGGCGACAGAATCATCTATCGTAATAAGACACTTTACATACAGCCTGCATGCGCTAATCAATCAACCGATTGCGCAGCAATCAAAGAAATCTCTCGGCAACAAAGCAATTATTCTGAAGAAGAAATGCCATTTAAGTTTTATCAGGAACGCCTGATGGATGTTGATTACACCATAAAAATAAATAGTTCCAGGCAAGACGCCACTAGTCACTATTTTTTTCAATCTGGCACTAAGCAAGACGAATGGGTCGTACCAGACAAGCATTTTTTCGTAATGGGAGATAACCGGGATAACAGCCTCGATAGCCGTTATTGGGGCTTCGTTGAACAAAGCAGTATTTCCGGTAAAGTTATTTTGGTGTGGTAATTTGCGCCCACAAAAAAACGACAGCTCACTGAAACTGTCGTTTTTATTTTAATCAGGCTTTTTCTTGCAATGTTAATGGGTTACTTAATTTCGGTAATGCCGCCCATGTAAGGTACCAGCACTTCCGGGATTTTTACCGAGCCATCGGCTTGTTGATAGTTCTCCAGGATAGCAACCAGCGTACGTCCTACGGCTAAGCCAGAACCATTCAGAGTATGCAGTAATTCGGGCTTGTTGGTGTCCGGGTTACGGAAACGAGCCTGCATACGGCGCGCCTGGAAGTCCAGCATATTAGAGCAAGACGAGATCTCACGATACGTATCTTGTGCTGGCAACCATACCTCCAAATCATAGGTTTTGCATGAGCCAAAGCCCATATCACCGGTACACAGTAATACTTTGCGATACGGTAAACCCAGCTTTTGCAGGATCACTTCGGCATGGCCGGTCAGTTCTTCCAGCGCATTAAAACTGTCTTCCGGTTTTACCAGCTGCACCATTTCAACTTTATCAAACTGGTGTTGGCGGATTAGGCCCCGGGTATCACGGCCATAGCTACCTGCTTCGCTACGGAAACACGGCGTGTGCGCCGTCATTTTAATCGGCAGCGCTTTAGCGGCGAAAATTTCGTTGCGAGCCAAATTAGTTAACGGTACTTCAGCAGTTGGGATCAAAGACAGGCCCTGCCCCTCTTCTGTAGCTGGCTGAGTGTGGAATAAATCCTCACCGAATTTAGGCAACTGGCCGGTGCCGTAAAGGCTGTCTGCATTCACCAGGTACGGCACATACATTTCGGTGTAGCCGTGTTCTGCAGTATGGGTATCCAGCATGAACTGCGCCAGAGCACGGTGCAGGCGAGCAAACTTATCGCGCATCACCACAAAGCGGCTGCCAGTAATTTTAACCGACGCTTCAAAGTCGATACCTTTATTCAGGCCATCGGCAATGTCCACATGATCTTTGACTTCAAAATCAAAGCTTGGGATCTCGCCCCAGGTGCTGATTTCAACGTTTTCGTCTTCGTCCTTACCTACCGGTACACTCTCGTGTGGCAGGTTGGGAATACCCTGCATCAGTGAGTTAACTTCAGCAAGCACTTCGTCTAGCTCAACTTTAGCTGCATCCAGCTTATCGCCCAGGTCTGACACTTCTGCCAGTAAAGGCGCAATATCTTCGCCCTGTGCTTTGGCTTTACCAATGGATTTACTTCGCGTGTTGCGTTCATTCTGCAAATCTTGGGTTGTGATTTGTAATGCCTTACGTTTTTCCTCGAGGGCATTAAAAGCGTCAACATCCAGAGAAAAACCCCGGCTGGCCAGTCGTTCAGCCGTTGTTTCGATGTCGCTTCGCAAACACTTTGGATCTAACATGTTATTTTCTTTATCCTTTGGTTAATTCCACTGCCAGCCATGCTGCAAGCAGGCAGGCACACACATTCAATAAAATATTGGCCAACGCCTTTATCCACAAACCGTTTTCGAGCAGTGTTAAGGTTTCTATGGTAAAGGTTGAAAAGGTTGTCAGCGCCCCTAGCATACCTACCCCAATCAGCGCCCGGTATGGCTGCTCGGCTAACTCGCCTCGTTCAATAAAACCGTATAACACCGCCAGTAAAAACGAGCCGATAATATTGACGGCAAGTGTACCAAAGGGCAACGCTTTTCCAAACCAGGAATCCACTAATCCGGTACAGAAAAAGCGCAAGCAGGCCCCTACGGCGCCGCCGGTGGCAATAAACAGGTAAATTGAGAGCGTGTGTGACATTAGCCGTTCCGTTTTTGTTGGCTTTGATTATTTAACTGGTCAAGGTAGTCGCGTTTGGCTTTAAGCTGTTTTTCCAGGCCCCGTTCGCTGGGCTCATAATAACGGGCATCAGCAATTTCCGGAGGTAAATAGCATTCCCCGGCGGCAAACGCATTGGGTTCATTATGGGCATAGCGGTATTCCGCCCCATGGCCCATTTCTTTTAATAATTTAGTCGGGGCATTACGCAAGTGCACTGGTACCGGGTAGTCGGGTTTATCCCGCGCATCCTGCTTAGCCTGGCTAAAGGCCATATACACTGCGTTACTTTTGGCTGCCAGCGCGCAATAAACTGCCGCCTGAGCTATGGCACGCTCACCCTCTGCCGGGCCTACCCGATGATACACATCCCAGGCATTCACACACAGCTGCATGGCCCGTGGGTCGGCATTGCCGATGTCTTCAGAAGATATTGCCAGAAGACGGCGTGCCACGTAAAGCGCATCACCGCCACCATTTAAAATTCGCGCATACCAATAAAGGGCCGCATCGGGGTCAGAGCCCCGTACAGACTTGTGAAACGCCGAAATCAGATCGTAAAACGTATCGCCCTGCTTATCATAACTGGCGACCTTTTCACCCACCGCCTGCTCAACATCACTAAGGCTTATCTCAGATGCATTGGTAAAATCACTGGCCAGTTCAAGATAGGTTAACAACCGTCGTCCGTCGCCGCCGGATAAACCAATCAGCGCATTTCTGGCATCGTCGGCCAGGGTCAGGTTGCGCTCGCCCAATCCACGCTTGGTATCAGCCAGCGCTCTGTCGAGCAGCGCATCGAGGGCCTCATCATCAATGCCTTTAAGCACGTACACCCGAACCCGGGATAATAATGCATTGTTAAGTTCAAAAGACGGGTTTTCAGTGGTAGCGCCAACAAAGGTTACTACCCCGGATTCCACAAAAGGTAAAAAAGCATCCTGCTGCGATTTATTAAAACGATGTACTTCATCGACAAACAGCAGCGTGCGCTCACCCATAGATTTGTTCTGCTCAGCCTCTTCCATGGCTGCGCGTATTTCCTTCACCCCGGAAGTAACCGCCGAGAGCTTTATCACCTGCGCATTGGTATATACCGCAATCAGTTCTGCCATTGTGGTTTTACCGGTGCCCGGTGGCCCCCATAACACCATGGAATGACAATGGCCCGACTCAAGCATTTTACGTAACGGTTTGCCCGGCCCCACAAGGTGACTCTGGCCTACGTATTCATCCAGAGTAACCGGCCGCATTCGGGCCGCCAGCGGCGCGTAAGTTTGCTGACTAAACAAACTCATGGGCGTTGGTCATCTACCATAAAGCTTTCCGGTACATCAGCAATAAAAGCCGACGGAAAAATCGGCGTATTAAATTCGCGCTCACTAAAATTAATGGCACTTTGCTGGCCCTGACTGTCGAGCATAATGAGGTTTGCCAGGCCTTTATCATCAAAACTTAAACTCAGCGTACGGATTTGACCGCCCTCGGCTTTTGCCGAAACGGAAAAGCTGTTGGGTTGGGTTGCATTAACCGTATATTGTTGCCAGGTAGCGTCGTCGTTACTGGTTAACAGCACCATGGGATTATTATCGATCGCCTGGGCCTGCGACATCACCGTGACCTGCTCTACCCACTCATCGATATGCCAGACGGCCGAACCATCGGCTATCAGTACGGTTTCATCCGGCGACAGGGTTTCCCAGCGCAGTTTATCCGGCCGGGCCATGGTTAGATTACCCGTTGCTTCATGAACGACTTCACCGTTTTCATCGGTGACTGACTGAGTAAATGCAGCTTTGAAGGACTCCAGTCCGGCTAACTTTGTTTTTAACGCGTCGGCATCATCGGCCAGCGCAGACACAGAGAAAAATGACAGAGCGACTAAAGCTCCGCTAAACAATGATTTCATAAACGTCTTCCTGTTAGTCTCTCGGTGGCGGTGGTGCCAGCACTTCACGGTTACCGTTGTGGCCCGCAGGAGTAACGACACCACTTTGTTCCATTTGTTCAACCAGGCGCGCTGCACGGTTGTATCCAATCCGGAATTTACGCTGAACACTGGACACCGATGCGCGGCGGGTTTCAGTAACAAACGCCACGGCTTCATCGTAAAACGCATCCACTTCCTGATCGCCGCCTTCCGGTTGCTCACCCGGTAATAACACTTCAGCGGTGGACTCGGGGTTAAGGATCTCGTCGATGTACTCCGGTTCGCCGCGTTTTTTCCAGTCGGCAACTACAGCATGTACCTCGTGATCATCTACAAACGCGCCATGAACACGAGTGGGAACCGGGCTACCTGGCGGTAGATACAACATATCACCCATGCCCAACAGCGTTTCAGCCCCCTGCTGGTCAAGAATGGTGCGCGAGTCAATTTTACTCGACACCTGAAAAGCAATTCGGGTGGGGATGTTAGCTTTAATCAAACCGGTTATAACATCTACCGACGGGCGCTGGGTAGCCAGTACCAGGTGAATCCCGGCGGCCCGCGCTTTCTGAGCTATACGGGCAATCAGCTCTTCTACCTTTTTGCCCACAATCATCATCATGTCGGCAAATTCGTCAACCACCACCACAATGGACGGCAACTTTTCCAGATCCGGCGCCTCTTCCAGCATGCTGTCTTCTGTGCGCCATAGGGGATCTTTAATTGGCTGACCGTCAGCAATGGCCTGTTTGATTTTAGCGTTATAGCCTTTGAGATTTCGTACGCCTAATGCCGACATTAGCTTATAGCGGCGTTCCATTTCTCCCACACACCAACGCAGCGCATTGGCGGCTTCTTTCATATCCGTGACTACTTCGGCCAACAGGTGCGGGATCCCTTCGTACACCGATAACTCAAGCATTTTCGGGTCGATCATGATCATCCGCACGTCTTCTGGCGTGGATTTATACAATAAGCTGAGGATCATCACGTTAACCCCCACAGACTTACCTGAACCGGTGGTACCTGCTACCAGCAGGTGCGGCATTTTGGCCAGATCCACTACCACCGGATCGCCGCTGATATCGGCGCCCAGTACCATGGTAAGTGCCGAGGCATTCGACTGAAAAGCTTCGCACTCAATGACTTCACTCATGCGCACCATTTCGCGCTTTTTATTTGGTAATTCAAGGCCGATCACCGACTTACCCGGGATAACTTCCACCACACGCACTGAGGTAGCCGACATTTCGCGGGCTAAATCCTTCGATAAGCTGGTGATTTTGCTTACTTTCACACCCGGTGCCAGATCAATTTCAAAACGGGTGATCACCGGCCCGGGATACACTCCAACCACGGCGGCATCGATATTAAAATTGGCGAGCTTTTCTTCCACCAGACGGGACACAATGTCCAGTTCTTCCTGGGTGATCGGATTTTCCTTTTTATCCGGTCGGTCGAGCAACTCAAACGATGGCATAGGGCCTATGTCTTCATCACTATCCGATTCACCGCGTGGCGGCCGGATTTGTTTTGCCCCTCTGGCAGCCGGCTGTTGCGGCGGTGATGGCATCGGCGACGACGGTTTTCTCGGCTCGGACTCTGTTGCAGTCTTTGGTTCATCTCCACTTAAGGACTCCCCTGCCCCATCGTCGGTATCCACAATAAAGGGCGGTAAATCGTCTTCTTCGTCTTCCGTGGCGAAGATTTCATCGGGAATTGAGAATGTTGGTTCGCTGCGTTCCGCTTTAACTGGTGGGTTTTGCTTAGCCGGTGTTTTCTCAGTCGGTTTGTCCGCAGGCGGCTCGGCACGTAAACTGGTAATGTTCAGCTCATCACCGTCTTTATCTTTAGCAGCCGATTTATTCGGTAACGATAAAGTAGGCATATTCAGCGCCAGCAGCTTTTGCGGTGCGGCAATCGATTTACGACCAATCCACAGCGTACTTTCACCAAGCTTATCAACAATCAGTAGCCAGGAAATGCCGGTCAGCAACGTAAAGCCAACACAGCAGAAGCACAACAGCAACAATACGGTACCGGCCACATTGAAGTATGGAATTAGCGCTGAGCTGATAACATCACCAATCAGACCTCCGGCGGTGAAACTGAACAGGTCGTCAAAATTGATACTGAAGATGCCGGTAAGGCCCAGCAATATCAGGATCGCGCCAATCAGGCGCAAACCAATGGTCAGGTAGTCGAGTTCGCGCCAGGTTTTAATATTATGGAAAATAAACCAGCCAATAAACGCACAGCAAAAGGGTGTGGCATAGGCCAAATAGCCAAAGGTAAAGAAGAACAGATCGGCAGTCCAGGCCCCCGTTGGGCCAACCCAGTTATGGACATCGTTCTGCAGGCCAGCCTGACTCCAGCCCGGATCGCCCGGGTGAAAAGAGGCTAACGCCAATAATAAAAAGAACGCCAGAGCACAGGCAATAATAATACCTGTCTCCCATATGCGTTGAACGCCAGAAAGTCGCACCATATCCCTAAATATCTCTGTTTGCCGGTGTTATTAATACGCCGGTCATTGGTTTTATTTTTGCGCACGTACCCGGGTCACAGAAGCAGCTGGCTTCAGCGGGTGGCCCAAAAGTTTATCATACCATCCTGACCTTATTTTGTATTAATTCGCAGGCTATTGGTACTTTTAACTTCTTCCATTACCACGTAAGTTCGTGAGGCACTGACACCAGGCAGCCGCAATAAGGTATCACCCAACAATTTGCGGTAGCTCGACATATCAGCCACCCGGGCTTTAAGCAAAAAATCAAAGTTGCCCGACACCAGGTGACACTCTTGTATATCATCGTGCTGCTGAACCGCAGCTGAAAATTCGGCAAAAATATCCACCGATGTTTTGGTTAAGGTTATTTCAACAAAAACCAGCATGGCCGCGCCTAATTGATGCGGATCCAGGTGCGCGTGATAGCCTTTTATATAACCCTGGGTTTCTAACCGCTTTACCCTTTCCAAACAAGGACTTGGGCTTAACCCCACCTGTTTTGCCAGCTCTACGTTAGAAATCCGCCCGTCTTTTTGCAGCATCGAAAGTATGTTGCGGTCTATTCTGTCGAGGTGTTTGGGTGTTTTTACCAGCATATTAAATTCTCCAAAAGGACTTTTAAGAAGAATATTACACTGACAATTAAAAAACTACAGCAGATATATTTTAAAACCTTTAGATATACTAGCATCATTAGTAACTCAACAATTTAAACAGGCAGAGATAACTATGTTAGTGGGTGTACCAAAAGAAATTAAAAACCACGAGTACCGTGTAGGCTTAACCCCGGCAGCGGTGAAAGAGTTTGTAACCCATGGTCATAAGGTAATGGTAGAAACCAATGCGGGTACTGCTATTGGCTTTACTGACGAAATGTATGTTGAGGCTGGCGCCAGCATTGCAGCTAGTGCCGAACAGGTTTTCGCCGAAGCAGAAATGATTGTAAAGGTAAAAGAGCCCCAGCCTCAGGAGTGTAAGCAACTGAGCCGTGGTCAGACTCTTTATACCTACCTTCACCTGGCACCCGACCCAACTCAGACTGAATTGCTGATTGAGTCCGGCGCTACCTGTATTGCCTATGAAACGGTTACCGATGCACGTGGTGGCTTGCCATTACTGGCACCAATGAGTGAAGTGGCTGGCCGCATGTCGGTTCAGGCCGGTGCTCATTATCTTGAAAAAGCGCACGGCGGCAGTGGCACCCTGCTTGGTGGCGTACCAGGTGTTGCACCAGGTAAAGTGCTGGTTATTGGTGGCGGTGTGGTTGGTACACAGGCAGCTAAAATGGCATTAGGCCTAGGCGCTGATGTGACTATTCTCGACCGTTCACTCCCACGCTTACGTCAGTTGGACGATATCTTTAACAGTCAGGTAAAAACCGTGTATTCAACGGTAGATGCTATTGAGCATTATTCAGCGTCTGCTGATTTGGTCGTTGGTGCGGTACTTATCCCGGGCGCAGCAGCGCCGAAATTGCTTAATGAGCAACATATTGCCAATATGAAAAAAGGCTCTGTGGTAGTAGACGTGGCAATCGACCAGGGCGGCTGCTTTGCAACGTCAAAAGCGACGACTCACCAGGATCCGGTTTATATTGTCGACGGTGTGGTTCACTACTGTGTGGCGAACATGCCTGGCGGCGTGGCCCGTACCTCTACCATGGCACTAAACAATGCAACACTGCCTTTTGGACTGGCGCTGGCCAACAAAGGGCCTAAACAAGCCATGATGGAAGATATCCACCTGTTGAACGGCCTTAACGTTCATGAAGGTAAAGTCACCTATAAAGCGGTTGTCGAAGCTTTAGGTGAACAACTGGGTATTCAGTACACCCCTGCTATGGATGCACTGGCTTAAGTGCTAAATTTATGAAATTAATGGGGTCAGAGGAAATTAATGGGGTCAGAGTACATTAATATAAAATTAATGTACTCTGACCCCTTTATTATTATTGAAACAAAGACTAACAATTGCTCGCTTGCAAGCCCCCTGCTTTGCCCTACCATAAGATCATCTTTTATTGTTAACAGCACACCTTGTGTGGCCTGCTTATGTGGCTTAATTACGCTTATTATGTACTTCTGTTTAGCGCTTTAACCGTGATGCTGGCGCAGCTATGTTTCAGGCCGGTTCGGGTGGAACACATTCTTACCGCTATTTTCAGCGGCTCGCTCGCTATGGTGGCTCTTCAGGTGCTAACCGCTCAGGCCGATAGTCCGTATCAGTATGTTTTTGCATTAGGCACCTGTGCTACCTGTAATGTGATATGGCTTATCTCCCGCGCGTTGTTTCGAGGTAGTGAGTCACTTGCTTTCCAGCATTATGCACTGGCTGCCTCTATAGCTTTACTCGTGATGACAAGCCGTAGTCTGGAACTGATGGTATCGTTTAACTGGCTAACCACTGATAACACTGGCTGGATTAAAGGCGCGGTGTCAGAAATCACCCAATTGCTATCTTCCACAATTTTGGCGCTGGCCTTTTGGGAGGCTGTGCGCGGTTTCACTCAGGCAACCAAAACATCACAGAATCAGCGATTATTATTCGCTGGCAGTTTTTTTGCCGGCGTATTTAGTTGTTCTGTAGTAGCAGAAGGTATGTTGACAAGCGATGTCAGTGTTCAAATTAAACCCTGGCTGGTAGTGAGTTCCGCGCTACTTATCACCCTGGTAACTTTTATTATTTTACTCTGGCAACATCAGTCACGAAGGTCTACCAGTCATATATCCAAAATCAGTAACGACACTGAAGGCGTTGCCGAGCCAATACTGGAAGATGATAAAAAGGTGTTTAACCAAATCAGGCTGTTAATGGAGCAGGAACAGCGTTTTTTGCAGCACGACTTAAAAACCATCGATATTGCCAATTCCCTCAAGGTATCTGAATACAGAATAAGCCGGGCAATAAGGACGATGAGCGCTGCGGCCAATGTGAATCAATTTATCAATAGCTACCGAATTAGCTTCGCCAAGCAACTGCTCACCTCCAAGCACAGTGAACACTGGACAATACTGGTCATCAGCATGGAGTCCGGGTTTGCCTCACTGGCACCGTTTAACCGGGCATTTAAAGCCAGTGAGGGCTGTACGCCAAATCAGTATCGTCAACGTTACCTGCATAAAGAAGTCGTCGACCATCACCCGGTTGTGCCAAGTTAACGCTTAATAGCCAACAATCCGAGGGCCCCACATCATCATGGTAGCCGCAGTTGTGCCAATCAGAGTGATAAGTATGGCAATTCCTACTGCGATGATGGCTGTGGTTGTAACGCGACTGGACACTGTATTACGTTCACGAGCCCTGAAAATCAGCTCCGCAATGAACATCGGCAACAGGTAAGAAGCAAATGACAAAATAACATCAGCCGGGCCGTCCAGGTTCGCACTGTTTCCCTGTGGTCCCTGATTGAGCATAAACCAGCCCATCAGCAGCAATCGAAACGTCCATACTCCGTTAATTAATATAAAGGCATGCACGGCAAAACGCTGATGACGGGCGAAATCTCGTTGCACTGCGTAGCGCCAGGCAAAATAAACCATTACCGGAATAAGCAAACCATTCACAGTAACCCCCAGCGCACCTAGATCACTCAGGCGACTGCCAGTTACCCAGGTAAGATACAGTCCACCAATCGCCCCCAACAGACCAAAGGTCAGATATACACGGCCATTAATACGGTGAAAACGTGGGTAGTGCTGCCGCAGGGCAGGAAATAGCTGAAATGTACCACTCAGACTAATCAGCATCACGGGTACCACATGGAGCAATAAAATAGCGTTGTTAATAGTATCGCCATTTACATACCCCCTGATCATGTAAGCGTAGCGGGCTTCACTCAACTGCCCGGATAACAACGGCAGCGTAAATTGTACAAGGATGTATAACGCAAATATCCACTGGCCGGTGAGGATAATCCCTACCCAGACTTTTACCATTAAGTCTAACTTGTGATGTAACCTCAATTGATAAGATGGTTGTATGTTCAAATCGGAAGTGATAACTCGTGACATGTAAAGCCCTCCTAACATTAAGCAGGCTTAAAGTTTGCCAAATTCGACATAATTCGCTTATCGAATTTGGAATCTGATCGTCAAAAGTTAAAAAGAGGATGAATCAGTTCATCGTGTCAGCGAATAAGAATAAAGGGGTCAGAGTTAATTAATTTAATTAACTCTGACCCCTTTATTTGTTTATTTGGTTTTAGGTGCTTCAGGTCAGGCTCTGATTTACTGCCTGTAAGGCGGCTAGTGGGTTTTCGGCTTGTGTGATTGGACGGCCCATTACCAGGTAGCTCACACCGGCGTCGATTGCATCGACCGGTGTCATAACCCTTTTCTGATCGCCTACATCCGCTCCTGCAGGGCGAATGCCTGGAGTGACCAACAGAAACTCGTCGTTATGCGTTTCACGTAACATTACGGCTTCCTTCGCGGAGCAAACAACGCCATCCAGGCCACTGTCTGCGGTTAACTGCGCCAGCTTTTTGACCTGCTCGGCTGGTGACACCGCTGGCACTACATCATTTAACTGCGCCTGATCCATACTGGTTAGTACCGTTACTGCAATCAGCTTGGTTTGCGGATGAGATGACCCGGCAATAGCGTTTTTGGCCGCTTTCATCATTTCCATTCCGCCACTGGCGTGAACATTAACCATCCACACGCCCATCTCGGCGGCTGCTTTACACGCTTTGGCTACGGTGTTGGGAATATCATGAAATTTTAAATCCAGAAAAATATCAAACCCTTTGGCGATGAGCGATTTTACAAACTCAGGCCCGAACAGGGTAAACATCTCTTTGCCGACTTTAAGCTTACAGGCACCGGGATCCAGTTGGTCTACCAGGGCCATGGCCTTATCGGCATCATCGAAATCCAATGCGACTATCACACGGGCTTCTTGGTTCATTCTCTTTACTCTCCGTCTAGACCTCTAATGGGATTAACAACCCCCCACTTTTTACAGGATGGACACAGCCAATACAGTTTGCGACCAGAAAACCCACAGCTTTTACAGCGGTATCTTGGTCGCTGTTCAATTTGTTTGGCAACCAGCTGTCTTAACTGCTGATAGGTCGCCTTGGCATTGGCATCATCACTTAACTCACAGTACAACTGCATCAGGCGATGGAAGCCACGCATGGTGGGCGTTTTTTGCAGTTGTTCAAATAAATAATCAGCGGCGTGCTGCACTTCCCCTTTATTGGAAAACACATCCGCCATGGCCAGATACAAGGTGGCACTTTGCACCCAGTTATCATTTAACAGTTGTTCAAACTTCTGCCAGTCTCCGGTTTCACTGGCAATTTTCTCGAGTAGCGGTACCGCTTCGATAAACCAATTTTTATCGCGTTTGGCAACCTGCACTAAGTATTCACCGGCCTCTTTTAAGCGCCCCTGATCAAAGGTGACTTCTCCCAGCATTAACCAGGGTCTTACGGCCTGTTCATCTACATTTACCGCTTTTTGTAACACCTTAAGCGCAGCGGGTATCTCTTCATTATCCAACTCGAGCTGTGCTTGTTCACAGTAAAAATGGGCCAGCTTGCTGCGAATGCTGTCGTTCTCAGCCAACATTTTTTCTGCCAGCTCGATGGCACGGCCCCACTCTTTAGTGGTTTGATAAATGGCAAACAACTGCTGTTGAGCGAACTCAAAATGCTTATCGGAATTGAGCAGACTAACAAACGCGCCCTCAGCACGCTCAAGAAACCCTGCCTGCATATAGTCCCTGCCCAGCTCTTTGAGCGCCAGTTCGCGCTGAGTAGACTGAATCTCGTCGCGGCTAACCAGATTCTGGTGTACGCGGATTGCGCGGTCTATTTCGCCGCGCTGGCGGTAAAAGTTGCCCATGGCGATATGGGTTTCCACCGTATCACTGTTGACGTTAATCATTTTAATTAACGTATCCACGGCCCGGTCGGGCTGATCAGAAAGCAGGAAATTTAAACCACGAAAATAATGTTTGGAAAGGATACTGGATTGTTTACGTTGTGCTTGACGAACACTGTTACGGCCCATTATGTAACCATAACCGGCTGCTACTGGCAGCAGTAAGAATAACAGCTCCAGCATAGCGCTTATTCTTTCTGCAGTTTGTTAAGCTTAGCCTGTGCCCGCATGAGCTTAACTCTGAGCGTAAGCCAGCTGCTCAGAATAGCCAGAACGCCGACAACAACCCCTAACCCGAGAGCAATGGCAATCAGCGTGGCAACCGTCATATCAGCCTTAGCGATCAGGTAATTAACTGATATTACAGCATCATTTTGAGAACCAACGGCAATCGCCAGTACCAGAATCGCAATAATGCAGAGTAAAAATGCCAAGCCTTTCAAGTGCGAGATCCTAAATAAAGAAATTAAAATCAGGATAACAAAATGTGGATAGTGTTACAGCATTCACATACAAAAAAAGCACTGATAACAGTGCTTTTTATTTCTATCTGTGCAGATAATCATCAGGCAATAGATTCATTCACCCGGTCACGTAACTCTTTGCCAGGCTTAAAGTGCGGAACGTATTTACCGTCCAACTCCACTGTTTCGCCGGTTTTCGGGTTACGACCCACGCGCGGTGCACGGTAATGCAAAGAAAAACTACCAAATCCGCGGATTTCGATACGATCACCTTTTTGTAAGGTTTGCGCCATCTGTTCCAACATTTCTTTGATAGCTGTTTCTAATTCTTTTGCCGGGATATGGCGTGCCTGATCAGCGAGCCGCTCAATTAATTCAGACTTGGTCATGTGTAAACCTCTTTGTCATTCAATCCATCAAACAGCTACATCAACAGGTATACGGCATTTACCGTATACCTGATGTACCAAAAAGCTTATTCGCCTTTTGCTGCTTTGAAAGCTTCAGCCATCGCGTTCGCGAAGCCAGCGTCGTCTTGCTGGTTCACTTTGTCGATTGCTTCTTTCTCGTCAGCCTGGTCTTTCGCTTTAACAGACAGGTTTACGATGCGGTTCTTACGGTCAACACCGGTGTACTTCGCTTCGATGCTGTCGCCAACGTTAGCCACTTCAGACGCATCTTCGATACGGTCACGAGAAAGATCAGCTACACGGATGTAACCGTCAACTTCTTCTGCCAGGTTTACAGTAACGCCTTTGGCATCAACTGCTGTAACTGTACCGTTAACGATAGCACCTTTCTTGGTATCTGTCAGATACTTGTTGAAAGGATCTTCTTCAATTTGCTTAACGCCTAATGAAATACGCTCACGCTCTGGGTCGACTTGCAGAACAACCGCTGAGATCTCGTCGCCTTTCTTATAGTCACGAACCGCGTCTTCACCAGACTTGTTCCATGAAATATCAGACAGGTGAACCAAACCGTCGATGCCACCGTCAAGGCCGATGAAGATACCAAAGTCAGTGATTGACTTGATCTTACCAGACACTTTGTCACCTTTTTCGTGTGACTCAGCAAAGGTTTCCCAAGGGTTAGCAATACACTGCTTAAGACCCAGAGAAATACGACGACGTTCTTCGTCGATTTCCAGAACCATAACTTCAACAGAATCGCCCAGGTTAACAACCTTAGATGGGTGGATGTTCTTGTTAGTCCAATCCATTTCAGATACGTGAACCAGACCTTCTACACCGTCTTCAATCTCTACGAAACAACCGTAGTCAGTCAAGTTAGTTACCTGGCCGGTGATCTTAGTGCCTTCTGGGTAACGCTGGGCAATTTCTTGCCATGGATCGTTGCCCATTTGCTTCATGCCCAGAGATACACGTTGCTTTTCTTTGTCGAACTTAAGCACTTTAACGTTGATTTCGTCACCAACATTTACGATTTCGCTTGGGTGCTTAACACGCTTCCAAGCCATGTCAGTGATGTGCAGCAGGCCGTCAACACCGCCCAGATCTACGAACGCACCGTAGTCTGTCAGGTTCTTAACGATACCTTTAACTTCGTGACCTTCTTCCAGGTTAGCCAGCAGAGTTTCACGCTCTGCACTGCTTTCTGCTTCGATAACAGCACGACGAGAAACAACAACGTTGTTACGCTTGGCGTCTAACTTGATTACTTTAAACTCAAGCTCTTTGCCTTCCAGGTGAGTGGTGTCGCGTACAGGGCGTACGTCAACCAGTGAACCTGGCAGGAATGCGCGAACACTGTTAACTTCAACAGTGAAACCGCCTTTAACTTTACCGTTGATAACGCCTTTGATAGTGGCTTTATCGTCGTAAGCTTTTTCCAGCTCAACCCACGCTTCGTGACGCTTAGCTTTTTCACGAGACAGGATAGTTTCACCAAAGCCGTCTTCTACTGCGTCTAACGCTACGTCGACTTCGTCACCGATTGCGATTTCTAATTCGCCTTCGGCATTTTTAAATTGTTCAGCTGGGATAGCACTTTCTGATTTGAGACCTGCGTCAACAAGAACGATGTCTTTATCAATTGAAACTACAGTACCCTTTACAATTGAACCCGGACGAGTTTCAAGTTCTTGTAAGCTCTCTTCAAAAAGTTGTGCAAAATTTTCAGTCATATGATTTAGTAAATAATTTAAGTTGACATCCACATTTCTATCCGGATAACGTGGGGTTATTAAACAAAGTCGTCACTTCCTGTGACAACGATTGCGATGGTGAAACCGACTCCGGCTTTACAGCCTGGAATTGATAATTTCCATTGCACTTTCAAAGACTTGGTTAATATCCAAATCTGTTGAATCGATCACTACAGCGTCTTCTGCCGGTACCAATGGCGCAATGGAACGATTCGCGTCGCGATCATCCCGGGCTTTGATATCGGTTAAAAGGCGCGCAATATTAACATCCAGACCTTTATCTTTCAACTGATTATAGCGACGCTCCGCGCGGGCTTCAGCGCTGGCGGTCAGGAATAATTTCACATTGGCATCCGGGAACACCACAGTGCCCATGTCGCGACCATCAGCCACCAGACCCGGATCTTGCTGAAACGCTCGCTGGCGGCGTAACAGCGCCTCGCGAACCCTGGCAAGGGATGCAATTTGTGACGCCACAGCGCCGACTTCCTCGGTGCGGATATCATCGGTGACGTCTTCACCTTCCAGCACCACACGGCGCTGCTCATTGTCAATTTCAAAACTGACGTCAAGGCCAGAGGCCAGCGGAACAACAGCACTTTCATCGTCGACCGGAAGATCATGATGCATGGCGGCAACGGCCAGTACGCGATAAATCGCGCCACTGTCCAGTAAGTGCCAGCCGAGCTTTTCTGCGATTAATGCGCTTAGTGTGCCTTTCCCTGCCCCACTAGGACCATCTACCGTTACTACGGGTATTGGATGCATACCTGCTCCAGTTATTTAATAAAATGTTAATAAGAACTCGAAAACGGCGGCAATTATACCCGTGTAAGCGCAATTGGCAATGATACACGTCAATAAATACCCGGGGATAATACCTAAGTCTGTAGCTAATACACGCTGGCCCTGAGACCAGCGCAAATGATATTAGAGGTTGAATCTGTCTTAACGATGACAGATTGTGGCAAAACGGGTGAAATAATCGGGGAAAGTTTTGGCTGTACAACCCGGATCGTTAATCGTTACCGGTGTGCCACTCAATGATACCAGTGAAAAACACATGGCAATGCGATGATCATTATAGGTATCAATGGCTGCATGTTGTAATGCAGCACCTGGCGTTACCCGAATATAATCGTGCCCTTCTTCGACTTCCACCCCCAGTTTACGCAGCTCAGTGGCCATTGCAAATAACCGGTCGGTTTCTTTTACCCGCCAGTTATAAATGTTGCGGATGCAGGTTTCTCCCTCGGCAAATAATGCCGTTGTTGCAATAGTCATGGCTGCATCAGGAATATGGTTCATATCCATATCCACACCTTTAAGCGGCGCGCCATGAATAACGATACAATCGTCAAACCATTCCACTTTAGCGCCCATGGCTTCCAGTACATCAGCAAAACGAATGTCGCCCTGGATACTTTGCTTACCAATACCGGTAACCTTAACCGTACCACCTTTAATGGCACCGGCCGCCAGGAAGTATGAAGCGGATGAAGCATCCCCTTCCACCATAAAGGTGTCAGGAGCCACATACTGCTGCCCGGCTTTGATCACAAAACGCTGATAATCCTGATTTTCTACCGACACGCCAAATTTGGCCATGGTATCCAGGGTAATGTCGATATAAGGCTTCGACACTAACTCGCCTTTAATGGCGATAGTGGTGTCCTCGCTGAATAACGGAGCAGCCATTAACAGCGCCGTAAGGAACTGACTCGATACAGTGCCATCCACAGACAGCTCACCACCCTTGAGCTGGCTACCGGTAATTTTAAGCGGCGGATAACCGGCATTTTTTAAATACTCGATATCCGCCCCCGCTTCCAGCAGCGCATCAACCAAATCGCCTATAGGCCGTTCTTCCATACGTGGCTCGCCGGTCAATTCAACCGTCACATCAGAAGCGGCCAGCGCAGCACATAACGGGCGCATAGCGGTACCGGCATTGCCTAAAAACAGGCTGAGCGGTTTATCAACCGTAAACGCGCCGCCTAAGCCGGTGACCTTACACTCGGTTTTGTCATCGCTTAAGCTGTACTCAACACCCAGTAACTTAAGGGCATCCAGCATGTGGCGAATGTCGTCACTGTCGAGCAGGTTGGTCAGGCGGGTTTCACCCTTGGCCAAAGCCGCTAGTAATAAGGCCCGGTTAGACAGACTTTTTGAGCCCGGCACGTTCACGGTACCGTCGATTTTACTGACCGGCTGTAACGTTAACTGCTCTGCACTCATGCGTGATGCTCCTCAAAGTCTTTCATAAAGCTCACCAGGGCTTCTACCCCTTCAATAGACATAGCGTTATAAATGCTGGCACGCATACCACCCACCGAACGGTGACCTTTAAGGGCCATTAAACCAGCTTCTTTGGATTTTTCCAGGAACACTTTATCCAGTGCCGGATCGGCCAGATGGAAAGGTACGTTCATAATCGAACGGTTTTGTGGATGCACGTTGTTGCGGTAGAACGATGAGTCATCGATGGCTTTATACAATGTATCCGCTTTGTGCTGATTGAGGCTGGCCATAGCTTCTGCACCGCCCTGGGCTTTCAGCCATTTAAATACCAGCCCCGCCAGGTACCAGGAAAAGGTAGGCGGTGTATTATACATAGAGTCATTTTTGGCCATCAGTTCGTAATCGAAAATCGACGGCGTGCTCTGACGCGCCTTACCCACCAAATCTTCACGAACAATCACAACAGATAAGCCAGACGGGCCAATGTTCTTTTGCGCACCGGCATAAATAATACCGTACTTGCTTACGTCTACCGGGCCAGACAAAATATTCGACGACATATCGGCCACCAGCGGCACGTCACCGGCTTCGGGCAACCACTTGTAGGCAATACCATCTACGGTTTCGTTAGGACAAAAATGCAGATACGCCGCACTTTGATCAATGTCGGCAGCAGCCGGCTTAGGCATAAACTGATAACCATTGTGATCAACCACCTCGCCAATCACTTTGGCATTATTATACTTTGAAGCTTCTGCAACCGCGCCTTTAGACCAGGAGCCACTCACCAGATGCAATGAGGTATCGTTCTGGTTTGAAATATTCAGCGGTACCGCAGCAAACTGGCCGCGCCCGCCGCCTTGCAGAAACAGTACCTTATAGTTTTCCGGTACGTTCATCAGGTCGCGCAGGTCCTGTTCGGCCGTTGCGGCAATTTCGATAAAGTCTGCACCGCGGTGACTCACTTCCATCACCGAGCAGCCGCTGTCACGCCAGTTAATAAATTCCTGTTGTGCCTGCGCCATCACTGCCGGTGGCAGCATGGCCGGGCCAGCACTAAAATTGAATACGTTTTTCATGAGCTTCTTAAATACTGTCAGGAAGCATTATCACCCGCCTGTAAGGTTGTTACGGGTGGCATAATGCTTACATACACTAAAAAACAAGCGGCACTAAGAGCCGCTTGCGATGCTTGTTGTATCCTTTAACGCAGGATTATTCGTCTGTCGTTGACTCATCTGCGCCGTCTTGTGCGGCGTTTGTATCGACGGCTTCGGCTTCATCGCCTTCAGCTTCTATTATTTCGGCGTCTTCGATTTCTTCGATGCGTTGTAATGCAACCAGTTGCTCGTTTTCACCGGTACGGATCAGCCTTACACCCTGGGTATTTCGCCCAACGGTAGACACTTCACTTACCCGGGTTCTTACCAGCGTACCGGCATTACTGATCAGCATGATTTCGTCGTTTTCATCTACCTGTACCGCACCAACAACCTTGCCGTTACGATCCGAGACTTTAATCGACACAACCCCCTGGGTTGCACGGCTCTTGGCCGGGTAATCTTCCAGTGGTGTACGTTTCCCGTAACCGTTCTCGGTGGCGGTCAGTACCGCACCGTCACCACGAGGCACGATTAACGACACGACTTTCTGGCCATCTGGCATCTTAATACCACGTACACCTGTAGCCGTGCGGCCCATCGGACGCAGTGCCAGCAGCTCTTCACCAGTCTCCTGATCCAGTTTAACGGCGCCGGTTTCAGAATCACGCAGTTTCTCATTAAAGCGAACTACTTTACCGGCATCAGAGAACAGCATGATGTCATCATCGCCATGGGTAATCGCAACACCAATCAGTTCGTCACCTTCATTCAGGTTAACCGCAATGATACCGCTTGAACGAGGACGTGAGTACATAGTCAGGCTGGTTTTCTTTACCACACCATTGGCCGTAGCCATCAGTACGAACTTGTCTTCCTCAAATTCCTTAATCGGCAGGATAGCGGTGATACGCTCATCATCTTCCAATGGCAGAATGTTGACAATCGGTCGACCACGGGCATTACGACTCGCCAGAGGTAATTGATAGACCTTCAACCAGTACAGTCGGCCACGGGTTGAGAAACACAGAATATGATCATGGGTATTGGCAACCAGCAGCTTCTCGATGAAATCTTCATCTTTCATCTTGGTAGCTGATTTACCGCGGCCACCACGGCGCTGCGCTTCGTACTCAGACAATTTCTGGTACTTTACGTAACCTTCGTGAGACAGAGTAACAACCACTTCTTCACGTTCAATCAGATCTTCTAAATCAATATCGTGGCTGGCCGCGGTGATTTCTGTACGGCGCTCATCGCCAAACTCGTCACGCACTTTTTCCAGCTCTTCTCGAATCACTTCCATCAGGCGCTCAGGGCTACCCAGAATGTGCAGTAACTCGGCAATCAGCTCGAGCAGTTGCTTGTATTCGTCGAGGATTTTTTCGTGTTCAAGACCGGTTAATTTGTGTAAACGCAGGTCCAGGATCGCCTGAGCCTGTTGCTCAGTCAGGTAGTATTTACCGTCGCGAATACCAAATTCCGGCTCCAGCCAATCCGGGCGCGCCGCATCATTACCAGCACGTTGCAGCATTTCGGCTACATCACCCAGCTCCCAGCCAGACGCCACTAACGCTTGTTTTGCTTCGGAAGGACTTGGTGAGGCTTTAATCAGTTCAATAACCGGATCGATGTTAACCAGTGCAATAGCCAGGCCTTCAAGGATATGCGCGCGGTCACGGGCTTTACGCAGCTCGTAGACTGTTCTGCGGGTAACCACTTCACGGCGGTGTAAAATAAACGCCTGCAGAATTTCCTTAAGGTTAAACACTTTTGGCTGGTTGTTATCCAGCGCCACCATGTTAATACCAAATACGGTTTGCATTTGCGTATTAGCATACAGATGGTTAAGCAGCACTTCGGCCGACTCGTTACGTTTAACTTCAACCACAATACGCATACCGTCTTTATCAGACTCGTCGCGCAGTGCAGAAACGCCTTCGATACGTTTTTCTTTTACCAGTTCGGCAATCTTCTCGATTAAGCGAGCTTTGTTTACCTGGTATGGAATTTCCGTAACGATGATGGTTTCTTTGCCGTTGTCTTCAGTTTCGATTTCGGCTCGGGCACGCATGTAGATTTTACCGCGACCGGTGCGATAGGCATCAACAATACCTTTACGGCCACTAATTAAGGCGGCGGTTGGAAAATCCGGCCCCGGGATGTGCTCCATTAACTGATCGACATCCAGTGATGGTTCGTCAATCAGGGCGATACAGCCATTTACAATTTCGGTAAGGTTATGCGGTGGAATGTTGGTAGCCATCCCTACCGCAATACCTGAAGACCCGTTTACCAGCAAATTAGGAACTTTGGTGGGCAACACATCCGGGATGTGCTCGGTGCCATCATAGTTAGGCACGAAGTCCACGGTTTCTTTGTCTAAATCAGCAAGCAGTTCGTGGGCAATTTTGGCCATGCGTACTTCGGTGTAACGCATTGCGGCGGCGGAGTCGCCGTCGACCGAACCAAAGTTACCCTGTCCGTCAACCAGCATGTAGCGCAAGGAGAAAGGCTGCGCCATCCGCACGATGGTATCGTAAACGGCTGAATCACCGTGGGGGTGATATTTACCGATGACGTCACCCACTACACGGGCAGACTTTTTATAAGGTTTGTTAAAGTCATTCTTCAACTCATTCATGGCAAACAGTACACGGCGGTGTACCGGTTTTAAGCCATCACGTACGTCGGGCAGCGCGCGCCCAACGATAACGCTCATCGCATAATCCAGATACGACGTTTTGAGCTCTTCCTCTATATTAACGGGGAGAATTTCTTTGGCGTTATCAGTCATAAACTGCTTGGTCCCTTATTATAAGTTTGTCGTAATCTTGCAGATACCTGACGATCCTCGTCCGGATCCCCTTGGATCACGCATTGGGGGTCTTCTAATTAACCAATGAGTTTATCACCCAAATCAGCATTTATGTAGTGATTAATGCATCCTTAGCTTCACTTATCTCCTAAGCGTTTAAATTTTGCGCGATTGCTAAACCCGCCTGCAAATAAGCCATGTGCAGAATGCCGATTTGCGGTAATGTAAGACGGATTTTTAACTTCAGGTAAGATGAAAACTCACGCTCATGACAGAAACACAGCAAAATGTAGATCAAACGGAAATCGACAAGTTTTCTGAAATCGCTGCCCACTGGTGGGACCCACAAGGCCAGTTTAAACCTTTGCATGCCATCAACCCGCTACGTCTTTCCTTTATAGAAGAAAAATGCGCAGGTGTATTTGGCAGGAAGATCTTGGATGTAGGCTGTGGCGGCGGCATTCTTGCTGAGTCACTGGCAGTACGAGGGGCCGAGGTTACCGGTATCGACATGGCCAGTGCTTCACTGGAAATTGCTCAGCTACACAGTCTGGAAACAGGTGTTAAAGTAGATTACCGCTGCGTGAGTGTTGAAACCCTGGCAGCTGAACAGCCGGAATCCTTCGACGTAGTCACCTGTATGGAAATGCTTGAACATGTGCCTGATCCGGCTTCGGTGATCAGTGCTTGTGCCAAACTGGTCAAGCCTGGCGGTAAAGTGTTCTTTTCCACTTTAAACCGCAATCTGAAAGCCTATCTGATGGGCATTGTGGCAGCTGAATACGTATTACAATGGGTGCCTAAGGGTACGCACCAGTATCAACGTTTTCTCAAACCGTCTGAACTGATGAAAATTGCCGATCAGGCTGGCCTGTTTACCCGATCTGCCACCGGTTTGCATTTTGATCCCTTCAATCAGGCCTTCGTATTGTCGGATCGGAACGTTGACGTCAACTACATTTTGCAATGTGAAAAATCTTGACGACACACAATATATAGTGTCCAACTTTATGTCTCAGCACTATATATCGCATATTTATAAAAATTAAATATTCGGAATAAATTGTTTTAAGCGATCGCAAAAAAAATCTAAAGTACTTGCATTCAGTCAAATCTTGCTTTGTTCAAACCTAAAAGGTTAGTCAATACTAACCTTTTACCAGCCTTGATTTGATCGCTGAATTAAGCACCAGATATTGGGTTGCATTAAAGTCAAAACCTCACTATCTTGTGGTTATCCGATAGCAGTCTTGTTTAAAAAACCGACTGATACAGCTATTTCTCAGGCGGATTAAACATTCACGGATCGAAGCGATCGCCGATGGATCCCTTCGAAATTAATAATTTAAAACAAATTGGGCAGTGCAAACTTGCCCCGCGAACAGCGCTAACTGACAAACGGCCACTAAAATGAATAACAATTTATCAGTCACCAAACGCAATGGTGAAAAAGAGCCCATTGATCTGGAGAAAATTCACAAAGTTATTACCTGGGCAGCAAAGGGACTCAAAAATGTCTCGGTGTCACAGGTAGAAATAAAAGCCCACATTCAGTTTTACGACGGTATCAAAACCGCCGAAATCCATGAAACCCTCATTAAATCAGCGGCAGATCTGATTTCAACTGAAGCACCGGATTACCAGTATCTGGCAGCTCGTCTGGCAATTTTCCACTTACGTAAAAAGGCGTTTGGTGAATTTGAGCCACCTAAATTGTTTAACCACGTAGCCCGTATGGTCGACATGGGTAAGTATGATACGCACCTGTTAGAAGACTACACACCGGAAGAATTCGCCGAGATGGATAGCTATATCGATCACTGGCGTGACATGAACTTCAGCTATGCGGCCGTTAAACAGCTGGAAGGTAAATACCTGGTTCAGAACCGTGTAACGGGTGAGATCTACGAAAGCGCTCAGTTCCTGTATATTCTGGTAGCGGCCTGTTTGTTTGCCAACTACCCCAAAGAAACCCGTTTGCAATACGTTCGTCGTTTTTACGATGCAACGTCTACGTTTAAACTGTCTCTGCCAACCCCGATTATGTCGGGCGTGCGAACCCCTACCCGTCAGTTCAGCTCTTGTGTATTAATTGAAACCGGCGACAGCCTCGATTCAATTAATGCTACAGCCAGTGCCATTGTTAAGTACGTGAGTCAGCGTGCCGGTATCGGGGTTAATGCTGGCCGTATCCGTGCACTGGGCAGCCCTATTCGCGGCGGTGAGGCTTTCCACACTGGTTGTATTCCTTTTTATAAGTACTTCCAGACGGCGGTTAAAAGCTGTTCTCAGGGCGGTGTTCGTGGTGGTGCAGCAACGCTGTTCTATCCTCTATGGCATATGGAAGTTGAATCACTGCTGGTACTCAAAAATAACCGTGGTGTAGAAGAAAACCGCGTACGTCACCTCGACTACGGCGTGCAGTTTAACAAGCTGATGTATCAGCGCATGATGAAAGACGATTACATCACGCTGTTCAGCCCGTCAGACGTACCCGGCCTGTACGATGCGTTCTTTGCCGACCAACCTAAGTTTGAAGCGCTGTACGTTAAGTACGAGCAGGACGAGTCAATCCGCAAAAAACGCATTAAAGCCATGGAACTGTTTGGCTTATTTATGCAGGAACGTGCCAGCACCGGCCGTATTTATCTGCAGAACGTGGATCACTGTAATACGCACAGCCCGTTCGATCCAAAAGTGGCGCCGGTTCGTCAGAGTAACCTGTGTCTTGAAATCGCGTTGCCGACCAAGCCGCTGGAACATGTAAACGACGAAAATGGTGAAATTGCGTTATGTACGCTATCTGCCTTTAATTTAGGCGCCATTAAGTCTCTGGATGAGTTTGAGGAACTATCAGACCTGGCCGTTCGCGCACTCGACAGCCTGCTGGATTATCAGGATTATCCGGTACCTGCTGCTTACAACGCCACCATGGGCCGCCGTACGCTGGGCATCGGTGTGATTAACTTTGCCTACTACCTGGCAAAGAACGGCGTGAAGTATTCAGACTTCAGTGCTAACAGCCTGGTGCATAAAACCTTTGAAGCCATGCAGTATCACCTGCTTAAGGCATCAAACAACCTGGCGAAAGAAAAAGGCGCCTGTCCTAAGTTTAACGAAACCACGTATTCTCAGGGTGTACTGCCAATCGACACCTACAAAAAAGATCTGGATGCAGTTTGCAACGAGCCACTGCATCTGGACTGGGAAGGCCTGCGTAAAGATATCGTAGAGCACGGTTTACGTAACTCAACCCTGTCGGCACTGATGCCATCTGAGACGTCGTCACAGATCTCTAACGCTACTAATGGTATTGAGCCACCGCGCGGCCATATCAGCGTTAAGTCCAGTAAAGACGGCGTACTTAAGCAGGTTGTGCCGGAATATGAGCGTTTGAAAGACCAGTATGAACTGCTGTGGGATATCCCGTCTAACGATGGTTACCTGCAGTTGTGCGGTATCATGCAAAAATTCGTCGATCAGACAATCTCGGCAAATACCAGCTATAACCCGTCCAAGTATGAAAATAGCAAGGTACCAATGCGTTTATTGCTAAAAGACCTGCTGACCGCATACAAACTGGGCGTAAAAACGCTGTATTACCATAACACCCGTGATGGTGCTGCCGACGCCCCGGTTGAAACAACCACCGCTGCAGCAGCGAAACCGGCCGCTCAGGAAGTCGTGATAGAAGAAGACGACGATTGCGCCGGCGGTGCTTGTAAAATATAACAATTGGTCATTTGCCCGGTGCCAGCCGGGCTTCTTATTGCGCTAGTGAAGTGATAATAAAATATGAAATACACCACGTTTAATCAGCAAAATGTGAATCAGCTCGACGAGCCGATGTTTTTTGGTAACCCGGTTAACGTCGCTCGTTACGACCAACAAAAACATTCGATTTTTGAAAAGCTCATCGAAAAGCAAATTAGTTTTTTCTGGCGTCCGGAAGAAGTGGATGTCACACGTGACCGGGTCGACTTTCAAAAACTGACCGAGCCGGAAAAGCACATTTTCATTTCTAACCTGAAGTATCAGACACTGCTAGATTCGGTGCAGGGCCGCAGCCCGAATATCGCATTCCTGCCGATTATCTCGTTACCGGAACTGGAAACCTGGGTAGAGACATGGTCGTTCTTCGAAACAATCCACTCACGCTCCTACACGCATATTCTGCGTAACCTGTTTACCGATCCGAGCAGTATCTTTGAAGATATTGTGGTTAACGATGAAATTAAACGTCGTGCAACAGACATCTCCAAGTATTACGACGACCTGATTTATGCCACGCAGCTCTGGCAAACACAGGGCGAAGGCATGTACACCAACGAAGGTCAGCCCTACCCGGTTAACATGCGCGAGCTGAAGAAAAAGCTCTACCTGTGTATGAATTCGGTTAACGCACTGGAAGCGATTCGTTTCTACGTATCCTTTGCCTGTACTTTTGCCTTTGCTGAGCGCGAGCTGATGGAAGGTAACTCCAAGATCATCCGTCTGATTGCCCGCGATGAAAACCTCCACCTAACCTCCACTCAGCATATTCTGAACCTGTGGGCCAAAGGTAAAGATGATCCGGAAATGGCTGAAATCGCGCAGGAATGTGCCGATGAAGCGAAAGAAATCTTTATGAAAGCCGTAGAGCAGGAAAAGCAATGGGCAGAATACCTGTTCCAGCACGGCTCTATGATTGGCCTGAATAAAGAAATTCTGTGTCAGTATGTTGAATACATTGCTAACCAGCGAATGGCGGTTATCGGTATGGGCCAGCCCTATGACGTTACCTCTAACCCGCTGCCATGGATGAATAACTACCTGATCTCCGATAATGTTCAGGTGGCACCACAGGAATCTGAAATCAGCTCATACCTGGTAGGTCAGATTGATTCAGCCGTTAGCGAAGACGACTTTGCCGATTTCGAACTCTAAATAACCGGTAATGACCGACCGCGACAACACCTACCGTATCGACATTGTCGATACGGTAACGGTGACCGCTTCCCCCGATAAAACGCTGCTGGAAAGCCTTGAATCTCAACAGATTGACGTGCAATACCATTGCCGCGAGGGATTTTGTGGTGCCTGCCGCACTACCCTGCTGGAAGGCGAAGTCGAATACACTACCGATCCCCTCGCCTTTATTGACGACGATGAGATCCTGCCGTGCTGCTGCAAGCCAACAAACCATTTAAAAATCAAACTGGGTTTCTAGCCATTGAGTAACGTCAGAGCTATCTCTGGCCGCTGGTTAGCCTGACTCAGTAATGACTGACTGGCTTGCTGGATGATTTGATTTCTCGCCAGACTGGCTGTTTCGCTGGCGTAGTCGGTATCTCTTATTTGTGATTGTGCCGCCCGGGTGTTTTCGGCATGAATCGACAGATTTCGCAAATTGGATTGCATGGCGTTCTGCACAGCACCATAACCAGCGCGCTTTTCACCAATATCATCAATAGCGCCAGACAGCGCATTCAAAGCCACTTCAGCCTGCTGTTGGCTACTTAGCGATAACCCGGTAAGCCCCAAATCGGCTGCTGTAGCCGGTGTTTTGGCAATTTCATGGTAATCCTGGGGCCCGTTTATTGCTGCAGACGTAGTAATTTTCACGTCTTCTTCGGGGTTTTCATCAGCCAGTTCAGCTTCCTGAATGGCTGCACTGGCCACACCGCCTAGCCGATCCCAGGATATTCGGCCCTGATAAGAACTCCCTGAACTCTGCCCTGAGACTGCCAGAATGATATCCTGATTAGTAGTACCGGTTAAAGTAATGATTTCTACATCCGTCTCGCCGGTGAAAATACGGCCGTCATTATCCAGATCGCCGTCGCCGCTATAAGTCACTGTGGTACCCACTGCATTAGCTGCATTAATATTACTCGCGTCGTAACTGGCTCCGGCATCAAATCCATTGCCGGTAGTTAAAAAAGTCGAATCAATATTGCTTAAATCAATACCGAGATCCTGCCAGTTAAAATCAGCCAACGGATCACCGACTGCCGGGACTTCTACGCCCGCTAAATGCTCGCCACCGGTGGTGAACAGGTGAATATCATCATCCAGACTATAAGAATCAAAGGTAAAGCGGATGTTTTCGGAGTCTGCCGGGATAAAGTAAAAATCATTGCCGCTACCACTGAAAGGCAGGTTATTCACTATTTGCTGACCAGAGCCCAGTGTCACATTGTCTGGTGAGCTATCTTCAAATAATAATGTGCTGGGCGATAGTAATGGGTGGCGATCAAACGCTTCCGTCTCATAGGCAATTCGATCGATTTCGCTTTTTAACTGCTGAAACTCTTTGTCTAACGCCAGGCGATCGCTATCAGAATGAATGCCATTCTGCGCCTGCACGGCGAGTTGCCGCATGCGCTGCGCCGCCGTATTCACTTCGTCTAACGCCCCTTCTGCAATCTGCGCGTAGCTAATACCATCATTGAGATTACGCACCACCTGACGGGTTGATATCACATCACTTTGCAGCCGATCGGCTATTTGTAAACCGGCCGCGTCATCGGCAGCACTGTTGATGCGAAACCCCGAAGAAAGGCGTTCAAAAGACTGGTCCAGTCGGTTTGTTACCGAGAACAACTGACGCTGAATAGTAAGCGCCGACGAATTGTGACCTACAACTAGAGACATCTTCCATGATTAATTCAGGACTTCCTGATATTCATATCGGCCCGCCGTCTTTATACTTTAGTGTTAGTTTTATTTAACTTGTTGATTAAAAATACAAAGCTCACAAGTTTCCTAATATTCTGAATTAAAGCGTATCCCCGTTAGCAGTCAAAATTCATATTGTTAAATTAGTTTGGAAGTACGAGTGACTTTCTGTGCTAGCAGTTAGCCATAGGAACAACGGGTTTTTAGTATAAAAAATTATCAATTAGCTATCTTTTTCACCCAGATTACCATGGCGACACCACCTATAACGGCCAGGGAGCTTAAGATAATCCTGAGTGTGACCGTTTCATCTAAGAACAACCATCCGGCAAAAACCGCCAGCACCGGCACGGATAATTGTAATGTTGCGGCTTTAATCGCGGCTAAATGCACCAGAATGCTGTACCACAAGGCATACCCTAATGCCGAGGCAATGGCGCCTGAGGCAACAGCATAAGCCATGCCTTCGGGATGAAGCTCTCCGCCCGGCCAGAATATCACCAGCAATATCAGCGCCAGTGGCGTGGCACGGATGAAATTACCGGCGGTAGCTTCAATGGGAAATTTTGCGCCTTTACCTTTTAACGAATAGACACCCCAGGCTATCCCTGCTGCCAGCATCATCAGCGCGCTGGAAAGCTGCGGTACTGCCGCGTTAGGTAGCAAGAGCATTATCAGACCAACCAGGGCGAGTAGAAATCCGCCCCATTGCAACGCGCTCATTCTTTCGCCTTTAAACAACCCCCAACTGATCATAGTTACCTGCACCGCACCGAAGAGCAGCAAAGCACCGGCCCCGGTGGTCATGCTGATGTAGGCAAACGAAAAGCCAGCAGCATACACAAACAACGTAATGGCCGAGGTCATATTGCCTTCCTGTAGCGGCTTTTGGTTACGCATAACCACCAAAAGGGTTAACATTAGCGCACCACTGGTTAATCGCCAGAAGGTGAAGGATGCCGGGTCGATATCGGTTTCTACCAGCGCCATCCGGCAAAGCAGCGAATTAGCGGCAAAGGCTGTCATTGCCAGTGCAGCGAGTAATACCAGTTTAATCAGTGCCATAGGATGTCCTGCTCTGCATTTTTATTCATAGTTACATATTGTTAACTAAATTCAATACCACTTTGCGCCTATTCTGCGTTGGGGTGATTTAGTGTTTATTGGAAAAAGGACCAGGTAACAATCGAGTAGGAGGGAGTTTTACAACTCCCGTCCTCTCACACCACCGGGCATACGGTTCCGTACCACGGCGGTTCATATTAACACTGGAACTGTCGGTGACAATCCAGCAGCGATACCAACCCCAT
>Ga0213830_1000124_pt1 | contig 124466 bp, 105 predicted proteins | sample SWATP11_FD_161661 | JGI IMG/M metagenome (GOLD analysis project Ga0213830, IMG submission 161661) | Coastal seawater microbial communities from Marineland, Florida, United States - SWA TP1 #1 | ecosystem: Environmental > Aquatic > Marine > Coastal | place: USA: Florida | collected 2016-08-06 | reverse complement strand
CGATAGCGGGCTCGATGGGTAGCTTTGCGGTGACAAATGCAGCGAGTGTGGATGATAGTGCCACGGTGACGGTAACAGGTACCACTAACATTGATACCAGTGCAGGCAATGGTGCGGTGACGCTGGACGATGATGCGAATAACTTAGGCGGTACGGTAACCGTGAGCTCAGGCTCAGGCAACATAACGCTAGATAACAATACGAATGCGCTGGGACTCGTCAGTACGACAACAGGCTTAGTGACCATTGAAGATGCAGGCGCATTAACACTGGCTGGTAGCATGGGCAGTCTTGCTGTGACCAATGCGGCGAGTGTGGCAGATAGCGCCATGTTATCCATTTCAGGTACCACGAATATAGATACCAGCATCAGTAACGGTGCGATTACGTTAGATCAGGACGACAACAGTCTGGTGGGCTCGGTGACCTTCAATTCGGGCTCGGGTAACGTAACCTTAGATAACAACACCACCGATTTAAGTTTGATTTCAACCAGTACGGGTACGGTAACGGTAGAGAATGCCGGTGCAGTGACGGCGTCTGGAACAATGGGGGCGTTCACGGTCAGCAACTCAACCAGTTTTAACGACAGTGGCACTTTGACGGTTACGGGGGCTACGGGCATTACAACGACAAACGGTGCGATTAGTTTGGATGATGACTCGAATAACTTAGGTGGAACGGTCACGGTAAGCTCAGGCACTGGTGCGATTACAGTCGATAACAATACCAACGCCTTGGATTTAGTGACTACGTCTACTGGTGCGGTGACGGTGGAAGATGCGGGTGCATTAACGGTTGCAGGCTCTATGGGCAGCTTTGATGTCACCAATGCGACCAGTGTGAATGACAGTGCGACTTTGACAGTAACAGGTGCGACGAATGTGGATACCAGCGCCAGTAACGGTGCCATCACCCTGGACGATGACAGTAATGCCTTAAGTGGCACGGTAACGGTTGTGGCGGGCACAGGCAATGTGACCTTGGATAACAATACTACGGATTTAGGGTTGGTGGTGACCAGCGCGAATGATGTAACGATTGAAGATGCAGGGGCAGTGGCGTTATCGGGCACGGTGAGCAATAACCTATTGATTAGCAGCGCGACCGGGGTAACGGATTCGGGCACATTAAGTGTGACGGGGACTACGGGCATCACCACAACAGGTGATGGCAGTGTGGTATTGGATGAAGATGCCAATGCGTTGACGGGCACAGTGACGGTAAGCAGTGGTGCCGGGGATATCACCTTAGATAACAATACGACGGACCTAACCTTAGTGTCGACCAGTACGGGCACGGTGACGGTGGAAGACGCCGGGGCATTGGTGGTACAAGGCTCCATGGGTAACTTTGTGGTGACGGATGCGACGAGCGTAGCGGACAGCGGTACGTTAACCATCACTGGTACGTCGAATATAGACACGAGTGCGGGTAATGGTTCGGTGATACTGGATGAAGATGCAAATGCGCTAAGCGGCACGGTGACGGTGAACAGTGGCAGCGGTGCGATTACGTTGGATAACAACACAACGAACTTAACGTTAGCATCAACCAGTTCTGGTGTGGTCACGATAGAAGATGCGGGGGACACGGACATCAGTGGCACGACAGGTAACCTGACGGTGACAGAAGCCGGGGCCCTGACGTTAGCGGGTACGGTGACAGGTAACTTATTGGTGACATCCGCCACCAGTGTGGCAGACAGTGCGACGTTAGCGGTGACGGGGACTTCAAACATCACGACAGCGAGTAATGGCTCAATTATTCTGGATGAGGATGCGAATAACCTGGCGGGCGCGGTCACGGTGAGCAGTGGCAGTGGGGCGATAACGTTGGATAACAACACCAATGCCCTGGGGGTAACGAGCACGTCGACCGGTGCGTTAACGGTAGAGAATGCAGGGGCGTTAACGATAGCGGGCTCGATGGGTAGCTTTGCGGTGACAAATGCAGCGAGTGTGGATGATAGTGCCACGGTGACGGTAACAGGTACCACTAACATTGATACCAGTGCAGGCAATGGTGCGGTGACGCTGGATGATGATGCCAATGCACTAACTGGTGCGGTTTCCGTCACAGCTGGCACAGGCAACATAACGTTAGATAATAATACGACAGCGCTTACACTTGCCGTAGTCAGTGCAGGGAATGTAACAGTTGAGGACGCCGGAGCCGTAGCACTTGGCATGTCAACTTTGAGCGGAAACTTGGTGCTTACTGGTAATGGTGCAATTACTCAGACTGGTGAGTTAGTAGTTGCGGGGACTACGACTATTGATGCCGACAGTGATGATAACGCCGACAACACAGTTACTTTAACGAACGCAAATAACAACTTTACCGGAGCAGTGTCAATTGATGATGGTTCTACTGTCAGCGTTACGGACGTTGATTCGCTTGATGTCGGGGCGACGAATGCGTCAACATCTCTGTCATTAACCGCAGGTGGAACGATAGTAGATTCAGGTAATATTGTAACGCCAGATTTAACGTTTAGTGCGACGGACGCGGTTACACTAAATACTCTGGATGTTAGCACGCTATCAAACTCTGGCGCTGGCGGTAATGTCAGTTTAACTACCAATGCTTCAACTAATGCAGGATTAACTGTTAATGATGTTGTGGTCACAATTGCACCCGGTGCAGTGATAGATTCTAATGAAACTAGTGCGACAGTTTCTATTACCGATACCTCAGGTGATATGACCGTTGCAGGATCTATCAAAGGTTTTGATGGGACAAATGATCTTTATCTTTCCAATGTTGCTCTTTCAGTTGGCACAACAGGCGATAACTATATAGTTTCTTCTCAAACTCAGAATAATTCTGAGTTCCTAAAAGCCAAATCTTATGATTTCTCCGCACATGGTAATATTGGTGACTCAACGAATTCCCTTTATGTAGATTGGAAAGCAAGTTCTGCATCAAGCAGCAATGATTTGGCGGCTAGCCTAGGTGATTTGGATGCGGTCGACGGGGATGGCGATACAACGGCTGGTGAAAATGCCGATTCAGGCGTGTATTTGGTCACAACTGATGGAACTAACGGAAGTGGAACAAGTTATCAGATTGCAAGTGGCGACTTTACCGGACCTTCCAGAAAGCTGAGCTTGTCATTTACAACATCCGAGACCAGCACAACTTCTACTTTGGTGACTGCAGGAGGCGACTTGTCTGGTGACGAACTCGCATTGAATCTATATAACCGAAATACGTTTGACTATGTAAACAATCAAATTGACGCCATTTTGGAAGTTATCGGAACGGGCTTTGATTCCACGAATACGATCGCAGCTTTTGTTTCATATATGATTAATGGCAGTGAAGGTATTGATGGCTTTGTAGGGTTTGACTCAAACGTGATAAGTGGTTCATCAGTCACCACGGCTAATTTCATTAGTTCAGGTAATTCTATTTACAACAATGATTTACGTTTAGGCTTGTTAGCTAACTTTACCGATACCGATGCTAATAATGTTGTTGATGCCGCTGAACTTAAAAATACCGTAACTTATGCAACGGGGGGGGCTTCTGGTTCGGTATCCGGTGATATTGAGGCTAATGCGGCAGCTATAGTGAGCAACGATACAGACATCGCAGCCAATACCGCGGCGATAACCAGTAATGATACGGACATTGCGGCCAATACCGCAGCGATAACCAGTAATGATACGGACATTGCAGCTAATACCGCTGCAATAACCAGTAACGATACAGACATTGCAGCTAATACCGCTGCAATAACCAGTAACGATACAGACATTGCAGCCAATACCGCAGCGATAACCAGTAATGATACGGACATTGCAGCCAATACCGCAGCGATAACCAGTAACGATACGGACATTGCAGCCAATACCGCAGCGATAACCAGTAATGATACGGACATTGCAGCCAATACCGCAGCGATAACCAGTAATGATACGGACATTGCAGCCAATACCGCAGCGATAACCAGTAACGATACGGACATTGCAGCTAATACCGCTGCAATAACCAGTAACGATACGGATATTGCAGCCAATACTGCGGCGATAACCAGCAACGATACGGACATTGCAGCCAATACGGCGGCAATAACCAGTAACGATACAGACATTGCAGCCAATACCGCAGCAATAACCAGTAACGATACAGATATCGCAGCCAATACCGCGGCGATAACCAGCAACGATACGGACATTGCAGCCAATACTGCGGCGATAACCAGCAACGATACGGACATTGCAGCCAATACGGCGGCAATAACCAGTAACGATACAGATATTGCAGCCAATACCGCAGCAATAACCAGTAACGATACGGACATTGCAGCCAATACCGCAGCAATAACCAGTAACGATACGGACATTGCAGCCAATACCGCGGCGATAACCAGTAACGATACGGACATTGCAGCCAATACCGCGGCGATAACCAGTAACGATACAGACATTGCAGCTAATACGGCGGCGATAACCAGTAACGATACAGATATCGCAGCAAATGCAACGGCAATTACAGATGAAGCCGCTAGAGCTCAGGCGGCCGAAACTGCGATTCAGAACGATGTTGATGCTAATGAGACGACTCTGGATGCTGCAATCACGGCCAATGCAACCGCTATCACTGCAAACATGAATGCAATTGATGCAGAAACCGCCAGAGCGGTTGCTGCTGAAAGTGTTAATTCAACAGCTATTGCTGCGAACGCAACCAATATCAATATTAACGTAGATGCAATAGCAGCAGAGAAAGCGAGGGCAGAAGCTGCAGAGGCCCTGAATGATGATGCGGCCAAGCTTGCAAATGCGAAAGCTGACGCGTTAGCAGATTATGCAAATGCGGATGGTGAGGTTGCATCGAGTGCAAACGGTTCAGATATAACGAGTGCAACACTTAAAGCTGTGGACGGATCTAAAGTGAGAGCTGGTGAAGGAAGCACGGCGCTCGGCGAGGAGTTGGATGCAATTCAAGCCGATCAAGCTAGTGGTAATGGCTTTATCGATTTCTTCCGAAAACTGTTTGGTTCAGATCAGCAAAACAACGAGGGAGCAGGTGATAATAACGATGGTAATAATGGTTAGTCGTGAATATCATGAATGCAGGCTTGGATAGGAGATGTAAATGAAATTAATAAGTCAGATGTTCTACTTGTTGATCGTTGTGTTGTTGTTGCAAGGTTGTAGCAGGCCAGGAAAAACGGTGGTTACCCCACCAGAACCGGATCCATTCGTTTATAAATTTACGGCTGAGGATGCCAAACTGGTTGGATTAATTGTAACCGATGCCGCAGGTGTGCAAGCGACGGAATCTGAACCTGGGCTTTACCAGTTTGGGGCAAATGTAACTCCTCAAACGCCGATTCGATTTCTGACGAATAACATTGCACAAAGCGGCAGCAGTTTTCAGGATATCGATGGAGATGGTGTTTTATCTGCTGCTGACATCCAGTACAACGTTGGATTTGAAATTAGTTTTATTGGTAATTTCAGTACATCAGGAGACAGGCAAATATTTGCAAATCCGTTGACTGCGTTGATCCCAGCCTCAGGCATTCCTTCGGAAGGTATTGCCGGCTTACCCGAGGAGGTATTTGAAATTGCGATATCCCAAGGGGTAGCGGCGGCACCAGAGACGTTGATTCAAGTATCAGAAGGTGTTGAAGTACCAGCAAAACAATTGATATCGCAAAGTGTAGCGATACTAACTGCGGTACAGGAAAGCATTATTTCGACTCAAGGAGCAACAGAAGAAGCGCTAACTGCCGCGATTAATTTTGTCGTTGAGTTACGTGATGCAAATCTGGATAAAGGGTTAGACAATACACAAGAATTTGGAAATGCGGCGAAAGCTGCCATTGAATTAGCCGCGAGCGCTGAAACCGCAGCAGTGATTGTTCAAGTGGCAACCTCTGTTGGGCAAATTATCGCAGACATGCCTGCAGAAAAAGTAACCTATTATGAGTCGATCATACTTACCGTGCAGAAAACAGTTAGTAATAAAAGTACTGTAGAGACAGTGCAAGAAACCGTAAATAATGACAATTTCTCTGCAAACAATAACAGCCTCGAATTTGCGGTGGACTTGGCAGAAGAAATAAAGGCTTCGGGAGGGCTAACTACGTTTCTTGATTCCTTATTAGTGGTGCCAATAGCGGTAGGTGAAAATGGACAGTCATTAGTTGAGCAGCAAGTGACGGACTTCAATATGGAGTTTGTGGAGCAGGCGGGGGCAGTAAAATTAAATGCGGTGAATGCCTTTTTCGATCAATTTGAAATGGAGTACTTTATCGAAACCGATTTATACGGTGTGAAGGTGGATGACAATCACGCTGTACTAGCTACACTAAACGCCAATGAAACGAACCTGCTAGGTGCCGCTTTTGAAGGAATAAACCCGGCACGCCTGATGGCATTGTGTTGGAATGAAATCGAACAACCTAACCCTGAAACTTCAGATGTGTGTGGTAATAACAATGCTAATTTGGAGTTTTATGCGTTGGCGACCAATGATGAAATCTGTGCAGCTAGTTATGATGAGGCGATGATTGCACAAATTAACTCGCTGAATAGGCGGCAAATTTCGTGTAACTAAGAAAAATACGTGTTAGTTTAAAACGGTGGCTACTTAGCCACCGTTTTTTGTTTTAAGGAATGGAATAAAAGTATCTATGCTGAAGTGTCTTTCCGTATCAAGTTTTATAACGGCGAGTTTCGTAACCTTTCTCCCAATAGTTGCCCACGCTAATCCTACGTTGCCAGAAATTAAAAAACAGCAGCAAGAGCTTATAGAAAATACACAGAATGAATCCATTAACCAGAATTTGGTAGATGAATTACAGCTAGAAGAGGCAAAAGCAAACCCTCAAGTAACGGGCGGTATATCATTCTTGTTAACGGGCATAACGATTACAGGCAACAATAATAATGTTCTGACAAAAGATGACGTAGAGCCGTTAATCAAACCCTTAATTAGCAAAAATATTACCAGTGAGGGCCTGAAAAATTTAGCAGCCAGATTAACCCTGTTGCTTGGTAATAAAGGGTTCAAATCTTCTAGGGCATTTGTTCCCCCTCAGCAAATTCAAAATGGTCTGGTAGAACTCAAAATTGAAGAAGATTACTTGTCGGCTATCCATGTTTTAGGCGAAGACAGTTTCAAATACAACGAGTCACTTTTTTATCAGTATTTTTCGGATCTAAAGGGAAAAATTATTCATACACCAACCCTTATCGAGCGGTTAAAGTATTTGAATTTTTTACCAGGCACAAGAGTAAAACCGACGCTTAGAAAGGTAGAGTTTGGGAAGAGTGCGCTAGTATTAGTGCTTGAGCCGGTGCAAGACACGACAGCGGTTTCAATAAATAACAATGCGAGCAAGTTTCAAGGTGATTTGAGAACGATGTTTTCAACCTTGATCACAAATCCAACCGGCAGGAGTGATACGTTAAACTTGTTCGCTGCGATTAATCCAGAATTACCAAAGTACTTTTCATCAATAGTGGCATCTTATTCCGTCCCATATGGAGATAAAGGTGGCAAGTTAAACTTTGCCTTTAGTCAACTCGACTATCAAATGGATCCAGACGCATTGGGCCAGAGCCTGCTCTTATATTCAGGGTCAAGCGAAACGTTAAGTATTGAGTTTGAAAAACCTTTCTGGCTCGATTTAGGTGCGAATAGCTGGTCAGTCGGTTTGGAAAAACGGCATGCTACTTCAGTGACGACAAATAACTTTGAAGAACCTTTAGCTGGCAACCAAATCGGCTTTAAATGGGTTGACCAGAATGAAACTATTTACGGACTTAACCTTGCGGTTCAGTTTGTTATTCGTGATCAATGGGTTAGTGAGAGCCTTCCCGCCCAGAACATACTGAATGTAAAATTTACCAAAATATTGGAAGGTTTCATGGATGGCCTGACACAAGAAGATATCGACTTTAAACAGGTTAATCAGGAAAATAATGTCATACCTTCTAAGGGGCCTGTAGGGGATACAAGGCATGCCACTGCGAATTTCTGGAAATTCTATATCAGCTACTTAAGGCGGCAGGCACTTCCTTGGAATTTGAACCTAAACTTTAAACTTAATGCTGAACATGCCAATTTTGATAATATCCCTAATTCATATGACTACGGTGGGGCAGACTCCGGTACATCTGGCGGAGACTGGTCATTGGCATTAAATAGAACCTTTATATTTGACCAATATGTGGACTGGCTAAGTGCGGAAATAGGTTACGAGCAACAGTTTGCCTACAATCAGTATTTTCCAAATCCTGCCAGACCATTTGATGACTCAATTTCAGCGTGCGGCGGTAAGGAAGACTTAATTGCTTTTGAAGATTATGTTTGCAAAGCTTCTAGCCCATTTTTGTCATTTAGAGCAAAGCGAGACAATCACATTTTATGGTTAAGATACAAGGCCGAACTCGAAGAGTTTGGCCTTACGGATAAAAAGGCCACACTGTCTTATACCTATGTGTTCTAAAAAACTAACATATATTTAAGAATTGGGTCGGTTTCACCTTCCATGACTACAGTACCAGCCTTTTTGAATTGGAGTTTTTCTAAAAGGCGCTGTGAAGGCGTGTTGTGGTGGTCAACTACACCATACAATGCTCTGGCCCCTTTTTCCTTTGCCCATTCTACTATTGCAGCGGTTGATTCAATGGCATAACCTTTGCCGAAGTGTTTTGGCAAAAAGGCATAACCAACATCATCATACTCTAGGTTATCACGTTTCAAATAACTGACCGTACCGAGCCAAGTATTGTCTTTTTTGAGTTCCACAGCAAATAAGCCATAATCTGGATATCCAATGCCGTAGCGGGTCTCAATTAACTCAACAGCCTGTTCTTCTGTACGAACACCACGGTCGCCTACGTTTTGCAGGAAACCTTCACTATTAAGTAATTCAACTAATTTTGCTGCGTCTTGGTTGGTGATCTCCCTGATCACAAGTCTGTCAGTTTCAATTTTCATATGAACAAAGAAAGTAAATGGAAAAGATAAAATGGAGAGTACGATAAACGTCCTTGTTTATCATCAATTTATTGCAGCCTATTGCTGGCTGGCGTCGCTCTATTTTGTTAACAAAGCGGCGGCTACCTTGCTGTTACCGTTTTTTCCAAGTGCTTTGCATATCTCAGCGCCAGTTTCGGCAAGTTTAGGCAGGTCAACACCATGGTCGATATCTAGACCTTCAAGCATGTAAACCACATCTTCAGTGGCTACGTTACCAGAAGCGCCTTTAGCATATGGACATCCGCCCAAACCTGCAACAGCAGCATCAACTACGCTTACACCTAATTCCAAGCAGGCATAGATATTGGCAATTGCCTGACCATAGGTATCGTGGAAGTGCACCGCCAGTTTTTCCATTGGAACGACTTCAGCGACTGCCGCCAACATTTGTTTAGCTTTGACTGGTGTGCCCACACCTATAGTGTCTCCCAGGGAGATTTCGTAACAACCCATGTCAAAGAGCGTTTTTGCAACTTCAACAACCTTTTCAACCGCTACCTCACCTTCATAAGGACAACCTAATACACAAGAAACATAACCACGAACCTTGATACCGTCTTTTTTGGCTTGCTCCATGATTGGTTCAAAACGTGCCAAGCTTTCTGCGATAGAACAGTTAATGTTCTTTTGACTAAAAGCTTCACTGGCTGCACCAAATATAGCGACTTCTGTAACGCCTGCTTCTTTTGCTGCTTCATAACCTTTCATGTTCGGCGTAAGCGCAGGGTAGGTGATGCCATTTTTTTTATTAATAGCCTGAAAAATTTCACCAGAACCCGCCATTTGCGGCACCCATTTAGGTGACACAAATGAACCTGATTCGATGACTTTCAAACCCGTTTCAGATAAGTTATTAATCAATTTAACTTTATCTTCAATGGTGACAGGAACTTCATTTTGAAGACCATCACGAGGACCTACCTCGACAATTTTCACAGATTTTGGAAAATTACTAGTCATTGGAATTGTCATGATTAGTTTTCCTCAGCTTCGAAACTTAGTAACTCAGCACCACCATCAACCATGTCGCCTTCTGCAAAAAACACATCGTTTACGGTGCCGTTGGAAGGTGCTCGAATCGTGTGTTCCATTTTCATGGCTTCCATGATGACTAATGCCTGATCTTGCTCGACTTTTTCACCTGGTTTAACCAAAACGCTAACCATAGTGCCGTTCATTGGCGCAATCAATCCATCTTGGCCTGCACCGTCATCTTGGTCGCCTAAGTCAGGTAATACTTTGTTGAAGCGGAATACGCCATTGGCACGATATAAACAAAGCTCTTCGCCATTTTGGCTTAATGTTGCTTGGGTACGATAACCGTCGATGTAACAACTTAATACGTCGCCATCTAACTGACCTTGGCAATCCATGGTCTTAGTCGTCATTTCATCGTTAGTAGCGCTGATAAGGAAGTAACTGCGATTAGCTTCACGTTTTTGCTCAACTTGAACCTGATATTCCAGGTCGTTATGAGAAAGCGTCATGTGTTGCACATGCGCTTCGTTCAAACGCCAGGCATTGGTATTAAACCAAGGTGAATTGGGATCATTGCTCGCTTCAGCTTTTTGTTTTGCTTCTTGTTGTGCCTGAAGAACCAAAGCAAGTGCCGCCATAGGCAGTTCTTCGTTTAACGTTTGCTGTTCGTTATGGAAGATTTTGTCCTGATGTTTTTCAATAAAACCTGTGTCTATTTCTTCTTTTACAAACGGCTCACAGGTCGCAAGGTTGTATAGAAAATCGATGTTTGTGGTGACACCATTGATTCGATACTCAGACAGGGCCTTAGTTAAACGTTTAAGCGCTTTGTCACGATTTTCATCCCAAACAATCAATTTGGCGATCATTGGATCGTAAAATACGCTAACTTCGTCGCCTTGACGAACACCGGTATCAACACGCACATGGTCACTTTGCTCTGGGGTTTTCAAGTACTGTAATATACCCGTCGCTGGTAAGAAGTCGTTGTTGGCATCTTCGGCGTAAATACGTGCTTCGAAAGCATGGCCATTTATAGCTAGTTCCTCTTGCTTTTTAGGCAAAGTTTCGCCAAAAGCCACACGCAATTGCCATTCAACCAAGTCCTGGCCTGTGATCAATTCCGTTACTGGATGCTCTACCTGAAGACGTGTATTCATTTCCATGAAATAGAAAGAGCCATCAACATCTAGTAGAAATTCAACCGTACCTGCACCTTGGTAACCGATGGCTTTTGCGGCTTTGATGGCAGCTTCACCCATCTGCGCACGTAATTCATCAGTCATACCAAAAGCAGGGGCTTCTTCGATGACCTTTTGGTGACGACGCTGTACCGAACAGTCGCGTTCAAATAGGTAAACTGCATTGTCGTGGTTGTCACAAAACACTTGAATTTCGACGTGGCGAGGTTGCGTTAAATATTTTTCAACCAACATGATGTCATCGCCGAATGAAGACATGGCTTCTCGTTTTGCTGCTGCCAAACCTTCATCAAATTCAGCTTCTGACCATACTTGGCGCATGCCTTTACCACCACCGCCAGCGGCCGCTTTAAGCAATACTGGATAACCCATATCGTCAGCGGATTTTTTGATGATCTTAGGATCTTGATCATCGCCGTGGTAACCAGGAACCAGAGGAACCTGTGCTTTTTCCATGATGGTCTTTGCCGCAGATTTGCTGCCCATGGCTTCAATCGCACCTACTGGAGGACCAATGAAAACGATGTTCTCTTGTTCACACATGCGACAAAAATCGGCGTTTTCCGATAAAAACCCGTAACCAGGGTGAATTGCCTGAGCGCCCGTGCGTTTAGCGGCAGCAATTACTTTTTCAGATAATAGGTAACTTTCACGTGAAGGTGATGGACCCAAATAGATGGCTTCGTCAGCCATATTGACGTGTAGAGAGTCTGCGTCTGCATCCGAATAAACGGCTACGGTGGCGATGCCCATCTTTCGTGCAGATTTGATCACACGGCAAGCAATCTCACCACGGTTTGCAATTAAAATTTTAGTAAACATATCAGTTTATTCCTCGCCAGATTGGATCCAGCTGGCTGGACGTTTTTCGAAAAAGGAGGTTAATCCTTCCTGACCTTCTTCAGATACGCGGATAGACGCAATGCGTTCACTGGTATCCGCCATGAGTTCTGCGTTGATTTCTTTGTATGCCACATCAAAAGCAAGTTTTTTCGCCGCTTGTACCGCTGTAGGACCATTGCCTAACAACAGGTTTATGAATTTAGTGACTTCGTCAGATAACGCTTCTGGTGCTACGACTTCGTCCACCAAGCCAAGCTCTTGTGCTTTAGTCGCAAAAAAGCGCTCTGCGGTCATGAAATAACGGCGACTGGCTTTAAGACCCAAGGCATTAACCACATAAGGGCTAATTGTTGCCGGAATAAGGCCCAGTTTAACTTCACTTAAACAGAAACTGGCTTTTTCAGACGCAAGGACAATGTCACAACAGCTAGCAAGACCCACCGCACCACCAAATGCCGCACCTTGGATTTTGCCAATGACAGGCTGTGGCAGGAAGTTTAACGCGTGTAACATTTTGGCTAAGGCATTAGCATCTTCCAGATTTTGCTCGTAGCTATAACCTGCCATGCGTTTCATCCAGCCAAGGTCGGCACCAGCAGAGAAACTCTTGCCGTTAGAAGCCAGAACCATTACTTTGATGTCAGAACGACTTGCAATATGTTCAAAACACTCAGTCAGTGTTGTTATGATCTGATCATCAAACGCATTGTGTTTGTCTGGGTTATTTAAAGTGACAGTGGCAACGCCTTTGTCGTTTACTTCAAACAATACTTTGTCGGTATTTAACTCTAAACTCATCATCTGCTCCTACATACGGAAGATACCAAACTTGGTATCCGCAATTGGTTTGTTTAGAGAAGCAGAAATCGCAAGGCCTAGCACCTGACGCGTTTCCGCAGGATCGATGATGCCATCGTCCCATAAACGGGCCGAGGCATAATAAGGGTGACCCTGATGTTCGTAAGTGTCGATAATTGGTTGCTTGAACTCAGCTTCTTCTTCCGCGCTCCAATCTTCACCACGTTTTTCTTTTTGATCACGAGTTACCTGTGCTAATACACCTGCTGCTTGTTCGCCACCCATTACGGAAATACGCGCATTAGGCCACATGAATAGGAATCTTGGGTCGTAGGCGCGGCCACACATGCCATAGTTACCGGCACCATAACTACCACCGATTAATACAGTAAACTTAGGCACTTGAGCACAAGCTACTGCCGTTACCATCTTGGCACCGTGTTTGGCGATCCCCCCCGCTTCATACTGTTTACCAACCATAAAGCCTGTGATGTTTTGTAGAAAAATAAGTGGGATTTTGCGCTGAGCACATAATTCAACAAAATGCGCACCTTTTTCCGCAGACTCACCAAACAAAATACCGTTGTTGGCAACGATACCCACAGGGTAACCAAAGATATGGGCAAAACCACAAACTAGGGTAGAGCCGTATAACGCTTTAAACTCGTCAAATTCACTGCCGTCAACAATACGGGCAATGACTTCTTTTACGTCATAAGGTTTACGTGGATCTTTTGGAATAACACCGTAGATTTCAGAAGGGTCGTATTCCGGTGCCGCCACTTCTTTGATGGCAATTTGCATTGGTTTAACGCGGTTTAAGTTTGAAATGGCATTTCGGGCAATTTCTAACGCGTGGTGATCGTTTTGCGCGTAATGATCAGATACACCAGATGTTTTACAGTGCACGTCTGCGCCACCAAGCTCTTCTGCTGAAACTACTTCACCCGTTGCAGCTTTTACAAGCGGAGGACCCGCTAAGAAAATTGTACCTTGCTCTTTAACGATAATAGACTCATCCGCCATCGCTGGAACATAAGCGCCACCTGCGGTACATGAACCCATTACTACCGCTATTTGTGGAATGTTCTGCGCTGACATATTGGCTTGATTAAAGAAGATGCGGCCAAAGTGCTCTTTGTCTGGGAATACGTCATCTTGGTTTGGAAGGTTAGCACCGCCAGAATCGACCAAGTAAATGCATGGTAGGTTGTTTTCCTGGGCGATGGTTTGTGCTCGAAGGTGTTTTTTAACCGTAAGCGGGTAATAGGTTCCGCCTTTTACGGTTGCGTCATTGGCAACGATTACACATTCCTGACCACCGACACGGCCGATACCAGTTATTATGCCCGCGGCAGGTACGTTGTCTTTATATACTTCGTGGGCTGCCATTTGAGATAACTCTAAAAACGGTGAGCCTGGATCCAACAAGTTCATTACTCGATCTCTTGGTAATAACTTGCCACGTGATAAATGACGCTCGCGGCTGCGTTCGCCACCGCCTAACTTAATTTCTTCTAATTTTTCTTTTAAGTCATTCACCTGCGCCTGCATGTGTTCTGCATTTTCTAAAAACTCAGCGCTGCGCGAATTTAACTTACTGACAATTTTAGCCATCTTGGTTTCCTGACAAAACTTTATACACGGAGAAAACATAAAAGTCGGCATTCATTGAATGCCGACTTTATTTTTGTGGTTTATTTTGATTCGTTGAATAACTCACGGCCAATTAACATACGGCGAATTTCAGAAGTACCCGCACCGATTTCATATAACTTGGCGTCACGCAATAGGCGGCCCGTAGGGAATTCGTTGATGTAACCGTTACCACCTAACAACTGAATCGCATCTAGTGCCATTTTGGTTGCTAATTCTGCAGAATATAGAATTACCGCAGCCGCGTCTTTACGCGTGGTTTCACCACGGTCACATGCTTGTGCTACTGCGTAAACGTAGGCCTTTGCTGCATTCATCTGGGTGTACATGTCAGCCACTTTACCTTGAACCAACTGGAACTCACCGATTGATTGGCCAAACTGTTGACGGTCGTGAATGTAAGGTACAACGATGTCCATACACGCATCCATGATGCCTAAAGGGCCACCTGATAACACAACACGTTCGTAATCAAGACCAGACATTAATACACGTACGCCTTTACCTTCCTGACCTAAAATGTTCTCAGCCGGTACTTCACAATCTTCAAATACTAGTTCACAAGTATTTGAACCACGCATACCTAACTTGTCTAGTTTTTGGTGGCGAGAGAAACCAGGGAAGTCACGTTCAACGATGAAGGCTGTGATGCCTTTAGAACCTGCATTTACATCAGTTTTTGCATAAATTACATAAACGTGTGCATCTGGACCGTTAGTGATCCACATCTTGTTGCCGTTTAGGATGTACTTGTCGCCTTTTTTCTCAGCGCGCAGTTTCATGCTCACAACGTCAGAACCTGCATTTGGCTCAGACATGGCTAATGCACCAATATGCTCACCCGTACATAGTTTTGGTAAGTACTTTAATTTTTGCTCGTGGTTCCCGTTTTTGCGTAACTGGTTCAAGCAAAGGTTAGACATAGCACCATAACTTAAACCTACCGATGCAGATGCGCGGCTGATTTCTTGCATCGCAACTACGTGCTCAAGGTAACCTAAACCAGAACCGCCGTACTCTTCTTCAACGGTCATGCCTAAAAGGCCCATGTCACCAAATTTGCGCCATAACTCATTTGGGAATTCGTTATCGATGTCGATTTGTTCTGCTCGAGGTGCAATTTCGTCGCGAGCAAAGGCATTAACCTGATCGCGGATCATGTCAACGGTTTCGCCTAAGTTATAGTTTAATGATGAAAAAGTACTGATCATGATAGGGTCTCTTATTCGTTAATTTATTATTAGTAATAATTCGTAGTTAATATTTAGTTGCTCTGATTTAATCACTGAGTTTAGTCAAAGACTCGATACAGCTCTGCTCTAAACTGGATAAATCGTGAAGAATTTCTTCCAAATCTTTTTGTTGTTGGATCAAACGTTGTTTTTTCTCTTCGATGAGTTCCAACATTTTTGATAATTGCTTTTCTTCCGTTTGTTCCGTGTCATACAAGTCAAAAATTGTTTTGGTTTCGCCTAGTGAAAATCCTAGGCGTTTGCCGCGCAAAATGAGTTTTAAACGAGTTCTGTCTTTCGCGCTGTATATTCTTGACTGGCCTTTACGGGCAGGGGCTAACAAACCTTCGTCTTCATAAAAGCGAATGCTACGAGTTGTAATATCAAACTCTTTAGCCAGTTCTCCTATGGTGAAAGTTACTGCTGATTTGTCGTTCATTAGTCTGCCTATTTATTTAGCTAGGGACTTAGTGTAGGGTAAGTTTACGTAAACGTAAACTTGGTAGGTGTACTCAATTTGGTCCAACCAGTTTAATTGTAAATTTTTGCTGCCAAAAACGTAAATTTAACAAAGTTTCGTGATTTGGTTTGTGCTGGCAAGCGTAATATTATGCCTGCCAATATTATAGATGTGATGTGTTTGGTCGCCTTGAAACTCTTGCTGTACAGCGATGTTTTTGAATTTCACTACGACCGGACAGAATCAAAATCAAATAAAAGGTAAATAAAATGTCTGAATTAGATCCTATTGTAATCGTATCTGCAAAACGTACCCCTTTAGGTGGTTTTCAAGGTTCTTTGTCTTCACTTTCTGCTCCTGAATTAGGTGCGACAGCGATTACGGCTGCGTTAAATGATGCCGGGGTTTCTGGTGACGACGTTGATGAAGTGATCATGGGTTGTGTATTACCAGCTGGTTTAGGCCAAGCTCCAGCACGTCAAGCTGCTATCAAAGCAGGCGTAAAATTAGCGGCTGGCGCAACAACTATTAACAAAGTTTGTGGCTCAGGCATGAAAGCGGCGATGATGGCAAGTGACTTCATCCAAGCGGGTAGCATCGATGTTGCAGTTGTAGGTGGTTTTGAGTCTATGTCTAATGCGCCTTACATGTTGCCAAATGCGCGTTCTGGTATGCGTATGGGTCACGGCAAAGCCATGGACCACATGTTCCTTGACGGTTTAGAAGACGCCTACGAAGGTAAAGCCATGGGGTGTTTCGCACAGGAAACGGCAAATGAGTTTAAATTTACTCGTGAGTCACTAGACGAATACGCCATTCGTTCCTTAACACGTGCTCAAGCGGCTATCGAAAATGGTTCATTCGACGCAGAAATTGCACCAGTAACTTACTCAACTCGTAAAGGTGACGTGACTGTGTCTATTGATGAACAGCCTGGTAATGCACGTATCGATAAGATCCCATCTTTACGTCCTGCATTTGCTAAAGACGGTACTATCACAGCGGCTAACTCTTCTTCTATCTCGGACGGTGCGGCGGCATTGGTTATGATGAAGTTATCTGAAGCGAAAAAACGTGGTTTAACGCCAATGGCAAAAGTAGCCAGCCACGCGACTAATTCAATTGAACCAGCTAAGTTTACGACTGCGCCAATTGGCGCAATGCAAAGTGCGTTAGACAAAGCGGGCTGGAATGTGAACGACGTTGATTTGTTCGAAATCAACGAAGCGTTTGCCATGGTAACGATGGCAGCTATGGTTGAGATGGACTTACCAGCAGAAAAAGTTAACGTTAACGGTGGCGCATGTGCAATCGGTCACCCATTAGGTGCTTCTGGTGCGCGTATTATCGTAACTTTATTACACGCGCTTAAAGCCAAGGGTCTGAACAAAGGTTTAGCATCACTATGTATTGGTGGTGGTGAAGCAACGGCAATTACTGTTGAAATGATGTAATTGTTGCTCTTTAGAATGTAAAAAAACGCCGCTTTATGCGGCGTTTTTTTATGCCCTGTGGGGTCAGACACAAAGCAACTTTCTATCAGTTATTAGGGAGTTAAAATAGCTGATATGAAACACTTAACTTCACACTTGTCGGCATGATGTAACGACCATTTGGCGCGCTTGGGTTACGTGGGTCTCCTTCCGTGATCGCTTTTTCGTCTGTTACATTATCAACGGAAAGTTGCACTTTAAGTTTTTCGTTGGGCTCGTAAATCACACCTAAATCTAACTTTTCGTATCCAGGCAACGTGACTTTATTGCCATTATCGCCAAACCGGTCGTCAACTGCAGAAAGGGTACCGTAAACCGTTAGGTAAGCGTCATTAGCTAACTCAAAGTCGTAACTCGGTGTAATACGCATTTGCCAATTTGGCTGACGTTGCGCTTCATTACCTTGGTTATCTGCACTTTTAGTTATTTCGGTATCCTGCACTGTGGCGTTAAAGCTCAAGTTTAAGCCACGTTCGGTGTAATAATTCACATCAAACTCGACACCTTTGGCTTCATTTGTCAGGATTTCCGCCGGATCACCCGGTACGCGAACGAAAGTATCGCCTTTCACTTCGTTTGCAAACAAAGTGATGTAGGCTTGCAAATTTTCTGTCATGTATTTGTATCCCAATTCATATTGAGATACTTCTTTAATTAGGTCTTCACCCGAAGTATAAGCGCCATAATTATCTCTGAAGTCATCAAAATAAGGCATCTTGTAACCTTTGTTAAAACGAACAAAGGTCGCCATAGTGTCATTGATGCTGTAATTGGCACCTGTGGTCCAGGAGGTTTTCGATTCATCGTATGAAACCACTGCGTCGATGTCTCCGTCTTGTTCGACATCCACGGTATATTCAACCTTGTGGTTTTCACGTCGCAAACCTAAGTCTAATGTTAAGTCGTCATTAAGTTTGTAGTTTATGGCTGTGTATAAAGCCTGAGTCGTAGCATCACCAGTAGAGTTGATGTCGTAGTTCCAACCACAACCTGCCAAGGCCAGATTACATTCCATTTTAGACTGACGGTCTTCAGGCGCTACCACCATCTCATCTAAGTAATTTACCGATAGGTTCTCACCACCTGCTTCCAATACATGGTAGGAGTGATTGCCCAGGCTCCACCAGTCATCAGCTTTAGTGTTTGCCGTATATAAACCAACTGACGTAGTTAACTTATCCCATTTTTTTGTGATGGCCAGGTCATTGGTGAAGGCTTCGATATCCTTTAACACCACCCAACGACCAATTTGTTGAACTGGTGTGCCGTCCGCATAGGTTTCACCGGTTACTGCGCCGACCACGGATAAGTTTGCTATATAACTTGCAGTTGGTGCGTTCTCTAGTTCTGGGTCGTATTTATCTGCTAACACCTGACCAATGGTAGTGGCGGAGCCGTTAGGTACTAAACCATAGGTATTGGCTTTACCCTGGGTCAAACTGAATCGGTCAGTAATCGTCAGGCCATTATCCAAGTTTAGCTTGATGCTACCACCTGATACATGACCATCCCAGCCACGACCTTCAGCAAAATCAATGGCTTGAGGTTCATTGTCTGGACCAAAATGAATGGTGGCTTGACGGTTGTTCGTGCCAATCTGCGTGTAACTGGCATCAACACCTGCCACGTTTAATGGCGTTGGCAAATACCAGGTACCGTGATCGTCTGTGCGACGGGTGTAAAGGTTAATTTCGCCATCATCAAATTCTTTGGTCAGGTTGATGGTAAATTGCTGGCCTTGCTCTGAGTTAAAACCTGCATCACGAATGCCTGGTGAGCGTTTTACGTAACCGCCAATCATGTAATAAAAATCATCAGCTAGTTCACCGCTCAATACTAAATCGGCACGTTGCAGGCCGTAATCAGAAGTGCTGTACTTAGCTAATGCTTCGGTATCATCACTGCCGCGTTTTAAGCGGAAGTTTGTGGTTAGACCCGGTTGTCCGTTGGATACGACAGGGTTTGGGCCACCACGCAGGGCTTCCATAGTTTCAATGGTTTCGTCCAATCGAAATAGCGTAGAGTTTTCCAAGAAGGATAGGGTTGGTGCAGGGTAAACTGGCGAACCTTCCAAACTTACTGTTAGGAACGGTGCATCGCCACCACCTGGAAAACCACGAACAAACACGTTTGCGCCAGATTCACCACCTGAGCTTTCAGCCCAAACACCCGGAACCGCTTTAAATAAATCTGCTGTACTCTTAGGAGCGAGTTTTTCTATGCTACTTGCATCGACGTTAGTAATGGCAAAACTGGCATCCTTTTTATTAACGCCAGCACCAGCAGGGGTACCACTTACCACGATAACTTCTACGTCTTTGTCTTCGGCTTCCTGGGCTACAACCGATTGACTAAATAGCGACAGCGTAACGGCACAAGTAATTGCGCTTAGTGCAAATTTGTGACTCATTGACATTCTCCTAAAAATACTTCTGTTGATTGTTAGTATCGGATGACGACAAATTCTGACCCAATTCGTCATCTAATTTTTGTTGTTGCCTAATTAACATAGGAAGAAATGCAAACGATTGCAAATGGTTTTTTCAATCGTTTGCATTTTTTTTTATTTTTTTGCACACTGACAACCATAGAGCCTTTATAAACAAAGGAATGAATTACTTTGAGCAAAGAAAAAAAATTAACGCTGGCTGGATTAGCAGAGCTTGCCGGGGTTTCTACGTCGACTGCATCTCGTGCTTTGAACGATAATCCATTGATCAAACAAGCGACAAGAGAGCGCATTCAGGCACTGGCGTTGGAGCATAATTTCAGCCTTAACCGAGCAGCAAGCCGCTTGCGAACACAAAAGACCAATGTGGTGGCAGTTATCTTAAACCTCACTGATCACACTGATCAGAGCATCAGCGACCCGTTTTTATTAAAAGTTGTAGGTGACTTGAATCAAGCTTTGAATAAACAAGGTTATGAGTTATTGCTTTCCAACTCATTAATGGCGAGCGATAACTGGGCCAATTATTTCATTAGCAGTCAAAGAGCCGATGGCCTAATTGTTGTGGGTCAGGGTAAAAGTTTGGAAAAAATAGAAACCGCAGCGGCGTCCGGTGCCCCCATTGTGGTTTGGGGAGATCCAAGTACTGAAAGTGACTATCCAGTAGTGGGCAGTAATAACGAGTTGGGTGGCTACCAGGCCACCAAACACTTATTAGATACCGGTTGTAAAAAAATCGCGTTTTTGGGCGATCCTGAACATGCTGAAATGGCACAACGTCATACCGGCTACAAAAAGGCGATCCTTGAGGCAGGTTTAGAGGTGGATGAAAGACTCACCTTTGCCATCGACATTACCAGCACTGCTGCTTATGAAAAACTTAACAAAGTTATTCTTGAGCAAGGTCTTCACTTTGATGCCATCGTCGCTTCGTCTGATATGGTGGCTTTAGGTGCATTAAAAGCGTTGAAAGAGCGCTATATTAATGTGCCTGGTGATGTCAGTATTGTTGGCTTTGATGATATTGCGATGGCGGAACTGTTTCATCCAGCGTTAACCACGGTAAAACAAAACACGGAACTTGCAGCCAAGTTGATGGTGGAACAGTTAGTTAATCAGTTTAATAATCAAGAGGTTAACTCTAAAATTTTGGATATAGAATTGGTTCATCGAAAGTCAACACGTTAAAGTGTTTTCTCTTTTTTGACCCATAATGAAACCGTCTTGTGACGGTTTTTTTATGAAATGTTCATAAATTAAAATGCAAACGTTTGCATTTTTGTAAATTGAATAATAGACTCAAATGAAATTCATCCTATGGTGTAGTTATGGAATCTATTAATACGCAACCAAAATCGATGCAGCGATTTATTACAATTAGCGCAATTAGTTTCAGTTATATTGTCTTTGCTATTTTGCTCAACAGCGTCGGCACCGTTATCTTGCAGTCTATAAGCAGTTTTGGTGTTTCAAAGCCAGAAGCCAGTGTGTTAGAAGGGTTTAAAGACTTGTCTATCGCCGCGGTTTCGTTTTTTGTCGCATCGGTTATCCCACGTATAGGATACAAAGTGGCGTTATCGCTCGGTTTATCTTTAGTAACCTTTGCCTGTTTATTGACACCAACCGTCGCTGAGTTCTGGGTGATCAAACTTTTATTTGCCTGCATTGGTGTGGCATTTGCGTTAGTGAAAGTATCGGTTTATTCGGTCGTAGGCCAACTGAGTGACAGTACTCGAGCGCATTCGTCTTTGTTAAATACCATTGAAGGCTTGTTTATGGTGGGAAGCCTAGCAGGTTACTGGTTGTTTAGTTTTTATGTAGACAATGATAATACCCAAAGTTTGTCATGGCTGAATGTTTATTATCCGCTTGCCGCGATGGCGGTATTAGCCATTTGCTTGGTTACCATTTCAAAATTCGACAAACAAGCCACGGAAACCAACAACCATTCTGTGATGCAAGATTTTGTTGCCATGGTAAAAATGAGTTACCAACCACTGGTGCTTATATTTGTTATCTCGATTTTCCTTTATGTATTAATAGAGCAGGGCATAGGTACCTGGTTGCCGACGTTCAATAATGAAGTACTAAATTTACCGGTTTCAATTAGTGTGCAGATAACCAGTATTTTTGCCGCCGCCCTTGCCATAGGGCGTTTACTGGCTGGACAAATCTTGAAACATGTGAACTGGTACTTGTTCTTGAACGTGTGTTTGTTGTCCATGGCTATCCTTATTTTACTGACTTTACCGCTGGCAGAAAAAGCGGCGGAAGGCTCCGTACACTCCTTATTTGATGCGCCTGTCGCTGCTTTTTTATTGCCACTAATTGGATTATTGATGGCTCCTATCTATCCAGTCTTAAATTCGGTGATGTTAAGCAGTTTGCCAGTACATAAACATGCGGCGATGACGGGGTTAATTGTGGTGTTTTCAGCCTTAGGTGGCACCACGGGCTCAATTATTACAGGGTTTGTATTTGATGCTATGGGTGGTGCAATGGCGTTTTATATGTCCTTGGTACCTATGGTGGCAATAATAATTTGCCTTTATTGGTTCAGACGAAAAACAAATTTACAACAAGATGCAGAAGAGGTAGTCGCATGAGTTTTGTATATCCGCAACAAGTTACGGCGAGTTTTGAGTTTTATCGAAGTGAGTTGTTTCATGATGTGCAAATGGCGGCATTATTTGATGACAGTAAAACCTTTGCTGACGTGGTTCCAAAAGACGACTTGTCAGCTATCATCAAACAATATTTGGTTGAGAAAGAACAGATTGATTTCGATTTAAAAACCTTTGTTTTAAGACATTTTGTATTGCCTGAACACGTGGAACTAGGCGCCGATTCTCGTTGTGAAAAAGTTGAGCAACAAATTGAGTTGTTGTGGCAGATACTAAAAAAGCCAGCAGACAAAGACTTGGTAAGCTCTTTGTTGCCACTCAAAAATCCATATTCCGTCCCTGGTGGGCGGTTCAGAGAGATATATTACTGGGATAGCTACTTTACCGCACTTGGGTTAATGGCCTCTGGTAGGGAAAATGATGTGCTCGATATGATCAATAACTTTATTGATTTGCAGGAGCAACTAAACGTAATTCCAAACGGTAATCGCAGTTATTATTTTTCGAGAAGCCAACCGCCTATTTTAGCTTTGTTAATTTCACTGGTTCTAGAGCGCAACAAGATACAAAATGGACAGACATCCGCACAGAGCACAGAAGAGTTAAAGCGATTTGCGACTGCACTAGAAAAAGAATATCAATTTTGGATGAGTGGGCATGCAGATTTATCAGAGGCTAACCCATCCAATAAACGTGTTGTACGAATGGCGGATGGAGAAATGCTTAACCGCTATTGGGATAATGAGTCGGGTCCGCGACCAGAATCATATCTGGAAGACATCGAACTTGCTGAAAAAGTGTTGCCTTCATTACGCCCTTTGTTTTATCGCAATATCCGCGCAGCATGTGAATCGGGCTGGGATTTTAGTTCTCGTTGGATGGCCGATCCAGAATCCTTATTTAGCATAAAGACTACACAAATTGTGCCTGTCGATTTGAATGTATTGCTATTTAAACTGGAGCAAACATTAGCCGTGCTTCATGGCCGATTTGACGATGTTGATAATAAACAAGTTTATGAGCAAAAAGCGTTAGTTAGAAAAAACGCCATCAACAAATATTTATGGAACGTTGAAAAAGCCTTCTATTTTGATTTTGATCTTGAACATAATAAGTTAAGCGAGGTTTGGTCACTAGCAGGCATAACTCCAATGTTTGCAGAGTTTTGCTCTGAGTCTCAGGCAAGTCATTTACAACATCATTTGGAAACTCAGTTTCTGCAAACGGGAGGTTTAGTCACGACTTTAACGCCATCAAAGCAACAATGGGATTCACCAAATGGCTGGGCACCGTTACACTGGTTTGCGGTTCATGGTCTACGCCTATATGGCTTTAAAGAATTGGCTGCTCGTATTGTGGATTCCTGGTTACTGACAGTTGAGTCTTATTATCAAAAGACTGGTAAATTGATGGAAAAATACGATGTCTGTGAACCAGATGTGGTGGCCACCGGAGGCGAATACGAAGTTCAGGACGGTTTTGGCTGGACCAATGGCATCACCAAAGTGTTTTACCAGTTAAAACACAGTCGTTAATTTTCATACAATTCTTGTGACAATGGCCTTTCAAAAGGCCATTGTTTTTCCGCCGTAACACTCATTTTTTTCTCTCTACTGTGTCGTGTCAACCAAAGGTACGTTTTGGGGTTCTCCTAATCTCCTATTATCTGTTTTCTTCATTTTGGGGAATTAAAACGATGGGATTTGTCTATTATCTAACTATTATTCGTTTGATTAATTAGCTGAATAATTAGCAAAAACGTCATCAGGAGAATTTAAGTGAGAAAACCTGGAAGGCCAGTCGCCGACGATGTCGATACGCGACCACTATTGTTAGAAGCGGCAAAACGCTGTTTTAGCCAGATGCCATATCATAAGGTAACTACTCGGCGATTAGCGGAAGAGTCGGGCTTAAACGCTGGCCTTATTCGGTATTACTTCATTAATAAAGAAGGCTTATACAAAGCCATGTTTTTGGACATGGTGGAAACGATAACCGGTGAGGTAAAACAACTTGTTATAGAAGACAAAATAGAAGACTTCGAGCCGTTATTTCGTTCTTTTGCACAGTTAATGTTTAAGTATCCTGAATTTCCAAAACTCATGTTTAAAGAAATGCAGGGCGACGGCATTTGCCAAGAGTTCATTATGGATGCCGTTCGCAACATTCCTACGCCTTTATTCGACAAGGTGGCGACGCAACTACAGGCAAAAGGAAAATTAAAACCCGGCTTTAATACCAGTTTATTACGCATGAGCGCGGTGAGTTTGATGGTATTTCCTATTTTGAATTTCAAGGTGATGGAACATGTCGATGGCTTCACCTTTAACCAAGCTTTAATGGAAGAAATGATTATGCACAATTTAAAACTTTTTCAGTATGGGTGTTTTAACGATGAAGATTAATTGGAGTAAAAAGCGCTGGTTACCAGCGACTGTGACGTTAGGCATATTAACTTTAGTGGTCACTGTATCCTTCAAAAAAGAACCGGGCACTAAGCCTGATTTGGATAACAGGCCTATAGTTGAGACTTATTTAATTGAAAATAGATTGGTTCAACCCACAGTTACGGGTTATGGCAAGGTTCAACCAAAAGAAACCTGGGATGCGGTAGCCGAAGTATCGGGTCGAGTAATTTATCGTCATCCAGAGTTAGAAAAGGGTAAATCTCTATTAGCTGGCGCTGAAATTTTAAGAATCGATCCATTGGATTATCAGTTGAAGTTGGCACAAGCCAAATCAGACTTGACGTCTGCAAAAGCTGAACTGGAAAAGATTTCTCTGGAAGAAAGCAAGCTTAAAAACTCACTCAGCATTGAGCAACGTCGACTTGGCATCTTGAAAAAGGAGTTAAAACGAAAAGAAGACCTGAATAAAACCGGTGCCGTGTCGAATTCAGTATTAGAACAAGAAAGGCAAAATGTCTTGGCACAAGAACAAAAGGTGTTAGACATAGAGACGAGTTTAAATCTGGTTCCAAACAATAAGGAAGTGGCGAAGGCGTCAATTCAGGTGGCAGAATCGAGAGTTGAGGAAGCTCAAACGAAACTAGAAAAGACCAAAGTCATATTGCCTTTTGATGCCCGTATTGCAAATGTGAATATAGAACGGGACCAAGTGGTATCTGAACGTGAAGTCATGGTTCAGGCACATCGCTGGAATTTAATGGAAATACCGACTCAAATCTCAATGGCCGATATGCGCGCACTTATCAATCACGTCGATCAGTCACCCTTACAAGCGGGACAAATTCCAGATATCAGTCGACTGAATCTAAATGCCGATGTCATTTTGTATGTTGGCGACCAAAAGGTTGAGTGGCAAGGTGAGGTTACACGCGTTGGTGAGAGCATCGATACTCAAGGCAACAGCATCGTATTAATGGTGGAAGTCGCACAGGAAAAACGATTTAGGCCAGGTGTCAAACCTCCACTGATTAACCAAATGTATGTTGAAGTGGTGATATCTGGCCAAGCGAATGACCTGCTGGTTGTGCCTTCAAAGGCTGTACGAGGTGATGAGGTTTACCTGTTTGATAAAAACGCCAAACTAGAAAAGCGTCCTGTAGAAGTGGGCCTTGTTATGGGATCTTGGACGGTCATCGATAAAGGTTTGTATCTTGGCGAGAAAGTGATAATTAACGATTTAATACCAGCTGTATCAGGTATTTCGCTTCGTGAATTCACTTCATCTGAGCCATTGGAGTAAGACCAGATGATAGGTTATTTCGCAAAACACCCAACCGCAGCAAATCTCCTTATGTTGTTGATTGTAATACTTGGGATCACTGCTTTACCCAATTTGAAAAGAGAAACGTTTCCCGAGTTCTCTGCGAGTACGGTTGAAGTTCAGGTGATTTATCCGGGAGCCAGTCCGGGAGATGCTGAACTCGCACTTTGTGTGCCGATGGAAGATGCCGTTGATGGAATTTCAGATATTGAAGAGATCAGCTGTGAGGCCAGAGAAGGTCTAGCAACCTTGACCATAAAACTGGTTGAAGGTGGCGATGTACAGCGCGTATTAAGTGACGTTAAAACCGAAGTGGATGCAATTAACACGTTCCCGGATGATGTGGAAAAGCCCGTCATTCGTGAAAAGGGCCGTAATGATCATTTAATCACATTGGCCATCGCGGCGGATTTACCACAAACAGAACTAAAAGATTATGCCGAGGAAGTAAAACGTCAGCTTAAAAAAATAGATGGCATTTCGCTGGTGGATATTCAGGGATTTAGCGACCGCCAGTTAAGGGTGTCACTGTCTTTGCCCTTATTGCGCCAATATGGCTTATCAGTGCAACAAGTCGCGAACAAACTGACTGCACAAAACATCAAGTTACCAGGTGGCACATTGAAAACCGAAGGTAAGGATATTTTGATTCGTTTTGATCAACAAAATATTAATGCCAGCACGCTGAAAAACTTGGTTATCGCCAGCAGTTCTAACGGATCTCAAGTTAGATTGAGAGATGTGGGACGCGTCAGCGAGCAGTTCGAAAAAGATGAACAAAAGATCTTATTTGATGGCAAGCCAGCGGCTCTATTAAAGGTGCAAAAAAACAAACAAGGGGACGCCTTGCGTTTAGTGGCGGCTATTGAAGAATTTATGGTCCATTACCGTCCAACTATTCCACAAGGTGTGGAGATCACGTTAACGCAAAATACCTCGCAGGTTGTGGCAGACAGGATCAGTATGTTAACGACCAATGCCTGGCAAGGTTTTATTTTAGTATTTGGTGTGATGTGGTTGTTTTTTGCCTGGCGTTATTCGTTTTGGGTCAGCATGGGTCTGCCAGTATCCTTCCTTGGTGCCTTTTGGTTGATGTCCTTGATGGGAGTGAGCATTAATATGATCTCCCTCGTAGGTTTGCTCATGGCCATTGGCATATTGATGGACGATGCCATCGTGATTGCGGAGAGTATTGCATCCCATATTGAAAAAGGAATGGACGTCGCGACGGGTACGGTAGAAGGTGTCAAACGAGTTGGAATTGGTGTGTTTTCTTCGTTTTTGACCTCAATCGCTATTTTTACTGGATTGATGTTTATTGAAGGTGACATAGGCAAGGTACTGGCGGTCATGCCCATGGTGTTATTAGCCACATTAGTGATTAGTCTGGTAGAGGCGTTTTTAATTCTACCTAACCACTTGTTGCACTCTTATTCAAACGGCACGGAGGATGAAGCAGCGACGGGTTTTAAAGCCAAATTTAATGACAAATTTGAATCATTCAGACAGAACCAGTTACCCAATATTGTGGAAACCTGTGTACGAAACCGATATCTGGTTGCAGGTGGTGTTGTTGGCCTTATGTTGATGTCCATGGCGATGATGGCGGGTGGTGTACTTAAGTTTAAGGCGTTCCCAGATACCGACGGAGATATTGTAGAAGTTCGTGTTTTGTATCCTCAAGGGACATCTCTTCAACAAACGGAAAAGTTAGTGACACATATTACTGGTGCTCTGGGACAGGTAAATCGTGAGTTTCCTCAACGTGACGAAGAGCCCCTAGTGCAACATGTCACGGTCGAGTTTAATAAAAATGCAGACGCGTTCGAGTCAGGTGCACATGTCGCGACTATCCGCGTTGATTTGTTAACAGCAGAGCAGAGACAAACAAATTTGGATGACTTTGTTCTAGCTTGGCGTGAAGCGATAGGACCACAGCCGGGTTTGGTCGCCTTAACTATTAAAGAACCAAGCCTGGGCCCTAGTGGTCGAGCCATAGATATTCGTTTGCATTCTTCTGACTTGGAATTGCTGCAACAAGCCTCGAGCGAGGTAAAAGCAGGGTTAAATAAGTTTCAAGGCGTGTATGACGTGATGGATGATCTGCGTCCGGGCAAAGAAGAACGTGTAGTAAGTTTATTACCGGGCGCCATGTCATTAGGTGTCGATGGTTCGACCATAGCCCAACAATTACGTGCAGCTTATTTTGGGGTGAAAGCAGACGACATTCAGCGAAATAATCAAAATATTGAAATTGATGTTCGCTTGCGAGATGCCGACAAGTTAAGTCTTAATCAATTGCAAAATTTTCCAATTACATTAAGTGACGGTAGTCAAAAACCTTTATCTAGTTTGGCTAAATTAGATTATGAGCGCAGCGTCGCTCGAATCAACCGGGTGAATGGTGAACGTACCGTGAATATTATCGGCTCTATTGATGCTGAACAGGCCAATACGACCGAAGTATTACAGCAAGTGATCAAAAGCACGCTTGAGCCACTAACAAAACAATATACAAACTTAACTTACAGTTTGGAGGGAGAGATCAAGGAAGGTAATCAAACGGGCAAGTCTATCGTAAGCAAGTTCATGTTTGGCATGATTGGTATATTTGTGATTCTTAGTTTTCAATTTAGAAGTTACTTTGAGCCTGTCATGGTAATGGTCGCGATACCGATGGCCATGATAGGTGTCGTTTGGGGACATTTGTTGTTAGGTTTCGATTTTACCATGCCAAGTATGGTGGGGTTTGTTTCTCTGGCAGGGATTGTGGTTAACGATTCCATATTGCTGGTTGGTTACATCAAGAGCCATGAAAAAGAGGGGATGTCGATACATGACGCGGTGATCGCCTCTTCAAGAGAAAGATTCAGGGCCGTGTTTATTACTTCAGCGACTACGATTGCGGGTATGATCCCTCTCTTGTTAGAAACCAGTACTCAGGCGCAGGTTTTACAGCCGTTAGTAGTGAGTATTGTATTTGGTATGATCAGTTCAACCATGTTGATCTTGTTGGTTCTGCCTTGTCTATATATGTTGTTGAAGGACTTTAATCTGGTTAGTGATCACCATTTATCTACCGAGCATGAATAAGAAACTAGCTAATACAAACCAAATTAAGCGCTAGGAAGGGTCCCTAGCGCTTTTTTGTAGTGACAGAAATCTATTTGGCAAAATTTAACATTTGCTTCCAGTCCAACTTGAAGTGCTTCAAATGGTATAACGTCATACCAAGCAGTACGGCCCAAAATGCGCTGCCAATTTGAAACAGGCTAAATCCTGAAGCGGTGACAATAAAGGTGAGAACCGCTATGTCCCTGTCATTTTCATCTTTAACGGTTTCCGACAAACTATGGGTGATGGTATTTAACAAGGCTAATCCTGCGATGATCATTACCAGCTCTTTGGGAAAGGCAGCAAATAAAGTCACGACAGCAGCGGCAAACAAACCAGCAATTAGATAAAAAATGCCGCCCCAAATCGTACTGTAATATGGTCTTATATCATCTCTGCCCGCTGAGTCCGACATGCAAATAGCCGCAGTTATTGCCGATAGGTTATAGGCAAACCCGCCAAATGGCCCGAATACCAGGCCAGTCAACCCAGTGGCATTGATGAGCTTGGAAACGGGAGGTTTATAACCATGGGCTTTCAATACGGCGACACCGGGCATGTTTTGTGATGCCATAGTGATCACAAATAATGGTATGCCAACACTGATACAGGCCATAAGATCAAACTCTGGAGTTGTCCAAACTGGCATCGAAATCCCTAACTGTAAACCTGAAAGGTCGAAACTCCCGTTGAAATAGGCCATGACACAGCCGATCAGGAGTACAAGTGGAATGGTATAGAGGGGTATGAAGCTGCGTAAAATGAAAAAACTCAATAACATCACACTTCCCAACATAAGTTGTGACTCCAGGCTTACAAAAACGTTTAACCCAAATTGAAATAACACACCAGCCAATAGAGCATTTGCCAATGATAGTGGGATGTATTGGGTAAAACGTTCAAACAGCTTAGTTAATCCGCAAAGTAATATAAGAAATGAGCTGAATAAGAACACGCCAACCGCTTCATTGATGTTAACGCCGTCTAAAGAGGTCACCAGCAAGGCGGCACCGGGGGTCGACCAGGCCATGAAAATAGGCATCTTGTGAGTTAAAGACAGGACGATTGAACTAATGCCCATGCCTAATCCTAAAACCATTAACCATGAAATAGCCTGCTCTGTGTTTGCTTGAGCCGCCATCGCAGCTTGATAAACAATAATGGCTGAACTGGCATATCCAACGAGCACTGCAACAAAACCAGCGGTAATGGTTGAAGGGTTTAAAAATGACTTGGTTTCTTTAACTTCTGTTTTCACTTTATTTTTAGACATAATTAGTCCTTCTATTGCTACTCATACTTTTGTGCGTTATAACGTACATTGTTCACACTAGCACTTGTGCGTTATAGCGCACAAGTGTTTGTTAGAAATTTTTTGGAATCAAAATGCAGGATTATTCTGAGCACCTGGCTTCTACGCTCAAACATTTAAGAAAAGAAAATGGCTGGAGCCTAGATAGAACCTCTAAAGAAACGGGCGTGAGCAAAGCCATGTTAGGTCAGATTGAAAGAGGGGAATCGAGCCCGACGGTCGCTACTTTATGGAAAATTGCAGGTGGATTTAAATGTTCGTTATCGAGCTTTATTGCCTCGGATATAAAAAACAATGACGAAGTGTTATTGCGTTCCAGTGAAAGATTAAGAAGTCAACCTTGTGAAGGGGAGATGCTGGTGGCAACCCTGTTTCCTTTTGACGCTAAAAAAGGTTTTGAAATGTTTGAACTGACCTTGCCACCTGATTATGAGCGAATTTCGGAACCCCATGAGCCGGGAGTCACTGAACACATAGTTGTCACCTCTGGTAAGATGGAATTGCTGTTAAACGACAGCTGGCGCGAGTTAAAGTCTGGTGATGTGGTGCAGTTTGACGCGTCTAAGCCTCATGGTTATAGGAACAGATCAGGGCAAAATGCTGTTTTTCATGATGTGATCCATTATTTAAGTATCAAATAACACAATTGCGCATTTTCGTTTAAAAATAATTTACCACACGCCCACAAACGGCTTCATCAGGAAAACCGTTTTACGATTATTTCATAAAATACAAGGAAGAAGGTTCAAACATCAATGACAAAAAACTTAGTGCGTATGTTTAGGTTTAGAGGCATTTTGTAATAAGCAATCAGCACTGTGATGGTCAAGTAACAAAGTAATGCGAGCAAATAGGAAACCGATTTCTATTCGGGCCCCAAATGCGTAGTTGAAAATACTGGAAAGGAAGAATGGAAAACCCTATTTGATAAGGTTATTTCAGACTTTTAAAAAGCACATGTGAGTAAGTTTGAGTGAGCTTCCATCAAGTTTGCTGCGGAAAATACGCTTCTGGCGATGACCTTTTGAGATGGTAACTATTTTTAACGCACGGGTGATATTTCCTATTTTTTTGCGTAAATAAATCCAACAAAGTGAATTGCGACTAACCACCAAAATACGTTTTGTAAGACTAAGTGAATATCGTGAAGTGTCGGGAATATTTTTAAGAAATTTTCTCGTACAGGTGTTAATTCAATGCCGTAAATTGACAAGGGAATTTCGTAATTGTTTATGAGTCCAATCCCCGTAAAGACTAGAGCTAATAAACAAAAATACATGCCAACATGAATAACCTTGATGAATAGAGCGTGTTTGTTGTTTTTGGGAGGGAGGCGAGGAATGTTGCCCCTCATGACATGAGTGAAAATAGCTCTAACAATTATAAATAGAAGTACTATTATTCCGACCATTGCGTGAAACTGTACCGCTTCTTGCCGATGAAGTAGCGGACCTTTTATTTCCCAATTGGTGTAATGGAGTTCAGTCGATAAATTGAGCATGAAAAGTAACATTAATACTATCGACCAGTGCAGGACTTTATCTACTATGTATGGCTTAAATTCCATGTTGTTTCTAATACTTATGCCAACTTTGATTGCCTATTTTACAGAGAAATGGACCAATCACTAATTGAATTTCAGAATTATTTTTTCCGAATCTTTCTTATTAACTTCTAATTTTGTCTGCTATTTGTCAGAAGTGACCTAGAAGCAGTTCCCTACATTAGCGCGCAATTAGGCTAATCGTTTAGTCCAGTTTCCGTTATTAAAACGTGAACAGTTTTCTTCTGTATCAAATACAATTTGTTTACTTGTGTCTTTTAGTTTCACGTTTAAGGCTGACAATATTTTTATAATATGTGACTCGACTTTGCGCCTGTCTATTGATGACATGAATAATTCAAGGTTTTCATTATTATCGAATACACATATTACATTTAATGATGATTGTATGTTTGGGTATTTCACCGCGTGTGTTACCCACTGAAACCCGTTAAGCTCTTTAAGCTCGTTTTCACATAATTGAGTCAGGGATTTTCGTAATTCGTTATCAAACTTTTTATCAGATTTTCGCATTTTATTTCTTGAGGGGGTAGCGCCTCAATTACTCTATATAGTTACGTGATGAGGATACGTTATGTTATACATAAGGCATCCTTTCATCTACGTAGTTATTAAGTTATAAGGTGACTGAGCGTAATGAGTTGCGTATTATAATTTACTCGCTGCCAAATTAATCATGTCATTTAGAAAATCAGCTACTGTAGGGTCATTAACTTGATTTTGAATAACGATATCCAACGCCTTTTGATAACTGGCTTTCGCTGATTTAAAGGCTTTTGTTTTCATATAGCCATCTGCTAGGCTTTTGTGGGCAAACGATGATTCAGGATAATTTTGGATAAATAAACTCAGGGCAGCCATCGCTTGCTCCGGCTTGTTGTGTGTAAAAAATTCATCTGCCACATCCGACAGCACTGTTTCTGAAATGGCAACGTCAAAGCCATATTTTTGTGAAAGGTCTCGGTAGCGGTTTGTGATATCAGCTAGCTCACCATATTTAGTAATGTACTTTAAGTCCTGAAGTTTAAAATCAGAAAAAAGAAAGGTGAGCCCTTTAATTAAGCTTGGGTACACAACTGAAGTGTGAGTTTCCTTGTCCAGATGTTCGAATTGCCAATTTAGTGAGTTTGTGGCATTGGTATTTAAATTACTTACGACGTCTGTGGTATGTTCATAAAAACGTCTGCCTTCGTTGCCTAAAGTAATAAACAGGTTTTTATTTGAGGCGGTATTGGATTCAATTAGGTTAGTAAAATTGGTTTTTAACTCTTGCTCTGAATACCAGGCAGCTGCGCTGATTATTAAATAATTTTGGAATAGTTCGGGTTCAGAAAATAGGGAATGCAAAGCAAATACGCCAGCATTTGAGTGTCCAACAATCGTGCGGCTAGGCAAGGTTGAGTAATTGTTTTCTATGTAGGGGAATAACTCGGTTTTTAGAAACTGTTTAAAGTTTTCTGTTCCGCCAAATTGCGGAAATTTGTTTATAGTCCAGATTTGATGTGGGCTTTTCGGCTCGTGTTCAATTGGTGGTAAGTAATCTCTTACTCTTATGGTTGTCGACACACCAACCATGATAACGTCGGGAATTGCCCGGTTCATTTTCAGTGCATCTAAAACACCCGCTGCCGGTCTAAAATAGAATTCGCCATCTAACAAATAGATCACATGATATTGTTTATCGGCATCATAATCTTGAGGGGTATATATGGATATTTCACGGTTTTCATTTAGTACTTTGGAATGAACGATATATTTGTTTCCGACCACGATAGGCTCTGAAGAGACCGCCGCTTGAACATTTGTTGCAAGGCATAATAACGCCACTGCAGATAACAATATTTTCAACATAATAAGATCCTTAAATAATATGTTTTCAATCTGTTACGATATAGGCCGATTCGATTTTGAGGAATGACTTTCGCTGATAAACGGCTGATTTTTGCCTGATTTTAACGAGTAAAATAATGAACACCCAACAATTTTGGTTAGACAACTTCTATGTCGACTTAACCAGGAATCAAATTTCCTATCAAAACAAGGATGTCTTTTTACCTCCTAAAGCTGTGGCTGTATTGGCGTTATTGGCTGAAAGTCAGGGCAAGGTAGTAAGTGTAGAGCGGATTATGGAGCAGGTTTGGCAGGGAAGAGTTGTCTCGAATAATACCTTGCAACGATGCATCTTTCAGTTGCGTAAAACGTTTAACGATGACAGCAAAACCCAGAAAGTAATCCGAACTCACGCCAAACAAGGGTATAGCTTAGAATTAGCGATTTCTTATAGTGACCAACAGTCATCCGAGGGACTCAACCCACAATTAACTGGAAGTGATTCACAGAAAGTGGAGAAGGCTGAAGCGAATAAGTTGAAAAGTGAGAAACTAGTCATTTTATTTTTCTTCCTGCTCTTAGGTGTCATCGCATGGGTTAACTTTATTGATTCACAAAATAGCTCGGTTTCTTTTTCACAGGTTCGCCCTTTAACGAGTAGTGATCATAGAGAAGCAAAAGCAAAGTACTCGCCTGATGGCCGATTTGTAGTATTTCAACGAAATATTGACGCCTGCCATAGCCATATCTGGATAAAAGATTTGGTGGAAAACAGAGAACATCAGATTACAAGTCGTTCGGGCGTGTTTGGCAAAGTCGATTGGTCAATTGATGGCAGTCAGTTAGCGTTTGTAGAAAGGAACATATGCCCGTCGCAGACAGAGAAAAATGAAGAGCATTGTTGGTCGCTTAATACCTTGGATGTCGGCACTGCTTTAAAGTCTCCTCAAATGCCTTTCCAAAGATTTGATTGCAATAAAAATGCTGCGATGAACCCTCTATGGATGAATGATGGAAAGATAAGTATAAAACGATATTACCCTGACTTAGATAAACAGAGTTTAGAAGTCTATGATCCGAAAACGGATGAGTTAGTTGAGTTGTTTGTAAGCTCAAATGACACTTTGATGTCTTACGATTTCGACATTAAGAACGATGAATTTGCGCTTGTTACTTTGTCTCAACATAACGAGCAATATTTAAATATTCTAAGTCGGCAAGGACAAACGATAAGTAAAAAGCCCCTTAAGTTACCGGACGGTGTTTCCAGGTCCAACTATTTGCCTTTGGAGTACCATCCTTCTGGTAAATACTTGGTTACTTCTGTCGGTTCTGAGCTATTTCAAATTTCTCGAAACGGCGATATGCAGATGATTGAGTTACCAAAAAGGCAGGGGCTGCATAATCCGAGCTTTTCACCAGATGGTACTCGAATGGTGGTGACAGAAGCTATTGCAGATACCGATATTTTGCAGATCGACGTTAGTTCGCCGCTAAGCAATTACGCATCTCAGCAAATGTTAACTCCGTATAGGTTAAGTCGTTCAACCACCAGTGATGACTTTGCGGTATTTCAACCTAATGGTGAAAACATAGCATTCAGTTCAAAACGAAGTGGTTCTCGTCAAGTTTGGTTGTACGACGGATTTGTTGGTAAACAAATTACTAATACTTCATCAGGCGTGCAGTCGAAATTTATTGCATGGTCGCCTGACGGCAAACGAATAGCCTTTTTGTCTAAGGATAAAGTGCAAGTCATTAATCTTAATGGCGAAAATACGACAATAAAATCCGCGCAGTTGATCACAAAAATCTTGGATTGGTATAAAGACAATGAAATGTTGGTTTTGTCGATAACAAAAGGACAAGAATCATTGTTTAGCTTAGATTTACGCTCCGGGAAGCTAACAAACTTGAACCTAGACAACATTTTGTGGGCAAATCAGTTGCAAGATGGGCGATTGATATACTTGGACAAGAAGAAACGAGTCTGGATAAAAGGGGATGATACCAGAGAGCTAGCACAAATTAGTCGTCAACTAGAAAGGAACACTTTGGCGCTAGATGAACAGTACGTTTATGGTATTAATTCAGATAGAGCACTATGGCGTTTTGCCTTGAATACACATACTTTTGAAATACTAGGACGCTTTCCCGAAAGCGCTCGATATATCAGTGATGTTAAGGGACATACAATTTTGATGACTCATATGGAAATATATCGTAAAGATCTGATTGAGCTTTATTAGTCAATTCCCTTAAGGCATTTTTGATTGTTCTCCTGTATAATGCGCGCTCAATTTTTGGCCGCTGTGCCCAATCATTAATTAGGTGGAAGTTAAATGTTTGTTATAAGAGCCATTTTAGGTGCATTAATTTTGTTTTTTGACTGGCTAACAACGCCTCGTGGTGTAAAGCGTGATACTCAAAAGCAGGCAGAAATTGACAATCAGACTAAACAGCTTGCTTTATACGAGTTTAAAGCTTGCCCATTCTGCGTGAAAGTTCGCAGAAACGTGAAACGTCAATCACTGAAGATTGAGCGATTCGACGCTAAACGTTGCTCAGATAGTCGTGACGCATTACTAGAAGGGGGCGGGAAGGTTAAAGTCCCTTGTTTACGCATAGAGAAAGATTCAGGCGAAGTTGAGTGGATGTATGAGTCTAAAGACATCATAAATTACCTAAATCAGCGTTTTGCATAATCAAAATCAAGCTATATAAAAAAGCCAGTTTAATAAAAACTGGCTTTTTATTAGTTAGATTAATTTGGTTAATTTAGAGCTAAACCCTGCAAATGTTCATGGGTATGATCTTGTTCAACTTCTTGAACTTTGTCATTACGATGAGCTTGTTCAATACCTTTTTTGTCTTTTAAAACTCGATTTAGTTTATCAGCTGCTTTGCTGATAGCCTGTGTCATATTTTCTTTAGTATCTTTTACATTTACCTTTTGGCCGTGATAAACCGTATCTAATTCTGCTACGGCATGTTTCTGGTTATCGATAGTCAAGATCACGTTGATTGAGATAAGTTCTGGAAAGTGTTCGCCGATCTTGGATAGTTTTTCAGTTGTATGTTCTTTTACGGACTCTTTTACATTTAGGTGATGGCCTGAGATGTTTATTTTCATAGAATATTTTTCCTTTCTTGTCCAATGAGCTTTGCGCTCAATTTAACTATGGGCACAAATGTTCTGCTTTTCCACCCCTAATTTGACTGTTTGTTGTTTTATTGAGCGGACTCAACTTGGATTTGTCAAAATTATTGATTAAGAACAAATGTATAACTTAAGAATTGGCTAGGAAATTAGTAAGGCGCTTGTCGAACATCACAAAAAAACAAAGACCCCAAAATGTAATGCTCGACAAGCGAATGTGCTGTTATTAAGTTTAAAGACTTAATAACACATGGACGCCAATCGAGTGACCGCAAAAACAAAGACCCCAAAACGGTCTACTCGATTAGCATAAGCTCTTACTTAATAAGGACGTTAACCAAATGGACGCACAAACAAAGACCCAAAAAACGTCCATTTGATTAACAATCTCTTTACAAAATATTGCAAATGGTAGTCTTGGAATGCTAATCATGCGGCGGCCATTTGTTAGACCCCAAAACGCGCCGCATGACCAGCAAAAACTTAAATTGTGACAATTTCATATTAAGTTGCTAATTGACCGCTCTAAAAAACAGAGACTTTAAATTAGAGCAGGCCAATTAGCTAAGTCGTTGTGAACAATAATTAGTATCTATTCACGAAATTTAGTTTCCCCTGCAAACTCGTTTGTCTGAGAAGATAGGTTTGTAGTATAGAGCAAAAAAACATTTTGTAAATGATAATGATTATCATTTGATTTATTTTTTTTAACGTGTATTCTGTACATGAAACGTCACCGGGCAGACTGGACCGGAATGAGAGTAGAGCCTCATTAAATTTCAGTCACTTTGTTTATGTTGGAAATCAAAGGTCGGCAAGTGTCGGCCTTTTTTCTTTTTAATTCAACTGTTTAACTAGCTCAGAGCTTGTTGCGCTGAAACTTAGAACCGTTTTATTTCTCCTTTCTTACTTGGTTCCTAAACTCACACTTATTTTCATAAGTGTTTTTTCTATTTATAGTGATTATTGTCGACAATTTTTTTACTTGGAGTTGCATATGGTACCCATTGGCATATGATGTGTCTTTATTGTCGACAATTTGGTGGTTTTATGTGGTATGACGTATTTGGAACTATAAATACAATATTTATTTTTGTGAGTGTTTTCGGGGTTTACACGCAATTAAGAAAGGTTTGGGACAGGAAAGGTGTTTTGGAAACTGGAAAAGCGACTGAGCTATTGTCGACAAACCAGTTTACCGTTAGCTTTCTGGCGTATTTCAGCTTTTTTGTATATGGCTACAGTATTGAGCCCTTTAACCATTATATCGTCTGGCCTAGGCTAATTGCTTCAATTATTGCTGCGGCAATTTTGTTTGAAATTTGGTGGGAGCGCAGAGATTGGAACTCGGCGCTGAGCATGGTGTTACTTTGTTTTTCTTTCATTCTCGGTGGTAGCGGTCTGATATTTGGTAGCACATTACAGGATGAGAGTCGTGTAATTTCAACTGTTCTTATTCTGGCTATAACACTTTTGCTGGCTCAGGGATATTATCATCAGATCATGTTAATAGTGCGCAGTGGAAGTACGGGCGCGGTTGAACTGAAAATGAGTCAATTTATCCTAATGATGGATGTGTCTACTATATTGTTTGCATTGAGCATGGGCTTACATAAAGGGTGGCCACTAATGGTATTAGCGGTGGTGAGTGGTGCGACTAAGCTCATTATCATGTACCTGTTTTATTGGGTGAGGACGAGTGATGCGGCTAAATCAAGACGTATGGCTGAGAATTAGAATTTTGCAGGTTAAGTAGAAAACATTTAACCTTCCACATATAAGTTTCTTTTTTGTGGAAGGTTAATTATTACCTTGTTGAGGTTTGTTTTCCGGGTAAGTCTGGAAGTTTTTCTCAAGTATTGTACTGCTTTGATGACGTTCTATATCTACAAAAAACTCCCGTCGCCTAATCTTCCACACCAAGTTTTTATCCATTAACGTTGCTGGTGAAAGTTTTAATCTCCTTCCTCCATAATAACTAAGATGGCTATCTCTGCGGATAAAGAACTCCTTAGTCACAGTGTGTTTATCGCCATAACTCAATGTGCTTAAACTGACGTATACCGATTTATCTTTTGATGAAATATGAAATATTTTTGCCATTCGGTATGGCATCAGTATTTGATCGGCATCTTTGGATATTAAGTAATAATTAAGGAACACAATGTCATCTATTTTCGGGGCCTGACGAAATGCATGATCATCCGGGTTTAATCTCCTCTCAACATAACAGAACGATGCAAAAACTAGCAGTAAAATGGGCAGACCTGAGAACATGGACAGGAGCTGAATTCTGTGAAACTTGAGCAATTGCCTTAAGTTAGGAAATGTTCTATTAGAAATAGCGACTTTTTTTCCATCTGCGTTTCTGAATTCTTTGATGGAATAGACAGGTGCTAAAGCAAGACCAAGGAATGTTAAATAGTGAACATGGGTGACACAAATAGAATATTTAATATCTCTTGAAATAGATTGACTCGGGTGACAAGGCAACGTCTTCTTTTCAATATTAAATAAAAACATCCTTCTACCTTTTTACGGATAGCTGATAATAAAGTATACCTATTGTGGAAACAAATGAGGACGATTAGAACTACAAAATTGTTCTAATTCTTTTTTATAAAGATGGTCACAATGGAATGGTAGCTGAGGTAGGATTGAGTTCAATAGAGAGTAAAAACGGCATGTTGTCATGCCGTTTTTTTAAGGGCTAATTATTATTCTGACTTATCATCGTAGCCTTGTTCGTGTACATCGAACATAGCTCTGCCAGATGGATCGGCATTGGCTTCAAACTTGGCATCCCAAGCTAGTGCTTCTGGCGTAGAGCAGGCGACAGACTTACCACCCGGCACACATTCCGCAGCCGAGTCTAGCGGGAAGTGCTCTTCGAACAGGGTGCGATAGAAATACGCTTCTTTAGTATCTGGTGTGTTGTGAGGGAAGCGATATTCCGCGCTTGCCATCATCTGATCTGTGATTTGAGACTCAGCCACTTCAACCAAAGAGTCTATCCAGTTATAACCAACGCCGTCTGAGAACTGCTCCTTTTGGCGCCATAATACTTCTTCAGGTAAATAACCCTCAAAGGCTTCACGCAAGACGTGTTTTTCCATTTTACCGTCTTTACACATTTTAAGTTCAGGGTTGATAGACATAGCCACGTCCAAGAACTCTTTATCCAGGAATGGTACACGCGCTTCTACACCCCATGCCGACATCGCTTTGTTGGCACGGTTACAATCGAACATATGTAAACGGTTTAATTTACGTACTGTTTCTTCATGGAACTCTTTTGCATTAGGCGCTTTGTGGAAATACAAATAGCCACCAAATACTTCGTCGGCACCTTCACCTGATAAGACCATCTTTATGCCCATCGCTTTGATCTTACGAGACATCAAATACATTGGCGTTGAGGCACGAATGGTTGTTACGTCGTACGTTTCCAAGAAATAAACAACGTCACGTACTGCGTCTATACCTTCCTGAACCGTGTAGTTAAGTTCATGGTGGATAGTTCCAATAAAGTCAGCAACTTTTTTTGCAGCTTTTAAGTCAGGTGCGCCTTTTAGGCCCACGGCAAAGGAATGCAGCTGTGGCCACCAAGCTTTAGATTTACCTTCATCTTCGATTCGTTTCTGTGCGTACTTTTGCGCAATAGCAGAAATAACCGATGAATCTAGCCCGCCTGACAGTAACACACCGTAAGGGACGTCAGACATCATATGAGTTTTTACCGACTCGCTTAGAGCATCGTGAATGTCCTTTGCATCTCCACCGTTGTCTTTAACGGCATCGTATTCCATCCAGTCTCTCTTGTAATAAGGTTTTATCTTACCTTCTTTACTACACCAGTAGTGACCAGGAGGGAATTCCGTAACCGTACGGCAAGCTGGTACCAATGCTTTCATTTCAGAAGCCACGTATAACTGACCGTGAACATCATATCCGTAATAAAGAGGAATGATACCCATATGGTCGCGGGCAATTAAATAACTACCATCAGTTTCATCAAACAAGATAAACGCAAACATGCCTTTTAACTTATCGATGAATTGAACGCCTTCTTGTTGATAGAGCGCTAACACAATTTCACAATCTGACTGGGTTTGAAACTCGTAGTCAGTGGTTAATTCTGCTTCTAAATTCTTGTGATTATAAATTTCGCCATTAACGGCTAAGATGTGATTTCGATTATTATTAAATAGAGGTTGCGCGCCATTCTCTAAATCGACAATCGCCAAACGCTCGTGCGCTAAGATGGCATTGTCGTTACTCCAAATACCTGACCAGTCTGGGCCACGGTGACGTAATAAACCTGATAACTCAAGCGCCTTAGGGCGCAACTCTGCAACATCAGTCGTGATGTCCAGAATTCCAAAAATCGAACACATAAGTGTTGTACTCCAATAAATAATCAAAAATCACAATTCTCAAGGGCATAACATTGGCGCGGTCACACCCTCAAGCACTTTTAGAGTTTGTACTTTAAAAACTCTAACCCGAACTTGGCATAAGTTGATTTGGGATACAAGTGATTTTTACACAAGAAATAGATGAATATCTTGAAAGGAACAAAAAAAGTACAGGCATAACAGATTCAAAAATGGTATTTTTACGTTCCCCAATTGAGTACTAAATAAATTGCAGTTAGAAAGGGACTTTGAATGAAGTACATATGTTCAATTTTTGTTTTTTGCTTCTGTGTTTTGACAACCACAAATGCGATCGCAAATGTTCAACTCATTGATATCAATAAGACCGCGGGTTACCACAACGGTGAACCGCAAGATTTTGTAACACTTAGAAATAAGTTATATTTCTCCGCCGATGACGGCATACACGGTCGTGAGCTTCATGAATATGATCCTGAAACTGGCGAGGTCAGACTAATTGCGGATCTTGAAATAGATAGTGGTGTTGGCAGTAACCCGGAATATTTTGTTGTGATGAATGACGTGTTGTACTTCAATGCGTGTGATGAAACGCACGGGTGCGAATTATTTAAGTATGAACCTGATACTGATGCTGTGTCTATTGCCGCTAGTATCAATCCAGGCTTTTTTGGCAGTTTTCCAACGCATCTAACCGTTTTAAATAATAACTTGTATTTTATTGCGCTCTCCACTGGCTGGTTAAATTCTGAAGCCGTATTTGTACTTAAGAACAACGGCACGGAACTTGAGAAACTAGCGAATCTATCATCGACAACAAATGGCGGCAAAGTAGAGAGTCTCGTTGCTTATAATAACCACCTGTATTTTAGCGCTGAGAATGATGATTCCGGCAGAGAACTTTATCGATTCAATACGAATACCAAAGCTGTCAGTCTTGTCTCAGACATTCATGCAAGTGGCGACGGAGAGCCAGAAAACTTGACAGTTCATGCTGGAAAGTTGTTTTTTAGTGCTTCAAATGATGAAAGTGGCACTCAGCTTTATCAGATGGATGATCGAGGCAATCCTAATGTCGTTTCTTCGTTTGAGGAGGATTTCAGACGTTTTAAGAGCTTTTATTCATACCAAAATAAACTTTATTTTTCTCATGGACTTAACTTTTATAATCTAGATGAGAGTGGCAATATTGAGTTAATAAGAGATGTAGAAAGTGGCGTTACATTAACCTCGGTCGAGGCACTCGTTGAAGCAAATGGCAGACTGTATATTGCAGGCCATTCTTCATTGGGTAACGATGAGTTGCATACGTTCGATCCTGATTCTGGCACAATCAATCTTGTTTCTAATATTTCTCCTGAAGATTACAAAACGCTCAAAAACCTACATCCATTCGATGGGCAGATTTATATGCAAACAGACGATGGAGTGAATGGAAGAGAACTATACCGCTATAGTCCTGATAGCGGAAATACGGAACTTGCTGCAAATATTAATTTATCGACGGCTGATAGTCGGCCAAGTAATATGGTGGAGTTTGAAGGTACGCTGTATTTTGAAGCAAATGATCAAGAAACGGATGGAAATGCCTTGTTCAAAATTGAAAGAGGTAGTTTGGAGCCGTCAAAGGTTGACGGGGTTATTATAGGCAACCATTTAGTTGCTTATAACAATAAACTGTACTTCTCAGGGAATGAACACCTTTACAGCTATAAACCTGGTGATTCGGAAAGACAGGTTGTAGATAGCTCTATTAATTTCCCGACCTATTCCTCTGGTTTTGTTCAGTACAACAACAAACTTTATTTTACCGGTTTCACCGAAGAGTTAGGGTATGAATTATATGTATTTGATGGTGCGACCGAAGAAGTTACATTAGTCGAAGATATTCGCCCTGGGGATGACAGCAGCTTACCGAAGAATTTTGTTGTATATAACGGCAAACTCTATTTTTCTGCGGATGACGGAGATAATGGTAGGGAGCTTTTTGTTTACGACTCAACTAGTGATTCGATAAATCTAGCCGCTGATTTAAATAATTCTTCTTGGATGTATAAAAATGGAAACCCTGAGTATTTAACGGTTCTGGGTGATAAGCTTTATTTTCAAGCGAACATAGGCGGTTCAGATTTTAGGCCGACGCATTATCTTGTAGAGTTTGATGGTAATAATGACAGTTATAATGTAATTGAGAAAATGCACGGTGACATATATTTAAGTTCACCTAGTTACCTTACTGTTTATCGAAACAAAATTTACTTTTCAGACGGCTTTAATCTAAATTCTTTTGATCCAGAAGGGAACCAGGTGGTTCGCCATAATAGTTTTATTGATGAAATCGAAGGGAATTCACCTCAAAACCTGCAGGTTTATAAGGATAAACTCTACTACAGCGCAGATGCAGGTTATGGTTATGGCAGAGAACTGTTTGTCTTTGATGAAGATACAGGAGAAATTGGATTATTAAGTAATTTAAATCCAAGTCATGAGTCAAGCAATCCAAAAGAACTTACTGTTTTTAACAATAAACTTTATTTTGTTGCAGAGACGCAGGCTTCCGGCATCGAGCTGTTTGTATATGATTCCAATAAACCTGTGTCAGGTGACGTTATAATTCGATTAGCAGACGTAGAATTATACGAACTTGAAGCATTAGACAATATTACAGATGCAGATGGGATTGGTGAACTTTCGTATCAATGGTACCGAGGTGAAAATGAGATCCCTAATGCGCAACAAGCTCGATACTTGGTGACCGAAAATGATGTTGCGAATTCAATTACTGTTGTTATCAGTTACACAGACGGAGAAGGAAATGAGGAAAGTTTAACGAGTCAGTCTTTTGTCTTCCCAGACCTTGATGGTGATTCCATCATTGACTATTTGGATCCAGATGATGATAACGATGGCATCTTGGACGAAATTGATAACGATAACGACAATGATGGCGTCTCCGATGATGAAGATTTGTTTCCATTAGATGCAAATGAACAGTTTGATACCGATGGAGATGGCATAGGTGACAATGCGGATCAAGACACGCATTTGACTCTCGCTTTTAATCAGTTGAATCAGCAGATGTTTGATGTGGAAGGGCAGGGCTTTCAGACCGACATCAGCTTGTTTCTACAAACCACGCTCTCAGACATACACGAAGGGTTGGAACTCGTTTCGGTGGTAACTGGGGAGTTAGTTCAATCAGGAATTCATGATGTCGAATTCACAGTAAAAAATGACAATGACATTGAATTTGAGTTCTCCGCATCATTAAATGTGTTGCCGCAAATTCGACTTAATCATGATATTAATATGATACGTGGTTCGACCGAACAAATTTACATTTCATTGAACGGTACTCCATCACAATATCCGGTTGTTATAGAATTTGAGCTTTCAGATGGGCTAACAACGGAACAAAAAGAAATAATTATAACTGAAGGTTGGCAAGCCTCATTGAACGTCACATCAACCGGCGATTGGGGCGAACATTATATTTCTTTTTTCAATGCGCAAAATGCTGCATTGAGCGATTCTACAAAGATAAAAGTGAATGTAGACGAAAATTATTTGCCAAAGGTATCTGGTTGGATTGTAGAACCGGATACTGGTACGCCTACACAAATTGTAAAGTCTGACAAAAGGACGCTGGCTCTTAGATTAGATATAGATGATGATGCCTCACCACATGAAGTTGAGTTTATATTGGATGGTAATCGGTTACATATTGAACACGACTATTCTGGCTACCCATATGATATTGAGCTTGAAGTGCCTGCGTTATCCATTGGTCGACATCAAATTGACATCACTATAAAAGAATTGTATTCAACAGATGCAAAACAAGCCCAAAATTCGGTCGAGTTTTATGTCGTATCTAGTGATTTTAAACTGACAGAAGCAGATACAGATTTAGATGGTCACCTTGATGTTGAGGAGGGTTATGCCGATGCTGATTTGGATGGTATACCTAATTATCTAGACAATTCATATGACAGCCATTTGCCATGGGCTGGTTCAGAAGCTTTTACACCAGTACATTTACATGATTTAAGTGTAGGAAGCATTAGAAAGTCGTTTGATTCTGGCTTGTCTTCAGACATTACCTTATCTATTGATGAATTAGCATCGAAGTACGGAGAGTCCGCTTTACAAGAAGATGTTGAAGCTTATCAGACCGCAGTTTTTGATGTGATAACTTCAAAAGTTGTTAAACACGCCTATTTGACGCTCCATTTACCAAGCGATGTTCAGATTGCTCAAGAATCTAAACTTAGGTTGTTTAATCCACAGATTGGTTGGGTTGGATTCACCGAGGACGATGACAATACAATTTCTTCCAGCCAGACTCCTCAAACGGACTGCTTCGCTTTTATGCAAAGCCCGGGAGTTAGTAAAGGCGCGGATTGCTTAGTCATAAAATTACAAGATGGCGGAGTAAATGATTTTGATGGTGAAGCAAATGGCACCGTTTCTATAACTGGCGTATTTGTCACATTAAAGCCCAGTAGCGATGAGCAAAGCGGCTCTGTAGAATCGGAAGATTCGTCTACAAATGAGACTGCTTCGAGTACTGAATCATCCAGCATATCTGGCGCCAACTCTAACGGTAATAGCGGTTCTGGTGGCTCAGGCGGTGGGGTTTTAAGCGGTTGGTATGTATTAGGACTTTGCTTGTTGTATATTCGTCGACTTAGTACAAAGGAACGCTTTTCAAACTAAACTGAATGTTCAATGAGAGATAGCAAAATGTAAAAAACAAAGCCCCAAAATTGGGGCTTTGTTCTTTTATTTAGAGCGTTGAAACTCTGAAGTTTTTGACCATTGAGGCCAGGTATCGGTATTGGCTACGTTATAACCGACATCAAAATAAAGCTGAACATCTTGTTGTGCGCCAGACAAATCCCAACTCTTGCGGTATTCGTCACATGGCTGGTGGTAACACCCACGAACAATCAGGCTCATTTTTTTGCGGTACTTAGCCGTTTTTTCATCTACTGGCGTTTTACCACCACCGGCATACATGGCGGGAACGCCAACTTTTGCGAAGTTAAAGTGGTCACTTCGGTAGTAATAGCCTGCCGATGGGTTATCACCTTGGATGGCTTCACGACCTTGTTTGGCTGCAGCATTCGCAAGGTAAATATCTAACTCAGATTTACCTTTACCTCGAACGCTGATTTCTTTTACTTTACCAAGAACATTGAGGCTATCCATATTCAAGTTCGCAACCGTTTTGTCCAAATCAATGATTGGATTTTCGCCGTAGAATCTAGAGCCTAACAGGCCTTGTTCTTCAGCCGTCACCGCTAATACAGTGATTGAACGAGCAGGGCGCTGTTTTAGTTCGTTGAATGCCTGGCCTAATTCTATCAGGCCGGCGATACCAGTGGCGTTATCGTGTGCACCATTGTAAATTTTATCGCCTTTTTTGGTTTCATCGTAACCAATATGATCCCAGTGCGCCGTATAGATGATGTGTTCATCTGGCGCCGTCGCTCCTGGCAGTGTTGCAATAAAGTTATTGCTGACAGACTTCTTAACTTTTGATTTGACCTGAACGCTCGCCTTTAAGTTACCCATTTTCACTGATGTAGGCTGTTTCATGGCTTGTTTTTTCAGTTTTTCAAAGTCTAAACCCGCTTCTTTAAACAACTCAACCGCAATATTACGCTGAACCCAACCTTCAACCGCGACACGACCTTTATTGCCGTCTTCTTTCCAAAGGCCGTATTGAGGGCCAGTCCAGCTATTTTCGACAACTGTCCAAGGGTAAGAGGCTGGTGCCGTTTCGTGGATGATGATGGCACCAGAGGCACCTTGTCGACTGGCTTCTTCATACTTGTAGGTCCAGCGGCCGTAATAGGTCATGGTTGTGCCCTGAAACAGTTCGGCATTGCCAGATTCATAACCCGGATCGTTGACCAGTATGACGGCAGTTTTACCTTTCATATCAAGGCCTTCATAGTCATTCCAGTTATATTCTGGTGCATTTATGCCATAACCGACAAAAACCAGTTCGGAATTTTTAAGTTGTTCAAATTGGCTGGTTCGGCTTGTGCCCATCACCATGTCTTTACGGTATTGGTACTGGTTTTTGCCTATGGTTAAAACTTGATCTTCACTTGCCGTAATTTCTACTAAGTCGACAGGTTGTAAATAGCTGTCGCCATTGCCCGGCTGAAAACCGTAACTGCTGAATTTGTCAGTCAGGTAATCTAAAAGTAATTTTTCACCGGGGCCCGTTGGCAGGCGGCCCATATATTTATCTGATGCAATCTCTTTAACATGCGTAGCTATATCCATCGCAGAAATAGTGTCGTAGGCTTTTTGCATATCTTGATTGGCGCTGACACTAAGTGACAGAGTAAACGCTGTTGTAGATAACAACATTTGTTTTAGTTTTTTTGAAGTTGTCATTCAATATCCTTTCTGGGGGGCTAAAAAGGTAATAAAGTTGATAGTATATCGAGAGTATCAACAATAGCACTACATGGACAAACTTATCTGTCCTTTTGGCTAACGTTGAACTGTAAACTAAGGTATTCTTCACACAATGTTTTTTCTCATCGTTGTATCTAATGAAAAAATTCTCAACGTATACCGAATGGACAACTTGTTTTGCTGAACAAGGTTGTTTTGATCATATTAATCAGCTGATGGCTTTTGATGAATGGCATAAGTGGCCAAGCTGTGAGGCGCTTCAATCTTTATTGCCATATGAAGTGAAGAACTTAAATGACAAGACCATCAAATTTGTTGATCAAGAAGAAGGCATGGATTTTTCGGCTGTTGCCTACGAAGAGTTCATTTACGAACGTGGAGAAGTCCCCACACGCAAGAAATCATGGCACGACATCTTCGGAGCCATGAGCTGGTGTTTGTTCCCAAAAACCAAAGCCCTTATCAATAAATTGCATCATGACGATATCAAAGAGTTTGGCACGAAAGAGCGCACAAAACTAAGAAATGCACTAACTTTGTTTGATGAATGCGGAGTGATATTGGTCAGTAAAAATGCAGAATTATTAGCAGCGCTTGCCGATCACCAATGGCACGAAGCCATGGTAGACAATAGAACTTTATGGCATTTAGCCGAAGAGCAGGGCATTGCCGTTTATCAATTTGGCCACGCTAACTATGAAATGTTAACCAAACCCTATGAAGGGTTGACGGGTAAATGGATGGCCTTAAACATGAGTGCCGAGCTACAAAGCCTGCCGCTTAATGTGCAATATCGCTTAGTTGATGAAAAACTTGCTGAATGGTTAAAAAGCGGGGGCCTGAATGATAACAGTCGGTTATCTCCTCTGCCGCTGTTGGGGGTGCCGGGCTGGAATGATCAGAACGAGGATGCAAAATTTTACGATAATGCAGACTATTTCAGGCCAAAAACTAAAAAATAGGATATAGAAACCTATGTGGCGTTATCGAGTCGTATCAGCATTACTTTTATCTTTGTTGCTTGTAAGTTATAGCGGCTTAAGTCAGGTTGCGTTTTCCTTTAAATTGGAAACGTTAAGTAATGATTTACAAAGGCCTTGGGGCATTGAAGTATTAGCGGATGATTCAATTGTTATTACGGAACGAGATGGTGATATTCGCGCTTATAAAGACGGACAATTATCAAAGGCTATTTCGGGCCTACCCAGGGTTTATAATGCCGGACAGGGCGGTTTATTAGACGTCATAAGTCACCCTAATTTTGCTGATAACAACTGGGTATATTTCACCATGAGTGTTGGGTCGGCAACGAAAAATGCAACCCAATTAGTGCGAGCTAAGTGGAATGGCGCTGACCTTAAAGAAGTTGAAATCCTTTACCGTGCAGCACCAAATAAAAAACAAGCATACCACTTTGCGGGAAGAATGAGTTTTTTACCTGACAACTCTTTGGTTTTCGGCGTTGGCGATGGTTATTTTTATAAAGACGAAGCTCAAACTCTCGACAATCATTTAGGCAAAATAATACGGTTAACAGACAGCGGCAATGTGCCAGTTAACAACCCTTTTGTTAATAACAAAGAAGCCGAGTCGGCAATTTATAGTTATGGGCACCGTAACCCTCAAGGCATGTTTTATGACAAGAGAAGAGGGGTACTGTTTTCCAATGAGCATGGTCCTAAAGGCGGCGATGAAATAAACATTATTCGAGCAGGGCTAAATTACGGGTGGCCGGCAATCACGTATGGCGTTGATTATTCCGGCGCTGTAATTAGTGATTTCACGCATAAACCGGGGATGGAGCAACCACTGTTTCAATGGACACCCTCCATTGCGCCTTCGTCGATGCTGGTGTACTACGGTGATGAATTTCCTCAGTTAAAGGGACATATTTTGACAACCACTCTTAAGTACCAAGAGTTAAGGTTAGTTGAACTTAAAGGGAAACAGGCTAATTTGTCAGTTGGCGGTCAGCAAACGTTCTTGAAAGGTAGAGGGGAGCGTATTCGTGACATTGACATTGATAGCCAAGGCCGTATTTATTTGGTTACCGATAGTGGTTTATTGTGGCGTATATCTAAAAAGTAACTTAGACAAACTTGCATCCGCCCATTTTCGACGGATGCATGAACAAGTTGGTTAAGTGGTAAACAAAGCTAACTGCGAATCGCGATCTGTTTTTCTGATAAATAGGACTTTAATTCTTGAATATCAATCAGGCGTTTGTGGAAGACTGAAGCTGCGAGGGCACCGTCCACATTCGCTTGTTTAAAGACATCATTGAAATGCTCCATTTCGCCTGCACCACCTGAAGCAATCAACGGAACTTTGCATACTTCTCTTACGGCTTTAAGTTGCTGTAAATCGTAACCTTGTCGAACGCCATCCTGATTCATGCAGTTTAATACAATTTCACCTGCACCTCGGCTTTGAACTTCTTGAATCCAGTCAAGGGTTTTGTAACCCGCTTTTTGAGTGCGAGACTCATCACCAGTGAATTTATACACTTCGTATTCACCACTTTCTTTATTGAAATACGAGTCGATACCGATCACAACACATTGTTGGCCGTAGGTGTCGTGCAGTTGAGTGATAAGTTCTGGGTTTAACAATGCAGGAGAGTTTATGGATATCTTGTCTGCACCCATGGCCAGTATCTCGCCAGCCTGTTCGACGGTCTTAATTCCACCCGCGACACAAAATGGGATATCAATTATCTCGGCAATTCGACTGACCCAGCTTTTATCAACGACTCTCGAGTCACTTGATGCAGTGATATCGTAAAAGACCAGTTCATCTGCGCCTTCTTCTGCATATCGCTGAGCTAGTGGAACAATGTCGCCAATGGTTTCGTGATTACGAAATTGCACCCCTTTTACGACTTTTCCGTTTTTCACGTCTAAACAAGGAATGATTCGTTTGGCTAACATGTTTTTTCTCTTTATTGAAATTAGTATGAAACAGCCCTTAATGTACAACGAGCGAAATTAGTGTCAAGACTCTAAATTTATTAAGTAAGATGATTTTGTTTTGAAAGTAGGAATGAGCTGCATACGTAGTCATTAAAAGCATTGTTTCGTCCCTTAATAAAATCAGGTAGATTCCATTTAAATCCTTAATGAGCAGGTTCTAACTCCATGATCAATATTCTAAAACCAACCAGTTTGATTTTACTTGGGGCCACATCACTTCTGTCGTCATGTGGTATGTCTGGTGGCGAAACTAATGTTGAACCTCGGACCCAACCTCAAAGTTTTAGCAGCGACTATTTAACCCGAGATGTTCGAGACGATGTGTTTTATTTTGTTATGCCTGATAGGTTTGATAATGGAGATAAGTCGAATGATCTGGGCTCAAAAACTATCAAGATCAGTTCAGGCGGTTTTGATCCAACCAGTACAGGCCATTATCACGGTGGTGATCTGCAAGGTTTGACAAACCGTCTGGACTACCTAAAAGACATGGGTATTAGTGCGATTTGGTTAACACCGATATTGAGAAATCAGGCGGTGCAAGGTGATTCTGCAGGATATCATGGTTATTGGCCTTTGGATTTTACTCAGATTGATCCTCATCTAGGCACAAACGAAGATCTTAAAAATTTCATAGATAAAGCACATGAGAAAGACATGAAAGTGTTTTTCGATATTATCACTAATCATACAGCGGACGTGATCAAGTTCGAAGAATGTCACGGTGACGGCAAGCCTCTGTTTAGTACTTCAGAGCAACTATGTAAGTACCGTAGCCTGGCTGAAACGAAAGCCGGAAAAGGTTACACGCCATTTATCCCAGAAGGTCAGGCATCATTGAAATCGCCAGCGTGGTTAAACGATCCTAAGTACTACCATAATCAAGGCGACAGTACCTGGCAGGGTGAAAACTCGGTTTATGGTGACTTCATGGGATTGGACGACGTGGATACGGATAACCCTGAAGTTGTTCAGGGGATGATTGATATATTTAATAACATCATTAAAGAATTTAAGCCGGATGGTTTCCGTATCGATACCGTTAAACACGTTAATATTGAGTTTTGGCAAGAATTTACGCCTGCCATTACTAAGTTTGCCAATGAACAAGGCATTCCTAACTTTTTTGTTTTTGGCGAAGTGTTTTCCGGCGACCCTAAAGTTTTAAGTCACTTTACGACTAAGGGCGATATGCCTTCTGTTTTGGACTTCGCATTTCAATACCGTACCAAAGACGTGTTTGCCTACGATAAAGGCACAGATAACTTGTTAGACTTGTTTAACAACGACGTTTTGTATCAAGATCATAATAGCTCTGCCGACTTACTGATGAATTTTGTCAGTAACCATGATGTCGGAAGGCTGGCCTATACCCTTGACCAATCTTTGCCAAACGCATCGGAAGAAGAGAAAATTAAGCGATTTAATTTGTCCAACGCGCTAATGTATTTTGCTCGTGGTATTCCCGTGGTTTATTACGGCGATGAGCAAGGTTTTACAGGGGATGGTGGAGACAGGGGGGCTCGTGAAGACATGATGCCGTCGGTAACGCCTTCTTATAACGATAATAACCTGTATGGCACAAATAAGACGACGGCGGATGACAACTTTGATCAGACTCATCCTATCTATCAAACGTTTGCTCAGTTTGCTGAACTTTACCATGCTCATGAAGCATTGCGTCAAGGTTCACAAGTTGTTTTACAATCGAGTGATAAACCGGGGTTGTTTGTGTTTAGTCGAACACTAAAGGGCGAAAAACCGTACATCGTTGTATTCAATTCTGCTAAAGAACAACGGAAGTTACAGTTAAATGTGAATGTAGAAAGCGTTCAAAATTTACACGGTTCCAATGCGGCTGAAATCGTAGATGGACAGTTAGTATCAGAGCTTCCAGGTTTGAGTTTTGCAATTTATCGCTTGATTTAAGAAACTACCTCCCCGGGGCTGTTTGTTTAGTTGTAGGGCGAACAGCCCCAATTTAAGCGCAAAAATGGTTACATTTTGCGCTTTTTTGTATCTGACCAGTGAGTCAGGTATTACCAGTCAACTAATATGATAAAAAAATCTCTATTCACTTTCCCTTTGAACCGGATTGAACGTAAAATAAAGGTTACAAAAATTCTCCTTCAAACTCATAAAAAATCAGGAAAAAAATGAGCCAACCCGACGTTAAAGGTCCTTTATACATTCACCATGCCGGCCCGGCACTTATCGAAACGCCACTATTAAATAAAGGCACGGCCTTTAGTAAGGTGGAACGCACCAATTTTAATCTAATGGGATTGCTTCCTCCTCGTTACGAAACGATTGAAGAGCAGGTTGAACGTGCATACATGCAGTACTCGAGTTTTCAGGATCCTATTAATAAACATATTTATCTGCGTGCTATTCAGGACAGTAACGAAACGCTATTTTTCCGCCTTTTAAATGAAAATATAGAAGAGATGATGCCTATCATCTACACACCCACGGTAGGCGATGCTTGCGAGCAATTCTCCGACATTTATCGCAGTAACCGTGGTTTGTTTATCTCTTATACTGAAAGAGACCAAATGGATGACATTATTCGCAATGCGACTAAGCGCAGTGTGAAAGTCATCGTAGTGACGGACGGTGAACGAATTTTGGGATTAGGGGACCAAGGAATTGGCGGCATGGGTATTCCAATCGGAAAGTTATCACTTTATACCGCGTGCGGTGGTATAAGTCCTGCATATACCTTGCCAGTAACGCTGGATGTTGGGACCAACAACGAAAAACTTTTAAATGATCCAATGTACATGGGTGAAAGACACAAACGTGTTTCTCAGGAAGAGTATGATGCGTTTGTCGAGAAATTTATTCGTGCTGCGCAAAAACGCTGGCCTGGTGTGATGATCCAGTTCGAGGATTTTGCCCAGCCAAATGCCATGCCTTTATTAAAACGTTATCGTGACAATGTTTGTTGTTTTAACGATGATATTCAAGGCACTGCAGCAGTTACAGTTGGCAGTTTGTTAGCGGCTTGTCGCAAAAAGGGCGAGAAATTAAGCGAACAGAAAGTTGTATTTGTTGGTGCAGGTTCCGCTGGTTGCGGAATCGCAGAGCAAATCATCATGCAAATGAAAGCTGAAGGTCTGGATGACAAAACGGCTCGAAGCCAAGTATTTATGATCGACCGTTACGGATTGTTAACAGAAGGTATGGAAGGTTTGCGAGACTTCCAGCAAGCCCTAGTGCAGTCTAATGAAGCCTTATCGGATTGGAATTACAGTGGTGATTACGCCACCTTATTAGACGTAATGAACTGTGCTAAGCCTGGGATTCTGATCGGCGTATCCGGTGTACCTGGTTTATTTACCGAACCCGTGATTAAGGCGATGCATAAGGGTACACCAGCGCCAATTGTTTTCCCATTGAGCAACCCAATTAAGCAAATTGAAGCCAGACCTGAGCAAATTATTGAATGGACCAATGGCGATGCGATAGTGGCTACCGGAAGTCCATTTGAGCCTATTGAATACGAAGGTAAAACGTATGACATCGCACAATGTAACAATGCCTATATTTTCCCAGGTATTGGATTAGGTGTTATTGCCTCGGGGGCTAAGTTGATTTCTGACGAAATGCTGATGGCAACCAGTGTCACACTTGCAGAGTCATCACCGATAGTTAATACCGGTAAAGGGGCGTTATTACCTAGTTTGGTTGACTTACCGACACTTAGTAAAACTATTGCCTTTAATGTTGCCAAAGTGGCTATGGAACAAGGCTTGGCGCTGACTATGTCGGATGATGAGTTAAAACAGAAAATTGAAAAGAATTTCTGGAAAGCGGAATACAGGCCATACAAACGTGTGAGTGTATAGGTTAATTAAAGCTAACCAAACAAACCACGGATAAAAGACATCCGAATAACGATAAAAAGGCCTTTATCTAGAAGGCCTTTTGTCTTTCTTCATGTTTCATGTTATCTAAAGTCTAAAATTCAAGCCTGCGTAAAAGCTACGACCGGTAATTGGATACGGGTACTTGCCTCGGCTTGCACCTGGAACGCCCAACCAATCTTTATCGGCGATATTGTTTATTCCGAAATAGACATCAGTTCCTGCATTAAAGCGATAGGTCACTCTTAGGTTGTGCAGTGTAGAAGACGGGATTCTGTAAACTTCGTAATCTTCCGCGGTAACTTCTCTGTCATACAATACACTTTCGGAGTAGTTCGTTTGCCATGCGACTGATAAATCATCTAGGTGGTATGTTAATGCTAACGAGGATCGCCACTTTGGATCTTCATCTACGCCCGCCCATTCTTCGGTTTCCGCGCCCGCCAAATCAGATTCTGTGAATGAACTTTCCAACAAACGTGTGGCATAGAGATTTAAGTCGACTTTACCAAAGTCATCAAAGTCATATTGGTAGTAAGATTGAATGTCCACACCACGACGACGCATCTTGTTCGCATTGACATAGGTGTCATTAATATTAGAGATGTTGCCATCGGCTTTACGTGTTACTTCAGCACAAAAGACGTTGTCGATGGAGTCAGAATCTACACATTTTTTTGCGTTTTCCTCCGCACCAAATTTGGCAATGCCTTTTTCCAAATCAATGTCAAAATAATCGATGGAAATACTAAGGTTTTCAATAGCGACGGGTGTGACAACAAAACCAGCGGTTAAGGTATATGCCGTTTCAACATTCAGGTCTTTATTACCTTGAATCGTGACGTCTGAGCCGCCCGTGATCCGCATTTCTGATGCAAAATCGGCGGGCAATCCCAACGCCGCACAGTTAGCCGCTCGCAAGCCAGGGTCTGAAGCGAGTTTAACTTCTTCACTGTCACAAGGGTCGATGTACCGTGTAAACCTTACTTCTTCAGGTCTGAATAGCTCAGTTAATTGTGGTGCGCGTACGGTTTTTGAGTAGATGGTCCGTAGGCGAACATTATCGTCAATGGCCCAGTTTGTACCAAATTTCCAACTGCTATTTTCGCCGGCATAAGTGTAATCAGCCAGACGATAGGCCGCTTCAACATCCAAGGACTTAGCGAGTGTTGCGTCTTTTAGTATCGGGGCAACTAGCTCTACGTACACTTCCTTTATGTCTCGTTCCACATCGGTTGCTGCAACTGTACTTCCATGGTTTGTACCATCGATGGATATTTGTGATGGGGTAACTTCTAAACCTTCTTGACGAACTTCAAAACCCGCAGACAAAAGTAAATCACCGGCTGGAAGTGTATAAAGTTCACCGGCTATGTTACCTGACACTGTGTATTGGAAGGTATCTGTGGTGTTGGTAAATGGCTCGAGTTTCAGGTAGCTAATAACGTCATCTGTGAGCGGCATAAACGGGTTGAATTCTGCACAAGTATTATCTGTTTCGCAGTCGCCAATCAGTTTATACGCCGAAAAACGGTCAGAGTTCACTCTGTTGTGATTGGTAATGTCCACCGTGGTCCCACCGGCAGAAACATACGTGTCCCAGACCCAGCCATTATCAAACTCACCTTCCAGGCCAAATGAAGCCGATATGTATTCGCGGTCCGCGTCGGTAATCCGATTACCAAAATCATTGAAAGTATAAGGAATGGCAATCCAGTTCGTGTCATCCGCTTCAGCCGCTGCTACAACCTGTTGTGGCACGGTGAAAGGAGCATCGGTTACATCAACCCAACCATCCCAGGAAAAGATGAATTCAGGATCTATCGTATGTTCGGTAGAGACTTTGCTGTAACTAAGATCTGCGGTCAGATAAACATCGTTGGCCAGTTCATAGTTACCATGTATGTTGAGGTTTATACGTTCATAAGGTTGTATGGCTTGTTGCGGGCCTACACTGGAATACAGGTTTGGATTATCGTCATGGGACTGTTTGTAATATTCATGTAATTCAGCATCTTTTACCGCTAAAAAACCGTCGCTCAGGCTACCATCGCTATTACGGTTGAATTGAAAATAGTTGTAGCTATTCCCCGACATGAAGGTAGGGCGGTCGCTCGTAATGTTGTAGTCAGCCCAGCCTACGTTGTGCAAAACGATTTGATTCGGAATGCCATTGTCTTCTGCATCAGGATCTTCCGGGTTTGGGACATACGATGTTTGCCCATTGGAGCCCGGGCGCGAAGCGTGAGTTAGTTCTTCTTGATTAAAAAAGTCTGCGCTGAAAACGACGTTACCTTTGTCATTGTCAAAGTTCATACCGTAACTGATTGAGAAAGATTGTGTTTCGCCGTCTTCTTGTTCGGTACTTGAAACTTGAACGTTAAAATCCAAGCCCTCAAAGTCCTTCTTTAATATGATATTGACAACACCCGCAACGGCATCAGAGCCGTAAACTGCCGATGCACCGCCGGTAAGAATCTCGATATTCTCTATCAATGTTGCGGGGATATTACGTACATCCGTGACGAGTTGCCCGCTGCTATCCGCCATTTGGGTTGGTCTATGTCCATTAATCAAAACAAGCGTTCGGTGAGAACCTAAGTTTCTTAAATCGGAAGTGGCGATACCGGCATTTGCACCGTTATAGGAATTGTCACTTGATTCAATACCGGGTCCAAACTGAGGCAAAGTCGCGAGTACATCCGCTACGTTCATACTGCCAGAAATTGATAATTCTTCCGCGTCAATACTCACTACTGGTGAGGCGGTTTCAATGCCTGCTCGAGCGATACGTGAGCCCGTGACAATGATTTTTTCTTCAACTTCGAGCACGTCAGTGTCGGGCAAGCTATTGGCTCTTGCCTCGGTATAAGACATTGATGTTAACAATGCTAAAACGATTGGTTTCATTCTGAACATAATTGTTCCCTAGTTTTTTTAATTTATTGTTATTATCTCCGTCGCCGTAGGTATCTAATGAATCTACATTTTGTGTATTTAATATATTGTATACAATTTGGCAACTGACGCATTTTTAGCACTCTGTTTTTGAGGTGTCAATTAGCAGAACGTGAAGGTATATGTCTTAAAAGTTTCGAAGAATGAATAATTATGCTCACCGGAATTTGAGAGCATTAGATCCAAATTAAGGATGTTTGAATTGGAATAAGTTATACCTGCATAGATATGCTTAAGGTTTGGATATAACTTTTTTAAAAAAAATAGGGGCACTGGATTTTGCCCCTAGTATATTTTGCTCGTTCTAGCTCAAAGTTTGAAAACTTACTGTGAACTTACTCTATTTTACTTCATGACCAGCGGCTTGTTTGTCTGCGTGGTAGCTTGAGCGGACAAATGGACCTGATGCTGCATGTTTAAAGCCTAATTTGTCGGCTTCTTCTTTAAACATGTCGAACTCAGCTGGTGGTACGTAACGTTCTACCGCTAAGTGATGTTTACTTGGTTGCAAATATTGACCAACTGTCAGCATATCAACGTTGTGCTCTCGTAAGTCTTTTAATACTTCAACGATTTCTTCGTTAGTTTCACCCAAGCCTACCATCAAGCCAGATTTGGTATCGACTTCAGGATGACGCTCTTTGAATTTTTTTAATAAATCCAATGACCACTTGTAGTTAGCACCAGGGCGAGCTAAACGATATAAACGCGGTGCCGTTTCCAAGTTATGGTTAAATACATCTGGTGGCGCAGTGGATAATATCTCTAACGCTGTCTCCATACGGCCACGGAAGTCAGGTACAAGAATCTCAATTTTAATGCCAGGATTATGTTTACGAATAGCGGTTACACAGTCTGCGAAATGTTGAGCACCACCATCACGTAGGTCATCGCGGTCAACCGAGGTGATCACCACATATTTTAGTTTCATTTCTTTGATAGTTAGCGCCAGTTTTTCCGGTTCTTCCGCGCTTGGCGGAAGTGGGCGACCGTGGGCAACATCACAGAATGGGCAACGACGAGTACATATAGCGCCTAAGATCATAAAGGTCGCCGTACCGTGGTTAAAACACTCAGGTAGGTTAGGGCAAGAGGCTTCTTCGCATACCGAGCTCAAACCCTGACTGCGCATGGCTTTTTTGATGTTATCAATTTTTTCACTCGATTTTGGCAAGCGAATTTTCAGCCAGTCTGGTTTGCGCAACATGGTTTCACGTTCAGAAGGAACTACTTTAACCGGAATTAATGCCATCTTATCGGCATCACGCAATTTTACACCGGCTTCTAATTGTGAAGTTTTTACTCTTGTCATAACTCTCTCTCACACAGATGATTTCTAATTAACCAATCCGTGTTTGGTTTCGATTGATTCAGAATCTAGTCGTTTGGCTAATACTGCCGTAAGTTTATCTGCAGCCTCAGCCACCGTTACAGGGCCGCCAATTTTGCTCGTTTGTACCATTTCTAACCCAGCATAACCGCAGGGGTTAATGCGTAAGAAGGGCTCAAGATCCATATCGATATTCAGAGCAAGTCCATGAAAGCTGCAACCGCGGCGTACCCGCAACCCTAATGAAGCAACTTTCTTTTCATCGATGTAAACCCCTGGCGCATCTTTTTTAGCGTATGCCGTAATGCCATAAGGTTCTAACATCTCAACGATGGCTTCTTCAATAGTTGTAACTAGCTCTCTTACACCGATTTTGCGTCGGCGCAAGTTTAACAGTAAATACACGACCAACTGGCCGGGCCCGTGGTAGGTCACTTGGCCACCGCGATCCACTTTGACCACTGGAATGTCACCTGTGCTTAACAGGTGTTCTGCTTTCCCAGCCTGACCTTGTGTAAATACAGGATCATGTTCAACGATCCACAATTCATCGATTGCATTATCGTCACGAGTATCCGTAAAAGCTTGCATGGCATGCCAGATATTCTCGTAATGACCTGTCTCTACGTGGCGTATGATTAAGTGCTTGGAAATGTCTGTCATTAGGCTTTATAACACAACACGAACTATGTCGATTTGACCTAGCTCATTGTAGATTTGTTCCATGTGCTCTTTGCTGGTTACCGTGACGGAAAGAGAAACAGAATGGTAGTTTCCTTTAGCACTCGGTTTTATTTTTGGTACATAGTCACCTGGAGCTATGCGTTGTAATACTTCAATGATTTTCACTGGAAGGTCATCTTGTGCCAGTCCCATGATCTTAAAGTTCTGTTGGCAAGGAAAGTCCAACAGTTCATCAAATTTTGTGTCTTTTACTGTCATCGTAATAACCCCGTGTGGAATAAGGTTGTTCAATCTCTAAAATCGAAAAACCGATCATAGGATCGGTTTTTGTACAAAGTTGTTTAATACTTTGTTATAAATCGAGTTTTTTTCTTACGAAGTCTTTTAACTTCTTAAATACACTGCCTTCGTCTACTTGATCAAGTGATACAAGCGGGTAGGTGGTGACGAGCTCGTCTTCTATTTTCAGTGTAAGTGTACCTACGACTTCACCCTTATTAATGGGGGCTTCCAGCTCCTTATCAAGGGTGAAACTTGCTGTGATTTTTTCGCGATATCCGCGAGGAATCGTAATCGGTGTACTTTGGTTAATGCCTAGACGAACTTCATCTTTATCGCCCATGTAGATATTCTGTTTTGCGAACACTTCTCCCGCTTCATAAGCGGTAAGCGTTTCGAAAAAGCGGAAGCCGTAATTAAGCAGTTTCTTGCTTTCAATTTTACGAGCTCGTTCACTGGAAGTGCCCATAACCACTGCCACCAAACGCATGTCACCTTTTGTAGCAGAAGAAACTAATGAGTAACCAGCGGCTTGGGTGTGACCGGTTTTGATGCCATCAACATTCAGGCTTTTATCCCAAAGAAGGCTATTACGATTTAACTGTGAGATGTTATTAAAGGTAAAGTCTTTTTCTTTATAGATAGCGTATTCTTCTGGCACATCGCGAATCAAAGCGACACCTAATTTGGCCATGTCACGAGCTGTCGTCATATGACCATCGTCCGTTAAACCGTGACTATTGATGAAGTGTGAGTTCTCTAAGCCAATTTTTTCGCCGTAAAGGTTCATTAACTGTGCGAACTGTTCTTCGCTACCGGCAATGTGTTCTGCCATTGCAACACATGCATCATTTCCCGATTGGATGATGATACCGCGGTTTAAATCAGCAACAGATACTTCTTTACCCACTTCGATAAACATTTTTGATGAATCCGGAAAGTTCTTTGCCCATGCTTTGCGGCTAACGGTAACCATATCGGTTAATGCGATAGTGCCGTTTTGGATCTCGCGACCAATTACGTAGCTGGTCATCATTTTAGTTAAGCTAGCTGGATTTAATTGATCATCGGCATTTTTTTCGGCTAATACTTTGCCAGTATCATAATCAATCAGGATAAAACCTTTGGCATTAACAATTGGTGGATTTGGAACTAATAGTTTCGCGTTAGAAACAAATGAAATCGCTAGGGACGTAATACAAACCAAGTTTAAAAATAGTTTTTTCATTTTTTACCATTTACAACGGATTAACGGGAGCACTCTGTGCCAATTTTAGGGGGCGTATTATCCACATCGAGCATTGAACTGTCTAGTTAATCTCAATGAATATCGGTGGTTAAACATAAACTACCGATAAATCAAAAACGCACTTTCCGAGATGTGGACAGGAACATGTAAGATAAGTTCCCGAAGTTTAAGTTAGTTATTCTGATTCTGTAATAATGGCGTCTGGAAAACCAAAGGATTGAACGGTTTTTAATAAAGACTCTGCATCACCTTGTTTGTCAAAAGGCCCAAATACAACCTGATGTTTATCGCCACTAGAATTGGTTTTTGCCGGATGGTTTAACATTAGTGAAAGTCCTTTGCCTGACTCTTGGGCTTCTGTTTGATTCTTAAAACCAGTAAGTAACACATTATAAGCCAGTTTAGTTTGCGACTTTATTTGCTCTGGCAAGATGACATCTATTTTAACTTTAGCGGTGCCTGTGTCATACACGCCTATTTTAAAGGCTGCGGAATAAGACAAATCGATGATACGGTCTTGATGGAACGGACCCCTGTCATTCACCCTGACAACAACGGATTTATTATTGGCTAAGTTTGTGACTTTAACAAAACTTGGTAAAGGTAGTGTTTTATGTGCGGCTGACATGGCGTACATATCGTACACTTCGCCGTTAGAGGTCAGATGGCCATGAAACTTTTTTCCATACCAGGAGGCGGTACCTGTTTGACTGAATGCTCGACGTTTTTCCATCGGCGTATAGTCTTTGCCAAAGACTTGATAAGGTTTATTACCACGACCAACCGGTTCATTGGTAACTACTGCATCTTTTAATTCAAGTTGAGAAGGGGGGCGGATAGGCGCACTATCATGACGTTGGCTATAACGTCCCGATGGTGCACAGCTCGCAAGAAAAACGCTAATACTGATGATAAATAATGATCGTGGTAAAACCATCTAACTGCTCGCTAATAATCGTTTATTGGTGCTAATGGCCATTAACATGCCAAAACTCGCCATCAGGGTAACAATTGAGGAGCCGCCCCAACTGACTAATGGCAGTGGTACGCCAACCACAGGTAATAGTCCCGAAACCATACCAATATTTACAAATAGGTAAACAAAAAATGTCAGAATTAGGCTGGCTGCAAGGAGTTTGGTAAACCCTTCCTGGGCCCTTATTGCAATAAGAACACCACGGGTAATGATAAAAGCGTATATCGATAACAATAACAAGACACCAACAAACCCAAACTCTTCGCTAAATACTGAGAAGATGAAATCAGTGTGCCGTTCAGGAAGAAACTCCAATTGCGACTGCGTGCCTTGTAAAAATCCTTTGCCATTGGTGCCGCCTGAACCTATGGCAATCTTTGATTGAATGATGTGATAACCAGCTCCAAGTGGATCGCTTTCCGGGTTTAAAAACGTTAGTACCCTTTGTTTTTGATAGCCGTGCATCAGGTAGTTCCACAATATGTATAAAAATGGAACACTGGCACTTAACAGCCCAATGATAATTCGAAACCTGAGACCTGCAATAAATAGTACAAAAAATCCACTGCTCGCCACTAAAATTGAAGTGCCTAAATCCGGCTGTTTGGCTATAAGAAAGGTCGGCAAGCCAATGATAATGAAACTAAAAATGGTGTTTTTGTTACTTGGTGGCAAAGTGTACTGACTTAAAAACCAGGCCATCATCATCGGCAGTGAAAGTTTCATTATTTCGGATGGCTGGAAACGAATAACACCTAAGTCCAACCAACGCTGCGCGCCTTTACCCATATCGCCGATAAGCAAAACCGCAATTAATAAACTTAAGCCAATAATAAATATGTGAGGGGCCCACTTTTGAATTGTAAAGGGCGATATCTGCGCCACGACTAACATCACGCCCAAACCAATGCCGAGTTTCATTGCCTGCCGTATGACCATATCCATATTTTGGCCGCCAGCGCTGTAAAGCATGAAAAGGCTCAAGGACATTAAAGTTAAAATGCCACACAACAATGGCAAATCGATATGGAACCGGAACAATAATGAACTGCGACGTCTTTCGTTTTCAGTTTTAGCCATTCTCAGAGTTCTCCACTTCAACGGTCGGGGTTGGCATGGCAAGATTAGGCAAAGGTGAAACGTCTCTTTTATGAGAAACGCCTAATGCAAAATATAAGTCCAGCATTTTACGAGCAATTGGTGCTGCGTTAGCACTACCGCCACCTGCATTCTCTGCGGCAACGACGATGACAATAGTTGGTTCTTCATAAGGTGCAAATCCAACGTACATAGCATTATCGCGATGTCTTTCTGCTACTTTTTCTTCTTCGTACTCTTCATCTTCGCCCAAACTGAATAATTGCGCTGTGCCCGTTTTACCTGCCGAACTGTATACGGCGTCAGCAAAAGCGCCTCTGGCGGTCCCATCGACAGCATTAACGGTTTCGTACATGGCGTGTAATACTGCATTCCAATGCTGGTCTTTAATTGGCTCTACCGATGGTCGAAGTTTTACCGGAGTTTGTTGATACACACCGTTTACACTGGTGCCTGTCACAATTCTGGGCTCTATTACCGTACCTTTATTGACCAATACTGATGTTGCAAGCGCTAGTTGAACCGGTGTGGCAGTCCAGTAACCCTGGCCGATACCAATGGAAATCGTATCACCTTTATACCAAGGCTGGCGAAAACGACCTCTTTTCCACTCTCTAGAGGGCATTATCGCTTTTGATTCTTCTCGTATGTCAATCCCGGTAAAATTACCAAACCCAAATTGTTTACCAAAGTTACTGATATTGTTAATCCCTAACCTGTAAGCGAGATCATAATAATAGATGTCGCAGGACTGTTTTATTGATGTCAGCATGTTTACGTGGCCGTGACCATCGGGTTTCCAATCTCGAAATCGGCGCTGAACTTCTGCATTTGGAAAGCGCCAAAATCCTGGATCCCAGACCGTGGATTTTTCCGTTACCATATTTTTGTGTAGCCCCAATAGCGCTAATTGAGGTTTTACCGTTGAAGCAGGAGGGTATTGCCCTTGCGTTACTCGGTTCAACATGGGCTTGTCTTTGGAGTTGATGATCTTCGAATACATCTTCTGGCTGATGCCACTGACAAATAAATTAGGATCATAACTCGGGTTGCTGTATATGGTTAGAATAGCGCCGTCTCTCGGGTCCATAGCAACAATGGCTCCACGGTTTTTACCCAGTATGGACTGGGCTTGTTTCTGCATTTCTACGTCGATAGAAAGGTGTAAGTCGGTGCCAGGAATAGGAGGCGTGATTTTTAATTGTCTTAAGACACGACTTCGGTGATTAACTTCTACTTCTTCAGAGCCTGTTACACCATGTAATTGTCTTTCATAATAACGCTCTATGCCGAGCTTCCCTATGCTACGAGTCGCTGCATAGTTTTTTATTTGTTCGGTTTCTTCAAGTCTGGTTAAGTCTTTTTTGTTTATCTTGCCAACGTAGCCGACACCGTGTGTCAATGCATCAGAGTAGGGGTAGTAACGTGCCAGTCGAGCCTCAATAGACACGCCAGGAAAACGATGTTGATGGGCCGAAAATACGGCGACTTCTTTATCGGTTAACCGATTTTTAAGAGGAATACTCTTAAAACGTCTTTGATAACGACTATTCTTCTTAAACGCTGACTTGTGTTCATCGCTGATATCAATGACTTTACTGATATCTTCTAAAGTAGCGTCCATGTCTTTAACCATTTCGGGCACAATCTCAAGCGAAAAGCTTGGTTCGTTGGCTGCTAATAATCGACCGTTGATATCTTTAATAACGCCACGGTTCGGGGCAATTGGCTGAACTTTTATTCGGTTTTCATTTGAGCGCGTTTGGTATGACTGGTACGACGCAATTTGCAGGTAATACATATTTGCAATCAAGACACCCAACAATCCAGCAACCGCTAACAAGGCAATAATGGCACGTCTGGCAACTAAATTAGCTTCTGCTGAATGATCTTGAATGTGATATGACTTACGACGCATAGTAATACTGCTGTTAAATCACAGCTATTCCCTATGGTAGGGGTGATTATTATTGAGACTCCAGGCTCGATACAAACTTTCTGCGACCAAAACTCTCACCATAGGGTGAGGCAAGGTTAATGGCGATAACGACCATTTTTGCTCAGAACGTTTAATACACTCCGGTGCCAAACCTTCCGGACCTCCAACTAATAAACTGACGTCACGTCCATCCATTTGCCAACTTCCCAGTTGTTTTGCTAGTTGGTGAGTATCCCAAGGTTTGCCAGTTACTTCCAGAGTTACAATTCGGTTTGAAGAAGGAACTTGAGATAACATTTTCTCACCTTCTTGTTGCAAAATTCTTGGAATATCCGCATTTTTACCACGTTTGCCAGCGGCAACCTCAATAAGTTCGAAACTACAGTCTTTTGGAAAACGTCGCTGATATTCGTTAAACCCAGTCGTAACCCATTGCGGCATTTTTGTACCGACTGCAACCAGTTGAATTTTCACTTAACCTTCCGCTTGAGCTAGGTCTTCAGTTTCTTGCCAAAGTTTTTCTAGTTGATAAAACTCACGTGTAGCCTCTTGCATTACATGCAGCACAACCGGTCCCATATCAACTAATACCCATTCTCCTTCCTGCATGCCTTCTATGCCAAGCGCAGGGTGATCGAGGTGTTTTGCTTCTGTCGCCACATGATCTGCTACGGATTGAACGTGCTTTTTTGAATTACCTGAGCAAATGACCATGTAATCGGTAATTGAAGAAGTAGAACTAACATTAAAAGTTTGAACATCTCGAGCTTTAAGATCATCGATCTTGTCTAATACAAACGAAAGTATTTCCTGATTTTGCAAAGTAATTTGGGCCTTTAATTAATGTCGTATAAGAGACATTAATTCTACTCCTCTATAGATTGGGAGTACACCCCTTACCACTGGAAATTATTGCATTTGTTGTACTTCAAGTTCTTTCAGTTTCTTGTCGATTTGTCCTGTTAGAAAGTCCTTCAACATAACCCAGTCTGCGATGAAGCTATAAAAAGGGTAGGTGAAGGTAGCAGGTCGATTTTTTTCAATAAAAAAGTGCCCTAACCAGGCAAAACCGTAGCCGACCAAAGGAAGTAGCCATAATAACTTGTATTGGTCAGTAATCAGAGCGTAAAAGAGTATCAGTAAAACCAAAATACTGCCGCAATAATGTAATGCGCGGCATACCGTTTGCCTATGTTCGCTGAGATAAAACGGATAAAATTCTTCAAACGAACCTAGGACCTTTTTATCGGTCATTTTTGTTTGCTCCTGAACATTAGCGTGCCAGTGACATCACCAATGGTAATATCTTCCAGTTCTTTATAATCATCATCGTTAAACAGAGGTTTATTTTTTTCTGCAGTGACAAACACAGCGACACCTTCACTTGTATCGTTTTCATCAACGATTGTATCTACTGCTTTTATCAGGTAATGACCTAAACCATGGTGTTGATGGTCCGGGTGGACGGCAATAAAGGTCAGCAAGTGATAATGTTGATTAGGGATGGCCGCCGCGACACGTTTTTCCTTTTCGATCATATTTTTGGTACTAAGATAACCGGCGTGTAACATCATTTTAAGGCGCCAGTGCCAGAAACGGTCGGGTTCCAGTCCTGTTTTGGGCTCAATGAGACAGGCCACACCAAGAAGGTGGTCGCCGGAAAAGAGACCTATCATCGGCTGTTCAGTTTGCCAGAATGCGGTTAGCTCTTCTCTGATGGCACTTCTTAAGCGGTGATCATAATCCGGTTTTTTTGCCTGAAAAATCTCTTTGAAAATAGGATCTTTGTGATAAGAAACAAATAATAAAGACGCGGCTAAGTTGATGTCTTCTGCGCTTAGAATGATTGCCTTTACGCCCGCAGCTTCGGTTAGATTTTTTGTCACATCCATTGCTAATCCCTCATCAATTTTATTGCTTTTATTTTGAACAACTTAGCAACATCTTAAACAATATCCAAGACAAATTTGTTTCAATTCGAGTAAAGCGGTCTATTTTTAGGATACGTATGCCGTACAAGTCAGCAATTATGGGGGAGTTATGGATACGTCAAAACACGACATGATTGGGCTATTTGACCAATTGGGATTAGACAGCACCCGATCCGGAATTTACCACTTTGTTAAGGGGCACAATATACAAGCCGACCTTACCATTGATGAAGCGCCGTTTTGGAATCAATCACAGGCAAATTTTCTCAGTGACTCAATTCAGGAAGATGGCGACTGGAGTGAAATTATCGATCAGTTGGATGCAATGTTGAGAAAGTAAGCTGGCATTCAGAGCCTAATATGGATTAGGCTCTAAAAAGTTCTTAACTTTAGTCTACATACATCTTCTTCGAAAACTCTATCGTCTCTACACGGTTACCACGTTGAATTTCGATAGTAAATTTAAGTGTTTCCTGATCGCGATATTTTACTTGCGCTAAGTAATATATTGCTGAACCTTCTTTAACTTTTTTGAACGATAACGTTTTGGTTTGTCCCAATAGATTGCGAGCCGTTCCTGTTAAACTTACGTTCTGAGCTTTGTCTTCATTTGTATTGTCTAAGACCGAAATATTTACAATCGCCATATATCTACTTCGTTGCAATTGATATTCATTGGCGACAGCAGGTTCAATAAATGAACTAGGGAATGCAATGTAATGAATGTCCCAGTCTTCTTTCACGATTTTTTGCTCCGCACTCGCAACAAATGAAACAAACATTAGTAAAAGAGAAAACAACGAAGTAAGTGTTTTTAACTTTCTCATTAGAATTCTCCCAAGTTATAACAAAGCGCGTAACAAATCTTGAAACAAGAATTGTGCAAATTGCAGGGCAATCAGAAATACGAGCAAACTCAAGTCTAGTCCACCCATTGGTGGAATGAATTTACGAATTGGCGCTAATAGCGGTTCAGTTAATTGATGCAACAAGGCTTCTATAGGGTTATAACCCTGGCTGATCCAACTTAAAATAGCTCGAATTATGGTAACCCAAAAAAGAATGCTAAATACTTCTTTTACTGATGTTATTGCTGCTGCAATCACAATTTCAATTACAGCGTATCCTTGCCCAAACAAAAGTTGAAGTGCTGAAACTTTGGCAAACGCCACCAGTAATACTAAAAAAACACCAGCCCAGTCGATACCACCTAGACCAGGTATCACGCGTCTAAGGGGAATCAGAATCGGATTCGTTGCTTTCACAACAAATTGGCTAACCGGATTGTAAAAGTCCGCTCGAACCAATTGTAACCATACTCTAAGAATCGCGACCATCAGGTAAAGGTCAAAAAGGGTAGAAACCAAAAACTGGGTTGCTTGCATCAGTTATTATCCAAGTTGTTATTTATTCTTAATTTTATTGAGTAAAGTCTAAAGCTTACTTAATTCTTTTGCTCTTTGCACCGCTGCATCTAGTGCTAGTGCTACGGTATTTTGTAACGTTTTTTGTTCAAACACTTCAATGGCACTTGCTGTGCTGCCACGAGGTGAAGTCACATTCTTACGTAGTTGCTTTACATCTATCTCGTTGTTGTACGCCATTTGGGCTGCGCCATGAGCTGTCTGCAACACCATTTCCTTAGCATCTTCTTCACTAAACCCAAACTCCTGTGCCTTGTTTATCATGGACTCCATAAATAGGAAGAAGTATGCTGGTCCAGAACCTGAAACGGCGGCTACCTCATCTATCTGACTTTCTTGGCTTAGCCAAATTGACTTCCCAACGGCAGCAAAAAGTTGTTCTGCGACTTCATTGTCTTGTTGTATTTGATTTTCAGGATAAGAAGTCGTGTCGGTGGCATTAAATAAACCCGACATGCCGAGGCCTATCATTGAAGGCGTGTTTGGCATGCTACGGATAAATCTTACTTTGCCAATGATGTCGGTGTAAGACTGACTTAAAAGTCCGGCCGCCACCGTTATCACGAGTTTATCCTTGAATGAAACGCCTGATGCTGTGAGGTCCGTCAACAGTGCCAACATCATTTGTGGCTTCAAGCCTAATATAACGACATCAGCTTTCTTAATCGCTTGGGCGTTATCGAGTTCTGTGATGATTCCATACTCTTGATGTAGCTTTTCTTGTTTATCGACACTGCGATTAGTCGCTATTATTTGCTTAGGGCTTACACCATTTTGAATCATGCCAGCGAGAATAGCGCCGGACATGTTGCCTGCGCCTATAAATGCGTAAGTTAGATTATTGTTCACTCAAAATTCCATCAAAAATTGGTTAAAAATTATTTTGCTTCACGTTCACCAAAAATTGCCGTGCCTATTCTGACCATGGTGCTTCCGCATTCTATAGCAAGTGGCAGGTCGCCAGACATACCTAAAGACAATGTATCCACTTCTGGATATTGTTGTTTTAATTCGTAAAAACAAGTGCGCATGGCAAGAAATTCTTGTTTTGTTGTTTCAGCATTATCGTATTTATCAGGGATAGCCATTAAGCCTCTTAAAGTGAGAAGTGGTAAACCTGAAATATGTTGTGCTAATTCAGAAACGTCATTTAACGTCACACCTGATTTATTTTCAGAATTCGAAACATTGACCTGAATGAGTACGTTAAGTGTTTTTTCAAATTCTTCACAGTGCTGGTTAAGTCGTGTGGCTATTTTAGCTCGGTCAATGCTGTCTACCCACTGGCTTGCTTCGCATATGAGCTTGGTCTTATTACTTTGAATAGGACCGATATAATGCCACTCAATGCCCTTTAACGCAGAAAGCCGTTTGCTTTTATCTGATAATTCCTGGGCATAGTTTTCGCCAAAAATACGCTGCCCATTTTCATAAGCTGCAATGATTAAGTTATCTGGTTTTGTTTTACTGACTGCCATCAATTTTACGTCATTAGGGTTACGACCAGAGTTTTCACTCTCCATATTAATATTGTCGTGGGCAGTTAGCAGGCGATTTGCTATGGTATTTATATCTATGTTTTTCGACATGTTACGTGTCATTAATCAAATTTAGGTTATTAAAATGGATATTACAGAATTACTTGCTTTCAGTGTGCAACACAACGCTTCCGATTTACATCTTTCTGCCGCGACGCCACCGATGATCCGGGTCGATGGGGATGTGCGACGAGTAAACATTCCTGCATTGGATGCAAAAGAAGTGCAAGCTTTGGTTTATGACATTATGAACGATAAACAAAGGAAAGAATACGAAGAAAATCTGGAAACTGACTTTTCTTTTGCGGTGCCTGATTTAGCTCGTTTTCGTGTAAACGCATTTAATACCGACAGGGGAGCCGCCGCGGTTTTCCGTACCATCCCTTCGGAAGTATTAACGCTTGAAGAGATTGGCGCACCGGATATTTTTAAAGAAATCTCTGACAATCCCAGAGGATTGGTATTGGTGACAGGGCCAACTGGCTCCGGTAAGTCTACGACGCTTGCTGCCATGATTGATTATATTAATAATAAGCGCCATGACCATATCTTAACGATCGAAGATCCAATCGAATTTGTTCACAAAAATAAATCCAGTTTGATCAGTCAAAGGGAAGTTCACCGAGATACTCATAGTTTTAATAATGCATTACGCTCTGCGCTTCGTGAGGACCCGGATGTGATATTAGTTGGTGAATTACGAGATTTAGAAACCATACGTTTAGCCATGACAGCCGCCGAAACCGGTCACTTAGTGTTTGGCACTTTGCATACCACGTCAGCACCAAAAACCATCGATCGTATTGTAGACGTATTCCCAGGTGAAGAAAAAGGCATGGTTCGTTCTATGTTATCCGAATCATTAAGAGCGGTAATTTCACAAACCTTATGTAAAAAAACAGGTGGTGGCCGAGTTGCGGCACACGAAATCATGATTGGTATTCCTGCGATTCGAAATCTAATAAGAGAAGATAAAGTCGCACAAATGTATAGTTCAATTCAAACGGGAGCCGCACATGGTATGCAGACCATGGACCAATGTCTGATGAACCTGGTGAACATGGGCTTGATCAGCAAGGATGAAGCAACTTCTAAAGCGACGGATAAAAACATGTTTTCTCAGGGCTTCGGCGGCGGTTTCTAGGAGGATATTTTATGGAAACTATGGAGCGCATTTTTGAAAAAATGGTGCAGCAACAAGCATCAGATTTATTCATTACGGTTGGTTTGCCAGTAAGTGCAAAAATTAATGGCGAATTGACGCCATTAGATGATGAATCCTTGTCGGAACAGGACGCGCGCACTTTAGTCATTAGTTGTATGACACCAAAACAGCAAGATGAGTTTGAATCGACCAAAGAGTGTAATTTTGCGGTTGCCAATGAGTCTGGTCGATTTCGTGTTTCGGCTTTTTGGCAACGCGATAAAGTGGGCATGGTTATACGTCGAATTGTTACAAACATTCCGGACGTTGATGATCTCGGGCTACCCGCAGCACTGAAAGACGTGATTATGGCCAAACGTGGTCTAGTCTTGTTTGTGGGGGGCACAGGTACTGGTAAATCAACAAGTCTTGCGGCTTTACTGGGATACCGTAACCGTAACTCTAAGGGCCACATCCTGACCATTGAAGACCCTATTGAATTTGTTCACGAGCATAAAAAATGTATTGTGACCCAACGAGAAGTGGGTATCGATACACCAAGCTTTGAGTCGGCGTTAAAAAGTTCTTTACGTCAGGCACCGGATGTAATTTTGATCGGTGAGATTCGTTCTCAGGAGATCATGGAATACGCCTTGTCATTTGCAGAAACGGGACACCTCTGTGTTGCGACTTTACACGCGAACAATGCTAACCAAGCTATTGATAGAATCATGCACTTGGTGCCTAAAGAAAAACACGAGAAGCTAAAGTACGACTTAGCACTAAATTTGCGCTCGATTGTCGCTCAGCAGTTGATACAAACGACAGATGGTGTGGGGCGGGTTGCCGCAATCGAAGTGTTGCTAAACTCTCCGATGGTGGCGGAATTGATCAAAAAAGGTGACATTTCAGGTATTAAGGAAGTCATGGCAAAATCGAAAGAGATGGGCATGCAAACCTTCGATCAGGCCTTATTCGACCTTTACCAAAAATCGCAAATTAGTTACGCGGATGCACTTCATCACGCAGATTCGCCAAATGATTTACGCTTGATGATCAAATTGCGCAATAACGAACAAACAGGTTCTGGTTTCTTGCAAGGGGTTACGGTTGACGGCATAAACCCGGATGACTAAATAATCTGTTCAATTTACATGTTAAATGGCGTTTAATTAGCGCCATTTTTCTTTATCTCCAGCTTAAACCTAATTATTTGTAGGAAGCCATAAAACATTAAACGGTAAATTAAGTTTAAAGCCGTTAACTGTTCACTTCAGAGTGTAAAGCAAGTCTATTGCCTTCACTATCTTCAATTAGCGCCCTAAAGCCATGGGGGCCAATAGCGTGCAGTGGTTCCACAACTTTGCCTCCGCACTCTTCCACTTTTTGTACAGCATTTACGATACGCCCGTGTACGTTCAAATATATTAGAGGTCCCTGGCTTCCCACTTTTTCTGGCTGCACAACTAAACAACCACCATTGCCTTTGTCATGAGATAAAACGGCAAACTCAATGTCTCCGAATTTTTCGATAAACACTTCGATATTCAGTACGGCTTTATAAAATGAAACGGCGCGATTAAGTTCAATTACTGGAAGGTCAAACCATACAAGTCTGTTGTGATCTCTGTTGAGGTCAGTCATAAGTAATTCTCTTTTTCTAGTAGGGTGGAATAGACACTAACTTTAACCTAAAAACAAAAAACCGCCCATAATAGAGCGGTTTTTTATAGTTTAGTGAAAAAACTAAATTGTTTTACTTGCTCCAGATGTTGCACTGTTAGTCGCATTGCTAGCGCCAGCGGAACGTCCGGAAACAGAAACTAAGTTGCGCTCTGCAGCTGCCATTATTTCAAGGCTGACTCCATTGCCCGGTTGCACCGGTGCTGGTTTTGCCATTGGTGCGCTTGCATAACCAAGTGCCATTGGTTTCACAATAATGTCATCAGACGCTTCCGGTGATTTTTCTTGCGTTTCAGCACTTGCTTCAGCATATACAACTTTTTCGTTAGTAGACTGCTCAGCTGATACTGCTTGAATTTCATCTTCCTTATCGTCTTCTGCAGCGTCATTTATCTTTTCTGCATCAACGGGTACAGCAGGAGTTGAAATAGACTCTTTTACGTCGTCTGTTTCTTTTTGCGCTGTGGCGTCCGCCAGTACAGCAACGTTTTCTGACTCAGCTTTTTCTGTTACAGGTGCAGTCTGTTCTTGTTTCGGCTCTTGCTGCTTTGGCTCATGCAAAATAGCTTCAACAGTTTCCACAGCAGGTTCTAAATGTTCATGCTGTTTTTCAAACTGCTCATCTGAAGCAGGGTAGCGGCTTTCCACTTCTTCTGGCTGCGGTTTGACACCATTTGCTAGAGCTTTCATCACTAATCGTTTAGCTGGAGTCATAAGTGGCTTATTAGATCGCAACTTACGCTGATGTTTAGCCAACTTACTTGTTGAAGTTTGTTCTGCGGCAGCTGCAGTTTCTTCAATTACCGGAGCTGCAGGTTGAGAAACAGGTTTAACTTTTTCCTTGTTTGGCTTCGGAGCTGAACTGTCAACAGGTTTTGCTGTTTGGCTCGCTTCGACCTGAACGTTTTTAACCTCATCTTTTTTCACGCGAACACGTTTGCGGTTACTTCGTCGTTGACGACGTTCGGCGACTTTTTCTTCTTTACGAGCATGTTGTTGCTCTTGTCCTTCAGGTTGTGTGCTCCTATCCGTGCGTTTTCGGTTATCTCTATCGTTTTGACGTTTACCGCGATTGTCCTGCTTATTGCTTCTACGGTTGTCACTACGCTTTTCATCACGATTGTCGCCACGAGGTTCACTGCGTTTCTCATCGCGTTTTTCGTCACGTCTGTCGTCGCGTTTTTTATCGGCATTGCGATTACGTTGGCGATTCTTATTACCACCACGACGATTGTCTCGATTACCTTGCTTACCACCGCGTTTTTTAGGCTTAGGCTTTTCTTCAGGCTCTGGTTCCGTTGTAAACAATGAGGTTATTGCACTCATTAGTTTACCAAATAAACCTGGCTTAGCGGCTTCAGCTTTTTTCGCAGGTTGGCCATTTGCAGGTGAAGACGGTGCTGGAGCTGGTGCAGGTGGCGTTGCAAAACCTTTTAATACTGGTTCTTCAGTTTCTTTTTTCAGTGGTTTAACAATTTCCTGTACGAACTCTTTTTCTTCAGGTTTGTTAACTAATTTGTAACTGGATTCCGCCAAATCTTCGTCGATACGAACACGCACAACATCGTAGTGTGGAGTTTCCAAATGAATATTTGGAATAACAATGACACTTACGTTGTTATTGTTCTCGATGTGACGGATAGAGTCGCGTTTTTCGTTAAGCAGATAAGATGATACGGCAACAGGCACTTGAGCCTGAATTTGAGCTGTGTTCTCTTTGATTGCTTCTTCTTCAATGATACGAAGGATGGATAGCGCCAACGATTCGTTACTACGAACCGTACCTTGACCGTCACAACGTGGACAAGTGTGCTGGCTTGCATCGCCTAGAGATGGACGAAGGCGTTGACGAGACATTTCTAACAGTCCAAATCGAGATATTTTACCAATCTGTACTCGTGCTCTGTCTTGCTTAACGCTGTCTTTTAGACGATTTTCAACTTCACGTTGGTGTTTAGGTGGTGTCATATCGATGAAGTCGATAACTAAAAGACCACCTAAATCACGCAAACGTAATTGTCTCGCAATTTCTTCTGCCGCTTCTAAATTGGTATTTAGCGCGGTTTCTTCAATATCGCCACCTTTAGTTGCCTTAGAGGAGTTGATATCGATAGAAACTAGGGCTTCAGTAGGGTCGATAACAATCGAGCCACCAGAAGGTAAACGCACTTCACGTTGGAATGCTGACTCAATCTGAGACTCAATTTGGTAATGCGTGAATAATGGTACATCGCCTTGATATAACTTCACTCTTTCAACAAAATCAGGACGGAATAACTCAATATGCCCTTTCGCTTCGTTAAATACGTTTTGGTTGTCGATAAGGATTTCACCGACATCGCGTTTCAGATAGTCACGAATTGCGCGGAAAACAACATTACTTTCCTGATGGATCAGGAATGGAGCAGGGCGGCTATCTGCAGCTTGTTGGATTGCTTCCCAATGTAATAATAAGGCGCGAAGGTCATATTCTAACTCTTCGTAAGACTTGCCTACGCCCGCGGTACGAACGATTAAGCCCATGCCTTTTGGTAAGTTAAGCTGGCTTAACGCCGCTTTTAACTGTGTTCGTTCATCACCCTCAATGCGACGAGATATACCGCCAGCTCTCGGGTTATTTGGCATTAGGACTAAATAACTACCTGCAACCGAAATGAAAGTAGTTAGGGCTGCGCCTTTTTGACCACGTTCTTCTTTTTCTATCTGGACGATAACTTCTTGGCCTTCTTTCACCACTTCTTTGATGTTCGGGCGACCTTGAAACTTATAGTCAGAAGGAAAGTAATTTCGAGCAATTTCTTTGAGAGGTAGGAAACCATGGCGCTCGGCGCCGTAGTCAACAAATGCTGCTTCTAAACTCGGTTCAACTCGAGTAATGGTTCCTTTGTAGATGTTGGCCTTCTTTTGTTCGTGTCCTGGGCTTTCAATATCCAGGTCGTACAAACGCTGACCATCAACCAACGCAACACGCATTTCTTCTTGTTGCGTGGCATTAATTAACATGCGTTTCATTTTGTATGTAGCTCTTCTTTGTTTTTAAAGGCCACGTACCGCACGCTTATCGCTGCACTGTGAATGTACCTCGGCGCTGTATAGTTTCACAACTAGTTAGGTGCTTCATTGCAATCATCTCGACTGTAATCGAAGGTGTTCAAATTCTAATTTTTAAGAATACTTCTGTGCCAATAGCTAATAAACGCTTTTGGAATTCGTGGCACTGGTTAAGTTAACGCCTCAATTTCGACGGGTCCGAACGGTTAAAGAAGAGGGCAATATGTTACTCGCATTACCTTTCTTAGGTGGCGTGGAGGTTTGAGTTTTTCTTTGTTAAGCACTGACTTTAAATGTGCTTAGACTAATAATTCTGGTATCATCTCGTTCTCAAACCCTGCTCCGTTACATGACTCTTACGTTCATTATCTGAGGCAGTTCAATCAGTTGCTCTATGAGCGCCGTTATTATCGGGTGCATTGTCTGATATAGCAACACAATTAATACAATATTTAGTGTATTTGTTTAATAAATAACAGGTGAATCTTCTTTTATGTCAGAAAATGCGATTAATTACCCAAAAGTGCAACAGGTTGAGATTGACGATGTGCATGCTGGGCAAAGGATAGATAACTTTTTGATCACTAAACTAAAGGGAGTGCCTAAGTCTGTTATTTACCGCATACTGAGAAAAGGTGAGGTGAGAGTCAATAAGGGGCGAATCAAACAAACCTATAAGTTGCAGTACGGCGACTTAGTCCGAATCCCTCCGGTTAGGGTAAAAGATGAGTCAGATAAAGGTGTTTCTACTAATTTAAAGTCTGTCCAAGATCTCGAAAAAGCCATAATTTTTGAAGATAAATCGCTGATTGTTTTAAATAAACCTTCGGGTATAGCGGTTCATGGTGGCAGTGGTGTTAGTTTTGGTGTCATTGAAGGTTTAAGAGCGTTACGCCCAAAAGAAAAGATGCTGGAGCTGGTGCATCGATTAGACCGAGATACCTCTGGAATTTTGTTAGTTGCGAAAAAGCGCTCAGTGTTGGTGTCATTGCACGAGCAGTTAAGAACTAAGACCATGAACAAAGTTTACTGGGCGTTGGTTAATGGCCAATGGAATGAAAAAGTTAAGTCAGTTCAAGAACCGTTACATAAAATCAATACTAAATCTGGCGAACGAATCGTTGTTGTCGATCGAGAGCAAGGTAAAAAATCTTGCACGTTATTTGATGTATTGGAAAAATTTGATTCTGCCACTTTAGTCGAAGCCCGACCGCAAACTGGACGTACTCACCAAATACGTGTGCATACGGCATGTAAAGGCCACGCTATTGCTTGTGACGATAAATACGGTAATAAAGAGTTTGATAAGTTGGCTAAGAAAAATGGTGTTTCCAGACTTTTTTTACATGCACATGAGATATCGTTTTTTCATCCCATTTCTGAAACGACTGTACGATTTGAAGCGCCATTGGATGATAACTTGAAAGAGGCTTTGGCCAGCTTCCGCGTCGAAGCTTAAGAATCTACCGACATGAATTGACGGCTTTGTTAAATAATGGCAGAAACTGTGGATACAAGTTTATGAGTTGTTTGCTGAAATAAACGCCTAGTGGTTTATCTTTGGCAACGACTCGGCTAACGCGCTTAGTGGTTGAGTGTTTATTTAGTAAAGCATTCATAACTAGGTTGTTTGCTAGAACGGCATCAAGCCTGCCTTTCATCAGCATTTCATAGAGCTGCGCGGTATTGTTCGGATTGGCAGCGACATTAAATTTATTTTCTATTAGCCATTGCTACATGTTAGCTCCGTTGAAACTGGCGACAGATGCTTTATTCTTAAAATCAGGGGATTCAGGAGAAAGTTTATTTTGTTTTAGGAAAAATCAGGTCCATTTTTGTTCGGCAATAATAGCTGAGGATACCGCAAACTTATCTCTGGAATCTTTTTTCCATGCAGCAAAAAAGCCATCCGCCTTATTATGCAATACAAGGGATTGAGCTCGTGTCCACGGAACGACGTGAACTGTTAACTCAACATTTAGCTCTTTTGCCGCACAGCGAACTACGCTAATAGCCACGCCGTCAAAATTATTATCGGCAATTAATTGGATGTTTTCTTTTTTGATGAAGCTGCCATATGGGGGCAGGTTGTGTGTCGTAAGGTTTATTCGGGAAGGCATATTTGCCGCAAATGTTATGCGAATACTCATTAAGCAGACTAACAACATAATAAGCCACGAGCGCTTCGATGCAATCGTCAACTGAAATCGGCTAACAAGTGGCATTATGAACACCTTATTTAAAGGTTAAGACTGTTGTTGTGCCAGTATGGAGTAATTGTGTTTTTTAAGCAGTTCAACTAATTTGATCAACGGCAATCCGATCAATGCATTTGGATCATTACCAACGAGTTTTTCAAACAAACAGATGCCAAGGGCTTCACTCTTAAAACTACCCGCACAGTTATAGGGCTGTTCAGCTAATAAGTATTGTTCTATCTCGCAGTCAGTTAAGTCTTTAAAATGGACCTCAAAGGGTTCCACTAAAGAGTAAGTTTCATGGGTTTCAGTATTGATTACGGCTAAACCAGTTAAAAAGGTTACTTTATTACCTGAGAATGATTTTAGTTGCTTAATTGCATTCTCATGAGTGTGGGGTTTGCCTAAAATTTGTTCGTTAAATAATGCCACTTGATCTGAACCGATAACTATCGCATTCTCCCAACGACTTGCCACTGCTTCAGCTTTCAGAACCGCGAGTCTTTCAACTAGTTCTATCGCGGTTTCATTTTCTAGAGGTGTTTCATCAACTAGCGGCTTATCCGTTTCAAATGGTATGTTGAGTTTGTTAAGTACTTCTTTTCTAAAAGGAGAAGTGGAGCCTAATACTAGTTGCAGATTTGATGTTTGGGTCATAAGGTGCTCAAAAAAATAGCAAAATGCCTAATTAATGATTTAATTTGCACAAGTTTAGCTTTTTTTAATGATTCATACTATTTTCTTTTGACTATGTTGATGTCTATCTATATTATGCGCGGCCTATGCAAAAGGTGAAAATTCCTAACTCGATCGCTCCAGCAAAAGCTGCAATAAAACGAATGACCTATGACGGTATTATCGTCAAAGGTAATTTGACTCGTTTGTCAGAAGTGGCGGATGTTCTAGACGATCATGTGAATGTTTCTATTGAATGTGGAGTCGATCCGCAGGATTTAGTGGTTATTCAAGGCACAGCGACCGTTAACCTCGAGTTAAAGTGTCAACGTTGTGGTGATGGTATGCAAACGCAGATTAGCACTGAGTTTACATATACGCCTGTTCGTCATGCTGCCGCAGAGAGCGAAGATCCTATACCTGAAGCATATGATGAAATCGAACTAAATGAATATGGTGAAATCAGCCTTTTTCAATTAGTCGAAGACGAATTAATGCTGGCGCTACCGATTGTAGCAATGCATGAACCTGACGAGTGCTCGGTAAAAGAAGATGACATGAGTTATGGTGAATTAGCGCCAGAAGCAGCGGAAGAGAAAAAATCGAATCCGTTTGATGTTTTGAAACAATTAAAGAACTAGGAGACGGCAATGGCGGTTCAAAAAAGTAAGAAATCCCGTGCTAGACGTGGCATGCGTCGCTCACACGATGCGTTAACTGCAGAAAACCTTTCAGTAGATCAAACGACTGGTGAAACTCACCGTCGTCATCACATGACTGCAGACGGCTATTATAAAGGTCGTAAAATTAAGTAAACGTAAGATTACTTAATTATGCGTGATATTAGAATCGCGCTAGATATGATGGGGGGCGATTACGGCCCCCGTACTACTATTCCAGCAGCAATCAAGGCTGTTGAACGATACCCCAATTTGCATCTGTACCTATGTGGTCATTCGCAAAGTATTCACACATTTCTAAATAAAAATAACGCACTATCTCACCCTAGATTAACCGTCGTGCATACGGAACAAGTCGTTAATCAAGATGAGCGTCCCGATCTCGCCTTAAGGCGGAAAGATAAGTCATCAATGCGAAAAGCGTTAGAGTTAGTCGAACAAGAGCAAGCAGACGCCTGTGTTTCTGCTGGTAACACTGGTGCCTTGTTGGCGATGGCTCGCTATGTTTTAAAGACACTACCCGGTATTAAGCGACCTGCACTAATTAGTACGTTACCAACCTATGAAGATGAAAAAGTACATTTACTCGACTTAGGGGCAAATATTCACCAATGCGCTGATACTTTATTTCAATTTGCCGTAATGGGATCGGTAATGGCTGAAGAGGTGGAAGGTGTAGAATTACCTAGAGTTGCACTATTAAATGTAGGTGAAGAAGAAATAAAGGGCAGTGACCACTTAAAACAGACGGCAGAAAAGCTCGCGGCTTCGAAATACATAAACTATGTTGGTTTTGCAGAAGGTAACGACATATTTTCTGGAAAAGCAGACGTTATTGTTTGTGATGGATTTGTTGGCAATGTTGCACTTAAAACGATTGAAGGGGTCGTGAAACTTGTCATCTCCAAGATTAAGGCGTTAGCGGGACAGTCTTTTTTCAGTAAAATTATGATAAGTATACTGATTCCGGGCATAAGATCGTTATTTTCTAAAATGAACCCCGACCACTACAATGGGGCGAGTCTGGTAGGATTGCGCGGGATTGTGGTTAAAAGCCACGGAAATGCTTCGGCACGTGCATTTTATAGTGCAATTAAAGAGGCGGTTAAAGAATCGCAGCGCCGTGTTCCCCATAAAATTAAGGATAGGGTTGAACAAGTCCTTAACGCCGAAGATAAAGAAAAATAAAGTCGAAGACGACATTGAGAGGGCTCATGAACTCAAGAATTATAGGCACTGGTAGTTATTTTCCTGAAAACATTCGTAGTAACCATGATTTAGAAAAAATGGTTGAGACCAGTGATGAGTGGATAACCGAGCGTACCGGTATTAAAGAACGTCGCATTATGGACATGTCGGTAGATACTGTATCGAGCATGTCGACTAAAGCGGCGAGAAAAGCAATTGAAGCGGCAGGCATAGACGCCAGTGAAATTGATTTAGTTATTGTTGGCACAACAAGCCACGCGAGAGCATTCCCAAGTGCCGGTTGTGAAGTACAACGAGATTTAGGCATACCTAGTGGAGTTCCAGCATTTGATGTAGCAGCCGCCTGTTCTGGTTTTTGTTATGCCCTAAGCATTGCTGATACCTATATAAAAGCGGGTACTGCTAAAAAGGCTTTGGTAATCGGTGCTGATTGTTTGTCGCATTTGATGGAACCTACTGACCGTAAGACTATTGTTTTATTTGGTGATGGTGCAGGTGCTGTGATCATTGAAGCTTCGGAAGAACCAGGTATTTTATCAACTCATGTGCATGCTGATGGCAATGCGTCTGAATTGTTAAAAGCCGAAATGCCAGTACGTGGCGATGAAGATTCAGTTTACAAGGCGTGGGGCCACATGGAAGGCAACCAAGTCTTTAAAGTTGCTGTTACCAAATTATCGGAAGTAGTTGAAACTACGCTCGCACATAATAAAATTCAAAAATCTGACGTTGACTGGTTAGTACCACATCAAGCAAACATGCGCATTATTTCTGCCGTTGCGAAGAAGTTAGATATGGATATGGAGCAAGTTATCATTAACTTGGATAAATACGGAAATACGTCTGCAGCAACAGTTCCAACGGCTTTAGATGAAGGTATTCGCGATGGTCGCATTCAACGCGGACAGACCTTATTACTTAATGCATTTGGTGCAGGTTTCACCTGGTCATCTGCACTCATCAAATACTAAATTTCATATAAATAGAGAATTTTAATGACAAAAGCAATTGTTTTCCCTGGACAGGGCTCACAAGCGGTCGGCATGCTTGCTGATCTTTATGAAAAATATGAAGTTGTTAAACAAACATTTCAAGAAGCATCTGAATCGTTAGGTTATGACTTGTGGTCATTGGTTAGTGAAGATGCGGACGGCAAATTAAACCAAACTGAGTTCACACAACCAGCACTATTGACTAGTTCTGTAGCGGTATGGCGTACTTATGTTGAACAGGGTGGTGACAAACCTAATTATCTTGCTGGACACAGCTTAGGTGAATATTCTGCGTTAGTTTGCGCTGGTGTATTAAGCCTGAAAGATGCGGTTAAGTTGGTTGAAAAACGAGGCCAATACATGCAGCAAGCTGTTCCTGCTGGAACAGGTGCCATGGCTGCCATTATTGGTCTAGCCGATGAAGCTATTGATAAGGCTTGTGAAGAAGCAGCAGAAGGCGAAGTGGTTTCACCGGTAAACTTTAACTCTCCTGGTCAAATCGTTATAGCTGGTAATAAAGCAGCAGTTGAAAGAGCGATGGAGCTTTGTAAAGAAGCGGGCGCTAAACGTGCTCTTCCTTTACCAGTATCCGTACCTTCGCATTGTGCTTTAATGAAGCCGGCTGCTGATAAGCTAGCGGAAGATTTGACGGCACTAGAATTTAACTCGCCAGAAATTCAAGTCGTTAATAATGTTGATGTCAAGGCTGAATCTGATCCAGAAGCGATCAAACAAGCGTTAATCAAGCAATTATATAGCCCAGTACGTTGGACAGAAACATTCCAATATTTTGCGTCTCAAGGCGTAACAGAAAGTTTTGAATTTGGTCCGGGTAAAGTACTATCTGGCCTGGCAAAAAGAATCGATAAATCAGTTAGCTGTGTTTCTATTGGTGACGCTGCTGGTTTAGCAGACATAGTTTAATAAGAGGATATTTTATGTCTTTATTTAGCCTAGAAGGCAAAGTGGTATTAGTAACAGGTGCGTCTCGTGGCATTGGTAAAGCTGTAGCAGAAAAATTAGTTGCTATGGGTGCTAAAGTAGCGGGTACAGCAACATCTGATAACGGCGCCGCTAATATCTCTGAATATCTTGGTGAAAACGGCAAAGGGTATGCGTTAAATGTAACTAACCCTGATTCAGTTACTGACGTTTTAGCTGCAATTAAGGCTGATTTCGGCGATGTTGATATCTTAGTTAACAATGCAGGTATTACACGTGATAACCTTATGATGCGCATGAAAGACCAAGAGTGGGATGATATCATCGATACAAATCTTACTTCTATCTTCCGTCTATCAAAAGCTGTTCTACGTCCTATGATGAAAAAACGTCATGGACGGATAATCAACATTGGTTCTGTCGTTGGCACCATGGGAAATGCTGGTCAAGCGAACTACGCCGCTGCTAAAGCGGGTGTCATTGGCTTTTCTAAGTCATTGGCAAAAGAAATCGCATCTCGCGGTATTACGGTCAACGTAGTTGCACCTGGATTCATTGATACCGATATGACTAAAGCGTTAGACGAAGGTCAACGTAAAGCTATTTCTGATCAAGTTCCAGCTGACCGTTTAGGTGAGCCGGAAGAGATTGCATCGACTGTAGCTTTCCTTGCAAGTAACGAAGCTGGTTACATTACAGGCGAAACAATTCATGTAAATGGTGGCATGTACATGGTATAAACATCGAAATTGTATTGATTTTGATGGAAAAAGAGTCGAAACTAGTTATCAGGTTTGACCACCTTGTGAAATAAAATTATAACTTGAATACGTCGTGGTGCTTCTTTTAAACTACGCGCATTCAATTATTTATCTATAAAGTGATAAGGAAAAAAAAATGAGTATTGAAGATCGCGTAGCAAAGATCGTTGTTGAGCAATTAGGTGTTAAAGAAGAAGAAGTAAAATCTGAAGCTTCTTTCGTAGATGATCTTGGCGCTGATTCTCTAGATACTGTTGAATTAGTAATGGCTCTAGAAGAAGAATTCGACACTGAAATCCCAGACGAAGAAGCTGAAAAAATTACAACAGTTCAATCTGCAGTTGATTACATCAAAGCACACGCAGAGTAATTGTATTACATAAAAAAATGGGCAGCCTTCGCTGCCCTTTTTTTTATCCGACGTCAAATCGATAGATGTTGATACTTCGAGTAACCATTCCAGTTCTATTATCACTAAGTTTTGCCTAAATATAAGTGGAATTGTTATTATTTAACCCAGATTTCTGATTAGTATTCGGAGAATAGCGTGACGAAACGTAGAGTAGTTATAACTGGTATGGGAATGTTGTCACCTTTAGGTAACGACGTTTCTTCTTCTTGGAATAACATGTTGGAAGGTAAAAGCGGTGCCTCTTTTATCGAGCATTTTGATACCACCAATTACGGCACTAAGTTTGCGGCAATGGTAAAAGGCTTGGATACCTCTGAGTTCATTCCTCGCAAAGAACAAAAGAAAATGGACTTGTTTATTCAGTACGGTGTTATCGCTGCACAGCAAGCAATCAAAGACTCCGGCATTGATATCACTGATGAAAATTCGCATCGAATTGGAGCTGCAATAGGCTCAGGTATTGGTGGATTAGGTCTGATTGAAGAAAACCATGCCAAAATGGTAAAGTCGGGTCCGCGTAAATTATCTCCATTTTTTGTGCCTTCAACCATTATTAATATGATTTCGGGCCAATTGTCTATTATGTACGGGCTAAAAGGTCCGAATATTTCAATTACTACTGCGTGTACGTCAGGTGTCCATAATATTGGCCATGCTGCGCGAATGATTGCGTATGGTGATGCAGACGTAATGGTTGCAGGTGGTGCCGAAAAAGCTTCGACTGAATTAGGCATTGGCGGTTTTGGAGCAGCGAGAGCGTTGTCCACACGAAACGATGACCCAACTAAGGCAAGTCGTCCGTGGGACAAAGATCGTGATGGGTTCTTGTTGGGGGACGGTGCTGGAATGATGGTCGTTGAAGAGTATGAACATGCTAAAGCGCGCGGTGCCAAAATTTACGCAGAACTAGTTGGTTTTGGTATGAGCGGTGACGCTCATCACATGACATCCCCACCAGAAGATGGTGATGGTGCGGCTCGCTCAATGGAAAATGCGATTAGAGACGCGAAGATCAATCCTGAGCAAGTTGGATACATTAATGCGCACGGTACATCGACGCCGGCCGGTGACAAAGCAGAATCACAAGCCGTTAAACGCGTATTTGGCCACAGCGCAGGTAACGTTATGGTTTCCTCATCAAAGTCGATGATTGGGCACTTATTAGGTGCGGCAGGCGCAGTTGAGTCTATCGTAACCGTAATGAGTTTATTGGAACAGAAAGTAACGCCGACAATCAACCTGGATAACCCAGATGATGGTTGTGATTTAGACTATGTTCCTCATACAGCTCGTGACGCAAAGTTAGACTATGCGCTTTGTAACTCTTTTGGTTTTGGCGGCACTAACGGCACTCTAATATTCAAAAAAATCTAAAACCACACTAAGCGGATGAAATAATTCGGTTAATTTGGTAAAAAGGGCTCAATTATTTAATTGGGCCTTTTTTATGTCTATTGCGTGTTTTGATCACAATTTGATGCCGGTGGACCTCAGTCAAAACTGGCATAATCAGCGCAGTTTTCTCTATGGCGATGGTCATTTTACGACGATTAAAGTACAAAATGGCAGACCGCTATTTTTACACTCTCATATCGAACGACTTAAACTTGCTAATACTCGATTGCGTTTTGGCGATGTTGCCTGGTTGGAACTCAAAGTACAAATCGAGAAATGTGTCTTTGCGTTAGAATCTGGCTTTGCTCGGGTGCATATTAGTCGAGGAGCGGGAGGGAGAGGATATGGAGGCACGCAACAGTTAGAACCGTTTATATTTATTTCAAAAGGTGATTGGATTGAACCAACATCATCTGAAATGCTTTCACTGAGGTTCTTAGACACTCGTTTGAGCCAGAATAAGTTGTTGGCCGGATTAAAACATAATAATAGAATAGAGCAGGTGTTGATTGCTCAAGAATTAGAAGAAAAGTCTCTACTCGATGGATTAGTGGTTGATGTTGAAGGGAATCTCATAGAAACCAATAAAGCCAATGTATTTTGGTTCGATGGTACACACTGGTTTACACCAGAGTTAAATTTGGCTGGAGTTGCGGGCGTAATGAGGGCTGAAATACTGAAAAGAAACCCTAAGGTTATTGAAGGCGTTTTTCCAGTGGAAATGGTGCTGGAACAATGTGAAAGTATGTTAATATGCAATTCATTGATTCTAGTTAAACCAGTGCATTATCTACAAAACAATCTTCATAACAAAAAGCTTGATGTACAACATTTGAATAGGCTTGATCTTTCCTTTTTATGAATCGACTTTTTTCTATTAACAAACATTGGCAAGCGGCACTTTTAATAAGCTCGATATTATTGAGTGTCATTTTTTCCGCATCCGTATGGTTCACCAACTCATTGAATCAAAAGTTAAATCTGGTTGAACCACTCTTATTCGAAATTAAAAAGGGAAGCAACTTAAATCAGGTGTGTACGCAGCTGAAAAACAAGGCGGCTGTTTCTGACTGTCTGGCTTTGAAAATAAACGCTCGACTTAACTCTAAAATATCTAAGATTAAATCAGGGACCTATCAATTACTCCCAGATCAGCAATTAGATGAAGTGGTTATGATATTTAATAAAGGTGAAGTCGTGCAGCTGCCTTTTGTTATTGTTGAAGGCGAGAATATTTTTCAAGTCATAGAGAAAATTAAGGCCAATGTACATTTAGTTGATGATTTATCAGGAAAGTCTCTAGTGGAAGTTGCTGAACTATTAGAGCTTGAACAATCGCATCCTGAGGGATTTTTATACCCTGAAACCTACTTTTATTCGATAGGCAGTAAAGCAAGCGAATTACTTAAACGCGCGGTTGTTAAACAAACGAGGTTATTAGATGACTTATGGCAAAAACGCAGTCCTACTACTTTGTTAAAAACGCCATATGAGGCGTTGATTCTAGCGTCAATCATAGAAAAAGAGTCGTCACATGATATTGAACGTGATTTAGTGGCTTCCGTCTTTTATAACCGAATAACTAAAGGGATGAGACTTCAAACCGATCCGACCGTTATTTATGGTGTTTGGGAGGAATACAAGGGGGATATCACGAAACGTCATTTAAGAGAAAAGACCCCTTACAACACATATAGAATCAATGGGTTACCCCCAACCCCAATCGCAAATCCAAGTTTGTCGTCATTACAAGCTGTTTTTTCGCCTGCGGAATCCGACTATCTATATTTTGTCGCGGATGGTGAGGGGCAGCATGTTTTCAGTAAAACGCTTAAAAGTCATAATCAAGCGTTAAGAGCATATTTAAGAAAGTTAAAAGAGAATGGGTAAAGCTATGTCGTCAGGAAAGTTTATTGTAATTGAAGGCCTAGAAGGTGCGGGTAAGTCTACAGCCTCTTCGTTAATTGGTGAGTTTTTATCAGAGCGAGGCATTCAGTTTATCAATACGCGTGAGCCGGGCGGTACTCCTTTGGCAGAAGAAATGCGAAAGATAGTGAAGTCTGATTCAGATGAAATGTTAACTCCAGAAGCCGAGCTCTTATTAATGTATGCCAGTCGAGTTCAGCTTATTGAGAATGTTATTAAGCCTGCACTCGAGTCCGGAGTCTGGGTGTTAGGCGATCGACATGACATGTCTAGCCTTGCATATCAAGGTGGTGGGCGCCAGTTACCCAATGAGTTGATATTACCAATACGAAATGCCGTTCTCAAAACGTTTAAGCCAGATTTGACGTTGCTCATGGACTTAGATCCAAGAATTGGGTTGGAACGTGCCGCCCAACGTGGGGAATTGGATAGAATCGAGAAAGAGCAGATCGAATTTTTTGATAGAACTCGTAGCGTCTATTTAGAGTTGGCTAAGGCAGACGACACTATACTTACAATAGACGCGAGCCAAGACTTACCTCAAGTACAGAATCAGATTAAGGAACAGCTGAAAACTTGGTTTAAAAACAATGGATAATTGGCAACTGCGGTTGGAGGGGCTTCCACGGTTAAAGTCCCAGCTGGCACATAGTTATATCATCCAGGGTGTTGATGAAATTGCGAGGCAAGAGATTGGTGCAGCGCTTAGTCAGTATATTCTTTGTCAAAATGTTAATCAGGGGAGTGAAAGTGCTTGTGGCCAATGTCAAAGCTGCCAACTGTTTGTTGCTGGTACTCACCCTGATCTGTTGCAAATAGGAAACAAAGCACAAGCGATAGGCGTCGACGAAATGCGTACAGCAACTTCTTTTCTAGAGAAAACTGCGCATTTGTCGGGCAATCAAGTCATATGCGCTGATTTCGTTGAAAATATGACTGAAAACGCGGCAAATGCATTGTTAAAAACATTGGAAGAGCCTAGCAGAGGAAGTTATTTGCTGCTTTTCACAAAAAATAAAAATGCCTTGTTACCCACAATTAAAAGTCGTTGCCAATTTTTAACTATAAAAAAACAAAGCCGAACCGAGATAAGAACTGAGTTTACAGGCGTTAAGGACTACGTAATAGGTTTTGCTCAGGAGTCTTCGAGTCAAGTTTCAACTTGGGTAGAGTCCGAAAAGGTACAGGAATTTGAGACCGTTTTTGGGATGTTTATCCAATGGTTAAAATCGACTTTACCTAATTCGGCATTAGTGGAAGTTGTAATTGAGGATGACGAACTGTCACTATTTTTATTGTATTTGATTCAACGGCGAATTCGGCAACTAATGATCAAAATGCATGATGAATCAATTGTTGCTGCTTTGACTGAGTTAAACCACTTTAATGAAAACCTAGTGCTAATCAAAGGTCAAAATCGCTCATTAGCGTATCTGGCGCTTTTACAAAAGTTATCGACACTGATACGCTAGTATAAATTTAAAGTTTAAGGGAAGTTGAATGAATCGGCTAACGGTAGAGATCGAAGATGTAAAAGAGTTGTTTCGTTGTTATATGCCGTTTGTTAAAGGCGGGGCTTTGTTCGTTAGAACGAATCTGCCACTCAAGTTAGGTGAAGAAGTAAGTGTCGTAATTACATTACCAGACGCATTAGAGCCAGAAATGTTTGACTCTGAAGTAGTGTGGATTAACCCGCAGGGGGCACAGAATGTTAATCCTAGCGGTGTTGGGGTCTTACTAGAGAATAGTGAACATAAATTACAACTTAAAATTGAAAAACTCTTAGGTCCAATCTTAAATTCACCCGAGCCTACATACACGATGTAAAAGCGACGATTGTCGCTTTTACAGGACAATTAATGTTTATCCGCCTATTTTGTCGTTGGCACTCGCCAAGACAGGTGAGTTAGAGTGTCCAAACTCCTGCGCCCATTGGTTAAGCGTTTTGCCATCTGCTGCTGGTTCTTCCAAAGCCTTAACTGGCAACTTAGATACGATGAATCCGCCTACTGCGTTTGCATCGCTGGATATGGCGAAACGTAACATAGACTGACCATCGCAGAAGATGGAATCATGGATATTACGAATACGCATTTTGTTCTCTTTTAGTACTTTCCTTAGTCGAGATTTGTTGTCCACTTCAATATAGCCACACAATGCTTCTGCTAGTTGCTCATCAGCGACAGCCAAGTTTGGTGCCATTAGAGCAGTAGATGCAATTGCGATCGTTAAGAGTTTTTTCATTGTGGTTCCTCGATGTTTTAATTATCACATTAGATCAAAAAAGCATAAAAACAACTAAATCAGTTATTTTGTTTACTATTTTTTTCCGTGATTTTTTTAATGGCCTTTTGCACGATATGAATCGAAATAGGCTCATTAAGCGGTGTGTTGTTTGAATATGTTGTGTTTGACACGAGTTGCCCGTCTTCAAATAACATGGCTTTATCTTTATAAATGATGTGGAAAAAGCCTTCGGAATAATTGGTGAGAATATCGTTACTTGATAATTCCTGGTAACGTTTATCGATGAGGTTGTTATTGACATAAGTTCGACACCCTTCGTTTTCACTAACATATGTCGCGATGAGGTTTTGAGGGGTGATAGCTATGTCATTTATAGTTGGAAAACCTACAAGGATGACGTCGGTTCGATAAAATTTAGATTCAGCTTCGGGCTCAAAAAATACAAATAAACGTTTAATTGCGGGATCATCAATTTTTTGTGTGCCGTCAAACGTGCCCGCTGAGACATGGACTGAAATTTTATTTGAGTCTAGCTGGTGATTTATATACTGTCTTGCAGGGGTTTCCATGTACTGGTAAACACCAGGTAACCCGGTGTTGAAATTAAAAAGTGTCGTATCTAAGTCATTGGCCAAGCTCAATTGCTTGTTGCGTTGAAATTGCAAATTGTTGGTTACAAGCCAGTTTGTTACTTTCGAAATTTCGCCTTTGGCTATCAGATGTACTTTAAGTTGTGGTAAACCTTCTGCGTTACACTGCATCGTGTCGACTGTATTTAACTGGAATTTCGTTACATCGAAGTTGGTTTGCTGTGACTTAATTGCTTTATACTCATCTAAGTCAATTAAGCCATGTCGAGCTAACAATGTTTTAGCAGTCATAGGATAGCTGCCAGGAAACATAGCGCCCTGTTTGGCTATGTCTGTATTTAGCGTTGCATCACCCCAAATGTGCATTAAGTGGCCTAATAAAAAACACGCAAAAAGGGCGCTTGCCAATTGATTCTTATACTTAAATCGTTGCAGCGTATGAATTTTTTTCCAAGTGAAATTACTAACAAAAAACTGATAGATTAGTATGACCGCAAAAACAGCCATCAATAAAATCCAGTAACCGCTTCCTAATATGGCTAAATAGACGTCTTCCACTTCTCTTAGTTGATCGATTGAACTGCTAGAGAGGTGATAACCTAATCCTCGATAAGCCAATACGTCCAGAAACAAATACAATTGAAAAAGTGAAGCCAAAATTGCTGAGACACCACGTATATGCCGCTTGTACGGGAATATGGTAATGACCGGGAATATGGTGAGAATAAAACAGCTTAAACACAGAAAAGCAAAATGGCCGATCCAATTTAGCAGCAAAAACGCCCAACCAGAAAAGGTCTCAGGTTGGGGAGCGATATCTATGTAGAAAAAAGAAACGACCAATGCCAACAATAAATTGGCAAACGTGAACCAATGACCCCAAGCAAGAAGCGTAAAGGGCCTATCAGCATCAAGCTGCTTTTGCAGTTTTATAACCATATTGGTTTAACAGGTATTATTTGTCTTGAATAGAGGCCAATAGCGCGTCTGAGAAACTCTTGGCAATGTCCGCCTTAACATTTTCAGCTACATTATTATCAATGATGTTGCTGACAGCGTTACCCAATGCAATTAACGCAAGGTCGACGGATACCTGTTTTTTTTGAACAACAGAAATGATTTCGTCGACTAAATTATTAATCTCTTCGTTTGAGTATTTTGATATGATTGGCATATAGATTCTTAATGTTTGTAATAAAACGTTTAATACAGACAATGCTAACACAATAAGATGATTAGGAAAAATCATGTCTTTAGAGGTAAATCAATTTTCAATCGCCTTTTATGAGAAAAAAGAAGGCTCTGAGTTTTCGACTAAATGGGCGGTGATGACCGACAACAGTCTCAATAAGGCGATGTCATTTGTTGAACAATTGCACAATGTTTATAACAGCAAACCAAGTAAAAGTTATGCTGCTTTCAGTGAAGAAAAAAACACGGCCTTCTCACAACGCTTGCACAACTACGTTGCTAACGAAATTGAGTTTGATCATTTGTCGAAAGACACGTTGCAGTTGTTTCAGGCTGAATTAGAAAAGTATGAATTTGAAGAAACAGGTTACCTTTTACTGATTGATTACGAATATGTCGCAAGTCGTTATTTCATGATTGGAGTTGTAAACTTAACTGAACATTTTTCAGTAGATTCGGAGTTCGGAATTCAACGCTCGAGGCACCTGGATTTAAATAAAATTCAGTTAGCAGCAAGAATTGACGTCAGTAACTTGTTACATGCAAAAGATGAGTTAAAAACCATTTCCTTCATTAAGGGGCGGGCAGGTCGCCAGGTGAATGACTTTTTCATGGATTTGTTAGGTTGTTCAGAAACAATAAATGCTAAATCTCAAAGCAAAGAGTTATTGAGTGCAATAGACGATTTTATGTCATCGGAAGAGCTTGATATGGAAGAAAAAGCGCAAACTCGAGAGAAAGTGTTCGAGTATTGTAACGAGCGTATAACGAGTGGCGAAGACGCGCAACTAGCAGAGTTGAATGACACACTTTCAACACTTAGTAACAATGAATTTAGTGACTTTGTGGAAAAACAAGAATATAACTTTGACGAGAACCTAACATTAGATAAATCAACAGTACGTAAATTAGTTAAATTGTCTGGTTCTGGCGGCGGGGTTTCCGTTTCTTTCGACCGAGTATTATTGGGCGATAGAGTAAACTACAACCCGGGCACAGACACTTTGACAATCAAAGGTATTCCGACCTCGCTTAAAGCTCATTTGCTGAATGAATTCGGTATTGAGTAAAACCGAAAGTAAAAACCATGTTCGACCTTAAACAGAAGATAAATCAGAAAATTAGAGACAAAGCAATTAGTCGTGCTAAGACTCGAATCGTTTTGGCTGGTAAAACGCCACAGGACTTTGATGAAGAGCAACTGGAAGTCATTGTCAAAGAAGAAGAGGACAAAATCATTGGTAGCGCGAAAGAAAAGGGGTTAATGACTCTGGCAGCGCTGTTAGGTTTGTCTCTTTGGAGTTAGCAGAAGATGTTTAGCCAAATCATCCGATGGAGTTTACTCGTTGCCGCGTGGAAAAAATATAGATTACACGCGGTTACTGCTGTCGCATTAATTGTAGGCTGGCTTGTTATAGAGATCTTACATCAAGACTACGTACAATATGTTCAGATTAGCAATCAACAGGAATCTACCTATTTAGGTTGGTCGTTCGTAGTTAAGTGGCTGTTAGATATAAGTTTGATTGCGGGTGCATCGTGGTTTGTTAAGAAAAGTGTACGAGAGTCAGGCCGACAGTCACAATTGCACAAAGACATGGGGCGTGTTTTGAACCAGGTAACAGGTAAAGGTTCGGAGCAAGTGGGGTCTTCGGCGAATGATCAGTTGGAAGATCCGTTTGAGAACATTCGCCGAAAAAAGCAGTTACGCTCTAAAGCTGATGTGATTATAGAGAAAAAGCTGGACTAAAACTCTAATTCACTCAGCTCAGTTAGTTTGGCAATTCTATCCTTGGCCATATAAATTTTACATTCCTTTACCATTGTCGCAGCGGATGAAACGTCAGGTAACATGGCTAAATACTGCCATTGACAATTGGATTTACGAAACTTTTTGAATTCTTTATTAGCTTTACCGAAGACGACTAAAGCATCACCACGGCCACTGGAGCGACTTAGCTCTTTCAACTTAAATTCTACATTGGTTTCCCACGTCGTCATTTCTCTCTCAAGTTTGAGCAGAACAGAGTCCAGGCAACGCGAGTAATCCATTCTGTCTTTGTGCTTCTTTTGGCAAGCGCTAACTTCTTCAATATTCATTAATCCTGAAGCATTCACAACATTGCTGTTGAGCATAAATACCATACTCAGTAATAGGGTGGTTAAAGACAACGTCTTCTTCACGATGTACCCCTTATTAAGGACAAATTAAGGTAATACCTTTTTGTAAGGTTTTACGATGGAGTGATCATATACACCTGCTTCGATATATGGATCAGCATCGGCCCATTTCTTTGCTTCGTCAAGTGAATCAAATTCTGCAACCACTAATGAACCTGTGAAACCCGCTTCACCAGGATTTTCTGCATCTATAGCGGGAAATGGCCCTGCTATCAGTAAGCGACCTTGATCTTTCAGTTCATTTAATCGAGCTAGGTGCTTCTCACGAGTCGCCATTCGTTTGCTTAAACTGTTTTCCACATCCTGGGAACAAATCATGTAGTACATTCAAAAACCTCAATATTAACAACTAGTCGGATCTTGCAACAATTGCAGTAAAAATCAAGTTGAAAGGAAGACAGCCTACCAATTAGTTGGTAGCATGCTGCGCAACATATAAGTCCGAACTGGATAAAACTCGGACGTTTTTTATATAAAAATTATAATAAAGGGTAGGAAGTATGAGTGCCGATAGAGAGCATTTTTCGTCAAAACTAGGGTTTATTCTAGCTGCCGCGGGTTCAGCAGTTGGGATAGGAAACTTGGTCGGATTTCCGGTAGCAGCAGCTAAAAATGGTGGTGGTGCCTTCTTGTTCATTTACGCCTTTTTTGTCGTGGTTATATGTTTACCTGTGATGATGGCTGAAATGGCGGTAGGTCGTAAAACCGCGAAAGATCCACTGGGGGCTTACGCAAAACTTTCTGATAACGACAATAAATGGAAGATAGCCGGTTGGATAGGCGTCGTCACTCCTTTCATGATAGGTGTGTTTTATTTAGTCATTACTATTTGGATTTTTGGCTATTTGTTTGGTGCAGTAACAGGCGACTTAGATTTATTGGCTAATCCAGATACTTTCGGCCAGTTTGTTCAGAGCAATAGCTTGTTTGCCTACATGGTTATCGTGGTACTTATCACAGGTGCTATTTTGATGAGTGGCGTAAAAGAAGGGATTGAGCGAGCGGCAAAAGTATTAATGCCAGCTTTATTCCTTCTATTGGTTTTACTCGTGGTATATGTTCTAACCTTAGATAACGCTGGGGCGGGCGTATCGTATTACGTATTGCCAGACTTTAGCAAAATAGATGCTAGCGTTGTGAGTGGAGCCTTATCTCAGGCGTTCTTCTCTCTGTCATTGGGTATGGGTATCTTAGTTACCTATGGTTCATACATGAGCAAAAAACAAGATATTGCAGACTCGTCAAAGCTAGTTGCACTTGCTGATACGGGCGTTGCTTTCATCGCTGGCTTGTTGATTATGCCAGCTATCTTCAGTTTTGACCCAAACGTAAACACTGAAGAGTTAACAGATTCTACGGTCTCTTTGATATTTGTGTTATTGCCTAAGATATTTTTATCCTTGCAAACAGATATTGGTTACATTGGGGCGAGTGCAGTCGCATCACTATTTTTCTTATTAGTGTTTTTTGCAGCAATCACATCTTTGGTCTCTATTGTAGAAGTGCCAAATGCTGCGATTATGGGTGAGAAAAACATGGAACGTAAAAAATCTCTTACAGTGTTAGCTGCTATGACCGTGTTACTTGCTGTGTTTGCTTCTATGTCGTTTGGTATGTCGGACTTTTTCACTAAGTTCGTAACTTATGCAGGCGCAGACAAATCTCTGTTCGATGTAATTTTCGATGTATTTTATGACACTATTTTGCCATTGAACGGATTATTAATCTGTTTGTTTGTGGTCCACCGTTGGAAGAAACACAACTTCCATGAAGAATTACGTCAAGGCGCAGAAGAGGGTAAACACGGCTTGTTGTTCAAGTATTGTGATTTTGCGCTAACTACGTTCATCCCTGTGATTTTAGCAATTATCTTTATTAACACGGTAGCGATGAAGTTCTTCGGGTATAACTTACTGTTTTAATCAATAGTATTGGAAGCTCTCAGCTAAAAGAGCTAATGAATCCGAAATTTAAAAACCCGTTTTCTGAAAACGGGTTTTTTGTATCTTTTTAGCGAGATAACGGATTATTCGATAAAGGTATCGTCTTCGCCTTCTTCTTCGTCTCCCATAAATACGCCCCAACCATCGGAATAACCTTTGTGTTTTTCTGCAATACGTTTGTATTCCAATTCGAACTCAGATATGGACTGGTGGTCGACACTCATGACCTTGGATACTTGAAGTTCGATTGCAATACTCGCGTCACCGCCGTGATCGTACTTTCGAGTCTCAACCTTTACAAAAGGCTCGTCGTTTTCAATTCGTTTCATAAACAATTTAGCGACGGCGTCGGCATCTTGTTCGGTATGAAAGAGGGCAAAAAAGTCAACGACATACTCTTCGCTGAAATCAAAACCTGCTTTGGCCATTTCGTTTAAAATGTCGCCTGTTTCATCATTTGGAAATTGCATTAGGGTTCACTTATTCTCAATATTAAATTTATTGTCTGTTCAGCCGAATCGTTTTATCAATAGTGGCTGACTTTGTACTTCTAAATGGGTTGATATCCAAACCTCCGCGACGTGTATATCTCGCATATACCGTCAACTCCGTTGGATTGCAGAGTTGCTGAATATCACAGAAAATTCTTTCAACACATTGCTCATGAAACTCATTGTGCATGCGAAACGAAATTAAGTAACGCAACAGGGCTTCGTGGTCGACTTTTTGACCTGTGTATTCTATGACTACACTCGCCCAATCAGGCTGGCTAGTGATCAGGCAGTTCGATTTTAATAAATGGCTATTTAAAGTTTCAGAAACGTTTTGCTCGCTTTTGTCTAGCTTAAGCAACTTGTTGTCGAAGTCATAACTGTCGATTTCAATATCCAGTTCGTCGATATTTGTTCCTGGCAAAGCGGTGATTTGAAACTGTTCTATTTCATTGACTGAATATAATTTCACTTCAACAGCCTCACCTGCACACGTTGATAAGTCTTGTTTCATCGTACTTTGAACAAGCTCCCAGTTATCAAATCGACTTTGATTAAAACTATTTAGATAAAGTTTGAAAGATTTACTTTCTATTAGATTACTGCTGGTTGCTGGAATTTTGAATTCACCGATGGCTACCTGTGGTTTACCTTTGGCATTTAGCCAGCTAATCTCGTATCCAGTCCACAAATCTTCACCTAGGAATGGCAAGGCTTCACCTAAGTTAAGATCATCTCTATTTAAGCTTCTTGGAACGGCCTGTAATAGCTCAGAATTATACTGGCTTTGATACTCAGTCGATTTACCCAGCGATAATCCATCCAGAAATTCTGAATGTTGGTATTTGTTGCTCATGATTAGTGTTATTTCAATCTAAAAACGATATTGTATCGGCCATTATAAAGAAGTGAAGAATTAAAGAAAAATATGCCGCAATTAACAGAAGTTTGGAGTCAGTTTGTTCAATCTTGGGTTCAACAGAAAGGAAAAGATAACAAAGTCGCTTTTTCTGCTGATCCTGAATGGCCTTCGCCTTGTGAAACTCGTGCAGATGATCAAGATTTTTGGCGCCCGGTTTTACAATCAGATACAGAATTAGATGAAACTCTAGGTTTTAGCAATGTTGAAGATGCCATGCAGCTTAAGATTAACGAAGAATATGCACAGTTTTTTACCTTGTACTTTTCAGATAACCTTACTGCTAAACATGAATTTGGCGAGTTGGAGTTTTTGCAACCCTGGTCTGAATCTGACTTTGTCAGACTTCAACAAAACTTAATCGGCCATTTGATGATGAAACAAAGATTAAAACAAACACCCACTTTGTTTTTTGCGCTGACCGATGAAGAAGATCTAAATTTGGTCGTTAACAACCAAACTGGACAGGTTTGTTTGGAATACGTCGGTAAAGAGCCTCATAAAGTGATTGCCGAGAGTTTAAGCGAGTTTATCCTTTCTTCTTCCCCGTCCTAATAAAGCTAACAGATATTTTAAGCCTGTTAATACAGGCTTAAAATAAGCAGATTTTATTTCTCGTTTAACTTAAGTCGCTCTAATTCTTTCATTAAGCGCTCAACTGTTGATTCAAGTGCTTCTACGCGCTGTTCCAAATTCAATGGGGTAACGGTGTCCGATTCCTCAACTTTATTATCCATTTTTTTGTCGGGATTATTCCGCCATTGTTTTAAGCCTGCAATTACCTGTGGTAACGGTACTGGGCGAGACAGTCGGGCTTTTATTAATGCGACACTTGGGTCTTTACCGGCTTCATTTAGTTGTTGGCATATTTTAAATATTTCGGAAAAGTTCATAATTTAGTTAAATTCGCTATCAATGTGGTTTATTAGACTATTTTTGTTAAATGATATTTTACTATCTTTAATGAATATTCTTATTTATCAAGGTTTTAACAAGTTGGTTCGTGATTTGCCTAAATGAGCTCATAACAACTTACAAAATGATAAAGAATGAAGAGGTTATCATGAAACAATCTTTAAAAATGGCATTAGTAGCACTTCCACTTACTTTTTCTTTAACAGGCTGCATCATAGTGTCAACGGATGAAGGCTCAGAAGCAGATTGGATCAGTAACAAGACGAGCTGGCAAAAAGAGCAGAAGTTAAATAAAAAGAAAATTGCTAATTTGGAAATCGGTGATGAATACAAGAGCGTACGTTCAAACATGGGTACGCCGGAGTTTAATGAGTCATACGAAGTAGATGGCAAAAAATACCAAGTATTATTTTATCGTACCAATCATAGACATTCAGATGGCGCAACAACAAAAGATGAATGTACGCCACTTATCTTCATCGATGGCGAGTTAGCGTCATGGGGACACAAAGCTTACGGCAAGTTATAAAATAGTCTGAAAATAATAAGGGCAACATAATAGTTGCCCTTTTTTTGTACTTTATTGTTTTACTCTATATAGAAATAAGACGTTAGGCATTTTCTTTCATATGGTGAAAGTCTACTTCTTCCGATTTAATGCCTGCTTTTGTATCTGCATATCGCTCATAGTCGAATTCTTTTTCAGATGTTGCGACTACACAACTAACCATACAGTCACCAGTAACGTTAACCGCGGTACGTGTCATATCAAGAAGACGGTCAACGCCTATAATTAGGGCGATGCCCTCTACTGGCAATCCTACTTGTTGCAAGACCATTGCAAGCATAATCAGGCCAACACCTGGAACAGCTGCGGTGCCAATGGAAGCTAATGTAGCGGTTAATACCACCATTAAGTAGTCAGAAACGGTTAAGTCTACTGCAAATACTTGTGCGATAAACACGGTAGCAACGCCCTGCATGATGGCTGTACCGTCCATGTTTAAAGTCGCCCCCATAGGTAAAGTGAAAGAAGCTATTGAGTTTTTAACCCCCAGTTTCTTTGTTGCCGTTTCCATTGTAACTGGAAGGGTTGCGCCAGAGCTTGATGTACTGAATGCAAAAAGTGCTGCATCACGCATTTTACGATAAAACAGTACTGGATTCAGACCTGTGAATGCTTTTAGTAACGTGCCGTAAACGACTAAACCGTGCAGCGCAAGAACAAACATAACTAACAGGAAGTACTTAATTAAGCTGCCGATGGTTTCAAAGTCTAATGTTGTGAACAATTTGGCCAATAAACAAAAAACACCGTAAGGGGCTAAGTTCATCAGAATGACAACCAAGCGCATGATCACTGCGTTAATGTCTTTGAACACTTCAGTTAATCGTTCGCCCGGCTTGCCCGCAAGTGCCATTGCAACACCGAACAATAAGGCAAAGACGATGACTTGTAACATCTTGCCTTCCGCCATGCTCTGAATCGGGTTGGTAGGGAACATATCGATAATGACCTGAGCAAAGCCTGGTGCATCTTTCGCTTGGTAGGTTTGGTTAGTAGGTAGGTTAACACCTTCACCTGGGCCAACCATCAAGGCAAATAAAATCGCTAAGGTAATAGCGATGGCCGTGGTCATCAAGTACATAGCGATGGATTTACCGCCTAAACGCGCGAGTTTAGAAGTATCATTAAGGCTACATGTACCAACTACTAAAGATACAAAGACCAAAGGCACAACAATCATCTTTAAACTTGCTACGAAAATGCTGCCACCAATGTGGAACAATCCGTCAACAAAAAAATCTTTAATGGACAGTGAAGTGATACCCAATGGAATCACCAAATCTCCGTCTTTGCCAAACATTAATTGAATTAATAATCCAACTGCGATGCCGGCAAACATACCGATTAGGATACGGGCGGTAAGACCCAGTTTCTTTTCAGCTACATCGTTTGTCATACATTTTTCTTATCGTTATTAAGTTATCCGGCAGAGTATAACCGTAAAATATTGGGCAAAACACCTTAAAACTTTATGTAATCAGGATTTTGAGTCTAAATTTCTAAAGAAAAGGTTTGTTAAATCATTGGTTATTTATTAACTTAAAACTAGTTGGTCAAAAAATAATACTTATATTTGCAAGCTAGTTAACAACGTTAAGGGAGAAGTTGCATGCAACCAACATCCATAAAAAGTTACCTAAGTCGTTTTCTTATTGGATTATTTTCATTGGTTCTCACGGCCTGTTCCGGTTCGGGCACGGAATCTGAAGATGGTAGTGGTGATGGTTCTGGCAATAATTACGTGCTACAAGCTGTTTTAGTAGACAGTGATGGCAATGCTGCTTCAAGTGTTTCAAGCTCAACTTCATTAACTCTGCGTGCAACCTTAACTAATAATGGCTCTCCTGTTGCGGGCGAGATAATTTCATTTGCAGTTACCGATAGTGCCTTTGCATCCTTGTCAGGTACAACGGTGCCAACAGATGCGAACGGAACGGCGTCAGTCAGTTTGACTGGCGGTGCAACTGCTGGAACTGGAGGTGTTACGGTATCAGCCGATGCAAACCTTAATGCAACAGCTATTAATATCGCCTTTGAATCTCAGGGGGAGAGTACCGGAAACCTAGAAAATAATTACGCGGCTTTTCTAATCCCAGCTTCTACTGCTTACAACGATTATGCAGGCATTACTCAGTCTACTAATACCTCTATTGCAGCAGCGACACCAGCAACACTTTTAATAAAATTGACAGACTCGAATAATACCGCAATTAGTAACCATTTAGTTTCTGTGGACTTTTCATCTTCTACAGACCTAATTGTTAACGACAGTCAGGGGAATCAGAATGGTAATGTGATTACCGATGAGAATGGTTTTGCAACATTAAACTTCTCAGTAGGCACAATTAGTGGTGTAGGCGAGTTTGTAATTACCTTCTCTGACGGTAAAGAACTACGGCAAATTTTTGAATCAGCAGGGGATCGTTCAACCGACAACTATTTGTTACAAGCGGTATTAGTGGACAGCGACGATACGGCCACGAATGTCTTAACGACTTCAACAACCGCAACGTTGAGAGCGACATTAACCAATAATGGCGCGGCAGTCGGCGGGCAAATAATTACATTTGCAGTAAGTGATAGTGATTTTGCTACTTTGTCAGGTTTTACCGTGGCAACGGATAATAACGGTATAGCAGAGATTCAAGTTACAGGTGGTGATAGTGCAGGAACCGGAACATTGACGCTCTCTGCCGATGACGCTTTAAGCACAAATTCTGTAAACATAGCCTTTACGTCTACAGGCGCTGCTGGAGGTAGCACTGAAAATGTTTACGAAGTATATTTAGTTCCGCAATCTACTGCATATGCCGATTATGGCAATATTTCCGCATCAAGTAACACCAGTATTACCAACGCGACGCCTGCAACTTTTCTAATTAAATTCAGTGATTCTGACGGTAATGCGATTACTAATGATCTTGTTTCAGTGGACTTTTCTCAAGCGACAGGTTTAGTCGTTAATGACAGTGCTGAAAGCCAGAATGGAAAGGTATTAACTGATGACAACGGATTTGCCACATTAGCGCTTTCGGTTGGCGATGTAAGTGGGGTAGGAATTCTTAAAACGACCTTTTCTGACGGAAAAACCGTGGAAACCATTTTCCAATCGGCAGGAGATAAACCAGCGCCTGTAGTAGAAAATGATTACATCATTACGGCAGCATTATTAGATGACGCAAACCTTCCTGCGTCGACCTTGTCTTCTACTACATCGCTAAACTTACAAGTTACATTAAACAACAATGGCACACCTGTCCCAGGTGAAGTTGTCACCATCTCAATTTCAGACGAAACTTTTGCATCTTTGTCTGGAACTACTTTAACTACAGATACCAGTGGCCAAGCGACTATTACTTTGACAGGTGGTTCTGAAGCTGGACAAGGCACGATTACCATTGTGGCAAATAATAACGACTTAGATGCCCAGGATGTAAACGTTCCATTTAGATCTTTAGGAGTAGTTGAAACAGGAAGCAGCGAATTTATTTACGAAGCTTACTTAGTGCCTTCCAGCACTCCGTATGAAGATTATGCAGGTATAACTGCTTCTACTTTGACGACCATATCTGCCACTGAGATAGGAAAGATCCTTGTCCAGTACACTCAAGAAGATGCTACTCCAGTAAATAGAAGTTTGGTCACAGTAAGTCTTGATGATACGTCCAGTTCTTTGGCTACATTAAGCAATGATTTAGGGACAATTCTCACTGATGAGAACGGGTTTGCAGTCATAAGTTTAGCTGCTACTAATATTAGTGGAGCTGGATATGTGCAAGTGGCATTTGAAGACGGCACAACATCTCGTATTGCTTTTGTGTCTACGGGTGGGGGAAATCAAGAGCCTCCGCCAAATATTGGCAAAGTCAAGTTGGAAGTGAGCAATGTTCAACTGGCATCATCCGGTTCGGACCAAGTTGATTTGTTTGCTTATGTTATTGATAATGAACAAAATTTAATGGAAGGGATAGAGGTTTCTTTTACATCTGATACAGGCGCAATTCAGGTTGTAAATTCGGTGACTGGAGCAAATGGTATTGCGACAGCGAAGTTAAATACGTTTAACAATCCAACTACACGAACTATTGAAGTCGAAGCATTCGTGGCTGGTCACGCAAACGATGAAGATGAAACTGGTGAAGGAGAGAATTGCGATAACGCTGACCATATTAAGTGCGTAGATGTAACTGGCACTACTATAAAAATTACAGGCAGTAATTCAATTGTTATTGGAGACAAAGTTGACATGACAGTTGTTTTACTAGATTCAGATGGCAACGGAATTCCTCAGCGCAAGGTTTATCTAAGTTCAACAGCGTTAAATAGCTTAACTAAGGCCGATGATACTAATTTGGATAATGACGTAAACGGTAACTTTCTAAATACTGATTCAACTGGGAGCGCATTGTTTAAGTTTAATGCAGAAAGCAGCACTCCGGATACCATTGTTGCTTCGGCTCTTGGTGAGTCGGGAGAACTGGCTGTGTCGGTATCGTCAGATAGTTTTGTAATAGGCAATTTGCAGGTCAATGGTGCTGATGTGACGAACGACGAAGTTCCTTTATCTGGAGGCAACTTCACTTTAACTTGGCAACGGAATAGTGCGCCTTTTGATGGTGATGTTTTGTTTTCGTTGACAAGAGGCAAAGTTGTAAATGGTGCTGACAGTAACATAGACATAACGAGTGCAGTTCCGACAGGAGCTGATGGTCAGGTGACAGTCGGGGTAGTGTCATCTGATGCTGGTCCAGCTATATTAACAGCAACTGCTGATGGTGTATCAGCCAGTTATGAATTTGAGTTTGTCGCAGAAACAGCACACCAATTGACAATGCAATCATCCCCGGCATCAATTGGTCCGAATGGTCAAAAATCCACAATAAGTGCGAAGGTATACGACAAAGACGGCAATGCTGTGAAAAATAGGCCTGTTAATTTCAGACTTTACGATGTAAGTGGAGGTTCAATATTTCCTGCAACCGTGGTAACAGACAGTGATGGATTAGCTACAACAGTTTACACATCAAATAATATTTCTGCCGTTAGTGGTGTCGTCATAGCAGGTTGTACCGATACGACTGGAACGTCTAGTGAGTGCGTCAATACCGTTGATGAACAAGGGGATGATGATCGCAGCAACGATACTTACAGCTGTACTGCAGGTGGCGAATGCGTACATGATGATGTGCAGTTAACTGTGGCAGACCGTGAACTCTTTATTGCTTTAGGGACAGGTAACTCACTTGAACAACCGTCCGAAGCTGATTATGAAAAGCTCTATTCCATAATAGTAACTGACGCTGATTCTAATCCAGTCGAAGGCGTTGAACTTACAGCATCGGCAATTCCTGTTCGATATTTTGAAGGCTCGTGGCAAAAAGTGTTTGAAGATGGTGACTTTGATCGATATGACCCTATCGTCACAGGGCGTTGTTTTAATGAAGATGTCAATGGAGATGGCGTTTTAGATCGTATTGAAGATGTCGATGGCGATGGTGTTTTTTCTACTGTTGATGAAGATTTAGATAATGATGGCCGCTTGGACCGTGGAGAAGACGTTAATGATAATGGCGTTTTAGACGAAGGTGAAGATTTAAATGGCAACGGAACTTTAGATCTTACTGAAGACCTAAACAATGACGGTACTTTTGATGTTGATGAAGACTTGGATAACGACTTAAACATCGACGTAAATGAAGACATCGACGGCGACGGAAACTTTGATGAAGTTTACGAAGACTTGAACGACAACTGTACTTTGGATGACGGAGAGGATATAGACAACGATCTTAATTTGGATTTAGGTGAAGATATCAACTGTAATGGTGTGTTGGATACGGGCGAAGATTTAGATGGTGATGGAATCTTAGATAGAACTGAAGATATCGATGGTGATGGCCGTTTTGACCAAAAGAATGAAGACGTAGATGGTGATGGTCGTTTGGATGAATATAACGAAGATATCGATGGTGACGGACATTTTGATAATGTGAACGAAGACGTTAACGGCGATTTTGAGTTAGATGTTATTGAAGTGGATTATAACCAAAATGGCGTTGCTGATAGCGATGGCATCAATGAAGACAGAAACGGCAATGGTGTATTAGATCCTGGTAATGTTGTAGCTGCCCACGGAAATTTGGTCACAGACGCAAATGGTGTGGCTGAACTAAGGTTAAGATACTCGGAAAGTTATGGGGCCTGGGTAGAAGTACGCATTGAAGTGAAAGCCAAGGTAGCTGGAACTGAATACAGTGCTGAGGTAATTAAAGTCCTAGGGTATGACAGTGCCGATTCCACCGTAGAAGATTCTGCACCGACAAGTAATTTGTTTGGCTCAGATGGCGTATGTTCTACGCCAAACTAAACCAAATAACAAAAAGGCCGCCTAATAAGGCGGCCTTTTTATATCTGCTTCTTTATCAGCCTCGAAGTTCTAATTACTTCGAAGCTAAATCAAACGATTAATTATAATTGGAACGGGTAAACCGAACCTAAGTTCAAGATTTGAGTTAGCTCGTCTAATGCGTTACGTGTCTCTATCACTAATTGTGGGTCACGTAGGTCATCTTCAGATAACTGGTCACGGTAGTTGCTGTCTACCCAAGTATTTAATCGAGCGAATAATTCGTCTGACATCAATACATTTTGGTTAGTTGCGGCAAGCTCTTGTTCACTTAATGCCACGCGCAAACGCAAACACGCTGGGCCACCACCGTTACGCATACTTTGTTTAACGTCGAAGTAGTGCACTTGTTTGATTGGCGTATCAAGTGTTACTAATTCATCTAGGTAGTTTGAAACAGACGCGCTTTCTTTACATTCCATTGGTGCGATAATTGCCATCTGGCCGTTACCGATATCCACTAACTGAGTATTAAACAAATAAGTCTTAACGGCTTCGTCTACGCTTACCTGAGACGTGTTTACCTTAACAAAGTGCATTTGCTTGCCTGTAGCGGCTCCAAACTTGTCACTGATTTCACGGAACTTTTCTTCGGTATTCAAAAAAGCTTGTTCGTGGTGGAACAATACGTTTTGGTTACCAACGGCAATGACGTCGTTATGGAAAACACCTTGGTCGATGACATCCGGGTTTTGTTGAACGTATACGACATTCTTGTCTTCTAATTGGTGAAGGCGAGCTACAGCTTCACAAGCTTCATAGGTATGACGAGCTGGGAATTTTTGTGGCGCTGGTTTGCTAGAATCAAACGCATAGCGACCATATACGAACATTTCCAAACCGTTGTCACCGTATTCACCACAGAAACGGGTATGGTTCGCGGCACCTTCGTCACCAAAGTGATCGTTATCAGGTAAGTGCTGGTGGTGAGCAAAGTGTTGTTCGTTATTAAACATCGCTTTTAAAATACGGCCACTTGTTTCTGGCTCTAACGAACGGTGGAATTTGTTCGTTAAGTTCGCTGGTGTGAAATGAACCTTATTGTCAGCTGTGTCGCCACTAGGAGAAACCGTCGCTGCGTTTGCCGTCCACATGCTTGACGCTGAATATACTGCTCTTAATACCTGAGGAGCTTGTTTTGCAGCCTGTTCTAATACACTGGCATCAGAGCCAGAAAAACCAAGGCGACGAAGAGCCGCTAAATCAGGGCGTTGCTGTGGGGCTAAGACACCTTGCTTTAATCCCATGTCGTGCAAAGCTTTCATTTTTTGCAGGCCTTGTTTCGCTGCGGCTTTGGGATTTGAGACATCTTTTGCATTATTTAACGAAGCGACGTTACCGATAGAAAGTCCGGCGTAGTTGTGAGTTGGTCCAACTAAACCATCAAAGTTTGCTTCAAAGAATTTCATGATATGTATTACTCCTATTTCCCAATCTGAAACTGAAATTACATTTCTATTCAGAAAAAAATTTTTATTTTTTTTTCGCCATACGGAAAAAAACGGCCAAATTTCTGCAAAAATTTTTGAACTGTGTCAAAATCCTGTGCCTGAAATTATAACAAATGCTCTGCAGAGCCTATGTTTACTGCCGTTTAAGGGCTGAAAACCGTTTATATTATACGCAGTTAAACCAGAAAATCTAAAAGCCTCGCAGAAAATGATAGCGATTTTGGCTTGAAGTCGAATAGAATCGCATATATATCTTATAAGTTAGTATATCTACGCAAATCGTCCTGTTAAGTGATTGAGGAATTATGGGAAAATCTCTGGTCATCGTCGAGTCACCGGCAAAAGCAAAGACCATAAACAAGTATTTAGGCAAAGATTTTGTTGTGAAATCCAGTGTTGGCCACATTCGTGACCTGCCGACATCTGGTGGTGCAAAAAAGCCAGCCGAACGCCAGTCAACGAAAGGGTTGTCTGCGGAAGAAAAAGCAAAACTAAAAGCCAAAAAAGATAAAGAAGCGTTAATTGGCCGAATGGGTATCGACCCTGAAAAAGGCTGGGCGGCAAAATATCAAATTTTACCGGGCAAGGAAAAAGTCGTTGCCGAACTCAAAAAGCTTGCTACTAATGCTGACCAAGTTTATCTCGCAACCGATTTGGACCGCGAAGGGGAAGCCATTGCTTGGCACCTGCGGGAAATCATTGGTGGCGAAGACGACAAGTTTAAACGTGTTGTTTTTAACGAAATTACAAAAAGCGCGATTCAACAGGCATTTTCCCAGCCGAGCGAATTAAATATCGACCGTGTAAATGCACAACAAGCCAGACGATTCTTAGATAGAGTTGTTGGTTTTATGGTTTCACCACTGCTGTGGAAGAAAATAGCGCGAGGCTTGTCTGCTGGTCGTGTACAGTCAGTTGCGGTTCGATTAGTCGTTGAACGCGAGCGTGAGATTAAAGCATTTGTTCCGGAAGAGTTTTGGAGATTGCACGCAGATACGCAAACTCAGTTAGAAGAAAAAATATTATTAGAAGTTAATAAGCAAAATGGAAAGAGCTTCAAGCCTAATAATAAAGATGAAATGGATGCGGTTTTAGCAAACATAAAGCAGCAAACCTTTACTGTTTCTAATCGCGAAGACAAACCTTCTAAGAGTCGTCCTTCTGCTCCGTTTATTACCTCAACGTTACAGCAAGCTGCAAGTACACGTCTTGGTTTTGGCGTAAAGAAAACCATGATGATGGCTCAGCGTTTATACGAAGCTGGCCACATAACTTATATGCGTACAGACTCAACGAATTTGAGTTCAGAGGCAGTTGGCGCTTGCCGTATGTACATTCAAAGTGAATTTGGCGAAAAATATTTGCCAGAAAAACCTAATCTTTATGGCAGTAAGGAAGGCGCGCAAGAGGCTCACGAAGCGATCCGCCCTTCAAATGTTGCGGTAACTGCAGACCAATTATCTGGTATGGAAAAAGACGCAGAGCGCCTGTACCAGTTGATTTGGAATCAATTTGTAGCCTGTCAAATGACGCCAGCAGAATATGATGTTACGAACCTTACTGTAACGGCTGGTGACTTCGAGTTAAAAGCAAAAGGTCGAGTACTGAAATTTGATGGTTGGACAAAAGTTCAAAATGCTATCAAAAAAGCAAATGACGATAACATCGAATTGCCGAATGTCGCCGTCGGTGATGAACTAGCAGTTAACGAGTTGTTACCTAAGCAACACTTTACTAAGCCGGTTGCTCGTTTCTCGGAAGCTAGTTTGGTAAAAGAATTGGAAAAACGTGGCATTGGCCGTCCGTCTACTTATGCGTCCATTATCTCAACGATTCAGGATCGTGGTTATGTGCGATTGGAAAATCGTCGATTCTATGCTGAAAAAATGGGAGAAATTGTAACGGACCGCTTGGTGGAAAACTTCACTGATCTTCTAAACTACGACTTTACTGCGAATATGGAAGGTCGATTAGATGAAGTGGCCGAAGGTGATCTTGAATGGAAGAAATTATTAGATAAGTTCTATGGTGAATTCCAAACTAATTTAGCGACGGCTTCTGGCGAGAGCGACACTGGTGGTATGAGAGAAAATACGCCGGTGCCAACAGACATCGACTGTACTAAATGTGGTCGCAAGATGAACATTAGAACCGCATCAACAGGTGTATTCTTAGGCTGTTCAGGTTATGCATTGCCGCCAAAAGAACGTTGTACCAATACCATGAACCTAACTCACGGAGACGAAGCAGTAAATGTCGCCGATGCGGATGAAGAAGAGTTAGAAACTGAAGTATTGCGCCAGATGAAACGTTGTCCTAAATGCTCAACGGCTATGGACAACTATTTAATTGATGAAACTCGTAAATTACACATTTGTGGCAATAACCCAATTTGTGACGGCCACGTAGTTGAAACGGGTGAGTTCAAAATTAAAGGTTATGACGGGCCACTTATTGAATGTGATAAGTGTGGTTCGGACATGCAGTTAAAATCAGGCCGATTTGGTAAATACTTTGGTTGTACCAATGAAGAGTGTAAAAATACTCGTAAGTTGTTAAAAAATGGCGAAGCTGCGCCACCAAAAGAAGATCCAGTACACCTGCCTGAACTTCCGTGTACCAAGTCTGATGGTTATTTTGTACTGCGTGATGGTGCTGCGGGTATCTTTATGGCTGCGTCAACTTTCCCTAAATCGAGGGAGACACGAGCGCCGCTGGTTGAAGAGCTCAAGACTTATCGTGATCGCATCAGCTCTAAGTTTTATTACTTAGCGGATGCACCGGCCACGGATCCTGATGGCAATAAGGCAGTAGTTCGATTCAGCCGTAAGACAAAACAGCAGTATGTCATGACTGAAAACGATAAAGGTAAAGCGTCCGGTTGGAGTGCTTGGTACACAGATGGTGAGTGGCAAGTTGAAGACAAACGGAAGAAAAAGTAAGTAACTTCGATTAAAAAGCCCGCTGAACCAGCGGGTTTTTTATTGCCTGATAAATAGCAAAATTTGCTTAACTAAATTGAAAGACTATTGTTATTAAAAAGAATAATAGGTAAGTCTCATGAACGTTAAGCTAAGGTTAGTTCTGGTTTCTTGTGTCCCTGCATTTGTCATATTGGTTGTTATGGTGTCCGCAGCAATAAACGATATGCGAGTACAAGGTGCCTATGCCGCTGAAGTTGCTGAAAAAATTGTAATACAGGCAGACCCTGATAGCCCCGTTGCCCGCACAATAGAGAAAAAAGTGTATGACGCCTGGTACGAATTGCATATGGAACAAGCCATGTTGGCGGTACCTCTACTTACTGTGTTGGCCATACTTTTGGTCATCACATGCCTTTATTTTGTCAATCGAATAACGAGCGGGATCAATCATTTAGTTGATGGTGTTAAAGAGTTAACTCGGCCAGATACACCGTTAAGTTATCGTATTGATGAAAACAAAGGAATGGAAATGCGGCCAATAATTCATGATGTAAACCTCATGTTAGGCCGAATTGAAACTGTATTTCAGGAGGTGCGCGTAACGTCTGTCTCATTGGACGGGGTATCGGTTTCACTTAAACAAAATGCAACACTAAACATGAATCAAACCAACTCGTTGACTGACAGCATAGATTTGGTAGACAACGCCATTAATGATTTGCAGTTAGCATCTAATGAAATTGCGGAAAACGTGAACTCTGCAAGTGTTGAAGTAAGCTCGGTGAATGAAGATGGGCGTTTGATGACAAGCGAAATATCATCTTTGAATAGTGAAATGGGGGAGCTTAAAACAGTAATAGAGAATAGCGCTTCGGATGTAGGTCAGTTAAGTGAACAAGTGGAAGGCATTTACGGAATTTTACAATCTATTCAAGGCATTGCAGAGCAAACAAATTTGTTGGCATTAAATGCCGCGATAGAAGCTGCAAGGGCTGGTGAGCAAGGGCGTGGATTCGCAGTGGTAGCCGATGAAGTGAGAAACTTGGCGGGCAAAACCAGACAGAGCACGGAAGAAATTGAAGGTATAATAGCGGCTTTAAACCAAGGTGCTAAACGGTCTATTCAAGCAATGGAGCAAAGCACAAACTCGACCGACAAATTGGTAAACTCATTTAGTGAAGCTAATGAAAATATAAGTAAAATTTTTAACCGGCTTCAAAGAGTGAATGATATGAACGCTCAAATAGCGACGGCAACTGAAGAGCAAATTCAGGTAATAGAGAATATTTCAGGAAGTACAGAGCAGGCAAAAAGAGCGGCACTAAAAACGAGTGAATCTTCTTCGTCCACCACTGAACAGGCTGATGAACTAGATAACAGATCAAAAAGCCTGAGTGATATAATGTCTCGGTTTAATTTTAACTAAATATTAGCAAGCCAGTTTTTAAGCCAAGGTAAAGCTTTGCTTTCGGGCTCTAACGTCTCGATGGCATCTATTTTTAACATGGGAACTGGGCTATGGCCTTGTAATTCATAAAACAGTTCTTCCATTTTTTCTCCCGCGCCACAGAAGGTCTGGTAACTGGAGTCTCCTAAACATATGACTCCAAAGGGTTTACCGTGTTGCAGTGGCATGGCATCTCTTGCGCCAAAATAAAAGGACTCTAAGTTACCCGGAATATCGCCTTGGCCAGTGGTCGAAGTAATTATTAAACAAGCATCGACATCGTGGATGTCGGAAACGAGTGCGGAGTTATTGTAAATGGTGGTGTGGCCCTGTTCATGCAGCTCTTTGTTAATTAACTCCGCTAATTCTTGCGCTGCGCCATAAACACTACCCATGATTATTGCAATTTGTGCCATGTTCTTAACGTCCCTTCCAACTGTTTATAACAATAATTTATCACATGAAACTTGTGTTGTTTTTCTAATTTAGAAAATCGACTAAAAAATCCAGTCTTCCCAACCACAAGTTTCGAAAATCTCCTTCAGTGATTCATCCAAGCTGGCATTTATTACAATTTGCTTTTTGGTGACTGGGTGAGGAAACGTCAGAGATTTTGCGACTAGGGCTAAGCGGTCCAAATTGAGATTTTCTCTCGCCGCTTTGTTTTGTTTTCCATCGCCGTGGTTTGTATCACCTATTATTGGGTGGCGAATGTGAGCCATATGGCGACGCAATTGGTGTTTTCTACCAGTATGGGGTTTTAGCTCAACCAATGAATAACGGCTGGATTCATATCGACCAGACGCGAAGGGCAGCTGCACTGTTGCTAACTTGGTCAAGTCTGTAATCGCGGACTGTGGCGGTTTATCCTTGTCTGCCATTTTATCGGATTTTTTATCGAGAATTTCTTTGAGCGCATAATCAATGTGTATAGCGTCTTGGGTAAAACCACGCACAATGGCATTATAGGTTTTATTTACCTTTCCAGCTTGAAATAACAAAGACATCTCCCGCGCAATTTCAGATGATAAGGCAAACAACAACACGCCAGACGTGGGGCGGTCTAGCCTATGTACAGGAAAAACGTGCTGGCCAATTAGGTCTCGGGTTAATTGAATGGCAAATAGAGTTTCTCTTTTATCAATTTCACTTCTATGCACTAATAAACCGGACGGTTTGTCTATCGCAACTAAATATTCATCTTGATAAAGAACGTTGAGCTCAGGGGCCTCTTCGAACACAATTTTTCTCATAACGACTCGCCCCTAACTTGTTAAGGTTTGATCTATTACGGCCAATATTTCTATAAGCGCGCTACAGTCTTTAGTTTCTGATAGGTACACTTGTTCAGCCATAGGTGCCAGCGCGATTTTGTCTGGTAGTGGTAGATTGTTTTCGAGCATTAGGTTTATTTTGGGAATGAAGATGTATTGCAGCCATTGTTCAAATGCCAAAGTATCTATGGCAAAAGGTTGTGTACTTGCCAGTGCTTCTGGAGTAGGGGCAACATCGCTCCACATGTCCAATGTTCTTAGTGTTGATTCGAGGTTTTGAAGTAACGGTATTATCGCTTGTTGGCGTGACATGAAATTTAATATTAAAAATAAAATGATCTAGATGATACCACTTGTTGTGAATAGCCCCTATAATTCGCGGCCATAAAGATTAGATGTTTGTCGGTGAAATATGTCTCAAAGCTCTGCTAATAACCCTGTCCCTAATTTAAGTGTCTTGATGGATACCGCGAATGCCAATTGGCGTGTGTTCGATTTAGGGCGAAGAATTCAGACCATCAGCAAAGCCGACTTTGAAGCCGTTGAAAACAACACAAAACCTTATCCGTATCCAATTCAGCAGAAAGCACGTTTTGCACTGGTGTTCTGGGACAAATCAGAAAACAATCAAGAAGCGCAAAAAAATCCATTTATCTGGTTTTTGCAGTTTGATTTAGATGAGATGGGCTTGTTAAAGCTGCAACAAAGAGATCATTACATTTCATTGGTGATCAAAGAGCTCGGCAGCAAGTTAGTTGAAGCCGACAGTGCTGAACAGTCTACACTGGATAATCACCCATACAGCTTCACGCCTGAACAAAACCGTCAGGCGGCTTTCAATGCCAAAGTTAAGGTCGCACTGAAACAACCGGCATCCATGTATTATGAACATGTCCAAGCTTATTTTAATGGCCAGGTGGACGCAGATAAGTGGCAGGAACTTACGGTACAAGGCATTGCAGATTTCAGTGCCAGAATATCGCAGGCTGGAAATGAAAAAGGTTTGCAGCAGATGTTGTCTGATTTGCCGGTGCAAATTTGTTCCGTTTTGGCAGCCACGCTTGAACATGAAGATGTGAGTTATGAGCTATCCAAGACGATTGTTGATGTACAGAATCAATATCTGCAGGACGGGGATAATGAACAGGTGTTGAATTTGTTGCGTTGTTTAGCAGGCAGTAAATCAAAATCGTTAGTGCATGAGCAGTTAAAACATTTATTAAATAGTCAGGAAGTGGTTGAAGAGTCACTCTTTATTGTCATAGCAGGACGATTCTGGTCATATTTGTTGGATAAAGAACTATTGCATTTGTATTTCGAACAAGCGGCGAAACATCCTAATCAGCAGCTATTTGCGGGATTATTTGGCGATTTGGTTGCGGTGCCTGAAGTTCGCGCATCGGTATTAGGCCTGCTGCGTGATGCAAGCAGACCCGATGCTATTTCACGAGCAATTGGTACCGTTTTCGGACGCGCTTAACTTAGGTTTTGCTCTTGCTCTTGTTCTTGTTCAGCTAAATCTAAAATCATTTTGACGATGGCATGGACGCCATTGGTTCTTGAAGGACTTAACTGATGGAAGAGGGCAAGCGAGTCGAAATATGAGTCTAAGTCAAAATTAAGGATCGCTTTGGCTGATTTACCATTAAAAGCAACCAAAACCAGACAAACTAACCCTTTTACGATTTTTGCATCTGAGCTAATCGCAAGGATTAGACGATTATCAACCCATTCGTGAATTAACCAGACATTACTCTCACAGCCTTGAACTTTATATTCCTCGGTTCGCCATTCTGCGGACAACATGGGTAAGGTTTTCCCGGTTAACATCAGTTGCCGATATTTACTTTCCCAGTTTTTTTGACTGGAAATTTGCTCAGTCAACGTTTCCAGATCTAAGTTGAAATTTTGGTTAAAGCTAGTTATCTCTTTCGATTTATCAGTCATATTCGGTTAAATATCCAATAGTGCGATGGTTTTTTGTAGTGCACGGATAAAGGCATCTATGTCAGATTTTGTGTTGTAAATCCCAAGGGATACTCTAACAGTGCCATCTATGCCGAGCGCAGCCATTAATGGCATAGCGCAGTGGTGACCACATCGAACGGAAATACCTTGTTCGTCTAGCAGTGTTCCGACGTCAGAGGTTGACTCACCTTCAACCGTGAATGACAAAACACCAATATTGTTTTCGACATTTCCATGTAATAAGACATTTGGCAGCTCATTTATCTTAGAAACTAAGTATCGATAGTTGTTCGATTCTAGCTCTTGCACTGATTTAAACTCATGGCTCGACATGAATTCAATAGCTGATTTTAGTCCCAAAACCCCCGAAATATTAGGTGTTCCGGTTTCTAACAAGTTGGGAAGAGGGCGAAAACTTGTTTTTTCAATACTCACGTGTTGGATCATTTCCCCGCCAAAATGAAATGGTGACATTTGAGCCTTGATGCGTTCTGACAAATATAAAACGCCAATGCCTGTCGGCCCATACATTTTGTGGCCTGAAAAAACATAGAAGTCACAGCCTATCTGTTGAACGTCCACAGCAAGGTGGGCGACCGCTTGCGCACCATCAACCAGCGTTACGGCGCCCGCTTGTTTAGCCAAGCTAACCATTTCCGTAATCGGGTGAATATTGCCAAGTGCATTGGAGCACTGTTGCATAGCTACCAACTTAGGCTTTTGCTCCATCAAGGCTTTAAAATGCGTTAAATCTGGGCTACCGTCACTCTTTACATTTACCACTTGGAATTGGGCGGATTTTCTTAGCGCCAATTGCTGCCATGGAACAAAGTTCGCATGGTGCTCAGAGCCCAACACTACGATGACATCGTCATTTTTGATGTGTTGCTCTGCCCAGGCATAGGCGACTAAATTGATACTTTCCGTTGTGCCTTTGGTCCAAACAATATGGCTATCGTCAGGTGCATTAATGAATTCTGCGACTGATTTTCGCGCCGCTTCATATTGGCTCGTCGCTTTGTTGGCCGCTGCGTAGGAGCCACGGTGCACATTAGCATTCTGACTCAGATAAAACTGACTAATTGTGTTAATAACGGATTGCGGTTTTTGAGTGGTCGCGGCGTTATCCAAATAGATATTCTGATTGTCTTGTTGCAGATGAGAAAACTCTTCATCCAGCATATTTGAAAGTGGCATAAACCCAAATGGCATTATGAAAATAAAAGATGTGGGCAGTATAACATTGAGTTATGGCAGGTTGAATTACAGAAAATAACTGAGTTAATTAAAAATGGCCGCATAGCGGCCATTTTTACAACAAGTAATTTTTAACTGCTTAACACTCGATGATGTTAACAGCCAATCCACCACGAGCGGTTTCTTTATATTTGGACTTCATGTCGTTTCCGGTATCCCACATGGTCTTGATGACTTTATCTAGAGATACTTTCTGACCGCCAGTGCCACGCAGCGCTAATCTGGCCGCATTTATGGCTTTTACCGCACCCATCGCATTACGTTCAATGCAAGGTACCTGAACTAGACCTCCAACCGGATCACAAGTTAAGCCTAAGTTATGCTCCATGCCAATTTCGGCCGCATTTTCAACTTGTTCAACGCTTGCGCCTAGAAGCTCGGCTAAGCCACCAGCTGCCATAGAACAGGCAACACCGACTTCGCCTTGACAACCTACTTCTGCACCAGAGATCGAAGCATTCTTTTTATATAAGATGCCTATTGCGCCAGCTGTTAATAAATATCTAACAACCAACTCCTCATCCAGTGGTTTTACAAATTTGTGGTAGTACATTAATACCGCTGGAATGATGCCTGCTGCTCCGTTAGTTGGCGCGGTTACAACACGACCACCATCTGCGTTCTCTTCGTTAACGGCCAAAGCAAATAAGTTCACCCAGTCCATAACGGTTAACGGATCGTTGGATTGCTCGGCTTCCAGCTTTCGATTTAGAGAAGGGGCGCGGCGTTTTACTTTTAGGCCACCTGGTAATATGCCTTCGGTTCTGATCCCACGCTCAATACAGGCTTCCATGACTTCCCATAAGTTTACGAGTTCAGATTTAATGACGTCTTCAGATTGGAAAACGACTTCGTTGGCCATCATAAGAGCTGGAATACTCAGCCCATTGTCGACGCACATGTCTAATAACTCTTGGCCAGTTGAAAACTCGTAAGGGACGGGTTTAGCCGCAACTTCTTCCTTCGCTTCCTGTTTTTGTTGCTCAAAGTCTTCATGTTTGACAATAAAGCCACCGCCAATGGAGTAGTAGGTTTGTTCCATTAATAGCTCATCGCCGTTATAGGCAAATAACGTCATACCGTTAGAATGCAGTGGCAAGGTCTTGCGACGGTGAAAAACGATGGCGTCTTTATTTGGGAAATCGGCGACTTTTTTACCCAGTAAATTTATCTGCTGGCTGTTTTCAATTTTCGCCAGTTTTTCTGCTACCGTGTCAGGGTTAATCGTTTCGGGTTTGTCACCTAACAAACCTAAAATGACAGCCTTGCCTGAACCGTGACCAATACCAGTTTGACCAAGTGAACCATATAGTTCTGTTTTTACATATGTTGTTTTGTCTAATTGGCCGTTTGCTTGTAATTGTTCAACAAATTCTAATGCCGCTCGCATAGGACCAACAGTGTGTGAACTGGACGGGCCGATGCCCACACTAAACATATCAAAAACACTTAACATATAGTTTGCTACTTTTATTATTTAATCTGATCGTATTGTAGCCTACATTGTATGGATTCACACCCGCTTACACATGAGAATAACTTATTCGAAATGGGCCGCTAGTTTGTCCAAAATAGCGGCGGTTGCTCCCCAGATAAGCTTGTCTTGATATGGCATGAAATGCACGGTTTGAGTTCGGTTTCCTCTTTTGGGATGGGCTTTGTAATGACCTGAACGACTCAGGAAATGTCCGAGTGGCGCTTCGAAAATTTCCGCCACTTCCGATGGGTTTGCAGTGATAGGACCAGTCTCTTCAATTAATCCTACTAATGGAAAGACAGTGTAATTTGAAATTGTATGCAGGCTTGGAAGCCAGCCCAGTGGATTTACGCGTTCAGATTGAAGGCCAATTTCTTCTTCGCATTCTCTCAGGGCAGTGTGAATTAGGCTGCTGTCAGTATCGTCTTTACGGCCACCTGGAAAACTGATTTGTCCAGCATGATGCCTTAGATGTTCCGCTCTTTTTGTAAACAGAACCTGTAATCCGTCTTGACGAATTACAATTGGTACTAATACCGCCGCCTGTTTTGATTTGGCGTTAGGTTGAAAAAAACCGTCGTAATTCGGTTGCAATTCTTTTGATTGATACAGACTAAAACGACTGGCAAATTGCTCTGGTGTCACAATGTCTCCTAATTATCTCCGGCTAAGATTGGCAAAATCTTATTCACTTTGTCTAACGTTTCCTGATATTCCGCATCACATTGAGAGTCTGCCACTAAGCCACCGCCAGCCCAACAATGGATCTTGTTTTGATTACAAACCAAAGTTCGAATCGTAATATTTGTATCCATGTTGCCGTCGGGCGTGATGTAACCTATTGCGCCACAATACACACTTCGTGGGTGGGGCTCTAGTTCATGGATAATTTGCATGGCCCTTATTTTTGGAGCGCCTGTAATCGAGCCGCCGGGAAAAGCGCCTCGTAATAAATCGAGTGCCGTGTATGGAGATTTAATTTTTGCCGTCACTGTGCTCACTAAGTGATGCACAGCTGGAAAACTTTCAATAGAAAATAAGCTTGGAACCTCTACGGTTCCGGGTACTGCAACTTTACTTAGGTCATTACGTAACAGATCGACAATCATTAGGTTTTCAGCGCGGTCCTTCTCTGCATTACGAAGTTCTTCAGCGAGCGCTATGTCAGCATCTGGGTTATTTGATCTGGGTCTGGTTCCCTTAATCGGTTTGCTTTGGGCGTTGTCACCAGTGACTTGAATAAACCGTTCAGGAGACACACTTAAGACTGCGCCTTGTTTTAATCTAATAAAACCGGAAAAGGGCGCGGAGTTATGCTGTCGTAATTTGGCATAGGCTACCCATTCGTCGCCCGAGTATTCGGCAGAAAAACGTTGGGCGAGATTGATTTGATAACAATCCCCTGACAATAAGTATTCCTGTACTTGGTTAAATTTGGACTCGTATTCCGATTTAGTCATATTGGACTGCCATTGGCTGGTCAACTGGAATGAGCCTGAATGAACAATATTGTTTGTTAATTTATTCAAGATTTGCTTTAACTGCGCCTTAGCATCGTGAGCAATGCTAACAAAAGACGCTTGGTTCAGTTTGTGATCGTAAACGATCGCGCTTTCATATATACCCACGTACATATTGGGCAGGTCGATATCGTTTGTTTTAGGTTTTGGCAGCGATTCGAAACGACCACCCAGTTCATAATCCCAGTAACCGATAGCACCACCATGGAACGGTAATTGACTTGGGATCGCGTTAAGCGAGTCTAAATAATTCTGAATGACAATAAAGGGATCGTTATCCGTTTCTTCAATTAGCTTTTCATCTTGATAAACTCGCGTTTGTTTTAAATCTGCCTCAATGGTGAATTTTGGTGCCCAAACAAAGATAGAGTGATTGTTGTTCTCGTGGTCTTTGGCGGCCGAGTCTAAATAAATGGTACCGGGTATTTTTTGTAAGGAGGCATAAAGTTGTTCGAGGGCAGAAAAGGAAACGTCTAGAGCTTGTACAAACATGAATTTACATCTAACTGAACTATCTGGTTATAAAACAAGCAAAAATAACTAAATAATTAGTCTAAATACTCAGATAACCAGTTGGTTTAATTTTGGTGTCAGAGTATCATTCCTGCACCCTAATTTCAGTCTATTTCATTCGAGATTGATAAAATTGTGCCGAGAAGAGTGCAAGCAGAATGGTTGCCTGTACGACTTAACACAAGATCACATCTATACTCACTGAAAAGTTATTCTGATTATATTACAAAAACAGAGGTCATCATGACGGTTATCCGCCAATCCGATTTTATTGAAAGCATCGCTGATGCGTTGCAATACATTTCTTATTATCACCCGTTAGATTACGTAAAAGCTGTTGAAACGGCTTATAACAAAGAAGCGAACCCGGCAGCAAAAGACGCCATGGCGCAAATCTTAATTAACTCGCGTATGTCGGCAGAAGGACACCGTCCTATTTGTCAGGATACGGGAATCGTGACATGTTTTGTAAAAGTTGGAATGGACGTTAAGTGGGATAAAACGGATCTTACCGTGCAGCAAATGGTAGATGAAGGTACTCGCCAAGCGTATCTTAATCCAGATAATCCTCTACGTGCTTCAATTGTGGCAGATCCTGCCGGAGCGCGTAAAAATACAAAAGACAATACGCCATCAGTAGTGCACGTTGATTTAGTAGCAGGCGACCAGGTAGAAGTTATGATCGCAGCCAAAGGCGGAGGCTCTGAAAACAAGTCAAAGATGGTGATGTTAAACCCATCTGATGACATCGTTGAATGGGTTAAAAAGACGGTTCCAACAATGGGCGCGGGCTGGTGTCCTCCAGGCATGTTGGGAATAGGTATCGGTGGTACTGCAGAAAAGGCAGCGGTTATGGCCAAAGAGTCATTAATGGATCCGGTAGATATTCAGGAACTAATTGAACGCGGGCCTGAAACAACCGATGAAAAATTACGTGTTGAGTTATTAAACGTAGTGAACGATCTAGGTATCGGTGCGCAAGGCTTAGGTGGTTTGACAACCGTTGTTGATATTAAGATTAAGTCTTGCCCAACTCATGCGGCTTCAAAACCAGTTGTAATGATCCCGAACTGTGCAGCGACTCGCCACGTACATTTCCACTTAGATGGTTCTGGTCCTGCGGATCTTAAGCCACCTCGTGTTGAAGACTGGCCAGAAGTGACTTGGGAGTTAGGTGAAAATGTTCGTCGTGTAAACATTGATGATTTCACCAAAGAAGACATTTCTGAGTGGAAGGCGGGCGAAACTGTACTGTTAAGCGGTAAAATTTTGACTGGTCGAGATGCGGCTCACAAGCGCATTAAAGACATGTTAGATCGCGGTGAAGGTTTACCGGAAGGCGTAGATTTCAATAATCGTTTCATTTATTACGTTGGTCCTGTTGATGCGGTAGGCGATGAAGTTGTAGGTCCTGCTGGCCCGACAACGGCAACGCGTATGGATAAATTCACTGACATGATGTTAGAGCAAACGGGTCTTATCGGCATGATTGGTAAGTCAGAGCGTGGCCCGGCAACTGTTGATTCTATCGCGAAACAAAAAGCGGTTTATTTAATGGCTGTAGGTGGCGCGGCGTATTTGGTTTCTAAAGCAATCAAAAAATCTCGCGTAGTTGCGTTTGAAGATTTAGGTATGGAAGCGATTTACGAGTTTGAAGTTGAAGATATGCCAGTATCAGTAGCGGTTGATTCAACGGGCAACAACGTTCATGAGACGGGGCCGGCTATTTGGCGCGGAAAGATTGAAGAATCAAAAAGCTAAATTCGCTTTTTAGGTTCATCAAACAAAAAGGACGCAATAGCGTCCTTTTTATGTCTGCATAGGATACTAGGCCCAAACTATTTTGAAAAACCTGTATCGTCAAGTAAGGCGTCAGACTCTGCGGCTTCTCGCGCTAAGTCGTCAACCAGTTCATTTTCCGGATGACCTGAATGGCCTTTCACCCAATGCCAATCTACAGAGTGGCGGGCAACTTGTTCGTCTAATAGTTTCCACAAATCAACATTTTTAACCGGCTGTTTTGAAGCTGTCTTCCAACCATTCTTTTTCCAGTTAAATATCCATTTAGTGATGCCATCTTTCACATAGTTACTGTCAGTCGTTAATGTTACTTTGCACTCTTGAGTAAGCGCCTCTAAACCTTTTATTACCGCTAGCAGTTCCATACGGTTGTTTGTTGTCAGTTTAAATCCTTGGCTAAGTGTTTTTTTGTGGCCGTTAAAGACTAATAAAGCGCCGTAGCCACCCGGCCCTGGGTTGCCTAAACAAGAACCGTCAGTAAAAAGTTCAACAGATTTCATTAAGTAGATAGCTCCAATTAGATGATTTTCATCTGAAATAGGGGGTATACTCTATAGAAATCCGATAAAACATAAAACGAATTAATGGCAAAACGACAAATTATCCTTGATACGGAAACTACAGGTATCGAAATAAGAGATGGCCATAGGATCATTGAAATTGGTTGTGTCGAGATGGTGAACCGTCGACTCACAGGTAATAACTTTCATGTCTATATAAACCCAAATCGTGAAATCGAAGACGAAGCGATAGGTGTTCACGGTATTACCAACGAATTTTTGCGTGATAAACCTGTTTTTAAAGACATTGCTGACGAGTTTTTTGAATATATTCGTGGTGGCGAATTAGTTATTCATAATGCACCGTTCGATATCGGTCATATGGACAATGAATTCTCTATTTTATGGAGTGACTGGACACAGACTGCAGATTTCTGTGGCATTGTCGATACATTGATTATGGCACGAGAAAAACATCCCGGGCAAAAGAACACCTTGGATGCATTATGTCGCCGTTATGAAATAGATAATTCACACCGTATGTTACACGGCGCTTTGCTCGATTCTGAGATATTAGCCGATGTGTATTTGCGGATGACAGGTGGCCAGGTCGCGATGGATTTAGCACAACAGCTGAAATCAGCTGGTGGTGGCGATCAACAAGCGGCACTAAAACAAAGGGTATTACCTATTATTAGTGCTACGGATGAAGAGTTAAAACAACATGAGTCCAGACTGGACTTAGTAGATAAAAGTGGGGCGAGTTTGTGGCGAACTGCACAACAAGAGCAATAATAGCGTTTTTCATAATTTTTCTTTCTACGGGAGTAATGGCAACCATTCCTCCCGCAAGTCAACCCACCAACCCTCTAGATCCCACAAAAGCGATAAATCAGCCTAAATTGGAGTTCATGAAGAACTTCAAAGGCAAAAATCAAATCAAGTTATTGAATAATCGATTTCGTGTTGATTACGAAGTTGATGAAGTCATGTTGCTGTTTTTTAGGAAACATGGTTCTGCGCCGGTGGTTCTTGTCAGGCCGGACGGCTCAAAACTTTATCCGCGTGATGCTGACAACAAAAAACTAGAATGGCATGCCGACGTTAGTTACGACCTTATCAAACTAAAAGAGCCGATGGCTGGGCCGTGGCAGGCTTTAGGGCGGATATTGCCAGATAGTAAGATATTGGTTTTATCGGATATTGAACTTCAGGCTGATAGATTGCCTGAGAACATTTTTCAGTATGAAGTGATTAAGTCGGAAGCGCGAATTGTTAATGCTGATGAAATGATAAAGGATGCGGGCTTTCGAGATGTCATTCGACTTCGTGCAAATCTATACAGTACGAATGATTCTGACCAAGCTAATTTTGGTGCAGACATTTTTCGTCTAGGTGAATTTTTGGATGATGGCAAGAACTTAGATGAAAAACCAAAAGATGGCGTTTTTACGGTTCAATACTATATAGATACGGCAACGGGTAGGTGGTTGCCAAAATTCAGAGTAACTGCAGAACTCTTTACTAGAGAATTAGAGCAAGACCCAATTAGAGTGTTGGAAAGCCCAGTGAAGTTTAATGCGCGTGTGGCTGCACCAGGTGAACGTTATCATTATGTTGACATAGAAGTGGATGATACTTTTATAGATGACACTCGTTTGGTTTTTCAGGGGGAGATAAAGTTGCCTAACGGCGAAACGCATACCTTTAACCTTGCCGAAATAGACAAACGTCAATTAGAGATCTTTCAGAATGACTATGGTAGCTACCGTATAGAAACGGAAGTGTTTGGATTTGACAAGAATGGTCGTGACTTATTCTTACGCTTACCTGTGTTTGAATTTGTAACAGAACCACCTATGGAAGACATAGCAATGCCAGAGGAAGGGGCGGTAGATTTAGAGCAGCAGATCATGGATCAGGTCCCTATGCAGGAAAAAGAACAAGAAGAAAAGATACCTGTGGCACTGATAGTCATACTAAATCTTGTTGTTTTAATTATGGGCTTCTTGGTCATTTGGTTATTTGTTCTAAATAAAGACATTCCAAATCCACTTAAACTCATAAAACGAAAGAAAAAATCAGATGGTGAAGATTCGGCTGAAAATACAAAAGAAGAAAAAGTAGACAAAAAAGCTAAAAATAACGCGACTTCTGATGATATTTTAGACCTTAGTTTGCCGGAAGATTAGAAAGTGACCAAAAGAACAAATTAATGATAAAAAGTTGTTGACGGTACTGAATTCAAACTTTAATATTCGCGCCGTTGTTTAGCGAAGCAGACAACAAGTAAGGAAGGAGCGGTAGTTCAGTTGGTTAGAATACCGGCCTGTCACGCCGGGGGTCGCGAGTTCGAGTCTCGTCCGTTCCGCCAATTTTACAGGAAACTGTAAAATTGGATTTAAATGAGAGTTATTGAGTTTGTGACAGAACTCGCGACGAAGTCGCACTCTTTATGGTAGAACAGGAATCTTTTCTGTTATGCCACTTGCTTGAAGTTACGTTAGATGAAGTTAATACTGGAGCGGTAGTTCAGTTGGTTAGAATACCGGCCTGTCACGCCGGGGGTCGCGAGTTCGAGTCTCGTCCGTTCCGCCAATCTTACAGGAAACTGTAAAGTTGGATTTAATTGAGAGTTATTGAGTTTGTGACAGAACTCGCGACGAAGTCGCACTCTTTATGGTAGAGCCGGAGTATCGTCCGTTCCGCCACTTAATTTTATCATTCAATAAACACATCGAAGGTTGGAGCGGTAGTTCAGTTGGTTAGAATACCGGCCTGTCACGCCGGGGGTCGCGAGTTCGAGTCTCGTCCGTTCCGCCATCTTCGATCTCTTCGATGAAAATCGAAAATAAATCTACTTGCTGCGGAGCGGTAGTTCAGTTGGTTAGAATACCGGCCTGTCACGCCGGGGGTCGCGAGTTCGAGTCTCGTCCGTTCCGCCATTTAGACTTCCTCAGTCTGAATTGAATTTTAAAATCCTTATCATCGAATTTACTTTCTACATTATTGTATTCTTTAAGCTATAGTGCTGTTCTATCGTGAATTTTCAGTCGTTCAGTTGGTTAGGCTTTTTGTAAGAGCAGCGGCCTGTCACGGCAGGGGTCGCATAGAGGAGGATTAACGGTTCTCGTCCGTTTCGCCATTTATACCAATTTCATTAAGTATTAAATCACTTTAATCCAATCTCTTGAACACATCTTTCTGACTCTATCTGGAATAGAGATAAATGTGTTCCAAGCTTTTGATACTTGTTCCACTATATCCTCGTATCC